>ERZ773145.2997-NODE-2997-length-11117-cov-2.715332_pt1 | contig 11117 bp, 17 predicted proteins | sample MGYA00580848_ERZ773145 | MGnify/ENA primary metagenome ERZ773145 (study PRJEB29015, sample SAMEA2737858) | human gut metagenome | biome: human gut; feature: human-associated habitat; material: faeces | place: China | collected 2012 ... | reverse complement strand
CCTTTATAGTTTAATATTCTTTAATATGTTTTGCCTGTTATGATATCAAACAAATACTCAAAAGGACTATAAGCATTACTATAAATACAAATTCGTAGCAGCTCATCACTTGTTCCCTTAAAGTATTTTAAAAGTTTTTTCTCAATTCTATCAATCCCTTTATCACGAACACTTAAGCATCCATCAATAATATTTACTCCTGTCTGGTCAAACGGTTCAACCTCAATTATTCGAGTGCCCTCTAAATACTCATCTGTAATTAAAACACTCTTGTAAATACTTCTTTTAGCTTTCATCCCTAATAATTCATATAACGTTTTATCCATTTTCTTTTCCCTTATTTCTTATTTCTTATCTACTCTTATATTATAATGCTATTTCTTGGTGAAGTCAACACCTTTTTAAACCTTTTTGCACCTTTTTTACACCTTTTGTTATTACAGTTATCTTTTTTTAATAGAAGATATTCTTTTTAATATTTTATATTCATTAGTTAATATTTTGTATTCAGCCCTACTATTACAAAATGTGTTAGTTATGTAATATACAGAATAATTTGTAATTTATATGAAATGCAACTGCAATGTGAGTAGTTTAGCATTAGTATTGTTAATTAAATAAGAAACAAATTCAAAAAGAATTATATAAAAGGAGTTTTTTATATGCCAATCAAACTGAACTTGAAAAATAAAATCACTAAAGCTGCTACTATTAGCGCTTTAGCTCTTGGAACACTTGCTACTTCAACAGTAGTATTAAATAACAAACAAGCTAATGCCGATACTGTAAATCAGCCAGTAACTTCTAAAGCTTCTCACTTCATTAAATATGGTGATACTTTAGGTGATATTGCTAAAGCTAATAACACTACTGTAGCTAAACTAGCTGAAATTAATCATATCAGTAATGTTGATTTGATCTTTGCTGGTCAAACATTGGTACTTCCTGATGGTACAACTGCTACGGTTGCTGCACCTACTGCTACAACTTCAGCACAAACTCAAGCACCAGTTGCTACCCCTACATCTGCTCCTGCTAAACCAGCTGCTCAACCAGTAGCACAAGCTCAAGCACCTGTCCAACAACAAGTTACACAACCTGCTCAACAAGCAACAGCTCCTACTCAATCAGCTAAACAAGCTACTGCTCCTGCAGCTACACCTACCACTTCAACTAACAGCCAAAGTGATGCACAACCTGCTGCTAGTTCAAGTGATCAAGATGCCATGAACTACATTATTCAAGGTGAATCTGGTGGAAACTCATCTGTTTACGGTTTAGGTGGTTATGGTTTATTCCAATTAAGCCCTGATAAATTAGGTAATGACTTATCTGTTGCTCATCAATACCAAGTAGCTAATGCTTATGCACAATCTCGTTATGGTGGTTGGGCAAACGCTAAAGCTCACTGGCAAACTTACCGTAGTTGGTAAAATTAAATAACAAACTAAAAAAGACGGCTATTAATTTAGTCGTCTTTTTGCATACTATTTTTTAAATCTTGCAGAACATCAATAACATTTTCCAGTGAAATTTCTGCACGTTCATCCGTATCAGGTCCTTCGTCATAATAACGATTAAATGAGATATTGTTAAAGTTTCCACCGTTCAAACCGTGCCAAATGATTAAATCTTCAAGTTCTTTAACAGTAGCTTTGTTCAAATTCTTGTGGTCACGAATGAACTGGATAATTGGATTGCCATTAATCTTAATTAATTCGTCAAGCGTATCTCCTGGCTTAGTATATGTCCCAAGTGCTAAAGCCATAACTGTCTTAACAGTTAATTTATCTACGCTTTTATCCTTAAAGTTGGCTAAAGTTGTTTGAGCAATGCCAGAAATCTTGGCTATTTGGTATCTATTAGTGTCATGATTTTTAGCATAAATATCAATTATATTCATTTTATTTTTCTCCCAAAAAATTAGCTTGCGCGATTAAAAAGTTTTCATTTTGTTGATAAAAATCTTTAGTTGTAACTTTGTTTTCAACTAATTCATTAACCAAATTAATATCTTCTGTTTTTGGTAAGTAGTTAATCATTAAATCGCTATCATTGATTTTTAAAACTTGGTCGTTTTCAATTAATTCAGTAGTTTCAATTTTCAAATCGTAAGTTTCGCCACTTAGAGCTTTATCTAAGTTACCTTTGCCAATTAATTCATTAACTTCTTTTTCATCGTATTTTTTAGCTTTTGAAAATCCATAATATTCAAGACCAGAAATGCAATCCATTAAATCAGTGTCATTTATAAAGTCTGTTAATTCATCACGTCAACTACCCCTCACTAAAGTGAGTGGCTTGTGAGGCTAAGCCTTACGGCTTTTAATCACAATTTGCGTAGATACAGCACTGCTTATAATTCATTTGAGGTGAATTATAAGTCTGACACGCTAATTGCCAACGCCATTAGCGTCCGCAAGTTGCCAAACGGACTATTTATTGAGTTATTTAGCCAACTTAGCTAAGCCTTTATCTAAGATATTTAGACTAGCATTGTGGTCACGAATGTGAAAAGCTCCGCATTGAGGACATGTCCACTGACGATCCTTTAGGGTTAGCTTTCGAGTATCATCAGTTCCCATTACAAATTTGCATGTATGACACATTTGTGTTGTGTTCTTTGGGTTGACGGTAATAAAGGTTCGTCCGTATAAATTAGCTTTGTATTCTAATTTTTGTAAAAAGCTTCGCCAGCCAACATCAAAAATTGACATTGCTAAAGCGTGATTTTTCAACAAATTACTGCTTCTTAGATTCTCTGCCACAATCAAATCGTGGTTGTTGATAAGTACCATGGAGAGATAATTTAAAAAGTTGTTTCGTTGATTGCAAATTTTATTGTGCAGCTTAGCTACTAAGTGTCTTTGTTTTTGATAATTCTTACTATCACGTAAGGAACGGTTTTCTTTCTTGGCTCGCAATTCACGCCGTGATAAGATTCGTTGAGCTTTAGCTAATTTATGCTTCATGACTCGATAATAACGTGGGTTATCAACAATTCGACCATCACTAGTCGTTAAGAAATTTTCAGTATTAAGGTCAATTCCAATCTGAGAATTAGTTTTGGATAAAGTTTCAACAAATGGAGTGTCAGATCCTAATTGTGTAGAAACAAAATACCTATCAGCATTATCTTTTGAAATGGTTACTGTTCCAATTCTAATATCGTTTTTCGTATCTAAAATACGACGATATGAACCACTAACTCTTAATTTGCCTAGTTTAGGTATTTGAATGTGTTTCTTGTCAATAAATCTAACTGACCCACTAAACATATCCATTGATTTATTTTTGCTATACTGGCAATTAGTTTGATATCTTTGGCAATAACTTTTCTTATGATAGTTGGGTGTACCAGCCTTATGAACTTTGCGATACATCTTCCAAGACTTTTGATAGTTTTGAATTGCGTTAGCTTTAGTCAAACTATCAATCCGTTCATCTTGCATGTATTGATAATGATTAGACATGTTTCTAGCGTTTTTACGATTTTCTAACTCACTAATTCGTGCCTGAATAGTATCAATTGGTAATTTAACTTGCTTTAAGCGGTATAATTCTTGGTCAATCGCCACCATTTTGTTATACACGGTGCGACTAATATCAGAATTAACTTTAATAATCTGTTTTTGCTTAGTCGAAGGATAAATTCGCATTCTTAATCCAAAGTGATAAGCTAATTTACTCATTATCTTCATTGTATTTCACCTCCTTTAATTTTATACTATGATTATAGTCAATGTAGTAGTTTGTATCAAGTATAATGGTTGATTTAACAAGTAAAAGGAGTTTATACAATGACTGATAAAATAAAAGACGCAATATACACAAAACGCTATGTATACAATTTACATTTTCACTTAATTTGGTGTACAAAATACAGAAATAAGACTTTTACAAATGATAAATTGTCTAATGAAATGAAAGAAATTTTACAAAGAATAGCTAATGACAACGAAATAGTTATCGAAAAAATGGAAGTGATGTCAGACCATATACATCTGCTGATTTCATTTCCACCTAGGAAATCAGCAGTAGACGTAATAAAAGCTCTAAAGGGTAGGAGTGCATTTTTATTTTTACAATCACATCCCGAAATAAGACAAAAACAGTATTGGGGAGGTCATTTATGGTCTTCTAGTTATTATCTAGGCTCTTTAGGCAACATGAGTAAAAGTGTAGTTGAGAAATATATCAACGACCAAAAGTATAATGCCCATAAAAAATAGGACTCTATGAGTCCTAAGTATAGGCTATTCATCCCCCTACTAAAGTAGGGGGATTTCCGCCAAAGTAATCATTAAATCATCTTCATCATCTGTGAATGGAATCCAATGGTTGTCGGCATAATGATCGCTCAAAGCTAATTGATAAACATCTCCATTTTCATCTTTAAATAAGATATAGTAGCTTTCAGTTGTGTTTGATTTTTTGCTTTGTAAAACTTCTTTAATTTCAATGCCATCAGTTAGCTTTGTGTATTCCATTTTAAATTCTCCTTTTCCTATTTTTGTCACATATTTTACAGATTATGATCTGACTGGTATACCCGATCAATCTGCTCTAGATTTTGTAGTGCCGTAATTGATGACACACCAGTACATGCTGCAAGCGCCCGTACTTGCTTGACTGTCCAACGATCTAGTGACCGTGAGTTGACGTTAAACCATGTTGTTGGACTGATACCACTATCTTTTGCTAATTGATAGCGTGTGAGTCCGTATGCCTCTAAATACTTGTCTAAAATTCCCGTCATGTTTTTCCTCCCACAAAAAAGCACCCGCCGAAGCGGGTTACCTTTCTAAGCTATTCATTACTATCACTGATCTCATAATCTGATAAAAAGTGCATACGCTTTAAATCTTTCAACATGGTTTCAACATCATCATCTTCGCAGTCTGCAAAGTCAATCAAATCTTGGCTGTCTTCACTTTCATCTTTTAAAATACAGCTTTCAGCGAGTGCATCGTAGGCAGTATCAATGTCATTAGGATCGCATTCAAACGAAACACTGGCTTGACTATCAATGTCATTAGGATCACATTCAAATGAAACACTTGATGGATCATCAACTAAGCCAATTAATTTTTTGCCAGCGTAAATTGTGTATTCTTTCATTTTAGTACCTCTTCTTTCTTAATTACCTTACATTTATATAATACCACATTTGAAACTAATTGCAACCATTTTTGGAACTATTTTTGAATTATTTTTGCCATGATCAGTTATCACAAAGAAGGTTTTGATATCAGATCTATTACTTAACCAATTTTTTCTAAATCTTCGTTTGAATTAACTTTCAAATCATCCAATGCACCTTCAGTAGCGTTTTCTGCTTTTTCTGGATCAGAATAGATGTCGGTTAAGCTATCTAAGTATCCTTGACGTACAGTGAATTTGTTTAAACTATCCAACAAGTCATCATTTAGTTCTAAATCATCTGAATCTCTAATCATCTTTAAGTTTTCTACGTCTTTTTTTGTGAATTTCATTTTCTTATCTCCTTGTCTTATCTCCTTGATTAATACATATCTCTTATCTACTCTTATATAATAACATGAATATTATACATTGTCAATATTTTTATTAAAACAGTCGGCTTTTGAACATAATAGCTACAAAATTCTTTCATAATAAAAAAGGAAACCGATTTTTCATCGATTTCCCTTAATTAATTATTTTTGTTCCTTCTTGTCAGTTAGTTCTTTCTTTTCAGTTAGTTCTTTGATTTTTTCTTCATTTAACTTATTCACTTGTTTTTTAATAGCATTTAAAACTTGGTCATATTGAGAAGTGTTTAATTCTTTTAAGTCAGTAACATTCAATTTAGCTAAAAGCCATTCAACAAAGCGCTTTTGAATTTTGTCATCGCCTAAAATTTCCAATTGCTTTTTAAGAAAAGTGAGTTGTTGGCTAGTAATAATTTTAGGAACAGGTAGGATTGTCATACGTGAGTAAACATTAAGTCCTAATCCTGCCATAGCTAATGCTTTAACCAAACAACGTTGCTGTGTGTTAGCAACATCATCTAACTTAGGGGTAGAAATTGCATCAAATTTAAAATCGGTAACTGGAAGGCTTTGAGTTGTTTTTTGTCCTTTAATTGTAACTGTACATTCAACATAAGCAGTGTTAGTAGTGAGATCCTTAAAGTAATCTACTTTACGTCCTGTATTAGATAAATCACCTGTTTTGGGATTGATATAAACTTCATCGAATTGAGTATATTCACGGCTTGCTTGAGGATCATATTGTTTTACTAAAGCCCAGGCAGCTCCCCAGTTAAGGTAATCAAATTGATTATTCTTTTTTTCAACATACTTTGAAACATCAATTTTACTTAAATCACCGAATACATCAACTGGTTGTGGTTCTTCAAAACTTTCTGTTTTATTAATTTCTGCCAATTCATCTTTTTTACTTGTAGTCATAACTATTTGCTCCTTAATTAATATATTTTTCTTATTTCTTATCTACTCTTATATAATAACATATAGTTGCTGCATTGTCAATAGAATAGTTAGTTCTATTTTGGCTTTCTAGGGGTGAATTTTGGTGTGCTAACGGTATACTTCTTAATACCTTTAACCAATTCTCCATCCTCACTTACTGCATCTCCTGTTTCGGTAAAGTTCAAAACTTGTTTAAAATCTTTCCAAGCAACGGTTTTAATCTCTTTAACTTTTACAATTTCAGGAGCATATTCTTCCGCCAACTTAACCAAATCTTCTTTTTTAGTTGGGTACTTAAATTTCTCTCTAGAGCTTTGACTAATTCTTAAATTAACAATATCTAAAACTCCCTTAGGCTTCGTCATAGCATAGGCTTGCAAAGGTGCTTTATAGAAACTATTACGAGCTTCAACTTTATCTACTGCTTTATTATAATCTTCTCTTGCTTGAGCAATTCGATCTTCCATATTTTGCTTAGCTTTGGCAATTTCTTCTTTTCCTGTATCTTCGGCATGAATAAGTTTATCTGCTACACGCATTGCTTGTGCGTCACTAGTAACTTTTATACTGTCTTCATCTTCAGCATTAGGATCAATATTGAGCTTCTTTTTTAGGTCACTGTCAGCGTCATTAAATTTGTCTAATGCAGCACTTAATTCATTTTCAACTAAACTAGCTATATCAAAATTCTCATCTAAATTGTTGTTCATGATTTTCCTCCAAATGCATATCTTTTATCTACTCTTATATAATAACATACGATTACCGTATTGTCAATAATAAAATTAAAAGTAAAGGCACTTTTAATGTGACTTTCAAGTGCCTTACTACGAAATTTCATTTTGAAGATCTATAACTTTAACTTTATATTTTCTGTCTTTTGCTTTAGTTATATCTATTCTTGAATCAGTATTTAACCATTCTAATTGACAATCTCTAATGCGTACTTTTTTGACATCGTAGCCTAAACCTCTAATAAGTTGTTGCGGAGTTAAAGTTGTTGTTTCTTTATTTACTATGGTTAGTAGCTTGTTAATGCGCATCACTTTTTCAGAAACAGCTTCTTCATCTAAGTTAATCTTCATCATTTTCCAAGTATTTTGAGATGTTGACTTAGTTTGAGGCTGTTTTTCCATATTTGCCTTTTGATGAGTTCTATTTTCATGTTGATTTCTTCCTACTTGTAAAGGAATGGGCAAAGCATAGGCATTAATAACTAAATTAATGCTAGTGTTTGGAGCATAAGTCATTGAATCTAAATAAACCACATTAACAATAGCACTAACTTCTTTTGGAGTTAATGGAAGTTTAATCATAGAATTAATATAATACATTTTTTCTTTACAAACTCGTTTACGAACAGCACTATTTTTATTAGCTAATGCTAAGATTTCAATTAATTTTTTTCTAGCTGCTTTATGATCAAACTTAGCTAACATCTGATTTTGAGTAATTTTAGCATACCATTGACTATTAATTTGATTAGGAACACTAGTTCCTTCCAAAATGGCTTCTTGCAAAGGTTCACTCATATCAACTAAATTAATGGCAGCAATTAAACACTTTACCCATTGTTGAGCAGTTAGTTGAGGAACCTTCTTCTCACCCGCTACCTTTTTAATTTCTTTTGCAAAGCTTCGCTTAAATTGTCTACGCAAGAATTCAACTAATTCTTGATTCGGAATAATATCAGCCAAACTCTGTAAAAAATCACTGAATAAATCATTAATAAATCCATATTCACGTTTTTGTTTATCAAAAAGTTTCTTATTATCAAGTTCTTGCAAACTTGAACTTAAAACGTGGTTTAAATTTTCAATTTCATAAATTAACCTTTTAGCGAACAACGGATTTCTTTTAAATTTTTTTGCCATGTTTAACTGTTGAAAATTTTTTCTTATTTCCACGCTTACTTACCAGCCTTTTTATTGTTTTTTTCTTATTTACTACAGCAATATTATAATGTTATATTCAATCAAGCGCAACGAAAAAAACAAAATAAAAAAGCCTGTAAAATAGGCTTTTTTTATTTATTTAACTGTTTTACGTGATCTAGCTAATCCAAACAAACCAGCAATAGCAACTAAACCAGCACCAACTGCGGCAATAACACCGCTGTTCTTAGTATTTTGACCTGTATCTGGAAGAGCAGAGTTAGTTTGATTACCAGTGGTATCACCAGTAGCATTTAAATCAGTGTTATAAGGATTACCATTAGGATTATCCAAAGCACTCATTGTATCATTCCAAGGCATATCCTTAGTAGCACTTAAATCAATGCTTGAAGGAATGTTACTACTATCATCACCACTTATAGGAGCTAATGGATCAACTTGAGTAAGAATTTGACCATCAGGGGTAACATTTGCACCCTTAGCAGGTGTTCCTGTAGTAATGTCAGTTTTAGGTGCGTAAGGGTTAGGCATACCATCAGTATTGCCATCATAAGCTACACCATCTTCATTAACAGTTACCCCATCTTTTTTAGCAGATTCTTTAGCAGCTTGCATTTCAGCTGGAGTTAAATGATAGATGCTACCTTTTTGCTTGTCATTATCAGTGGCTTTGTTAGTATCTGTTTCAGCAGGTGCGGTACTAGTAACAGCGACATCCATATTAGTATCAGTAGCGTTAGTATTAACAGCTACCCCATCAGCTAATTTATAGTTATCAGGTAATTGTGACTTAATGCTATCATTTGCTTGATTTAAATCATCAGCATTATTAACATCTTTGACATCTACTTTGATAGTTTTAACTACCTTATCACCGTCTTTAAAATTAACGGTAATAGTAGCTGCTTTAGCTTGTGATGCTTGATTGTCAGTAGTTTGAGTAGTTGGAGTTTGAGTAGTTGGAGTTGGATTAGTTACATTAGCGGATGTAGTATCCGCATTAACTGCGTTACCTCCAGCAACTAGTAAAGCTACAGCAACTGCACTACCAGCTAAAACTTGTTTAACAATACTTTTGGAAACGTGTGGAGCTTTAAAATTATTCATGAATAATCTTCCTTTCCTAACACATATTTTTAATATACTAAATTACTAAATTAATCTTAGCACAATTTATTGATCAGAAATTATTATACTAATTTTAATTTTCTTCGCCACTTAACCCATCATTGTAATTTTTTTTTGTTAAATCACTTGCTTCATCATTTTTAAGAATAGCGGAGCTTTCTTCTTGGGGTGCTTCTTGAGGTGCTTCTTGGGGTGCGTTATTATTAGTGTTTTCTTCGTAGGGTTGTTGTTCATCTTTATCAGGATCAATATCCTCTGGATCAACCTTTTCCCCCATTGCTGATTGTATAGCTTGTTTTTGAGCTGGATTATTATCATCAACAGCACCGCTGCCAATGATAATTGAACCCAACGCTACTACGGGCTTAAAATCTCCTTCTGCTACACTTAAAAATAAACTGGCTTTATAAAATCCGTTTAATTCAGTTTGAGTTAATAACCCACTATTAACTAGTCCTTTTAATTGTTTTTCTTTTTTTGGTGATAATTCCATATTATTTCCTTCTTTCCTAATTGCTAATAGTAATAGTTTTCTTATTAATTATAAATCAATTTAATAATTAGAATTGAATTTTACCTGAGAAAAATCCATGAGGAAAAAACGGTTTAGCTTGATTAATCATGTAATGATTCCAATTTAGTTGAATCAAATAAGTTCCATCTAAACTATCCTGCAATGGACAAAAAGTCCCTAAATCTACATGATAACGAGTAAACAAATCATCTACCATTTTCAATGGGATAGAAATATGAAAATCAATTTCAGTAGTCTTGCGATTACAGCTCATAGGATAATAATCGCTTTTAATTAGACGCATTGACTTAACGCCTGCACTATTTCCAGTTGCTAAAAGTGCCATGGAAGGTAGATCTTCAATGAAATCATCTTCATCGGTATAACCATTCATCAAATTATTCATTCTTGCATTAGCCGATCCCTTTTTTAGATGGTTAATAATCTTTTGACATTCCTTCTTGCCTCGCTTTAATTCACATTCCAGATTGTCAAATTCTAACTGTAACTTTGAATCATACAATCTTCGATTACTATAAACTTGATTACTGCTATTATTCTTTGTTTTCACAATGAACTTCCCTTTCTACTAAAAAATTCAATGATACTTTACAAAATTCCTTTTTATAAATTTCTTTTTGCATATAATTCATCCAGTAAACTTTTGATTTGCTAAAATGATTATAAGAAAAGTTTACTGTAATTTGTCAGTTAAAGCAATTTCACTCAATTTTTAAAATAGTTTTCATAGAAAGGAAAACAGTCATGAATGCAGAAATAGATGATTCAGAATTAATCGATCCTTTTACTGGACAAACATTTGATAAAAATAAAGCTTTAGATGAAAGTTTGGCTTACAAAACTAAGATGTTTAAAGAAACAAATGACATGAAATATCTTAAATTTACGGATGCCGAAAAAGCTCGTCAAACTGAAATTAATGAACGACGTTCTAACCAAGCTATTTTAAATTATCAAAGTAAGAATGAAGTCATGACCCCAGTCACTACACAAAGAAATACTGAAACCAATTTTATTTCAAAGGTCATTCAACATAAGAAAACACAAAGAGAACTATTATTAGATCCAAATGGTCCTACTACAAATGTTGAAGTTTACCGTCCT
>ERZ773145.2996-NODE-2996-length-11119-cov-32.148048_pt1 | contig 11119 bp, 10 predicted proteins | sample MGYA00580848_ERZ773145 | MGnify/ENA primary metagenome ERZ773145 (study PRJEB29015, sample SAMEA2737858) | human gut metagenome | biome: human gut; feature: human-associated habitat; material: faeces | place: China | collected 2012 ... | reverse complement strand
AGGACAGCTTCTTCCTGATCCCCGGCTACGGCGCACAGGGCGGCAAGGCCGAGGATATCGCCCAGTACCTGACCCGCGGCAACGGCGGCGTGGTCAACTCCAGCCGCGGCATCCTGCTGGCTTACAAGAAGCAGCCCGGCGTCGCCTTCGACGAGGCCGCTTACAACGAGTGCGTGAACATGAAGGAGGCCATTGCCCATGCGTGCAGCCTGCTGTGAGGCCACCGTCCTGAGCCACGAGGTCGTGGCGGGGGACATCCGTCTGCTCCGCGCCCTCTGGCCGGACCGCGAGCATCTGCCCCATGCGGGCCAGTTCTTTACCCTGCGGGCGTGGGGAGCCGGCGAAGCACCCTTCCTCTCCCGGCCCATCAGTGTCCATAAGTGGGAGCCGAAGACCCAGACCATCGAGTTCCTGTATCAGGTCATCGGCGAGGGCACCCAGAAGATCGCCCAATTGAAAAAGGGCGACAGCTTCCAGCTGACCGGCCCCATGGGCAACGGCTTTGACATCCCGGCGCTGGTGAAGCAGTACCGGAAGATCGCCGTCGTGGGCGGCGGCATCGGCACCGCGCCGATGTATCAGGTCACCCGCGAGCTGGCGGCAGCGGGCGTCAAACCCGACGTCTTCTTCGGCTTCCGGGATGCGCCCTACTGCATGGAGGAGTACCGCTCCATCGCGAACCTTGTCAAAGTCTCCACCGACACGGGTGCAGTGGGCTTCCACGGCTTCGTGACCCAGCTCTATGACCCGGCGGATTACGACGCGGTCCTCATCTGCGGCCCCACCGTCATGATGAAGAACGCCGCCCGCCTCTGCGCCGAGAAGGGCACCCCCTGCTTCGTCAGCCTCGAAAAGAAGATGGCGTGCGGCATCGGCGCGTGCCTCGGCTGCACCTGCGAGACCAAGGGCGGCGAGGGCAAGAGCGTGTGCAAGAATGGCCCGGTCTTTGATGCAACGGAGGTGTTCTTCTGATGGCAGACCTGAAAACGAACCTGTTGGGCTTTGTGATGAACAGCCCCGTCATCGGCGCGTCCGGCACCGTGGGCTACGGCGTCGAGTACGAGGAGCTGGCCGATTTTTCCAAGATCGGCGGCATCTCCGGCAAGGGCCTGACCCTGCACGGCCAGTACGGCAACAAGGGCGAGCGGCTGTGGGAGACGCCCTCCGGCCTGATCAACAGCATTGGCTTGCAGAACCCCGGCGTCCGGCACTTCATTGATGTGGAGCTGAACGAGATGCTGGAGCTCAAGCAGAAATACGGCACGGTGGCCATCGCCAACCTCGGCGGCCACAGCGAGGAAGAGTATGTGGAGGGTGCCGCCCTGCTGAGCGAGAGCGCCGTGGACATCGTGGAGCTGAACATCTCCTGCCCGAACGTCAAGGTGGGCGGCATGGCCTACGGCGTCAAGGCCGAGGCGGCGGGCGAAGTGGTCCGCATGGTCCGCGACGCTTGCAAAAAGCCGCTGATGGTCAAGCTCAGCCCCCAAGCCGAGAACATCCCGGAGATGTGCAAGGCGGCAGAAGCTGCCGGTGCGGACGCCATCAGCCTGACCAACACCTTCCAAGCCTGTGCCATTGATCTGGAAAAGCGCAAGCCGGTCTTCAACAACATCTTCGCGGGCTTGTCCGGCCCGGCGGTGCGGCCCATTGCACTGCGGATGGTCTGGCAGGCAGTGGGCGCGGTGAACATCCCGGTGGTGGGTCTGGGCGGCATCGCCACCGGCCGCGACGCACTGGAGTTCATTATGGCGGGTGCCACTGCCGTGCAGGTGGGCGCGGCCAACTTCGCGAACCCCCGCGCCATGGAGACCATCGCCGACGAGATGGCCGCATGGATGGACAAGAACGGCGTCAAGACGCTGGACGAGATCCGCGGCTGTGCCCGGAACGCCGAATAAAGCAAGAAATAGACGCATAAAAATGCAAATATTCATGAAATAATAAAATGAAATGAATAAATTTGCGTTTCCATAAAAAGCGTGGTACAATACTGCGTGATAAGTACGAAAAAACACGAACTGTTGAAAAGAGAGGGAGAAGTACAATGAGTGAAGCACTTGAAATTCTGAAGAGCTGTGACGCATTTCTGGAGGGCCATTTCCTGCTCTCCTCCGGCCGCCATTCCAGCGCCTACTGCCAGATGGCTTATTTGCAGCAGTACCCCGACCGCTGCGCCGAGGTCATGAAGGCTGTGGCCGATCAGGTCAAAAAGATGGATGTGGACGTCATCGTCGGCCCGGCCATGGGCGGCATCGTCTACGCCTACGAGCTGGCCCGCCAGACCGGCAAGCGTGCCATCTTCACCGAGCGCGTCGATAACGTGATGACCCTGAAGCGCTTCGCCATCCATCCGGGTGAGAAGTGCCTCATCGCGGAGGACGTGGTGACCACCGGCATCTCCTCTCTGGAGACCAAGCGCGTCATCGAGGAGAACGGCGGCATCTGCGTGGGCATCACCTGCGTGGTGGACCGCACCAAGCCCGAAGCTCCGTCGCCCATCCCCATCGTGGCCAGCGCCCTCAAGCTGGACCTGCCCAACTACGCCCCCGAAGAGTGCCCCATCTGCAAGGAGGGCAAGCTGCCGCTGGTCCATCTGGGCAGCCGCAAGATGAAGCAGGAAGCAAAGCAGACCCTGTAAAGGCCGCGCATCTGTGTTGAAACAAGGAGTACCTATGAACGCTTATCTTCTTTTGGCGAACGGCATGGTCTTTGCGGGCCAGTCGGTTGGCGCAGAGGGCGTCACCGTTGGCGAGGTCGTCTTTGCCACCGGCATGGTGGGCTTTGAAGAGACCCTGACGGACCCCAGCTACTATGGCCAGATCATCACCCAGACCTACCCCCTCATCGGCAACTATGGCATGAACAAGGACGATATGGAGTCCGACCGGATCTGGGCCAAGGGCTACATCGTGCGCGAAGCCTGTACCACCCCCTCCAACTGGCGCTGTGAGGAAACGCTGGACAGCTTCCTGAAGAAAAACGATACCATCGGCATCGAGGGCATCGACACCCGCCACCTGACCCGCATCATCCGGGAAAGCGGCGTCATGAACGGTGCCATCCTGACCACCTTTGACCCCGCCGACCCCGCCAACAAGGCCGAGACGGACAAGCTCTTGGAGACCATCCGCGCCTATGCGGTGACCGACGCCGTCAAGAACGTGACCTGCGAAAAGCCCGAAGTCTACAACGAAAAGGGCGAGACCCACATCGTGCTGATGCACTACGGCTGCAAGCGGAACATCGTGCGCTGCCTCGTTAAGCGCGGCTGCAAGGTGACGGTCATGCCCGCCTTTGCCACGGCAGAGGAAGTGGCCGCTCTGAACCCGGACGGCATCATGCTCTCCAACGGCCCCGGCGACCCCGCCGAACCGGTGGAGGTCATCGAGAACCTGCGCCGCATCTTTGACCTCGGCATCCCCACCTTCGGCATCTGCCTCGGCCACCAGCTCTCTGCGCTGGCCGCCGGTGCCAAGACCATGAAGCTGAAGTACGGCCACCGCGGCGCCAACCAGCCCGTCACCGATTTCGAGTCCGGCCGCACCTTCATCACCAGCCAGAACCACGGCTACGCGGTGGTGGGGGATGAGCTGCCCGCCGAGATGGGCGAGGTGGCACAGGTGAACGCCAACGACGGCACCTGCGAGGGCATCAAGTACAAGAAGTGGAACTGCTTTACCGTGCAGTTCCACCCGGAAGCAAACGGCGGCCCCAAGGACACCGAATTCCTGTTCGACCGCTTCCTGAACAACGTCAAAGCAGCAAAAAAGGAGGCACGCTGAAATGCCTAAGGACCCCAGAATCAAAAAGGTACTGGTCATCGGCTCCGGCCCCATCATCATCGGTCAGGCCGCAGAGTTTGACTATTCCGGTACACAGGCGTGCCGCGCGCTGAAGGCAGAGGGCATTGAGACCGTTCTGCTCAATTCCAACCCCGCTACCATCATGACCGACCCGGACGTGGCCGACCATGTTTACATCGAGCCCATGACCCTTGAGGTCGTGGAGCGGATCCTTGAAATCGAAAAGCCGGACTCTGTGCTGCCCAACCTCGGCGGCCAGATGGGCCTGAACCTCTCCATGGAACTGGCCCGTTCCGGCTACCTCGACCGCACCGGCATCCGTCTGCTGGCCTGTAAGCCGGAGACCATCGACCGCGCCGAGGACCGTGAGCTGTTCAAGGAGACGATGGAAAAGCTGCACCAGCCCATCATCCCCTCCGAGGTGGTGGAGACGCTGCAGGACGCACTGGCCTGTGCCGACCGCATCGGATACCCGGTCATCGTCCGCCCGGCCTTCACCATGGGCGGCACCGGCGGCGGCATCTGCGAGACCCGCGAAAAGCTGATCGAGATCGGCACCAACGGCCTGCGCCTTTCCCCCATCCATCAGATTTTGGTGGAAAAGTGCATCGCCGGCTGGAAAGAGATCGAGTACGAGGTCATGCGCGACCACAAGGGCAACGTCATCACCGTCTGCAACATGGAGAACCTTGACCCCGTCGGCATCCACACCGGCGACTCGGTGGTCGTGGCTCCTTCCCAGACCCTGACCGACCACGAGTACCAGATGCTGCGCACCGCTGCGCTGGACATCATCACCGAGCTGGGCATCGAGGGCGGCTGCAACTGCCAGTTCGCCCTGAAGCCCGACAGCTTCGATTACGCGGTCATCGAGGTCAACCCCCGTGTGTCCCGCTCCTCCGCGCTGGCCTCCAAGGCCACCGGTTACCCCATCGCCAAGGTGGCCACCAAGATCGCCATCGGCTATACGCTGGACGAGATCACCAACGACGTCACCGGCAAGACCTGCGCCTGCTTCGAGCCCGCGCTGGACTACATCGTGGTCAAGTACCCGAAGTGGCCCTTCGATAAGTTCGTCTACGCCGACAAGTCTCTGGGCACGCAGATGATGGCCACCGGCGAAGTCATGAGCATCGGCAACAGCTTCGAGGCCGCCATGATGAAGGCCGTCTCCTCCATTGAGCTGGGCATGGATACCCTGACCCACAAGCCCTTCGAGGAGCTGACCGATGACGAGATCGTGGCACATCTGCATGTGCAGGATGCCGAGCGCGTCTTCTGCGTCTACGAGGCCCTCAAGCGGGGCATCGATCACCAGACCATCTGGAACATCACCAAGATCGACTGGTGGTTCCTCGATAAGATGCAGCACCTCGCCAACCTCGAAAAGGGTCTGGCCAAGTGCAACGGCACTCTGAGCGTGGAGCAGTACAAGGAAGCCAAGAAGTACGGCTTCCAAGATAAGACCATCAAGCGTCTGGCACAGGTGGACAAGCTCCCCATGGAGAACTACCGCGCCGGTTTCAAGATGGTGGATACCTGCGCCGCCGAGTTCTCGGCCAACACCCCCTACTTCTATTCCACTTACGACGGCGACAACGAGGCCGCCGCGTTCATCGCTGAGAAGGAGGCCCAGAACCCCGAAAAGAAAAAGAAGGTCCTCGTCTTCGGTTCCGGCCCCATCCGCATCGGTCAGGGCATCGAGTTCGACTACTGCTCGGTCCACTGCGTCTGGACGCTGAAAAAGCACGGCTGCGAAGCCATCCTCGTCAACAATAACCCGGAGACCGTCTCCACCGATTTTGACACCGGCGACCGCCTCTACTTCGATCCGCTGAACCCGGAGAGCGTGGACAACATCATCGCCACCGAAAAGCCCGACGCCTGTGTGGTCCAGTTCGGCGGCCAGACCGCCATCAAGCTGGCCAAGCACATGGACGAGATCGGTCTGCCCATTCTGGGCACCCCGGCGGACGCCATCGACGAGGCCGAGGACCGCGAGCGCTTCGACGAGCTGCTGGAGCGCTGCAACATCCCCCGCGCTCCCGGCCGCACTGTTTTCAATCTGGAAGAGGCTCTTGCCGCAGCCGATGAGATCGGTCTGCCTGTCCTGATGCGCCCCTCCTACGTCCTCGGCGGCCAGAACATGATCGTCGCCTACACCAAGGCCGACGTCATCGAGTACATGGGCGTCATCACCGAGCACGTGGATATGGACCACCCCGTCCTGCTGGATAAGTACATCATGGGCACCGAGTGCGAAGTGGACGCCATCTGTGACGGTGAAAACTTCCTGATCCCCGGCGTCATGGAGCAGATCGAGCGCACCGGTGTCCACTCCGGCGACTCCATCTGCGTCTACCCGGCCCAGCACCTGACCAAGGCCGAGATCGATACCATGGTGGATTACACCGGCCGCTTCGCCCGCGAACTGCACGTCACCGGTCTGGTGAACGTCCAGTACGCGGTCTCCAACGGCAGAGTCTATGTCATTGAGGTCAACCCCCGGTCCTCCCGTACCGTGCCTTACATCTCCAAGGTCACCGGCGTGCCGATGGTGGATCTGGCCGTCCGCTGCTGCCTCGGCGAGAAGCTCGCCGATATGGGCTACGGCACCGGTCTGCACCCCAATGCGCCTTATGTGGCCGTCAAGGTGCCCGTGTTCAGCTTTGAAAAGCTCCACGGCGTCGATACCCAGTTCGGCCCGGAGATGAAGTCTACCGGCGAGGTGCTGGGCATTGCCCCCAACTTCCACGACGCCCTGCTCAAGGGCCTCATCGGCGCGGGCTACACCTTCAAGACCCCCGGCCCGGCCTCTTGCTGCATCTTCACCGTGAAGGACAGCGACAAGCCGGAATTCGTGGATATCGCGTGGAAGCTCAAGAGCATGGGCTATAAGTTGTACGGCACCTCCGGCACCTGCGCTTGGCTGAACAAGCACATGGTCCCCTGCAACGAGGTGCGCAATATGTCCGGCGAGTCGCCCAACATCGTGGACCTGCTCCAGAGCGGTCTGGTGGATTATGTCTTCTCCACCAGCGCCAAGGGCCGCGACCCCAAGCGCGATTCCGTCCGGCTGCGCCGCAAGGCCGTGGAGCTGAGCATCCCCTGCATCACCGCCGTGGATACCGCCAATGCACTGGTGGAATGTCTGCGCAGCGAGCATGACCTGAAGAGCATCCCTCTGGTGGATATTGCAACGCTGTATCATAAAAATTAACCGCTTCAAGGTAACTCGTGCGCAAAAAGATGCGTTTCGTGCGCAATCCATCGTAATGGAGGGCCGCATTTGTTATAATCAACAACGCAAAATTTGCCAAAAGACGTTACTTTTGGACGTTCCAGGAGGATATCGATAAACATGACTCGTTCCCAGATGATTGAGACTGTGGCACGCAAGACCGGCTTTACCGAAGCGCAGGTCGAGACCACGATGGACGCTTTGTTTGACCAGATCGCTGACTGTCTGCGCGCAGATGAGAAGGTGACCATCGCCGGCTTTGGCCGTTTCGAGATGCGCCCCCGCAAGCCGAAGGCTTACACCAACCCCAAGACCAAGGTCTCCAGCCGTTTGGAGTCCACCTCCATCCCCGGCTTCAAGGCAAGCGGCCGTTTCAAGCAGAAGCTCGAAGCCGGCCGTGCCGCTGACAAGAGCGTCGAAGAGACTGCCTGATTTCCTACATAGGAACTCAAATCCAAGAGCTGTGCTCCCCAAACCGGAGCACGGCTCTTTTTGTTACTGACAAGCGGCGCATTTCATGGTATACTGTAAGAAAATCAGAACGGAACGGAGAAGGAACATGCTGTACAGTGAATTGCAATGCAGCGAAGCGATCCACAAGGCTGTGGAACAGATGGGCTTTGCGGAAATGACTGAGATTCAGGAAAAGACGATTCCCGTCATGCTGGCGGGGCGGGATGTCATCGCCAAGGCCCCCACCGGCACCGGCAAGACCTGCGCCTTCGGCATCCCGGTGGCGGAGCAGATCGACCCGGCCCGGAAAGTGCCGCAGGCGGTCATCATGGCCCCCACCCGTGAGCTGGCCCAGCAGATCGCCGACGAGCTGGCGGCTCTCACGGCCTTTATGCCGGGCGTGAAGGTCGCATGTGTATACGGCGGCGCCAATATGGAAAAACAGGCCAAACGCCTTGCAGAGGGGTGTCAGATCGTGGTGGCGACGCCGGGCCGCTTGATGGATCACTACAAGCACCACAGCATTGACCTCTCTCATGTGACCCAGATCGTCCTTGATGAGGCGGACGAGATGCTGAACATGGGCTTCTATAAGGACGTCCGCCATATCATCGAACTGATGAAGGCCCGCAAGCACCTGTCCATGTTCTCGGCCACCATCAGCCGCGAGGTGATGGACATCGGCTGGCTGTACCAGCACAACGCCGAGGAGATCACCGTGCAGCCCAAGGAGGAGAGCCAGCCCAAGATCACCCAGTACATGCTGGAGACCTCCGGCCGCAACAAGCTGTCCGATCTGGCCCAGATCATCATCGGCGAACATTATAAGCGGGTCATGGTCTTCTGCGATACCAAGTTCAACACCGCCACGCTGGCCAACCAGCTGGCCCGCCTCGGCTTCTCGGTGGACTGCCTCCACGGCGACCTCTCCCAGAAAGAGCGCAACCAGATCATGCAGAACTTCCGGGACGGCAAGCTGGCCATCCTTGTGGCCACCGATGTGGCTGCCCGCGGCATCGACGTCTCGGATGTGGATGCCGTCATCAACTACGATGTCCCCGGCGACAACGAACATTACACCCACCGGATCGGCCGCACCGGCCGCGCCAAGAAGGAGGGCGTCAGCTACCTGTTCTACGTGCCGGAGGAGAAAAAGCGGGTGCAGGAGCTGCTGCGCCTGACCCGCAATACGGAGCTGTGTACCCCGGTCCACTTTGATTTCAACCATGAACGCATCGTGGTGGAAAAAAAGCAGGACAATGCGGACCGGTTCCAGATCAAATGTTACTTTTAATTTGAATCCACTCCCTCAGTCTCGCATTCGCTCGCCAGCTCCCTCTAAGAGGGAGCCTTTTGTCAGGCCCCATCTCCGAGGGGGCTGTCTGCGAAGCAGACTGGGGGAGTTTTTTCAAAAAGCTGTTGACCTTCCCCCTTCTGGAGGGTGTAAAGTAGGCGTGTAAGGAGGCTGCGGAACCGATGAAGATCAATGAAGTAGAAGCCGCTGTGGGCGTGACCAAAAAGAACATCCGCTTTTACGAGGAAGAAGGGCTCATCCACCCCGATCGGGAGCCGGGCAATGGGTATCGCAGCTACTCGGCGGCGGATGTGGAGCGTCTGCGCCGGATCAAGCTGCTGCGCAAGCTGGACGTGCCGCTGGCTGAGATCCGGCAGATGCTGGAGGGAGAGTGTACGCTGGCCGACGGGATGACCCGCCAGTTGGAACGCTTGAACACCCGCCGCGCCGACCTCAACGAAGCAGTGGGATTCTGCACGCTGCTCCAGAAAGAGCCGGTCAGCCTCAATGAACTGGATGTGGAGCGGACGCTGGCGCGCCTTGCCGCAAAAGAGGAACAGGGGGTAACATTTGTGGATATTGAACAGGTGGACCGGAAAGCCGAGCGCATCAAGGGTGCGCTGGTGGGAGCCGGATTGTTTACTGCGATCATGCTGCTGACCATCGGCATCATGGCGTGGTCATTCTGCGTTGACCCGCAGGATGTGCCGCCGCTGCCGCTGTTGGTGGTGCTGTTCGGCATCCCGGCGGCGTGCATCATAGGAACGCTGAAGGTTCTGGTGGATCGACTCAAGGAGATCGGAAAGGGAGAAGAAGATGCTTATCGTAACTATTAACGAAGTTCCGGGCAAAAAGCTGGAAGCGCTGGGCGTGGTGCGGGGAAGCACCGTGCAGAGCCGCAACTTCGGCCACGACATTATGGCCGGGTTCCGCACTCTGGTAGGAGGCGAAGTGACCGACTACGCCGAGATGCTCACCGAAGCCCGGCAGATCGCCACTGGCCGCATGGTCAAAAATGCGGAGGAGCTGGGTGCCGATGCCGTGGTCGGGATGCGCTACGCCTCTGCCAGCGTCATGCAGGGCGCGGCAGAGGTCATTGCTTACGGAACGGCGGTGAAGTTTGTATGAGTACGAAAGAAAAACAGAGCCTTGCACTCTATTTCCTCCTTGCCTTTGGTTTGGCATGGCTGTGTCAGGTGTATGGAAGTCTGCTGCTCCTGCGGGACGGCAATGCCGCGGTTTACCGCGCTTTGCTGTCCGTGAGCATGTTCTGCCCGCTCGTTGCGGTCTTGGCAGCGAAACGGATTGTTCTGCATCAGCCCACCGGCATCGGCTGGAAAGTGCGGGGCAAGCGCTGCTACTGGCTGGCGGCGTGGTTTGGCCCGGCGGTGTTCACCGTACTGGCGGCGCTGCTCTACTTTGCAGTGTTTTCGTCCCGGCTGGACCTCTCCGGAAGCTGGCTGGTGACAGCCTATGGAGGCGAGATGGATGCCGAGACTCTGCGCAGCCAGTTGGGTGTATCCAGCCTCAGCTACATGCTGGAAACGGGTCTGTTCGCGATCACGCTGGCTCCGCCCATCAACATGCTGTTTGCAGTAGGGGAAGAAGCGGGCTGGCGCGGGTATATGATGCCCCAGCTCAAGGAACGCTTCGGTCTGCTCAATGGCCGTCTGCTGGGCGGCGTCATCTGGGGCGTGTGGCATTGGCCCATCATGCTGCTCACCGGCTATGAATATGGCACCAATTATCTGGGCGCCCCGGTGCTGGGCCTTGTGGTGTGGTGCGTGGTCTGCTTTGCACTGAACACCCTGCTGGATTGGCTCTACGAAAAGACCGGCTGCATCTGGGTGTCAGCCATCGCGCATGGGGCGTTCAATGCGGTGGCAGCTTTGTTTACGGTGTTGACCTACCCGGCAGATGCCTACTATAACGTGCTGGGCCCGACGCCCATTGGTTTGATCGGAATGCTGCCCATGTTAGCAGCAGCCGTCTGGCTGACTCTGCGGCAGGTAAAACAAGAAGAAATGAATTGAGACTCGAACTCCCGGCGGTGTGTGCTGCCGGGAGTTTTCTATATATAAATAGGAAGAAAGCTGAAATATAGCCAAAACTCGGATCGTTTATGCCGAAAAACTGGCTGTTGCACACAAAGAACAAAAAATGACAAAAAACTTTGCAAAAAGACTTGCCAAAGCCCCTTGAATATGGTACTATATGTGAGCGCCAAGCGCTGAGGCAAAAGAATGACTTCCGGAGCCTCAGCAAGAAGCCGGAGAAAAGAACCAATAGACGTCAAGAAACACCAAAGAGATTTGAGAGGTTTCGGGA
>ERZ773145.2994-NODE-2994-length-11129-cov-15.425591_pt1 | contig 11129 bp, 8 predicted proteins | sample MGYA00580848_ERZ773145 | MGnify/ENA primary metagenome ERZ773145 (study PRJEB29015, sample SAMEA2737858) | human gut metagenome | biome: human gut; feature: human-associated habitat; material: faeces | place: China | collected 2012 ... | reverse complement strand
GGAGCGCCGATGGGCGTTCCGCTCTTTTCTGTATGCTTGCTTTTGGAAAAAGGGAAATGGTGAAGGAATGGAAAATGGAGGAGAGAACTCAGCCCTCGAAGGCCTGCTTCAGGTCGGCAATGATGTCCTTGGCGTTCTCCAGACCAATGGACAGGCGCACGGTGTTGGGGTAAATGCCCTGATCGCGCTGCTCGGCCTCGTTCAGCTCGGCATGGGTGGTGCTGGCGGGATGGATGACCAGGCTTTTGGCGTCGGCCACGTTGGCCAGCAGGCTGAACAGCTGCAGCCGGTCAATGAAGGCCTGGGCCTCTTCGGCGCCGCCTTTGATGCGGATGGTGAAGATGGAACCGGCGCCGTTGGGGAAGTAGGTCTTGTACAGGCGCTGCTGCTCGGGATCGGTGCTCAGGGAAGGATGGCTGATGCTCTCCACCTGGGGCACGGTCTTCAGGTACTCCAGAACCTTCAGGGTGTTCTCCACATGGCGGTCCACACGCAGGGACAGGGTCTCCAGGCCCTGCAGGAAGATCCAGCTGCTGATGGGGGACAGGGTAGCGCCGGTGTCGCGCAGCAGGATGGCGCGGATGCGGGTGACGAAGGCGGCGGGGCCGGCAGCCTGCACGAAGCTGATGCCGTGGTAGCTCTCGTTGGGCTGGGTCAGCTGGGGGTACTTGTCCGCGTGGGCGGCCCAGTCAAAGGTGCCGCCGTCCACGATCACACCGCCGATGGTGGTGCCGTGGCCGCCGATGAACTTGGTGGCGGACTCCACCACGATGTCGGCGCCGTGCTCGATGGGACGGATCAGGTACGGGGTGCCGAAGGTGTTGTCGATGACCAGCGGCAGGCCGTGCTTGTGCGCGATGGCGGCAATGGCGTCGATGTCGGGGATATCGCTGTTGGGGTTGCCCAGGGTCTCCAGATAGACAGCCTTGGTGTTGGGCTGGATGGCATTCTCCACCTCGGCCAGGTCATGGGCGTTGACGAAGGTGGTGGAAACGCCGAACTGGGTCAGGGTGTGCTCCAGCAGGTTGTAGCTGCCGCCGTAGATGGTCTTTTGTGCCACGATGTGGTCACCGGCCTGTGCCAGTGCCTCGATGGTGTAGGTGATGGCAGCAGCGCCGGAAGCGGTAGCCAGAGCAGCCACGCCGCCTTCCAGAGCGGCAATGCGCTTCTCGAACACATCCTGGGTGGAGTTGGTCAGACGGCCGTAGATGTTGCCGGCGTCTGCCAGACCGAAGCGGTCCGCAGCGTGCTGGCTGTTGCGGAACACATAAGAAGTGGTCTGGTAAATGGGCACTGCGCGGGAATCGGTCGCGGGATCGGCCTGCTCCTGGCCAACGTGCAGCTGAAGGGTCTCAAATTTATAGTCAGACATTGTAGTATACCTCTATCATTAAACTTTTAGTATAATTTCCTGATACAAAAACACCCGATACGCACTCAAGTTCCAGCGTACCGGGCAGATCATTTCCGTTTGCTTTTGTTCAACGCTCCATCTGCGTACACATTCGTGCACAGGAGGGCATCGTACAGGTCACGGTGAATTCTTCTGCCCGTTCCCCACACATTCGCCCACAGCGGAAGTTTGCATGCAGCAGCTCGTTCCAGATCAGTTTCATCTTCGTGCCCTCCTTTCCGGCTTTTTCCCACTCCTCTACAAACCCGGGAATCTCCATTTCAATTTCCTACAAGGTTTGTGGATTTGTTGTTCGCATTATATCCCGCAATACCCAGTTTGTCAATAGGTTAATTCCATTTTTTCAATTTTGCATTTTGTGCATGATGAACGGCCGCTGCGTGGTGCCGTGCCTTGTGCATTCCGGTCAAGAGTATTACTTTGCTTGATTTCCCAGCCCGTCTGACGGCGTACACCGGCACAAATTCATGCTCTGGTCACAAAACGGCAAAATCTGCACCTTATAATAAAACCGGAATGTCCCTTGTCAAACCGGCCAAAATCGTTTATGATACAGTCATTCGGGCCACCGCCCGGAAAGGAGCACACCATGCATACCGTTTTTCGTTTTCTCCGGCAGCTGCTGCTCACGGTGCTGCTGCTTGCCCTGCTGGTCCTCGTGGCAGCGGGCGGGTACTTTGCCGTCACAGGCCACAAACTCTATGAGAGCGCCATCCAGGTCACCCCCATTGATACCCTGTACAGCAGCATTTCGTCCCGCGAGGGGTTCGTTCCCTATGCCCAGCTGCCCCAGACCTACATCAACGCCGTGATCTCGGCGGAGGATTCCCGCTTCACCCACCACAAGGGTGTGGACCCGGTGTCCATTGCCCGGGCACTGGTGACCGACCTGCGCACCGGCAGCTTTGCCGAGGGCGGCAGCACCATCACCCAGCAGCTGGCCAAGAACACTCTGTTCACTCAGGAAAAGCATCTGGCCCGCAAGGCGGCGGAGATGTTCGCCGCCCTCGCCATTGAGAAGCAGTACAACAAGGAACAGATCTTTGAAATGTACGTCAACACCATCTATTTCGGCAGCGGGCACTACGGCATCGGCGAAGCCGCGCAGGGCTACTTTGGCAAAACGCCGCTGCAGCTCACCGACGCCGAAGCCGTGATGCTGGCGGGCCTGCCCAATGCTCCATCGGCCTACTCGCCCAACAGCAGCCCAGACCTGGCCGTCAAGCGGATGCAGGTGGTGCTCAACCGGATGGTCGGGTGCAAAAAGCTGACCCGGGAGCAGGCCGACGCCCTTGCCGCTGAGGCGGTCACCTTGCAGTTTTTGCCGGCCTCCTGACACAGACCCGAACATGCTGCTGCACAACATTGGTGCAGCAGCATGTTTCCTGTTGTTCCGGGACGCAAAAAGCACCGCGCAACGGGAAGTGGACCCGTTGCGCGGTGCTTTTTTACGGTATTTGGTTTGGAAAAGGAGGAATCATGTTGTCCCGGAGAAGGGATTTGCGGCGTTCCCTTCCGGTGATTCTATCTTACCAGAGAATTTCGGCAAAAGTGTTGTGCATCCGTGAATCTTTTATGAACCCTGACGTTTCTTATTCCGGTGCCTTCATGCTCTCCACCATGCTGATCTTCTTCACATGCCGCCGCATGACAAAGCAGACTGCCAGCGTGAACAGCATGGTCAGTGCCACGCTCAGCAGATAGCTGTGGGGGGCAATGGTCCGGATGAACATCAGCTGGTCCATTTCCACCGTGCGGATAATGAACTGATGCAGGGGGATGCCCAGCAGCAGGCCCACGCAAGAGCCCATGAGGGCCAGCAGGTCGATCTCCCGGAAGATGTAGCGGTACACTTCCTTATCATAGAAGCCCAGCACCTTGATGGTGGCCAGCTCCTTTTTGCGCTCTGCCAGGTTCACGCTGATCAGGTTGTACAGCACCACCGCCGCCAGGGCCGCAGCACACACGATGATCAGCACCACCACCGAGTTCAGGCTCACGATGAGGTTGTCGAACATGGAGGTGGCATCCTCTGTAAAGGAGGCTCCGGTCACATAGTTGCAGGCCAGCAGGGTCTCCCGCATGGTGTTGCGGTCGGCGGCACTGTCGCAGCGGGTCTGGGCGTACACCGTGTTCCAGGGGATGTCCTGGGTGCCCAGCAGGGTCTGCAGCTGGGCATTGGACACATACAGCCGGGTGAACATATAGTTCTCCGTCACGCCGGTCAGGGTCATCTCCACCCGTTCTCCGTCAGGGTTCTCCACCCAGATGGAGTCTCCCGGCTCCACCCCCAGGTTCAGGGCGGTCTTTTCTGTCAGCACCACGCTGTCCTTTTCAAAGGGGATGGCCTTGTGGCCCTGCCGGGTGCGGAAGGTCACATAACGGCTCAGCTGGCTGTCGGTCTGGGCACCCACCACGCTGACGCCGGCACTTTCTCCGTCGGCATTGTAGATGGTCACAGACTTGCTGTACACCGCCGCCCAGTTCTCCACCTGGCCCCCCTCCAGGGCATCGGTCAGACCCTTTTCCACCGTAAAGGCGGCAGGGTCACTGAGGGTGACGGTCAGGTCGTTGTGGGACAGCTCTGTGGACTGCTTGGTGACGATGGGCAGCAGGGAGTCCTGGAGGCCGAAGCCGATGAGCAGCAGGGCCGTGCAGCCTGCCACACCCAGCACCGTCATAAAGAACCGCTTCTTATACCGGAACAGGTTCCGGGCGGTGGTCTTTTGGGAGAAGCTCATACGCTTCCACAGCGGGGTGATGTACTCCAGGAAGATGCGCTTGCCTGCCACGGGAGCCCGGGGCAGCAGCAGTGCTGCACTTTTTTCCTTCAGGCTGGAGCGGCAGGCACTCCAGGTAGCCAGGCCGATGACGGCGGCACTGATGGCCATGCTGGCGGCTGCCATGCCCGGGTAGAACCGCAGGGTGAAGGTGGGCAGGCTGAAGATCAGCTGATAGGCGTACCAGATAATGCTGGGGAACACCAAAAAGCCCACCACCATGCCAGCCATGCTGCCCAGCACGCTGGCAGTAAGGGCATAGAACAGGTACTTGCCTGCAATGCTGGCGTTGGAGTAGCCCAGGGCCTTCAGGGTACCCATCTGGAGGCGGTTCTCGTCCACCATACGGGTCATGGTGGTGGTAGCCACCAGGGCCGCCACCAGGAAGAAGAACACCGGGAACACCCGGGCAATGGCAGCCATCCGGTCGGCGTACTGCTCAAAGGTCACAAAGCTCAGGGTGCTGTTGCGGTCCAGCACATACCACTCGCCCTTTTTGATCTTGCTCACCTGCTCCTCAGCGTCGGTGAGCTGCTGCAGGCCCTCGTCCAGCTTTTGCTGGGCATCGGCCTTTTGGGTCTCATACTCGGCACGGGAGTCTGCCAGCTGCTGCACCCCGGCCTGATACTCCTGCCACCCGGCGTCCAACTGGGCCCGGGCCGCCTCAAACTGGCTGTAGGCAGTGGCGGTGCCGGTGGTAAGCTGCAGCTGGCCTTCCAGCAGCTGCAGCTTCAGCCGCCGCAGAGCGGCCTTGGCCTCCACCACCAGCTGGTCGTTGTCCAGGTTGGGGGAGGAGATGAGCCCCTGGGCGTACATCTGCTTTTTGCCCTCATCCAGCTGGGCCTGGTAGCCCTGGAGCTGGCCGTTGATGTTGTCGTAGGCAGCCTGGGCCTTGGCCAGGGCGTCCCGCAGCTCGATGTATTCCTCGTCGGCAGGCTCTGCATCGTCCAGAGCCTTCTGGGCGTTGTTCAGGGCTGCCTGGGCGTAGGTCAGCAGAGGGTCTGCCACCTTTTTCAGGTTCACCAGCAGCTGGATCTGCTGCAATTGTTCCTCAAATTCCAGCACCTGTTCCTCGCCGTCCACCAGCTGGTCGGCACCGTTCTGCATGGTGTCGGGCAGGTTCTTTTTCTGCTGGGCCAGCTGGGCCTCTCCGGCGTCCAGCTGGGCCTTGGCGTCATCCAGCTGCTTCTGGGCATCGTCCAGCTGCTGTTCCGCCTCGGCAAATTTCTGCTCGGCCTCGGCCTTCTGGTCGTCGTAGGTCTGACGGGCCTCGTCCAGCTTCTGGTTGGCGGTGTCGATAAGCTGTTCCCGGCGCTGCACACACTGGGCGTCGCTGATCTGCTCCAGCCGATCCGCCACCTGGTCCACTGCGTCCTGGTACTCCTGGGAATAATTATCGTACTGGTCGGCATTTTCCGCCTTGATATAACAGGCAGTGTAGTAATCTGCCGTCAGTTCCCCGTCCAGCACATAGGCGATGTAGTTCAGCTGACCGTTGCCCACGGTGCTGCTCTCTTTGTCGGTGGAAATGTGCTGCGGGTCCTGCACCAGCCCCACCACCGTATATTCCTTGTGTTTTGTCCCCTCCGTATCTTCCGGAAGGGTCAGCACGGTGCCCTCAGCGATCTCGGCCTGGTAGCCCATTACATGGACCACGCACTCGTCGGCGGCCTGAGGCATCCGGCCGGAGCACAGCACCAGACGGTTCATGTTGGCGTCGGTGTCCGCTGCAGGGTCCTGCTGCAGGGCCTGCAGCTGCACCACCATGCGCTCCTCCTGGCCCTGCCAGTTGGCCTCCAGGTCCAGGGTCTTTACCGGCATCACAGCCTCCACCCCGGGGGTGGCGGCAATGGCGGCAATGTCCTGGTCTGAAAGGCCCAGGGTGGACAGCACCCGGAGGTCAAACACATTTTGCTGCACATAATATTTTTGGGCTGCGCTCCGCATACTGGGGGCAATGCTCATGAGGCCTGTCAGCATCATGACCCCCAGGGCCACGATGCCAAACAGCGAGACCATGCGGCTGGCGTTGCCCTTCATCTCCCGGAGGATATTTTTGCGATAACTTTTTTGCACTGCACTCACCACTCAATTTCTTCCACTGGCACCGGGTGCTCGTTGACCTTGTTGGACACGATCTGCCCACTGCGTACCTGAATGACACGGTCGGCCATGGCGGTCAGGGCCGTGTTATGGGTGATCACGATGACGGTGCGTCCGGTCTTGCGGCAGGTCTCCTGCAAAAGCCCCAGCACCTGTTTGCCGGTCTTGTAATCCAGGGCACCGGTGGGCTCGTCGCACAGCAGGAGCTTGGGGTTTTTGGCCAGGGCCCGGGCAATGGACACCCGCTGCTGCTCGCCGCCGGACAGCTGCGCCGGGAAGTTGTTCAGCCGCTCCCCCAGGCCCACACTGGTCAGGGTCTGGGCCGGGTCCAGAGGGTCCCGGCAGATCTCGCTGGCCAGCTCCACATTTTCCAACGCCGTCAGGTTCTGCACCAGGTTGTAGAACTGGAACACAAAGCCCACGTCGTACCGGCGGTAGGTGGTAAGAGCCTTTTCCGAAAAGCGGCTCACGTCCCGGCCGTCCAGCCAGACATGGCCCTCATCGCAGCTGTCCATGCCGCCCAGGATGTTCAGCAGGGTGGTCTTGCCGGCACCGGAAGGGCCTACGATGATGCAGAACTCCCCCTTGTCCACATAAAAGTTCATGTGGTCGGCGGCGGCGATCTTCACACTTCCGGTCTGGTAATATTTGCAGACGTCCTGAAACTCCACAAAATGCTCCATGGCGTTTTCTCCTTTGCAACCATGTAATTTTATCCACTTTAACTATAGCACAACCCGGCAAAGGTTGCACCATCTGCCGGGCAAATTTTCAAAAACTTAACAGAAAAACTCCCACTGCAGCGGTAGCAGTGGGAGCTTTGGGATGCTTATGGAATGCAGGGGGCTGGGGCTCAGCGGCCGATCAGCAGATCCCGGCGGCCCCGGCCATTGACGCTGAGGCGGACGGTGCTGCCGCACTGGTGCAGTTTGACCTTGGCATCGGCATCATAGCCCTCCGTCAGCAGGCTCAGGTTCAGGGTAGTGGAGGTCTTTTCGGTCTTGAACTCCAGGGTGTTGATGCCGTTGTTCATCATGGTGGTCAGGTCCTCCATGGTGCAGCGGAAGGTAGCCACGCTGGCAGGCACATCCAGGGTCAGCACCGTGCCGTTCTGCCGGGCAGTGTACAGCACCTGGCGGCCAAACAGGCCCTTGACGCTGTAGTTCAGCTTCAGGGTGTCGCTCTCAGAACCGTCGGCACCAATGAGCATGATGTTGCCCTGGATGGCAGGGCCTTCCGGTGCGCCATAGCCGCCATAGGTGGGGTCCTTTTCGCCAACGGCCACATCACCGTCGGCACTGATGAGCATGATGTTGCCCTGGATGGCAGGGCCTGCCGGGGCACCGTAGCCGCCGTAGGTGGGGTCCTTTTCGCCAATGGCCACGTCGGCAGCAAATGCGCCTACGCTGAGCATGGCAACGGCACAGGTGGCCACCGCAGCGGCAGCCAGGGTACGGGCAAATTTATGATTCTGCAGTTTCATAGAAAAATCCTCCTGTTTTTGCAGCCGGGGTCCGGCTGTGTTTTTCATGTTCTTGCAACCATGGTTTTTTGCGGCAAGGCTCTGAACCAGAACCGCCGCATCTGTCTTATAAACGGATGCGGCGGTTGGATTATTGCAGGGAATGCAAAAAATTATTCAGTTTTTTCTTCTCCGTTCAGGATGGCCATAAACTCCTCCCCGGTGATGGTCTCCTTTTCATAGAGGAACTTGGCCAGCTGGTCCAGCTTGTCCCGGTTCTCGGTAAGGATCTGCAGAGCCTTGGCGTGCTGGGCCTTTACCAGCTCCACCACCTTCTGGTCGATCTCCCGCTGGGTCTGGGCAGAGCAGGCCAGGGAGGTGTCCCCACCCAGGTACTGGTTGTTCACCGTTTCCAGGGCCACCATGTCAAAGTCCTGGCTCATGCCGTACCGGGTGATCATAGCCCGGGCCAGCTTGGTGGCCTGCTCGATGTCGTTGGAGGCTCCGGTGGTAACAGAGTGGAACACCAACTCCTCGGCGGCACGGCCTCCGGTAAAGGTGGCAATCTTGTTTTCCAGCTCCGTCTGGTTCATCAGGTAGTGGTTGCCCTCGTCCACCTGCATGGTGTAGCCCAGGGCACCGGAGGTCCGGGGGATGATGGTGATCTTTTGCACCGGAGCCGAGTGGGACTGCTTGGCTGCCACCAGGGCGTGGCCGATCTCGTGGTAGGCCACGATGCACTTTTCCTGATCTGTCAGGATGGAGTTCTTTTTCTGGTAGCCTGCAATGACCACCTCGATGCTCTCCTCCAGGTCGGACTGGGTCACGCTCTTGCGCCCGGCCCGTACCGCCCGCAGAGCGGCCTCGTTGACGATGTTGGCCAGCTCGGCACCGGAGGCACCGGAGGCCATGCGGGCCACAGTGTTAAAGTCCACCCCCGGGGCGATCTTTACCTTTTTGGCGTGGACCTTCAGGATCTCCTCCCGGCCCTTCAGGTCCGGCAGCTCCACCGGCACCCGGCGGTCAAAGCGGCCGGGACGGGTCAGAGCCGGGTCCAGGGAATCCGGGCGGTTGGTGGCTGCCAGGATGATGACCCCAGTGTTGCCCTCAAAGCCGTCCATCTCCGTCAGCAGCTGGTTCAGGGTCTGCTCCCGCTCATCGTTGCCCCCCAGATTGCCGCTGTTGCGCTTCTGGCCAATGGCGTCGATCTCGTCGATAAACACGATGCAGGGGGCCTTTTCCTTGGCCTGCTTGAACAGGTCCCGGACCTTGGAGGCACCCATGCCCACAAACATCTCCACAAACTCGGAGCCGGAGATGGAAAAGAAGGGCACGTTGGACTCACCTGCCACGGCCTTGGCCAGCATGGTCTTGCCGGTGCCCGGAGGGCCCACCAGCAGGATGCCTTTGGGCATGGAGGCACCGATCTCCTCATACTGCTTGGGGTCGTGGAGGTAGTTGACGATCTCCTGCAGGTTCTCCTTGGCCTCGTCCTCTCCGGCCACATCTGCAAAGCGGATGCCGTGGGTGGACTGCACATAGACCTTGGCGTTGGACTTGCCTGCGCCGCCAAACATCATGGCACCGGGGCCGCCGCCTGCCTTTTCCATGAGCTTTTTGTTCATCTGGTTGCCGATGAAGCTGAACAGCAGGATGGGCAGGGCAAACCAGATCAAAAAGCTCAACACCGGAGAGCCCTGCTCCACGATCTCGCTGGAGAACTGGGCCCCGGCATCGTAGAGACGCTGGGTCAGGCCCGGGTCATCCATGAGACCGGTCTTGTAGATCTGCTTTTCTTCTTTATCGGTGAACACGATCTGGTTGGACTGGATGTCCACCTTGCCGATGTTCTGCTGCTGGGTCATGCTCATAAAGGTGCCATAGTCCACCTCCTGGACCTGACGTTCGGTGAGCCAGGGCACAAAAACAAGGTTGAGCACCAGCAGCACCAGCAGCACGATGGCATAGTAGATGGCCAAGGGCTTTTTGGAAGGCTTGACCTCCTTCATAATCGTCTCCTCCTTTGTATCTTCTTGGGGTCGCTGTACACAGTATAGCACAGCAAAATCCGACTTGACAGCGGTTTGAGGCCATGTTTCCAAAAACTTCGCAGTTTTTTAACAATGGGCCGGGGCTCCGGGGCTTTTCAATTCCGGCACAGTTTGCAGCTCGCATCGTGAAAGTATTTCATCTTTGTTGTGAAGGAAACTTCTTGACAGTTTCTGGCAGCCGTGATAAAATGGACCCACTTTCCACAAAGTGCAAATGCGTTGACGGGGATAAAACGATTTTCTTCTGCGTGCAGAGAGCCGCCGGGTGGTGCAAGGCGGGTGCAGAGGATCTCGGTTACTGGCCCCTGAGCGGCAGAGCCGAACGATGCAGTAGGTTCTGACGGACGCCCACCGTTACAAGGGCAGCGATTCGCCGCAAAGGGCCGATCGTGCAAAGTGGCTGCATCCACAAAAGGTGCAGCAAAGAGAGTGGTACCACGGGTGCCCTGTGATAAAACTTACAGGCTCTCGTCTCTCAAGGTTTTCGCCTTGAAAGACGGGAGCCTTTTCTTGTACAAAAAAGTGTAAGAAGTATCAGGAGGACAAAACGATGATGGACGCCACCAAATACGCACCGGGGTACTACCCGGTCCCTGCCGGCTATGACAGCTGGGTCAAGAAGGATCACATTGAAAAGGCCCCTGCCTGGTGCAGTGTGGACTTGCGGGACGGCAACCAGGCGCTGATCGTGCCCATGAGCCTTGCAGAAAAGCTGGAGTTCTTCCAGATGCTGGTGAAGATCGGCTTCAAGGAGATCGAGGTGGGCTTCCCTGCTGCCAGCGAGACCGAGTACGAGTTTCTGCGCACCCTGATCGAAAAGAACATGATCCCGGAGGACGTCACCGTGCAGGTGCTGACCCAGTGCCGCGATCACATCATCCGCCGCACCTTCGAGGCCGTCAAGGGGGCCCCCCGTGCGGTGATCCACTTCTACAACTCCACCTCGGTGGCCCAGCGTGAGCAGGTGTTCCACAAGAGCAGGGAAGAAATCAAGAAGATCGCCACCGACGGCGCCAAGCTGGTCAAGCAGCTGAGCCAGGAGTACGAGGGCAACTTCCTGTTCGAGTACAGCCCGGAGAGCTTCACCGGCACCGAAGTGGACTACGCCGTGGATGTGTGCAACGCCGTGCTGGACATTATGCAACCCACCCCGGACCGGCCTATGATCATCAACCTGCCGGTCACCGTGGAAATGAGCATGCCCCATGTGTATGCCAACCAGATCGAGTACTGCGACAAGCACCTGAAGTACCGTGACAGTGTCATCATCTCCACCCACCCCCACAACGACCGCGGCACCGGCGTGGCCTGCGCCGAGC
>ERZ773145.2964-NODE-2964-length-11212-cov-3.129336_pt1 | contig 11212 bp, 7 predicted proteins | sample MGYA00580848_ERZ773145 | MGnify/ENA primary metagenome ERZ773145 (study PRJEB29015, sample SAMEA2737858) | human gut metagenome | biome: human gut; feature: human-associated habitat; material: faeces | place: China | collected 2012 ... | reverse complement strand
ACTTGCCGCCGAACGCATGTGAGGGGGCACTACCTTTATATTAGGAGGAATGATCATGGCAAACAGCACATTTCACATCGGAGAATTATCAAATTTATTTAATATCAGTGTCGATTCGATTCGTTATTATGAAAAAAAGGGATTAATCTGCCCGACACGAAATGAAAATAACGGATACCGGGAATATTCTCTGGATGATTTCCAGACCTTGGTGATGATTCGTGAACTGCTGGGACTTGATTTTCACAAAGAGCAGATTAGCGAGTTCTTAAAGAATAGAAATATTTCCACCACAATGGAAATGTTAGATACGGAGCTTTCTATTATAAAGGAAAAGATGGAAGTTCTTCAAAAGAAAAAGGAGCAGATTGTCAGCCGGATTCAGTCTTTGCAAGCCGTGCAGAATGAGTCATCGGACACTTCCATTCAATTAAAGACATTCAAAAAACGCCCGATTGCCATGATTTCCACGGAAAATCTGCCGGACGCTTATGTCGACTACACAATGGTTCAATATATGAAAAAGAACCGGATTAAATTAGATACCACGCTGGATTTAGAAAAATCAAATCCAGACTCCGATTACTACCGCACGGAAAATGTTTTCTTTTTGACTGACAGCACAAAAACGAAGACGGACACGTTTCTCCCTGCCGGCGAGTATCTGTGTCTGTACTACCACGGCTCCTTGAAGCAGACCAAACAGTTGATGCCTTCTCTCTATGCCTATGCGAAAGAACATCACTTAACCGTCACCGGCCACCCGATGGAACTTTGCCACATCGACAGTTATGAGACGAACCGCGAAAGCGAATATGTCATTGAATTAGAACTTCCGGTGAGTTCTCATCCTTTTGCAAAACAGTAATCACTTTATCCCAATTGTCCAGTACAAATCTGCCAATTACCGGATCATACATTTTTCCTAAATTCTTTTCTATTTCCTGATAACAGATATCAAATCCAAGCGCCTTGCGGTAACGTCTTGTTGAAGTCATCGCATCAATGGAATCACAAATCGCAATAATTCGTGCTCCCACCGAAATTTCTGCCCCTTTCAATCCATCCGGGTATCCTTTTCCATCAAACCGCTCATGGTGATGAAGCACAATATCAATCAGCCCTGAAAGCATACTGGATTTACTCAAAATCTCGGCTCCAATCGCCGGATGCTCTTTCATAATCTCCCATTCTTCATCCGTCAGCCGCTCCGGTTTATTTAACACGGCATCCGGGATTCCAATTTTTCCTATATCATGTAAATGCGCCGCCACATGAATATCGTTTTGGCATTCCCCGGTAATCCCCATCTCGCCGCATATCATCTGAGCCAAGTCACTGACCCGCTCCGAGTGTCCTGCCGTGTAAGGGTCTCTGGCATCTAATGCACTTGTTATGCACTCCACAATTTCATGGTAGGCATCAATATTTAACCTGTCAAGTTCCTGTATCATGTAAATTACACATCTTCTTTCCTTTGTTCGCTAACTTTTATTATACAACGAATAGAGGGAGAGGACAAGAATTGGGAATGGAGAATTTATTTCAAGTAGGGGAGACACCGTTTTTAGTTTCCGCAGTTACAAGCCTCCCTTAGTGGTTCGTGCACCGCTGCCGCTTGACAAACCTCTGCGAGGTTTGTAGTGCCCTCACCACTAAGGGAGTCTTGTAGCTGCTGGAAAGCTGAAAAGTTGTGTCGCCACTTTTATCGCAAATGCTGGACAATGGATTTTAGGGATGGCAACTTGCATAATGCAACGTTATTTTGCTCCAACGCCCAAAAGAGTTGCAACATAACGAAATCATTCTTGCTTCAATGCAACGCTCTATGGCAAATTGTGCCTTAAACGTTGTTTTTTCAATGTGATTTGTCGCGAAACGACTTGTTGAAAGCGGAAAACGAGGAAAAATTACAACTCTTTATGTCAATTCCCTAAAATAGCGTTGCATTGCTTCCCCTCCTTTCGCCACCATCGCAAAATAAAACCATTTTTTCCAATGGTTTTATTTTATATTTTATCCCCACACTTCTTCTGCAATCTCTTTTACGAGTTTCAATTTTGCCCACTGCTGCTCCTCAGTCAATTTATTACCGATTTCACAGGAAGCAAATCCACACTGTGGACTTAAGCATAAGCGGTCAAGTGGAATATATTTCGCTGCTTCATGTATTCTTTCAATGACCTCTTTTTTGTCTTCAAGCTCCGGCGTTTTCGTGGTAATCAGTCCGAGTACCACTTTTTTGTCCGGTGAGACTTTAGCAAGTGGTGCAAAACCACCGGAACGCTCGTCGTCATACTCTAAGAACAAAGCGTCTACATTTTCTTTGGCAAATACATAATCAGCCACACTGTCATAAGGACCGCTGGTGAAATATGTTGAATGATAATTGCCGCGGCAGATATGTGAAGTAATTACCATATCTTCCGGCTTTCCTTCCAATGCCAGATTATTCACAGCCAGCAAACTCTGTTTCACCTCTTCTAAGTCAATGCCAAGGCTTTTGTAACGCTGTTTTGCAGCATCACCCACAACGGCACCCCATGTACAGTCATCCAACTGCAAATTGCGGCAGCCTGCCTCATAAAACTGGCGGATAACATCCTGATATGCCACTCCAATATCATGAATCAACTCTTCATCTGTCGCATAAAATTTTCTTGTTGATTCCACATTCTGCGGAACAATAAACTGCTGGAACATCTGTGCCGGTGCTGGAATTGTATATTTTGCAACTGTATTTTCATCTTCCAAAGTTTTCAAAAACTTAAAGTATTCAACAAATGGATGTGCTTTCGCTTTAATTTTTCCAACTACATAAGTATCTTCCAGAGAAGCGAGCTCGCCTGCAAACTGCACGCCGCCTCCAGTTAATTCATGCGCAACTCCCTCAAATCCCCACATAAAATCCAAATGCCAGTAAGTTCTACGGAACTCACCATCAGTAATCACATGAAATCCCAAGTCCTTCTGTTTGGCAACAACTTCACGAATTGCCCCATTGATTGTCTCGTCTAATTCTTCTTTTTCAATTTTCCCATCCTCATAAAGCGCCTTCGCATTCTTTACTTTTTCCGGGCGTAAAAAACTTCCTACATAATCATATCGAAATGGTTCCTGCAATGCTGTCATATTCAAATCCTCCGTTTCGTTTTTCTTTTGATGAGGATAGTGTAGCATTGTTCATTTCTTTTGTGAAATACATATAATCATGCCTTTTCCATAGTTTCAGACTATAGCCAAGTAATTTTTTATTGCCTCCTGATAATATAAAGCGTAGCGGCTTAACATCGTATTTTTCTTACGTATCATGCCGATCCGCATATCACAATCCGACACAAGGGGCTTTGCAATAATATTTTCACCATTTAACTTCTGGTCGATGACACCGGAGCAAACCGTAAATCCATTTAACCCAATGACAAGGTTAAACAGAGTTGCACGGTCGCGCACCTGAATATTTTTCGGAAAATCCAGCATACTCAAAAACTCCTCAGCAAAATAAAAAGAGTTCCGTTCTCCCTGCTCATATACCAGATACGGATATGGCTGCAAATCATCCAGTGTAATTTCTTTCTTATTTGCCAGCGGGTGCTCACGGCAGATAAACACGTGCGGTTCTGCCACAAACAATTCTTCAAATACAAGTCCGTTTTTCCTCATAAGTTTCGTCAGAACTTCCTCGTTGTGCGCCGACAAATATAAAATTCCAACCTCGCTTTTCCCCTGCGCCACGTCATCAATAATCTCTCCGGTCTGCGTCTCGCGCAAAATGAAATTGTACTGGCTGGCATCGTACTGTTTCACCAAATCCACAAACGCATTGACCGCAAAAGAATAATGCTGGCACGACACTGAAAATTTCGGCGTCCGGTTTTTATCCTTGCCAAAATGCTCCTGCATAATGTCCGCCTGTTCCAAAAGCATCCGTGAATAAGCAAGCAGCTCCTCACCTTCTCTTGTTATCACAACGCCCTTGCTGGAGCGTGAAAAAGCAGTCACGCCCATTTCCTTTTCCAAATTTTGAATTGCCGCACTAAGACTTGGCTGCGAAATAAAAAGTTTCTGTGCTGCCTCCGAAATGCTCCCACACTCCGCAACTGTCACCAAATATTTTAACTGTTGTAATGTCATACCTTTTCCCCTTATTGTATATAAATCCCTTTCATTATAGGATTTCCGGCAAATTCTGTCCATAGACAATTCTTTCATTGACACAATAATTTCCCTCATGTTATAATTGGGTTGCAACTCAAACAGCAATTCATTTCTGTTTCGAGACACACGAAGGGATTTTACATAAAATAAAAAAAGGAAGGAGGAATGCAAAGTACATGGCAAGAAAATACGACAGTGAAGAAACGAAGCAGAAAATTCTGTCATCCAGTGTCCGCTTGTTTATAGAAAAGGGATATCACGAGACAACGATGACGGAAATTCTTCATGATGCAGGCGTATCCGGCAGCAGTTTTCACTCCATTTTTCACACAAAAGATGGCGTTCTTGCAGAACTGACAGAATTCATGTTTGAAAATCAGTTTGGTGTAGCAGAAAATATTATCGGAACCGGGAAAAATCCGGTGCTTCTCTACGCCGTTGAAACCTGTATTCAGTTGACGCTTACCGAGATGAATGAACATCTGCGCGATATTTACATGGAAGCCTACACGCAGCCGGCATTGATGGATTATATTCACAAGCATACAGCAAAAAAAATCGCGATAATTTTCAGGCAGTATAATAAAGACTTTCAGGAAAGTGATTTTTACGAAATGGAAATTGGGACAGCCGGATGTATGCGTGCCTATATTGCAAAAAAATGTGATATGTATTTTACTTTGGAAAAGAAACTTGAGCGGTTTCTAAAAGTAACGCTTGGCGCATATCATGTACCGGATGACATACAGCGTGAAACCATCGCTTATATTGGAAAATTAAAAATCCGGGAAATCACCGGTCAGGTCATGAATAAATTGTTTATGGCTCTGGCAATGAAATATGATTTTACATTTCATGAGGCAAACACAAAAAAGAAATGAGGGATATTATGACAAGGAAAGAATTTCACAAGAGACTTTTGATTGCGTCTCTTCTTCTGGGGCTGGTACTCCCCCTGGCAAATGTACCGGTAACATCATCCTTAAATCAGACCAAAAAAGCGGCGGCAGCAGAGCCTGCCGTAATGACTTTTGCCGAGGGCGAGGGTACCGGAGAAGAATTTAAGGAAGAATCCTGGATGCTTGCCTCTCAAAGAAGACAGGGTAAAGATGCAACTCAGACTCGTTCGCCCAGTAATGATACTTTCGGCATACGAAAAAATCCATATTCCAAGAAGGAAACTCCGGAAAAAGTAATCCGGCTGTTTGATTTGATAAAACCGTATTCTGCACCTGAATCCAAAGCTGAGGAAGATCCGGATAATAGTTTTACTGACTACCGTTCCACACGCGCTATGTTAAATCAACTGGTTCCACTAAATGGCAAATCGCAGTTTTCCACAAAATTCACCTTTTCACTTCCGGATGCCTGTGTCAACACCGAACAGGCAGGGGGCGAAGAATTCGCCAGAGAAGTCGGTGGCGATGGTCTTGCCTTTCTTCTGTATCAAACGGATTATCTTTCGGACATGGATTATGGTGGAAACACCTATACATTCGGCATGCAAAATAACGAAAAAAGCCTCATGGTCGAAATGGATTCCCAGTATAATGGTTCTTATTGCGACATGAAACATACAGGTCTTGGATATGATGCAAACCGCATGTATTACTATGCAAGCTGGGATTATGATAACCAATTATACTTTCACAAAAACCAAACCTATACAGGAACAAATAACTATGAAAACAAAAATAATCCATTTGAGGGCACGGACGGCAGAGAGTACGCCGCTTACCGCAATTACAAGTATGCCGAGCGCTTTGACCATATCGGTATCACGCTAAACAGCGACCATGCCCGTCACGATGCCATTTATTACCTAAACGGTCTTGACCCAACCAAAACGGTTGAAAAAACAAAAGATGGAAAAAACTATACGGCGTACGAAAATCTTGCTTATTTTGATGCCTGTGCAGGTGGCGTTCTGGATGACACAGATAAGTTAGAGGCTGCCTATCAGGATACTTCAAAAAAGAGTATCGAAGTCAGCGATTCTTCCACCTGTGCCACACGTTTTGCAGACGCAGGGGTAAATGACAGGCTTTTTACCGTATGGATTGACTACGATGGTGAAAAAATGTATGTCCGCTATGCCAATGGCGATTTTGCCAATGCGAAAAGACCTGCCAAACCGCAGATTGAAAAAGAGATTGACCTTCACTCCCGTTTTGACAACAAAACGGTTGCCGTTGGTTTTGCATCATCACTAAACTTTTCCAAGGCAAATACAACTTTGCACGCCTTCCAGTTTACCAATGAGTATAAACCAATTGACGAAGAGGCATCTTATCGAATCAATTACTGGAAGTTAAATCCGGACACAGAAAATTATGAAAAGGCAGAATCTTCCGAGGTTATGACAGGTGCCGTTGGCGACACTGTCACTGCAGCTGATGCAGATGCCAGCTATGCGACAAAATATAGTAATGATTACTATCACATAAGCACGATCACACCGCAGGATTCCCGCGTCACACTCGAAAACGCGGATACACATTACCAAATGAATTTGTATTATGAACCGGAGAAAACAACCTATAAGGTACTCTACTATCAGGAAACAGAAGATGGTAACTATAAACTGCTGAACGAATACGTAAGCCCCCTGACCTACATTGGGAAGACCGTTTATGCAGAAATTAAGAATCCCGATGGATATATGCAGGGTGGAGATGATACTACTACATTTGGAATTGTTAAGCCAAACAATGCCACGATACTTAAAGTTTATTACGATAAATACAGACCTCTGCCGGAACCAACCGAGGTGGGACAGACACCATCACCATCACCAAGCCCGACTCCAACTGCTACACCGACTGCTACACCGACTGCTACACCAACCACTACGCCGACTGCTACACCAACCACTACGCCGACTGTCACTCCAACGCAGCGGGCAACAGCGACTCCGACGGTGGCACCAACCATAGCACCGACTACTGTTCCAACTCAGGTTCCAACCGTTGCACCAACCGTTGCACCAACCGCTGCACCGACAAAAAAAACAGTCAAAGCTTCCGTAAGTAAAAAGCTGATTCAACCGGTGAAAGCAAGCGAAAATGCCAACAGACTTTCCTGGAATCCGGTAAAAAATGCGGACGGATATTTCATTTACGCCTCTGCCTGCAATGAAAACGGAAAAGAGCGTAAAGTAAAGAAAATTGCCGATATTAAAAACCGAACAACCACTTCTTACACCCACAAAAACTGTGAAAAAGATACGTGGTATAAATACCGTATTACGGCTTACCGCATTATCGGGAAGAAAAAAACTGCAATCAGTAAATCACTGGAATTACATTCGCTGACGAAAGGAAGTAAAACTTATGAAAATCCTTCGCGCGTAAAAATCCGCAGTGGTAAAAAACTTTCTTTAAAGGCCGGAAGCACTAAGAAAATACGAGCACAAGTAATTGTACCAAAAGGGAAAAAAACCTGCTGGCACATTCAAAAAATCCGCTACCTTGTGAGCGATTCCTCTATACTGACCGTATCAAAGAAGGGTAAAATCAGAGCAAAAAAAGCAGGGCATGCGACAATTTATGCCGTTGCCCAAAATGGTGTAACCGCTAAAATTAAAGTCAGCGTAATAGCTGCAAAATAATAAAGAAAAAAGTGCCGGAAATTCGCATTTTCCACTGCGATGCTCCGGCACTTTTTTTGTTTTCCGTAATTTCGTAGAAAGACTTTGCTTGTATTTTACTCTGCCGCCAATACCTCATAAACTTCCTTAAAGGATTGTTTCGGCTGATACAATTCCGTAAACAGACCACAGTATGGTCCGTTCATTTTGTAGCTGTAATCTGCCGTTGACAGATATGGTGCGTCAAACAAGCCCCAAATGGAAAGGCTCGTAATCGGTCCGGTCTTTCCTGCTACCTGTGCCGCCTTGTTAATATCCACATATGTCTGCACGAGTTTCTTGTAAAAGGCTGCATGCTCCGGCTCTGCATCATTATCGTAATTGCGGACGGCAAGTTCTGTTACGTGAACTTCAACATTATTTTCTGCAAATTTCTCAATCGCATTTTTCACTAAGGTAATGTCATTGTCGTTCATACATCCACTCTGCTGTCCATAGCCACCGATGTAACTCTGCATACCAATGCCATCGCAGAGCTTCAGGTAACCGCCATTTCCATCGGATGCAAAACTGTTGACGCTCTTTACCAGTTGAATAATGGCATCTCTCTTATTTGCGCCGTAGGTTGCAAACGTGTTGTAATCATTGTAGAACAGTTTAATGTTTGTCTTACTGTTTGCCGCCTGTAATTTTGCTCTTGTCTCATATGCATACCGGAACGCAAGTTCCACATAATCACTGCCAATATAATCGTAGAAAAGATTCGTCTTGCCACCACGAACCTGTCGTACATGACGCACATCATCATCCGCAAATTCACCCGCATTGTCGGCAACCGCTTCATTAACAACATCCCAGCAGTAAATCGCGCCCGGATATTTTTCTTCAAAATGCGTCATTACTTCATCAATATACATCTTCAGACGATTTTTCATGACGTCTGCGCTGACATAAGCACCATCCGTCTTATAGCCTTCGCGGAAAAACCAATCGCACATATCGGCATCCCAGGTCAGCACATGACCGCGAATGGATAATCCGTTTTCAACCGCATACGCAACCATCGAATCTGCCTTTGTAAAGTTCATAACTGCCGGTGAATTTTCATCCACATATGCATTTTGTGAAGCAGACTGGCTCAAAAGCGAATACGCCTTCATTTCATTACTGAACGTCGTACTGTTAAAATGATACTTAATGAGTTTGGTAAGCTCAGTATTTTTCAGTGCCGCCTCGTTGATATTTGTTCCAAATTTGAAACCATATTTCTCACCGAGAGACGCAAGCGATTGATACGATTCAATTGCCTCCGTCGCATCTTTTTTCCCTTTGTTCTCCATAACAACAGATGTAATCTGAATGTATTTCACCGCCTCTGTAGAATTCTGAACAACCAAATAAAGTGCCGTCTGTCCGCTCGGGTAAGCATCTAACTGTAAGCCCTGCTCCTTACCGCTCTGCATACCATTGGCATCAACAAAACCAGCCCAGTCGCTGTTTTTAACTGACAACTTAATCGATGCGCCACCTGTATTTTCAATAATATTTTTGTTTGCATCCAAAAGGTTGATTGTAACATTTACCTGTGTAAAATCCGATACTTTGTGTCCGGATGCCGTAATCAGTGGAAGCAGGTTATATACCGTTCCTTTCCACGCACTCGAATACGCAGGAGAATTAATAAACGTATTGTCAATTGCAAGCGTCACTTTCTCCGTCGCCGGCTTCTGGGTCGGTGCAGCCGTCGGTGTCTGAGTCGGTACCGTTGTTGGTGCCGTAGTCGGGGTCGAAGTCGGCTTCTGCGTTGGCACCGCAGTTGGTGCCGTAGTCGGAGTTGCCGTTGGGTTCTTTGTCGGCTCTGTAGTCGGGGTCGCAGTCGGCTTCTTCGTTGGCACCGCAGTCGGGGTCGCAGTCGGCTTTTGCGTTGGTTCCTTTGTCGGTTTCGCCGTTGGACTTGCAGTTGCTGTCACTGCCGGTTTCCTTGTTGGCTCTTCTGTCGGCTCTTTCACAGGCTCCGCAGTTTTTACCGCAGAGGAAGAATCCCCCGGATTTACTACCGCAGGTTCTTGTGTATTCACCGGTGGAACAACGGTAGTTCCTGTCTTTTTCTTAACCGTAACTTTGCACGAAAGTTTATACATTTTCCATCCTGCTTTTACCTTCGCTGTCACCGTAGCTTTCCCCGCTTTTTTGGCAACTAACTGAACTGACTTTTTCGTCTTTTTCTTCAGGATAACAACCGATTTTTTGCTACTTTTCCACACCACTTTTTTTACTGCTTTTGCATTTTTAATCGTTACTTTTTTCTTAGTCCCAGCCCACATGGTAATACGCTTCTTGCTTAACTTTGGTTTCGCTGATTTAGCACTTGCAGGCATTGTAAAAACACTCGAAATACTAAGTGCTGTTACCGTGAGAAGTGCCATCGCCTTTTGACTTTTTCTCTTCATAGAATGACTCCTTTCATTCCTCTCAAAACTCTCTAACTTCATTCTAATACTTTGTGGGAATTATACAACGAACATTCTATAAAATTACTATTAGTTTTTAGTATCTTTTGTGTGTTATTTTTCATGTGATTTCTTCTAACAATGCGTATTGTCTGCATACCACTCAATATGATTGACAATATGTAAAATCTTTTTAGCACTCTCAATTGATTTTGTAATACGCTCTACATCATTTTTGTGAATCCAGCCCTTTTTCGCAGCGTCCGGCACAGACTCCGTCAATTCCTGCAGCGATTGATTTACGCGTTCCACCATCTGACTCACATCTTCAATCAACTTCTCTACCTGTTTTGGAAGTGAAACTCTCTGCGCTTCTCTCTGCATTCTATTACACAACTGATTCATCGAAATTTTCAAAAAATAAGTATCTGTCAGCTGGTCAGCAACAACCGAAAGAATCTCCTCAATAATTCCGGCGTCCACATTTCCCATCGAAATCATAACTTGAAAGTGTTCACAACACTCATCAATTTTCTCCTGACTATAACAAATTCGCTCAACAAGCCGAATCAGCAAATCTACTTCTTCCTCGTCATTAATTTTAAAATCCGCATCCTTTAACTGCACTCTTTCCTGTTCTGCCTGCGGTATCAATTGATAACAATCAATTTGCTTTTCTTTGCAAAGATTCCAGAGCACCCGCTTGCAAACAGCATCCGTTTTCCCACCAAAAGTAAGCGACTTCACACATGGAAATCCGGCATACGCAGACTGCAAATCATATTCCACACAAATACCATCAAATGTATTTTTTGCAGACGTTATCTGAAAAGGCAGGGTTCCCTGTCGAAGATTTTCAATTTGTTCAATCGCCATTTTTTCTTTTTGACATGGAAAATACTGATAAAGAGGCGCCCCTTTTTCCTGCCTCATTTTATACTTTTCAAGCCATGTTTTTTTCGAGAGGGCAAACACTGTCGTTTTTTCTTTTTCCGCATCCACAAATTCATCAACC
>ERZ773145.2963-NODE-2963-length-11212-cov-3.922470_pt1 | contig 11212 bp, 8 predicted proteins | sample MGYA00580848_ERZ773145 | MGnify/ENA primary metagenome ERZ773145 (study PRJEB29015, sample SAMEA2737858) | human gut metagenome | biome: human gut; feature: human-associated habitat; material: faeces | place: China | collected 2012 ... | reverse complement strand
GATGGTCCGGCCATCCGCCCACTCCGCAAACCGGGTCAGAGAGCGGAGGTAGGCCTCGATGGTGCTTTCTTCTCGCTCGTCGTGGCGCAGGTAGTCCTCGAACTGGTCGAATTCCCGCTGGGTCAGCTGCATTTTCTTTTTCATGGTTCTTCTCTCCTCTTTCTATCCTCGCGTTTGGTTTGCGGACCCGCAAAATGCCCGGCACTGCCGGGCATTTTGCTTGGGTTTAGATTACCTGTGTCAATCCTGGGGCAGGGTGGGGGTCTCGCCGTTCAAAACCTGCTGGATCAGGCCCTTGGCGGTGTTGATCTGTGTGGCGTCGGGCCACATGACCCACAGCTCCTCGCCTCCGGCGGAATAGCACGGCTCCATGCCGCCCTCGCCGCTGACAGAGTAGCTGGTGATGTTCCAGTGAACGTTGTCCCGCAGCTGCATCTGCACCAGGCTGCTGATGTCCTCATAGGTCAGGCTGGTGATGAAGGAGGTGGACACGGCGTCCAGCACCTTCTGATAGCCCTTGAGGATGGCGGGGGAGGAGGCCTTATCCACGATGGCACGGATCACGGCCATCTGGTTCTTGCCCCGCTGGTTGTCGCCGTCGTCAAAGGCGTGGCGCTCCCGGGCGAAGCACAGGGCCTGCTCGCCGTTGAGGTGGTTGATGCCCTTGGTAAAGGTGTAGCCCGCCATGTGGATGCCGTCGCCGTTTTCGTTGGGCACCTCCATGCCCACGGTGGTGAACTCGTGTTCGGAGTTCACGTCCACGCCGCCCAGGGCGTCCACGATCTTCTTCAGCCCAGCGAAGTTCACCCGGGCGTAGTAGTCCGCCTTCACGCCGTAGAGATTCCCCAGAACGGCGGCGGACTCGTCGATGCCGTACATACCGGCGTGGGTCAGCTTGTCCCGCTGGCCGTTGCGGGCCAGGGGCACATAGTAGTCCCGGGGGGTATTGATCAGCAGGATCTGGTGGGTCCGGGGATGGATCACCGCCAGAATGTTCACGTCGCTGAGGCTCTGGATATTGATGTCCGAGCTGCGGGCGTCGATGCCGCTGCAATAGACGACGAAGGGCTGGGAGGTGATGGAAGCGTTGGGCTTGATGGGCTCCAGCTCCTTGGTGGTGCTGAACTCATAGATGATGCGGGTGTCCTGGGTGAAGGTGCTGTAATCGTCCAGCGAATCCAGGGCGGTGAGATAGCCGGAATTGAGGATGATGGCCCCTGCGTTTCCGTCGTACAGGGCATCCGCCAGGGAGGTCAGGTCTGCGTAGGTGCTGGTATCCACACGGCCGCCCAGGCCGTCCTTGATGTCCTCCAGCAGGGCGCTGGTGTTGTCGGCGCTGATGTCGGCGTCCTCGCTGAGGATGCCGAAGGTGTAGCCCACGGTATCGCCGATGCTGCGGGCGGGATCATCCGCCATGACCACCACATAGGAGGTAGTTTTTTGCAGGTTCTTGCCCGCAATGGCCAGCAGGGCACTTTTGCCGGAGGCAGCAGCCACGGAGCCGTACAGCATCAGGCCGGACAGCAGCACCGCCAGCAGGCCGCACAGCACCTTGCCGGTTTTGACCCGGCGGATGGGCAGCTGGATGATCACATGGCCCGCGTTGATCAGAAGCAGCACGATCTCGATGAGAATCAGATAGAGGTCCGTCAGCAGCTTGGTGGACATCAGCTGCACCAGCAGCACCAGGCTGCAGATCATCAGCAGGCCCATGGCCGCCAGACCGAACCAGTCGGCGCTGGTGCGGTAGAGCCGGCGCCGTCTGCGGCGGGGCTGTTCTTGTTCGTTCATAAGCGTTCCGTCCTTTCTGTGTTACGGGTTCACAACAGGCGTTTCACCCCGGAGAACCTGCTGGATCAGGTCCTGGGCAGTGGCGACCATCCGTTCATTGGGCAGGACCACGGCGTACCGGGCGTCATTTCCCAGACTGTAGCAATAGTCGGCGCTGTTTTCACCGGCAAGGCCGTATGTAGTGATGTTCCAGCCGGACATATCCTGCAGCTGCATCTTCACCAGGGAGATGATGTCCTCCTTGGGCATATTGGTGGCGATGGAGTCGGAGGCGGCGGCCAGGACGTCCTGATAGCTCTTGAGAATGGCCGGGGAGGCGGCCTTATTGACGATGCCCTGGATCACCAGCATCTGGTTGCGGCCCCGCTGCATATCGCCGTCGTCAAAGGCGTCCCGCTCCCGGGCGAAGGCCAGGGCCTGGCGGCCGTCCAGGTGGTTCAGCCCCTGCTGGAAGGAGTAGGCGGCGAAGTGGAAGTTGCCGCTGCCGTCCTCGTCGGGCACCTCCATGCCCACAGTGTTGAAGGCCACGTCCGAGTTCACGTCGATGCCGCCCAGGGCGTCGATAACGCCCACAAGCCCCGCAAAGTGGACCGTTATACAGCTGCTCCAGGCCCTTGATGGACTCCTCGATGCCGTACAGGCCGAAGTGGGTGAGCTTATCCTTCTGGCCCTTGGAGGGCAGCGTCAGATAGTAGTCCCGGGGGGTGCTGACCAACAGAATCTGGTGGGTGGAGGGGTTCACAACAGCCAGAATATTGGTATCGCTGCGGCTGTTGAGGGGGATGTAATCCACCCGCTCGTCGGTGCCGCTGCAATACACCACGAAGGGCTCCCGGGAAATGTTGGCGTTGGGGGCAATGGGCTCCACATCCGGGTTGTCAATGGAGAACCGGTAAATGACCTTGGTGTCCTTGGAGAAGCTCTGATACCCCTCCGTGCCCTTCAGGACGGAGAAATAGCTGTTGTTGAGGATGATGGCGTCCACCTGCTTATTCAGCAGAGCATCGGCCAGCTGGGGCAGGGTGCCGAAGGTTTCGGTCTGCACCTGGCCCAGGCCGTCCTCGATGTGGGACAGCAGGGCGTCGGTGTTCTCCCGGTCCATGGCCTCCAGGATTCCATAGGTATAGCCGAAGGTATCGTTGACGGTTTCGGCCTTGTCATCCGCCCGAACCACCACGGAAACGGTGGTCTTGGAGGAGCCGCCGGAGGTAATGTTGGACAGGAACTTCATAAAGGAGCCGGCGGCGGTGGAGGTGAAGATCATGGCGGCGGAGAGCGCCAGGGCCACCACGGAACAGACCAGCTTCCCGGCCACGCTGCGGCGCACCGGCAGCTGCACAAAGGCGTGCAGTCCGTTGAGAAGCACCAGCACCAGAATGAACACGATGGTCAGCACCGTGGTCAGCACTCCGGCGTCCAGCACCCGCACCAGCAGGATCACGCTGCACACCAGCATGCACAGCAGGGCCAGCAGTCCCAGCCAATCTGCCGGGCCCCGGCTTCCGCCCCGGGAACCGTAATAGGATGAATAGGCATTTCTGCGACGATAACTCATGGGTTTTCTCCTTGTTTTTTCTCTATATCTTTTTGCGTGTGCCGCTCAGGGGAGCTGAGGCGTTTCGCCGGACATGACCTGGCGGATGAGCTCTTTTGCGGTATTGACGGTGTCCATATTGGGGCGCATGACCCAGGCGGCATCGCCCAGAGCATAGCAATACGAGGTATCACCGGAGCCGGAAACGGCGTAGCTGGTAACGTGCCAGCCGGACATATCCTTCAGCTGCATCTGCACCAGGGCGGCGATGTCGTCGTAGCTGAGGCTGGTGAGAAAGGCGTCGGACAGGGAGGACAGCAGCGTCTGGTAATTTTTCAGCACGGCAGGGGAGGACGCCTTGCTGATGATGGCCTGGATAACGGCCATCTGGTTTTTGCCCCGCTGGTTGTCGCCGTCGGCGAAGGCGTACCGCTCCCGGGAGAAGCACAGGGCCGCCTCACCGTTCAGATGATTGACACCCTCGGTGAAGTTATAGCCACCCATGGAGAAGGTCTTGGTGGAATATACGTCCACGCCGCCCAGAGCGTCCACGATCTTGGTGAGACCGGCGAAGTTCACCCGCATATAGAAGGACGTGTGGGTACCGTAGAGATTGTCCAGGGTCTGCATGGACTCGCCTGTGCCGTAGATCCCGGCGTGGGTCAGCTTGTCCAGCTGGCCGTTGTGGGCCAGGGGCAGATAGTAGTCCCGGGGGGTGTTCACCAATAGGATCTGCCGGGTGGTGGGGTTCACCACCGCCAGAATGTTCACATCGCTGCGGCTGGTGATGTTGATGTTGCTGCTGCGGGCGTCGATGCCGCTGCAATAGACCACGAAGGGGTCCTTGGTCACGTCCACCTGGGCGTTGGTATCCGCCGGGGCGGGCTCCACGGTCTTGGTGGTGGTGTATTCATACAGAATCCGGGTGCGGTCGGAGAAGTCGGCATAGCCCTCCTGCTCCTCCAGCAGGGGGATATACCCCTTGTTCAGCAGGATGGCCCCCACCTGGTCGTCGTACAGAGCGTCGGTCAGCAGGGCAGGGGAGGCGTATGCCGTGTGCTCTGCCGCTCCCAGCTTCTCCTGCAGCTGCTGCAGCAGGGACTGGGTGTTCTCGGTATCCCGGTCCTCCAGAATGCCGAACCGGTAGCCCTTGACGTCGTCCAGACTCTGGGCCGGGTCATCGGCGTTGACGATGACGCAGGTGATGTCCGTCTCCACGGACTTGTCCGCCACATCGGTGATGGCGTGCTGCACGGAACCAAGAGCCACCGCGCCATAGAGCATGGCGGCGGCCAGCACCAGGGCCACGATGCAGCAGGCGATCTTTCCGCCGGTTTTCTCCCGGTGGGGCAGCTGGACCCAGCCGTGCAGACCGCTGAGCACCAGAAGCGCCCCAACTGCCAGCAGCAGCTGGCCGGTGGGCAGGAACTTGGTGGATATCAGCCGCACCACCAGCACCGCGCTGCAGATCACCAGCACGGCGAAGGCGATCAAGCCGAACCAATCCGCCCCGCTGCGGCGGGGGGAGGAGGTCTTTTCGGTTGTCATAGCGTGTCTCCTTTGCAATGGGATAAGTCGCCGGTGCGCCGCTTCGCAAAGCACACCTATTATAACAGTCTCCTATTATATATCCTGCGGCCGCAAATTTCCATCCCAAATTGTAACAATTTTATGAATTTCCCCATATTTACCATCCCAGTCCCCGGTTTCATACGGTAAAACGGTTGAAGCGGCGGAAAAAATGTGGTATGATGAACTACACTGTCGGACCCGGCGCGGAACACCGGGTCCGGAATATGAGGAGGAAAACAGATATGAAGGCAGCTCTTGTTATCATGGCGGCCGGGCTTGGCTCCCGCTATGGCGGAAATAAACAGGTGGACGGCGTAGGCCCCGGCGGCGAAATTCTGATGGAATACTCCATTCATGACGCCATCCGGGCGGGCTTCACCAAGATCGTGTTCATTATCAAAAACGATATGCAGGACCTGATGCGCAGCCTCTGCGGCGACCGGATCGCCGGGCTGACGGCCCGGGACGGGGAGCCGGTGGAGGTATGCTACGCCGTGCAGGATTATTCCAGTCTGCCGGCCTTCTATACCGTGCCCGCCGGGCGTATCAAGCCCTTCGGCACCACCCACGCCGTGCTGTGCGCCCGGCCCTATGTGCAGGAGCCTTTCTGCGTCATCAACGCCGACGACTATTACGGCGTGGACGCCTACCGGGCCATCTATGAGGAGCTGGGCCGTCTGCCGCAGCAGGGGAAGGCCACCATGGTGGGCTATCTGCTGCGCAACACCGTCAGCGCCCACGGTACCGTGTCCCGGGGCGTTTGCCAGGTGGAAAACGGCCACCTGGCCGGGATTCACGAGGCCCTGAAGATCCAGCTGTTCCCCGACGGCAGCATTGCCGACGTGGCCGACGGCCAGCGCCGTGAGCTGGCGGCGGATACGCCGGTGTCCATGAACTTCTGGGGCTTCATGCCGTCGATCTTTGACCAGATGGAGACCTATCTGGAGGACTTCCTCCGCGCCCTGCCGCCGGAGGAGCTGAAGGCCGAGTGCCTGCTGCCCAACATGGTAGGGGACCTGCTGAAGAAGGGGCAGCTGTCCGTGTCCGTGCTGCACTCGGCGGACCGCTGGTTCGGCATGACCTATCACGAGGACCGCCAGGCCGTGGCCCAGGAGCTGGCCCGGCTCCATGAAAACGGTACATATCCCGCTACGCTGCGGAACTGAAAAGGAGAATCACTTCATATGCAAAGCAGCAGAAAACAGCCGTCCCGGCGACTGGAAAAGCGAGAAAATAGCCGCCGTTGGCTACTGATCCCGGCCCTGTGCGCCGCCGTCATTCTGGCGGTGGTGCTGATCGTGGAGCTGAACAAACAGCCCCAGGTGCTGCCGGACAACTCCAACACCACTCCCGTTTCCCATGACCAGCCCACGACTCCGGACCCCGAACCGGAGCCGGACCCCGAGCCTATACCGGAGCTTCTGACTCTGGTGAACCCCTGGAATCAGGTGCCGGAGGACTGGACGGTGGACTTGGTGACCCTGCCCAACGGACTGGAGATCGACAAGCGCTGCTATGACGCGCTGATGGACATGATCGACGGATGCTACGATGCCGGCCTGACGCCGGTGATCTGCTCTGCCTACCGGACTCAGGACTTCCAGCAGACCCTGTATGACAACAAGGTGTCCAAGTGGATGGAGCAGGGCTATAGCCGGGAGGAGGCCCGGGAGAAGGCCGGGCATCAGGTGGCGGTCCCCGGCACCAGCGAGCACCAGCTGGGGCTGGCGGTGGACATTGTGGACGTCAATTATCAGCTGCTGGACACCAACCAGGAGAACACCGCCGTGCAGAAGTGGCTACTGGAAAACAGCTGGCGCTATGGCTTCATCCTGCGCTATCCCACGGACCAGACGGATGTCACTGGAATCGTGTATGAGCCGTGGCATTATCGGTATGTCGGTAAGGAGTACGCCCAGGACATCTACAAGAAGGGTCTCTGCCTGGAACAGTATCTGGAGCAATGGGGAAAGTGAGACATTGGCTCATGCGGCAAGAGTGGAAAAAACAATGGACAAACACCTACGATCGCTTCAGGTACCAGATACAATAATAACGGCGGCCCGGGTGGCTTGTGCGCTGACTGCAAACGCAGCCGGTACACGCTACCCGGGCCGGAATTGTTTTCAAATAGGTGCAGTACTGACTCATACTGAGCGCGCACGCACAGCGTGCGTAAACACACTGTGACTAAAACCCGCAAACTCTGCACCGGGGCCGCACAGGGGACCCCGGAAGCGCAATCTTTGATCCGGATGCCCATTCAGCCCAAATGCGCTCTACGCCTACTCTCAATTGAACAAAATTTACATTTTGTTCAATCATGATTGAACCCAAAAAAAGCCCCCCCTTCCTGCCTGGTCCCGTGAATGACAAAAGCACCGGGAGTATCTTCTCTCCGGTGCTCCTGCCCTTGCTATTTTTTCGCGCCTGTGGTATCGTATCAGACGCTGGGCCGTTGTCCGGCTATGCCATTCAATAAGGAGACTCCCATGAAAATCGCTTCCTGGTGCCGGGCCAACGCCATGCCCCTGATTGCTGTGCTGACAGCGGCAGTCACGGCCTGTTTTGTGCCGCCGGACGCGGCCTATGCCGGATATTTCGACTGGAAAACCCTATCCTGCCTGTTCTGCGTGCTGGCGGTGGTGTGCGCCCTGCGCAGTGTGGGCCTGTTCCCGGTGATCGCCCGGCAGCTGCTGCAGCTGTTCGGAACCGCCCGCAGCGTGGGCACGGCCCTGGTGCTCATCACGCTGGTGGGCTCCATGCTGCTGACCAACGACACGGCCCTGCTGACCTTTCTGCCTCTGAGCTGGATGGTCCTGCAGGAGGCGGGACAGGAAAAGCTGACCGCCTATGTCTTTATCCTGCAAAACTGCGCCGCCAACTTAGGCGGTATGCTGACCCCCTTCGGGAATCCCCAGAACCTATATCTGTTCGACCACTATCACATTCCCGTGGGCCAGTTCCTGTCCATTATGCTGCTGCCGTTTGCCCTATCCACGGGGCTGATCCTGCTGTGCTGCCTGCTGATCCCCCGGCAGGTACTGGCGGTGCCCCAGCGGGAGCTGACGCTGGACAAGCCCCGGGCCATCGCATACGGACTGCTGTTCTGTCTGGCCGTGGGGATGGTCCTGCGGGCGGTCCCCTACCCTGTGGGCCTGGCGGTCATCGCGGCGGCGCTGGCCGTTATGGATCCTCGGGCGCTGAAAAGCGTAGACTGGGGGCTGCTGGTGACCTTTGCCGCGTTTTTCGTGTTCTCCGGCAACATGGCCCGGATTCAGCCGGTGCGGGAGCTGTTCGGCCGACTGCTGGCCCATGGCGTCCTGCCGGTATCGGCGCTGACGTGCCAGGTGATCAGCAACGTCCCCGCCGCCATTCTGCTGAGCCAGTTCACGGACCGCTTCCGGGAGCTGTTGATCGGCGTCAACATCGGCGGCACCGGAACGCTGATTGCGTCCCTGGCCAGCCTCATCACCTTCCGGGAATACACCCGCCGCTGCCCGGAGCAGACCGGTCGGTTCCTGGGCCTGTTTACCCTGGTCAGCTTCGGCTTCCTGGCAATTCTGCTGGCGGCGCTGAGCCTGTAGGGGTTTACAGCCGGGTCGGATTGCGGTATGATTAAGCCATAGAAAGCGAGGTGCGAAGCCATGGATTACCGGGAGGATTCCCCGGAAATTCTGCTGGATTTCCTGTCGTATCATGAGACCATCAAGGCCCACTCCCAGCGGACGGTGGACGAATACTATCTGGACCTGCGGAATTTTTTCCGCTATCTGAAGTGGACCCGGGATCCGGCGCTGCAGGAGCAGCCCATGGAGTCCGTGGACATCCGGGACGTGGACCTGACCTTTGTGGGGTCCGTGACCCTGACGGAAATCTACGCCTACATGTCCTACCTCAGCCGGGACCGGGTGCTTCACCCCAACAGCGACCGGTCCGCCAAGGGGCTGAACCCCACCTCCCGGGCCAGGAAGCTGGCCACCATCCGCTCCTTTTACGGGTATCTGTGCAACAAAGTCCACAGGCTGGACCGCAACCCGGTGAAGGACATCGACGCGCCCAAGCTGAAAAAGACCCTGCCCCGCTATCTGACGCTGGATGAGAGCATTTCCCTGCTGGAATCCGTGGACGGGCCCAACCGGGAGCGGGATCTGTGCATCCTGACGCTGTTTCTCAACTGCGGACTGCGTATTTCGGAGCTCATCGGGCTGAACCTGTCGGACATTCACGAGGATGCCCTGCGGGTCCTGGGCAAGGGCAATAAGGTGCGCATGGTGTACCTGAACCAGGCGTGTCTGGACACGCTGCGGGACTATCTGGCGGTGCGGCGGCCCATAACCGGGCCGGACCGGGATGCCCTGTTCCTGTCGGCCCGCAACCAACGGATCAGCCGCTCCATGGTCAACGCCCTGGTGAAAAAGCACCTGTCCCAGGCGGGGCTGGACAGCACCCAGTATTCCTCCCACAAGCTGCGCCACACCGCCGCCACCCTGATGCTGCAAAACGGCGTGGACGTGCGGGCGGTGCAGGAGGTCCTGGGCCACGAGCACCTGAATACCACGGAAATATACACCCATATCGACAACGAGGCCCTGCGGGTGGCTGCAAAGGCAAATCCCTTGTCACAGGTGAAGGCCAAAGGGAAAATCAAGGATGACGACAACTGAGAGGGTCCGTGTGGACCCTCTCCCCTTTTTGCGGCAATTTCCGGGGAGAACCGGGAATTTTTCCGGCCAGGCCATTGACATTCTGCCCGGAATGCTATACCCTAACGAGAGGTAACTATTTTATATGGAGGTTTCTCATGAATACGGCAGAGCTTTCCAGCATGAGCAAGCAGGTCCGGCGGGATATCATCAACATGACCGCCAACGCCGGCAGCGGCCACCCCGGTGGTTCCCTGTCTGCGGCAGACCTGATGACTTGCCTGTTTTTCAACCACATGCATGTGGATCCTAAGCACCCGGACGACCCCGATCGGGACCGTTTCGTGCTGAGCAAGGGCCACGCGGCCCCCTGCTACTATGCGGTCCTGGCGGAGATGGGCTTCATCAGCCGGGATGAGTTCAAGAATTTCCGCCAGCTCCACAGCATTCTCCAGGGTCACCCCGACAGCAAGAAGGTCCCCGGCGTGGACGCCGCCACCGGCTCCCTGGGCCAGGGCTGTTCCATCGCCGTGGGCATGGCCCTGGGTGCCAAGGTGCAGCATAAGGACTGCAAGGTCTATACCCTGCTGGGCGACGGCGAGTGCCAGGAGGGCCAGATTTGGGAGTCCTTCATGGCAGCGGCCCACTATCATCTGGATAACCTGACCATCATCATCGACAACAACGGCCTGCAGATCGACGGCACCAACGATGAGGTCATGTCCCTGGGCGACCTGCCCGCCAAGCTCCGGGCCTTCGGCCTGGACCTGCATGAGATCGACGGCCACGACATGGACACCATTGAGGCGGCCCTCAGCGCCCCCGCCGTCCCCGGCAAGCCCAAGTGCATCCTGGCCCACACCGTCAAGGGCAAGGGCGTCTCCTTCATGGAGAACCAGGTCGGCTGGCACGGCAAGGCCCCCAACGAGGAGCAGCGCCGGCAGGCTTTGAAGGAATTGGAGGACTGAGACCATGAGTGAAAAAATCGCAACCCGTGAAGCCTACGGCAAGGCTCTGGTAGAGCTGGGCGCCGCCAATGAGCAGGTGGTGGTGCTGGACGCCGACCTGGCCGGCGCCACCATGACCAAGCATTTCAAGGCCGCCTATCCCCAGCGCTTCTTCGACTGCGGCATTGCCGAGGCGGACATGATGAACATCGCCGCAGGCCTGTCTACCATGGGGCTGGTTCCCTTCTGCTCTACGTTTGCTATGTTCGGCGCAGGACGGGCCTATGAACAGATCCGCAACTCCATCGCCTATCCCAAGTTCAACGTGAAGATCTGCTGCTCCCACGCCGGCGTGTCCGTGGGCGAGGACGGCGGTAGCCACCAGTCCATCGAGGATATCGGCCTTATGCGGATGATCCCCGGCATGACTGTCATCGTCCCTGCCGACGGCAACGAGGCCCGAAAGGCCACCTTCGCTCTGGCTCAAATGGAGGGTCCCGCCTATCTGCGGACCGCCCGGCTGGCCTCCCCTGTTTTCGAGCAGGACTATCCCTTCGAGATCGGCAAGGCCAACGTCCTCCGGGAGGGTAAGGATGCTGCGGTGTTCGCCTGTGGCCTGATGGTCAGCGAGACGCTGGAGGCGGCGGAGCTGCTGGCCGCAGAGGGCATTCATATCTCTGTCATCAACGTTCACACCATCAAACCCATCGACGCCGCCTGCG
>ERZ773145.2962-NODE-2962-length-11213-cov-3.296827_pt1 | contig 11213 bp, 7 predicted proteins | sample MGYA00580848_ERZ773145 | MGnify/ENA primary metagenome ERZ773145 (study PRJEB29015, sample SAMEA2737858) | human gut metagenome | biome: human gut; feature: human-associated habitat; material: faeces | place: China | collected 2012 ... | reverse complement strand
GGTCGTAGCCCGCAGCCTGCAAGGCCGCTTTCAGTTGTTCGGGGCTGCACTGTGCCGTGTCGTATTCCACGGTAGCCGTGGCCGCCGCGTAGTTAACGGAAGCCGTGCGCACCCCCGGTTGTCCGTTGAGGGTCTTGTCCACCCGTGCAGCGCAGGCGGCGCAACTCATGTCCAATACGGGAAACGTCCTTTTTTCTATGTGTATTGTGTCCATTGTGTTTATCGTATCTATGGTTGTAGGGTACAAAGATAAGTACGGGGTCTGCAAACTGTCTTACAGAATTATGGCTTCTTTTTATATGTTTTAGTGTGAGTGTTATATTTTATCCAACGGAATGCGTGCCCGCTCTTTCTGTTGCCGGTATTGCCGTGGAGTATATCCGGTCTGTGCCTTGAACTGGGCACTGAGGTGGGCGGTACTGGAATAGTTCAGCCGGTCGGCTATTTCGTTGAGGGTCAGTTCACCGTAATCCAACAGTTCCTTGGCACGTTCGATTTTCTGGGCGATAAAGTATTTTTCGATGGTCGTGCCTTGCGTTTCGGAGAACAGCTTGCTGAGCGTACCGTAATCGTGGCGGCACTCCGTGGCGAGGTATTGCGACAGATTTGTCCGCAGGCGGTTGTCCTGTTGGTGCACGAGTCCGATGATGAGACGCTTGATATGCTCTACGGTACGGATGCGCGGGTCGTCTATCAGTTCGAATCCCAAGGGGGCGAGGGCTTCGCGCAAGGCTTGGCGTGCGGTCTCCGCGAGAGGGGCGGAAAGTTCGGCCCGTCCGAGTTCGACCGACAAGGGCGTCAGTCCGAGACGTTCCAGTACGCTCCGTACGACCATGACGCAACGGTCGCACACCATGTTTTTGATGTATATGTTACGGTCTGTTTCCATAAAAACGTACAGCCTATGGTGTACAAAGATAGTGAAAGGCGAGCGCAGAGACAAATGAAAACGAAGTTTTCCGGTTTGGCTATGCCGAGCCGCATCCTGTCTTCGTGGTAACAAAGATAATGCAAATAAGCATAGCGGCGAGGATATTTGTCGTATCTTTGCGCCACCAAGACATAAAAATATGAAGAACGGATTGTTGGAAGACGGATGCGACCCGATGGGGCAGGCCATCCGTGACTATTATGAGACAGGTCGGGCCGGTCGCCTGCGGGTGTTCTCCCCGCAGTTTGACGAAGACGAGATGCCGGTCGGCACGTTGTTCCGTGAAGAGGAGGATATGCCGCCATTGGAACTGAAAGCTTTGGACTTGTGTCGCGGGCGGGTGTTGGATGTCGGTGCCGGGGCTGGCTGCCACAGCTTGGCCTTGCAAAGGCGCGGGTTGGACGTGACGGCGGTGGACATCTCGCCGTTGTCGGTGGACGTGATGCGTCGGCGCGGGGTGAGGCAGGCTTGGGAGGCGGATGTCTTCGACGAGGCTTTCGCCGGATGTTACGATACGGTGCTGATGCTGATGAACGGTTCCGGCATCATCGGGCGGCTGGAACGCATGCCCTTGTTTTTCCGTCGTATGAAGCAACTGTTGGCACCCGGCGGTTGCGTGTTGGTGGATTCCAGTGACTTGCGCTATATTTATGAAGACGAAGACGGCGCGTTGGACATCGACCTGAATGCCGGTTACTACGGTGAGTTGGATTTCCGGATGCAGTACAAGCGAGTGAAAGGCGCACCTTTCCCGTGGCTCTATGTGGACTTCGACACTTTGGCCTACTATGCGCAGGAAAACGGTTTCCGTGCGGAACGCTTGCAGGACGGGGAACATTATGATTATCTGGCGCGGCTGTCCGTAACGTTATAAATACAAGAGACGGCCTCCTCGCGGAGACCGTCTCTGACCAACCTTCCTTACCTCGTCCGTAGATGGGGAGAAAACGGATGGGCAAGGCTTTTTGCGGGATTACATTTCTCCTTTGTAATTGTTGCTTGCACCTTTTCCAATGGTGAACGTCACGTCTACGTAGTAGCCGCTCTCGCCCACATTCATGTTCTCGATTGCGCCCCACGGAGAATCGGCACTGATGCGGATGGTTACCGTATGAGCGGCATCGAACCCTGATTGTGTTGCATCTTCGTCGAACGTAACTACGCCGGTCTTTGAGTCAACAATGACATATTTGTCTTTGTAGTCATCAACTTTTCCAGTATGCGGATTGACGATAGCGAATGACGGTGCAGTCATGCCGTATACCATTGTTGAGAACGGATCCTTGCTGAACTTAGACTTCCAGTTGCCCTTGTCATCTTTGGTCGTCTCCACTACGGCACCGTCTTTCCATATGGTGCGTCCGGCAAAGTCAACCCACTCGGCACCTGTGGACACATTGTAGGTCTTAGACAAATCGTAGACGGTCATAGCCATTTCGGTCGGGTTCTTCCAGGTTCCACTCAGCTTTTGTACGCTGATTTCACAGTAGGTTTCAGCAATCTTCTTACCATTGTAATCCAAGTAGATTACTAGGCTTACGTTGTCACCCTCATATTGAGACTTGTCGTAAGTGAGTGTTCTATTGGCATTATTGTAAGTGACCCCCTTGATAGTTGCATTGTCCTTGATTCCGACAACAAGTTTGAAGCCAAGGTCGTTAGCTTGTTTGTTCAATTCTTCGTAGTCGGCGAACAAGTCTTTAGCATTAAAGACATTGTTCATGCTAGCCACAATGTCGGTCGTGCCTTTTTCCCATTCAATCTGCGGAGTGTATTCGATGGTCTGTCCGTCTTGGTTCCAACGTACCGGGTTCTTCTCGATCACAGTGACAGGATACTGCATCTTGCTGACGTTTACATGGATAATGTAAGAGTCGGTCCGCGTAGTACTGCTGTTTTCTTCCTTCAATGTGATATCGAGTTTCTTGGCATCACCGGTATTCATTTTGGCAGGAACGACGATGTACAGCGTGTTGTCGTTTGCTACCTTGTCGGTTGCTGCAGGCATTTTTTCCAAGATGTCTTTACCGGTCATCAGGCACAGTTTGGTCAAGTTTGCCGGTTCGTTTTCATCGATAAGCTCCATGAAGTCACCGCGTGACAGTTCGGTTGCTTTGATGATTTCGTCCATTTCGTCGCTGCTCAGAGCAATAAACTGAATATCCTTGTTCCACGTCAGTTCTTTAGGAGCACTGGGCTCATTTACATCGACTTCTACAACGCGACGGGTAACGGTTATTTTTTTGTATGACGGTGCTTTGATTTCGATTGAACCAAACTGGACTTTAGGGGTAACCGTGACTTCACGTCCAATCATAGCGTTCGATTTCTGTACAATCAATACACCGTTTTCTTCCTTGAACCAATTGTCGTCGCTCGTGTCGGTGTTCGTCAACGTGGATACCTCGTAAGAAATTGTAGCAGGAACGCCGAAGTCACCAACCATGTCTTCTACGATTACTTCATTAGATTCATCGTAACCTACGACTTTGCGGTTTACGGTATAGTCCACCTTGCTATCACTACCGTCCGGATTCATGTAAGGCATGGTTGTTTTGTCTTGATTGTCATTTGTGACAGCAATGGTTTTCACTTTATATTCCACTGTCGTAGCAGTGAAGTAAGTAGTGGTCAGGTCAGTGTTGTCCTTTACGCCTGTACTTTCTTCTCCTTCTGCGGCAGGTTGTTCCACAGCCTTGATGACAGCGCAAACAGCCCATACTTCATTTTCAGGTATTTTCGTTTCTACGGAATATGTGATAATACCGGATTCTTCATTAACTTTTGGTTTTCCTACCGTCTTCACTTGTGAGAAACTTTTCTTGGTTATTATCTCGCCGGCGAAGGTCAATGTATATTTAGGATTATCTCCGTCGAAGTCTTTGGCTTTAGAGGCCGGAGACACGCGGAAACTGATTGTGTTGGTCTTTATGCCTTGTGCCACTTCATCGTATTTGTCTTTATTTGTGCTCTTTTCATTGTACACTTTCAGCACGGAAGACTTCAACAAATAGCCCGTTTCTGCTTCAGTAGCATTCGGGATGTACACCACGCTTTGAATCATGTCGAACTTGGCCATTTCGGCTTTCAGTGCGTTGAATTGTTCAACCAAGCCCGGGTCGCTCGGGTCTACGCCCGGAGTTTCGCTGCCGCTGCCCGTCAATGCTTCTTGCAGCTCTTTGATGTCTTGGCAAATGTCGGCAAAGCTGCTGTATCCCGTGCCGGTCAGTAATTCGGTCACGATAGTGTTCTTCCATTCTTCGAGGGCGGCTAGACGGTAGAGGATGCTTCCGGCTTCCGTTTCCTTGCCGATTTGTTGTTGCAGGGTGGTAAGTGAACTTACCGTGGTGGGCAATGCCTTGATGGCTGCCAAGATGGCTGGGTCGGAAATAGTCGTAGCCGCTTCTTCACTGATTTTAGCTATCAGGTTGTTGATCTGGCTTACGTTTGCAGTCAGTTTGGCCAATTCTTGCCCGTTGTTCTTAATCCATTTCTCTACTTCCACCAAACGGTTTTCTACGTCTGTAAGGTTTGTTACGGCCGTATCCAATTCAGACTTGATGTTGTCCACGGTAGCTTGGTCGGCTTTGTCGGCAATGGCTTTCTCCAAATCGGCACGCAGGCTGTTGACCTTGCCTTCCAACTCAGTCTTTTGTTGCTGAAGGTCGCTTTGGGTCTTATCCAAATCGCCTTCTATTCCATTTACCTGTGCGATCAGTTCGCTGACCTGAGAACTCAATTCGCCGATTTTGGTGATGTCGTTCTCTGTGATGGCTGTTTGGAGTGCAGCCACGGTTTCCTGTAAGTCCTTCACGGCCTGTGCGTCGGCTTTGCCCGCTGTCAATTCGTTGATGTCCTCCTGCAATGCGGCTTGAGCTTCTTGCAAGGCTTTCAGGGCTTCTGCGGTTGAAACATCTACCGTTTGTTTCAATGCGTCTACTTGCGATTGTAGATTGGCAATGTCGTCATCGTAATCTGAGCAGCCGACCCAAACCGGGGAACTGGCAATCAATGCGCAAAACATCGCAACACTAATAAACTTCTTCTTCATAATAAAACAAATTAATTAAAAAATATATGTTCTCTACTTTCCTGTTTTTAGAATCATATTCTTTTCTCTCTCTATGCAAGAGGTGGAAAAAGGGAATGTAGGCCTATCTATTATATGTGAGTCATAGTGCTTTAGAACCATCTTCCAAATCTGTTCTTTCGTGTTTTTTTAGTAAATCATTTGTTTTTTCGAGAAAAAAAGACCGATTATTTTGTGGGTTTAAGTATTTTATCTACATTTGCATCGGATTTATCCACCTCTTGCATAGAGATGGAATAATAATATTGAGGATATATTGCTGAATAGGAGAGCGTTGAAGTTTTTGTTGAAGACTGCCTGATTCGTTTCTTTATTTTACTTCTTCTATTTGCCGTTTCAAATATTTTTCTTGTTGCAGCATCAATGTTGCGGTGGTCCAGCGAAGTGAGATAGATGGAAGTGGTCTTTTCATTGGAATGCCCCATAGATTCGCTGATGACGTGCATCGGGATATGGAGCTTTAAGGCTTCCGAGGCCCATGAATGCCTCGGGACGTAAGAGGTGAGCGTGGCTTTCTCTCCTAACAATTCGGATAGCTTTTTTAAATTGAGATTGTATGTCCGTAAGGCTGAGTCGTAAACGGACTGTCGGAATTCTGTGGTTTTCATTACGGGGAAAAGAAAGTCCGATTGGGGAGAGGCGTATTTATTGATGATGGTTCTCATGATTCTGTCTACCTTGACAGAGAGCAGGCGTCCGGTTTTACTCCGATAATAGGAGAGGCGCCCGTTTTGCAGATTTTCTTTTTTTAGTTTGGCGAAGTCTATGAAAGGCATACCTTGTGCGAAAAAGCAAAATACAAATGTATCGCGACTGAATTCCATACTTTTATTGAGCTCCTTATATTGCATGAGTTTGATGATGACATCGATGTTTACAGCCCGTTTTCGGGTTTTGTCTACTCCCGTATAGACGTTGCCGAAGGGGTCTCGAAGTTTCAGATTGAGCATGGCAATTCCTTTTTTATAGGCCGCATGCAATGTGCGGATATAAAAGGAACTGCTGTTTTTGGTGATACCGCGTTCGTGTTGTAGGTAGGTTTCGTAAGATGCGATTAATTCTTCGGTGATAGATTCGAAGCTTACAGAGCGACAGTAGCCTTTGGTTTGGAGGAAATGTGTAAAGGAACGCAGGGATGATTGGTAGTTCGCAGATGTTTTGATTTTGTTGCGCATCTTTTTTTCTTGGATTTGATTTTGCATGAAAGACAAGAAGTCGGCTTTTTGGCTTTTACAGATTGTTGATTTCTTCATTTTACGATTTTTTGTGTAAGACAATACTGTGTTTTTTACTTTATCTTGCAGAAAAAAACAGACTGCCTTTAGGTGACAGTCAGATGGAGGGCGGGTAATATAAAAAAGAATCCTTCTTGCCGGATGAACTCCATGCAAGAAGGATTCTTTTTTTAGGTAAAGAAATAAAAGAGCCTTGTTTAGAACAGCTTTTCCGGGTATTCTCCTGCTGCTACCAAGGAGGCAATCTTTTCTACTGTGGCTTCACGGTCGGCAGCGTATGTTACACCGAACCATTTGCTGGTAGTGTCGAGCACTTCTACCGTAGCGGTACCTTCGTTGATGAGCTTATTCACCATCAGCGGGATGAAGAACTCGGCTTTCGGATTTTCCATGTTCTTCGGATTGCTCAGAAACTCTTTGAAATATTCTTCGCTATGCTGGAAGTAGTCGGGAGTGAAGCCCCACATGTTCATGCTGACCGGTACGTTCTCTTCCAACGGAATCCATTTGCCTTCTTCGTCTTTGTAGCAGATAGGACCGTCCACACGCATGATTTCCGTACGTTCCACCACGTCTTTCAAGTGATGATGGTCGTCGTACATGCAGACACCACGTGCAACGGAGCCGTTTTCGCTGAGCGTATTACAGCAACGGAAGCCCACCATGGCGTATGTGTTTTGGCAGCCTTCCGGCAATTCGCTCAGGAACTTGCCGATGGTGGCGAATGCGTCGCGGCCGTAGAAGTCATCACAGTTGATGACACAGAACGGTTCTTTGATGACATCTTTACCCATCAATACGGCATGGTTCGTACCCCACGGCTTTACACGGCCTTCCGGGCAAGTAAAACCTTCGGGCAGTGCGTCCAGACTTTGGAATACCAACTCAGCCGGAATCTTTCCTTCGTATTTTGAAAGGATTTGTGTACGGAATTGTTCTTCAAAGTCTTTGCGGATGACGAAGACAATTTTGCCGAAACCGGCACGGATGGCATCATAGATAGAATAGTCCATGATGGTTTCGCCATTCGGACCCAGCCCGTCCAATTGTTTCAAACCGCCATAACGGCTACCCATACCGGCAGCCAATAAGAAAAGTGTAGGTTTCATATTCGTTCGTTTAAAAAGTTAAATATTTACGTTCTGTATTGCAAAAATAGCTTTTTTATTTGAAAAAGTCGTGTTTTCGGCTTCTTTTTTTAAGCCCTTTGAACTGTTTGGGAAAACAGGAGGGGCCGTCCGTGCTACAGCCCGTTTTAGAACGGATAACCTACGGCAAAATGGTATCCCAGACTGTCTTTGAATTTCGGCATGTTGTAATAGCCGCTCTTTCCTGTGTCGTAAGGAGCGTGAAGTCCCACTCCGACATCGAAACGCAATACGAGGAAATCGAGGTCGCAACGAATACCCAATCCGGTGCCTAAAGCCAAGTCTTTGCCGAATCTTGAAATGTCGAACGTTCCTCCCGGGCGGTTTACGTCTGCATCCAGAAGCCAAACGTTTCCAGCATCCAGGAATACGGCTCCGGAAAGCATAGAAACGATGGGGAAGCGATACTCGGCGTTCATTTCGATTTTGAAGTCTCCCATTTGGTCGATATAGGAATAGGCCGACGCGCCCGGAATATAGCTACCCGGTCCCACGCCGCGAACGGTGAACGCACGGATACTGTTGGCACCACCTACGCTGAAGAGATCGTTGTAAGGAGCTGCGGTAGAGTTTCCGTAACTGAATATCACGCCGGTTCCCACTCGCGTGGCGATACTTGTACGGGGGGTAAGGCGGAATTCTTCTCTGAACTCAGCCAGAAAACGGATATACTGTGCAAAAGGCACGTTGAAAAGTTTCTTGTCTTTTTGGTTGAACGGTTTACCGAAAGCGGCGTAAATACCGGAAGTGATGTTTCCGCTTTCTTTCACTTCAAAGATGAAAGTTCGCGGATTGCGTGCCTTGCGCGGACTGGAATAAGTGAAAGTGTATCGCATGGAAGGAACGAACTGGTCGCGCATACTTACGTAGAGTGCCTGGTTGACGTTCATGATAGAGTCGAAAGTGGCGGTTGTACTCAACAGTTCGTCGTAATCCAAGCGGAACGGGACGAATTCGTGTTTGATTGTAGGACGCGCTTGGTAAGTATAGGCCGCCCGTGCGCTCAAAGACACCATGCCGAAATAGTTGGCCCGGTTCATCCATGTAGCATCCAGTACAAACGAGGTGCTCGTTTTGGCGCGTCGGGAGAACTTACGTGCCCCGGGAAATATCAGTCGGGGATAGTCCAACGACAATGAAGTACCGTATTCGTAGGAGTTGATGACGGAACTACGTCCCTGTACGGTGGAGTTGGTTTGCCATTCATATGATCCGTGTACTTCGAATTTCAGCTTTTCCGCTCCTCGGAAAGCATTGCGTTTGGACATGCTGAACGAGAGTCCCGGACCGATCTGCCCATTGCTTTTAGAGGTTACCTTTGTGGTGAACTCCCCGTCGTAGGGTTTGTCCAGGATACCGGTGATTTCGATGTCGAGCGTATCGTTGAGTGCTGTGGTATCACGCGGAACGTATTTCAGGTTTACCGTGCTGAACACATTCATTTCCGAGAGTTGCTGTTGTACGAAGCTCATAATGTCCTGTCGGTAGAGCATGCCTTTCCGATAGACCAGATTACGCCGGAGGGCACCGAAGCGCAAAGGGATTTTGCCTTTCTTTCCTCCGTCATAATATAAGGTGTAATCGCGAAACTGTAGCGTGTCGGTCAGTTCATAAGAATCATTATTGAACAGATTGACGGTGGTCCGTCCGAGGTAATACCTTTTGTTGGCCGATGCGGGAATGCCGTCGGCCGGTACGACTTGCAGTTGTACGAATCCCGGACGCTGTATGGTATCGGCACGATAGGTGATGTATTCCGGTTTGTAGTAGAAATAACCGGAATTGCGGAACATGTTATAAATACGGGTTCTTTCGGCATCGAGATTGATTACGCTGAACGGATCACCGCTGAAAAGGGTACGTTGCCGGAACGTTTCCCGTATCAGGCTGTCGCCCACAGCCGGAAAGCGCAGGTAGGCTATGGAGTCCAGACGAAACAGATTGCGCGGTCTGACGGTATAGCTGATTTTGGCCTTTTTGGGGTTCTTTTCCGGTAGGATTTCATAATCCACGGTACCGTTGAAATAACCGTAGTTCCGGAGTGTGTTTTGTGCTACGAGTGCGCGGGTTTTCGGATTGACGGTACTGATGAAGACCGGAGTACCTGCAAACGTATCGAATAACCATTTTGCGAAGCGTGACTTCTTGCCCACTAAAGCGTTGTATATCCACAGTCCGGTGGGGAATGGAATACGGTAGGACGAACTTCCGAACAGAGCGTTGTTCGGGGCGTAAGCCAGTGCCGCATCCACTTCTTCCTTCGCCGTTTCATACGCCTCTTCTTCGATACGTTGCACGGCGGCGATGGAGTCCTTTTGCTCCTGAGTCAATTCCTCTTTCCGTTTCAGCACAGACAAATCTCTTTGTGTGAGTAAGTCGTCTACAGCTTTGTAAGCATCGGCCAGAGAGGTAATGACTCCTTCTTCCTCCTTTTGTTTAGCCTTTTTCTTGGCTTTCTTTTTCGACTTTTGGCCATAGTCTATTTCCTTGATACCGGTGTACAGTACCTCTTCTTCGGGAAGGTTCTTGGTCGTTGAGCACCCTGCCGCCAAACCGCAGCACAGGATCACACCACAATATATCTTCAGTCTTGTCTTCATCATTTCTTCTCTTTTTCGTGTTGAGGTTCATTCTTTTTTCTGTTCTTGAAGATAAACAGTTCACCTAAGCGTGTCATTTTACGCCTCAGTACGAGACCGGCTCCCATTTCGGTGATTTCGCCTTCCAACAAAGACTCATAACTCTTGTCATAGAATAGGGTGACGTAACGTGTGGCACTCTTGTCCAAGCGATATTCTAACGATACATTATCTATCAACGACTGGCCGGTGTTTTCCACATTCTCGCCCGTAGACACTTTACCGCCCACGATGATGCTCACACGGTTGCCCCAGAAGCGTTTGGCAAAGCGGAATGAGTAATCCGTGCGCTCCGTTCCTTCGGCCGTAGTTTCCTGGTCTACGCCGAGGCTCAAGTCTATGGTTTCAAGAGCCTTGCCTGCAATGTTGGTGATTTCGCTTTGTAACAAGGCGTTCAGGGCATTGGTCGTAGAGAATCCTCCGCTTTCATTATCTCCCAACAAGTACATGCCGGTGGCCAACATGGTGACGGCCACTTTCCCGCGCTCCTCTATCGACATGGCTGCGAGTTGGTTCTGTACGGTCATGTCTTCAGGGGCTGCGATAGTAAACTCCAGCCCCATGTTTTCCAACGTACGCGTGATGGACAGCCCCACTTCGAAGGAAACAGTGCGTGGGGTATCGTTTTCCGTCACGGTGGCACGCATACGTTCGGACGCCGAGATGTTCAAAGTAGGATTCAGGATAGGCCCGTTGAAATCCACATAACTGCTTAAAAGGAGTAGTAAAGCTGGCCACTTCATCACGAAGATAAAGTTGAACGACCTCATCTCCATCCCGTGAGCCTTCATTCCGTACCTTCACTGAAATATTTACCAGGCAGCTATCTTCTGCTTCTACAACCTCCGCCTTCAAGTCCGAATAATTGAAAGATGTATAGCTGAGTCCATAACCAAAAGGATAGCGAGGTGTACCCTCTTCTTCTATGTATTTACTGCGGTTTCCTTTCCGTTTTGTATTATAATATACCGGAAGCTGTCCTACAGAGCGTGGTACTGAAATAGTCAAGCGCCCGGCTGGATTATAATCACCGAACAATACATCGGCAACTGCATTTCCTCCTTGCATACCCGGATACCAGGCGTCAACGATAGCATCGACTTCTGCTTCAATACCTTCCAGTAATAAGGGGCGCCCTTTAATCAATACCAATACAATAGGTTTATTTAA
>ERZ773145.2961-NODE-2961-length-11217-cov-10.431912_pt1 | contig 11217 bp, 9 predicted proteins | sample MGYA00580848_ERZ773145 | MGnify/ENA primary metagenome ERZ773145 (study PRJEB29015, sample SAMEA2737858) | human gut metagenome | biome: human gut; feature: human-associated habitat; material: faeces | place: China | collected 2012 ... | reverse complement strand
TTGCAAAGCCCGGCTGGAACTGCCACCACGACAACTTCAAGGATTCCAACCCCAATGTCGAGTGGAAGGCAACGCTGGAGCAGGCCGAAAAGATCGGCATGGGCACCCGCCAGTACACCCTGAAGAAGATCTGAACATAAAAATAAGCCCGACGTTGTCGGGCTTATTTTTATGTCTCTTGCATTCAGGGGCAGACAGGACGATCAATACTCGCTGGAAGCCGGGACCAGTACGTCAATGACATCGGCCAGGGCTTTCCAATTTTCCTCGGAACAGCCGGGCAGCTCTTTGGCATCCAGACCAGCATCCTCGATGCGGCCGGTCATGCTGTCCTTGTCGGTCAGCAGGGTCTCGGCATCGGCCTTGATGAGCGGCCAGGCATCGGCAAAGCTCTGCTGGTCATCGGCGCTCAGGCTGTCGAACCACTGGGTATAGGCAGCTTTGATGTCGCTGACCGGCTGGATGCTCATGTTGCAGCCATCGGCCCATTTCAGCAGGGAAGCCGCCGCGATGACGGATTTCAGCGAGCAGCCGGACACGCCGGGGCCCCAGCCGAGGCAGGGGGCAAAGGCATCGTCCGGGTCGGAGAGGGAAAACAGGGAGTTCTCACCTGCGTCCAGCGGGCCCACCTTGCCGGTATCGGCGGTCACGGTGGAAGAGGGGATGCTCTCGCTTGCAGAAGCGGAAGAGCTGGAAGCGGCAGTGCTGCCGGAAGAGGTGCTGCAGCCTGCCAGCACGCCGCACAGCAGGGCGGCGCAGACCAACAGGGAAAGAATACGCTTGCGAATCATAGGAAAGCCTCCTTTTATCGTGTTCCGGCCCATCTGCCGGAGAAACTGCTCTGGTACATTTCTAGTATACTGTTCTGCCGGGCTGTTGTCAATCGGCGTGCGCAGGACGATTTTTCACCCCGGCTGTGCAAACTATACAAACTTTTGTCCTTTTTTTCTCAGTCGGGCGGGATTGACATTTTTTGCGCTGGCGCGTATAATCCGGCCATGGTCAAACTGGGAGAAACGGGTGAAGAACCGGGAAAAGGGGGAAAAACGGATGCAGAAATTTCTGCGGCGGCTGGAACGCTTTTCACAGTCGCTGCTGTCGCCGCTGTCTTATCTTTCGGCGGCGGGCCTGCTGCTGGTGCTGGGGGCGCTGCTCACCAGCAAGCCCCTGTGTCAGGCACTGCCGGTGCTGCAGTGGGCTCCGCTGCAGCTGGTGGGTCAGCTGCTTTACAACGGGATGATGGTGCTCATCAACAACCTCAGCGTCATTCTCTGCGTGGGGGTGGCTGCCGTGCGCGCCAAAACCGAAAAGCAGGATGCCGCCCTGCTGGCGCTGATGGCTTACCTGGTGTTCCTCACTGCCAACCACACCGCGCTGGAAGCGCTGGGACTGCTTGCCCAGCCCAACGGGATGACCGGCCTTGCGGGCACGGGCCAGACCACCATTCTGGGCATTCAGGTGGTGGACACCGGCGTGGCAAGCGGCATCGTGCTGGGCTTTGCGGCGGCGTGGCTGTTCAACCGCACCTGCGAAAAGCAGTTTTATGGCATGATTACCCAGCTCTATTCAGGTCTGCGGTGGTCGTTTTTGTGGCTGTCGGCGCTGGCGGTGGCACTGGGGCTGGGGTTCTGCTTCGTCTGCCCGCCGCTGCAGCGGGCGGTCAGCGCCCTCACGGGCTGGATCGCGGCTTCAGGGAACGCGGGTGTGTTCCTCTACGGCTTTCTGGAACGGCTGCTCATCCCCACCGGCCTGCATCACCTCATCTATATGCCCTTCCAGTTCTCTTCGCTGGGCGGCAGCCTGACCGTAGGCTCTGTGACCTACACGGGCGCTTACGCCGTCTGCATGACCGAGTACACCATGGGCCTGCCCATCTCGGACGGCATCGTCTGGATGTACACCGGCTTCACCAAGACCTTTGGATATCTGGGCATTGCAGCGGCCTTCATCTTCACGGCCCGCAGGGAGAATCGTGCCCGTACCGCCGCCGCTATGATCCCGCTGGCGGTCACGGCCTCGGTGGCCTCCATCACCGAACCCATTGATTTTCTGTTCTGCTTCGTTTCGCCCCTGCTCTGGGTGGCCCATGCGGTCATTACGGGCGGCTTTATGGTGCTGCTCCATGTTCTGCATGTCCGGGCCTTTACCTCCAACCTGCTGGGGTCGCTGGTGTTCAACCTGAGCGCCGGGGAGCAGCTGCAGAACCTGCCGCTGCTCTATCTGCTGGGCCTTGCGGAGATCCTGACCTACTTTGCCGTGTTCAGCATCCTCATCAAGGCAAAGGATCTGCCCACCCCGGGCCGGGAAGCAGACCTCTCCGCAGACCAGTCCCCGTACGCCGACCCGCAGGAGGTGTGCCGGTTCATCGCCGCGCTGGGTGGGCCGGAGAACATCGCCCAGCTGGGAAATTGCTTCACCCGCCTCCGGCTCACGGTGCGGGATGCCTCGCTGCTGGATATGGGGGCTCTGCTCTCCCTGCCCCATAAAGGTCTTGTGGTGCAGGGCACCCGGGTCCAGCTGGTCTGCGGCCTGCACGCCGCCCAGCTCCGCCATGCGCTTGAACAGCAGCTTGCCGAGATGGCCCCGGTGTGATTGCATTTTGATAAGAGAAACGGTATAATTGTGGCGAAACCTCTCAGTCGCCTGCGACGACAGCTCCCCTAACAGGGGAGCCAAGAAAGGCCCCTGCCTCTCCTATTAGGCAACAACAACCGCCGCCAGTGGCGGATGAAGGGAGTTGTTGTTGGGGCAGCGGCCAACAAGGCACAAGTGCAATACTTTGCACGAAGTGAATGTTGGGAGCTGCAACCCGGACAAGTGGCATTGCGAAGCGTTGACGGAGAGGTTTAGCAATGGATAACCTGAAAATAAAGGAGAACATAAAATGCAGAATAACACCTTTTCCGTCGAAGGTCTCTTCGATTTCCTGAACGCCGGTGTCAGCGCCTTCCACTCCACGGCTGCGGCTGTGAAGATCCTGGAAGAGAACGGCTACCAGAACTGCCCCGAGAGCGCAGCCTGGGAGCTGGTGCCCGGCGGCAGATATTACACCACCCGCAACGGCTCTGCCGTGCTGGCATGGCGGATGCCCAAGGGCGAGCTGACCGGCTGGCATGTTACCGCCAGCCACAGCGATTCTCCCACCTGGCGCATCAAGCAGCTGGACGGCGGCAAGGACACGGTCTTTGCCAAGGCGGAGACCGAGGGCTACGGCGGCATGATCATGCCCACCTGGCTGGACCGTCCCCTGAGCGTGGCGGGCCGCATTCTGGTCCGCACGGAGAACGGCATCCGGAGCCTGCTGGTCCACCCCGACCGGGCGCTGGCTGTCATCCCCAACCTCTGCATCCACTTCAGCCATGACCTGAACAACGGCATGAAGTACAACCCTCAGGTGGATCTGCAGCCCATCTTTGGTGAGGCAGGCTCCACCCTGCGGGACGCTCTGGCTGAGGAAGCCGGGGTCAAGGCTGAGGACATCGTGGATGCTGACCTGGTGCTCTGCACCCGTGAAAAGGCCGAGCGCGTGGGCCTGAAGGGCGAATACTTCATGTCCGGCCGCATCGATGACCTGGAATGCGCCTACACCACCCTGTGGGGCTTCCTGCAGGGCCGCGGCGAGGAGGAAGGCCGGGGCGATATGTGGGTCATGTTCGACAACGAAGAGGTGGGCTCCTCCAGCCGGCAGGGCGCACAGGGCACCCTGATGGCCAATGTGCTGGCCCGCATTGAGGAAAAGCTGGGGGTCACCCGGGAGCAGAGCATCCGTGCCTGCACCAACAGCCTGCTGCTGAGCGCCGACAATGGCCACGCCACCCACCCCAACCACCCCGAAAAGAGCGATCCCGCCAACGTGGCGGTCATGGGCGGCGGTGTGCTGCTGAAGTACAATGCCCGCCAGACCTACACCACCAGCGGCTTTACCGGCGCTGCCTTTGCCGAGATCTGCAAAAAAGCCGGTGTGCCGGTGCAGGTGGCCGCAAACCGCGCGGATGTTCCCGGCGGCTCCACGCTGGGCAACCTGCTGGGCCACCAGATCCTGATCCCCATGGTGGATATCGGTCTGGCACAGCTGGCCATGCATTCCGCAATGGAGACCGCCAGCTGCAAGGATGCCGAGTACATGGCAAAGGCCGTGGCCGAGTTCTATAACACGCCCATCTCCCAGCCTGTGGACGGCGAGTGGAAGCTGGGCCTGTGAGCGCTGTGACCGGGCGCTTTGCCCCCAGCCCCAGCGGGCGGCTGCATCTGGGCAATCTGGCCTGCAGCCTGCTGGCCTGGCTCAGCGCCAGAAGTCAGGGCGGGCGCATCGTTCTGCGCATTGAGGATCTGGATGCCGAGCGCTGCCCCCGGAAATACGCCGATGCGCTGGAAGAGGATCTGGAATGGCTGGGCCTTGTCTGGGATGAGGGCGGCAGCCACGGCGGCCCCAACGGCCCCTATTACCAGAGCGAGTGCGCCGCCATCTACACCGAGAGCTATAACAAACTGGAAGCACAGGGCCTTGTGTACCCCTGCTTCTGCTCCCGTGCCCAGCTCCATGCCGCCAGCGCACCCCACACCTCCGACGGCAATGTGATCTATCCCGGCACCTGCCGGGGGCTGACGGCGGAGCAGATCGCCGAAAAGCGCAAAAAGAAGGCCCCGGCCTACCGTCTCATGGTGCCCGATGAGGACATCACCTTCACCGATGGCTGTATGGGCCCCCACACCGAGAACCTGCTCCACGACTGCGGGGATTTCTACCTCCGCCGCGCCGATGGCGTGTTTGCCTACCAGCTGGCCGTGGTGGTGGATGATGCCCGTATGGGGGTCACGGAGGTGGTGCGGGGCGCGGACCTGCTCTCTTCCACCGCGCGGCAGCTTTATCTTTACCGTCTGCTGGGCCTGCCCGCCCCAAAGTTTGCCCACTGTCCGCTCCTGCTGGCTCCCGATGGCCGCCGCCTGTCCAAACGGGACGGGGACCAGAGCCTGGAAAACCTGCGGGCAAAGTATACGGCGGAAGAGATCGTGGGCAGGCTTGCCTTTGCCTATGGTCTCCAACCTGAACCGGCTCCCCGCACCCCGGAAAGCCTGATCCCAGACTTTTCCTGGGACAAGGTGCCAAAGCAGGATATCTGCCTGCCGGAAAATCTGTTTTAAGCAAAACCACAATCTTTCACTGGAAACGGTAAAGATTGTGGTTTATTGTTTACAAAATAATACTCTTATGGTAGAATATAAATGGCAAAAATCACAACAAAGATTGGAGGAAGTAAAATGAAAAAGATGTTAGCTGGTCTATTGGTGGTATTGACACTTGTGTGTGCGATGCCGCTTGGTGCATTTGCTGCTGAGCCAGAAGATGAAGGAGTGCAGCCGCTTTTTTTTCCTGAGTGTCCGAAATGTGGTGGCGTACTTAATATTGAAAGAACATGGACGGAATACACATATTATTACACAACTATATGGGTATATGTGGTATGCGAAAATGGCGACTATTCGAGTAATGAAGTAATGTCTCAAATTCCCAATCAGACAACTCGTAAAAAGAATGATAATGAGAACGAGAGTGTTACGCAAATAGACTAAAACAGAAAGGAGCCTGCTATGCGTAAAATATTAAAAGCGTCGAGCCTGTTGATCTGTGCAATGCTTTTGTTCAGCGCATGTGCAAGCTCTTTGAATCTGAGACCGGGACCTTTCCGCTCGGAAATGCAGGATGTTTTCGTTCAGCAGACGACACTTGCGGTTCCGGCCAGTCACGCCGAGCATGGGGAGGATTATGTTATTGAGTGGCAGGACCCTGTGATGGAAAAGCACGTCCGGAAATGGCTTGACCGCCCGAAGGGGGATATCTATCACAGCGATGTCTGGGATTATCAGCGAGTCTCGATAAATTCCGGAACCGGCGTAGGGGATCTCATCGTCAAAGATGCACCGGATGGGGTGGACATTGGAAGAAACGTCAACAGCAATGAGCAGCTGGCAGCCTGCGCAGTCAGCGTAGAGGGAACGTATGATCCGGTGGCCTCTCTGGCAGATCTGCGGCATTTTGACAGCTTGCAGGTATTGTCGGTCAATAATAGAAGGGGAGCCCCACCCATTACAGATCTGACAGGTCTGGAAGAATGCAAAAATCTGATGCTTTTGAGTGTGCCCAGTGTGGAGAGCAGCGCATTCCCGACCTTTGCAAAGCTGGATTCTGTGGTAAAGCTGGAATATGGCAGTGACGGGATCCGGGCGGATTCCAATGTCTCCGACCTTTCGGCGCTGGCGCAGATGAAGTCGCTGAAGATGCTGTGGATCACCGGCAGTGAGGTCGATCTGACCCAGCTGGCCGGGGCTGACTTGCGGGTCCTGAGACTGGACGTGACCCGGATCGGTTCGCTGGAACCGCTGAAGCAGATGGAAAATCTGAGCTTTCTGCAACTGTGCCAAGGGCCGGAGATCGACAGCTTTGCCCCGCTGGCGGAGAGCAGTGTGCAGTATCTGAGTATGTCTCTCTCTCAGGGTGCACAGGAAGCCTACAAGGACATGGATTATACTCCCCTGACCCAGATGCCGCAGCTGATCTGGCTGGATCTGACCAACAACATCACGTTTGATACGGAAACCTGCAAAAAACTGCTGGCAAACGATACGGCCCTGAAATATCTGAAAATTTCCTATACATCGGCGGCCAAAGATGCCGAAGAGCTGGATACAGCGCACCTGAAAGAGTTCACTGCCCCAGCTCCGTAATACCCCAAAATGCAAAAACGCCTCTGTCGGCCGACAGAGGCGTTTTTTCTATGTGGATTCACAGCCGCTGCAAGGCTCTTGCGTCGCTGCGTTCCAGTGCAGTCATGGCTGTATCCAGAACCATGGCCAGCAGGATGCCCAGCAATACATCAATGCAGCTGTGCTGCTTGAGCAGGACCGTGGACGCAATGATGGAAACGCAGAGCACGGCGGAAGCGGGCCGCATCCAGCGGCGGCCCGGCGTTTCAAAGATGCGGCTGCGGTAATAGGCCATCATCAGGGTGACGGAGTTGAACACATGGATGGAGGGGCAGACATTGAGGGGCGTGTCGGTGGCATAGAGCATCCGCACGGCCTGAGCAAAGATGTCACTGCCGTACACCCGGTAGGGCCGCAGGTCAAGGCCGGTGGGCAGGATGACATAGCAGGCCAGCGCAATGGTCATGCCCGCAAACAAGGGCAGGCAGAGCCGCCAGAAGTCGGCCCGGGGCGCTTTCCACAGCAGGTAGAACAGGGTGAACGGGATCCACAAAAACCACGCAAAGTAGGGCACGATGGCATATTTGCAAAAGGGGATCAGGTCATCCAGATGGCAGTGCACCAGAACATCGGGCACGGCAATATGGACTTCGAGCCAATGGAACGCCGAAAGGTAAAACAGGAGATAAAACGCCATGAACGAAACGGGATGGCGGGAAAACCAGTTGCGCATGGAACACACTTCCTTTTCTGGAATGGGGGCCGCAGCCCCGCCTAAAGTTCTTTGCAACGTATGATTATACCGCGCAAAGACGAAGAAAACAAGACAAAAAGCTGACAAAATCGTGAACACATCCGCGCGGAATTTGGTATGCTTTGGGGAAGCGGATGCAGGAGAGAAGCTTTTGCCTATTGATACGAGACAGGATGCGGGTTTCCTGCACAAAAAAAGCCCTCCCCGCCAAAACTGCAATGGCGGAGAGGGCCGGATATACGGAAACTCAGATCACCTTTTGTTCCATCCACCTGCCGCGGACAAAGCGGACGCAGAAGAACAGCGAGCGCATGGCCCAATCCAGGAACATGCCCAGCCAGATGAACAGCAGGCCGCAGTGGAACTTGAGCACCATCAGGTAGCAGAAGGCCACCCGGAACACCCACATGGAGATGACGCTGACCGTCATGGTAAAGGCGGCATCTCCGGCGGCGCGCAGGATGTTGGGCAGGGTGAAGCTGGAGGGCCACAGGATCAGCGACACAACGTTGAACCAGACCATCAGCTCCAGTGCCATGCCGTAGGCCTCCGGCGAGAGGTTGAACCAGGAGAGCGCCAGCTTGTTCAGGAAGAACAGGCCGGAAAGGTTCATCGCCCAGTCCCCGGCGTAGGCGGTCAGGAGCAGCAGGCGGGAATAGCGCTTGGCCTGCGCCTTTTCTCCGGCACCCAGACACTGGCCCACAACGGTCAGCGCGCCGATGCCAACGGCGGAGGCAGGCACGTTCAGGAAGCTGGAGATGTTGCCTGCCACGGCGTTTGCGGCAATGGCGGCGGTGCCCAGTGTGCTGGTCAGGCTGGAGACCGACAGCTTGCCGATCTGGAACATGCCGTTCTCGATGCCGGCGGGGATGCCGACTTTCAGGATGCGCTTGATGAGGTCGAGGTCAGGCTTCAGGTCGGTGAGGTGGTCGATGCGCAGCGCACAGTCCGGCTTCTGCAGCAGGAACATCACGGTGAAGCAGGCGATCATCCGGCTCACGAGGCTGGCGGTGGCCGCACCCATCACGCCCATGCCGAACCCGTAGATCAGGATGGCGTTGCCGCCAATGTTCACCACGTTCATCACCAGGCTGGAAAGCATACTGATCTTGCTGTTGCCCTGGGCGCGGAACAGAGCCGCACCGGCGTTGTACACGCCGATAAAGGGATAGCTCAGGGCCGAGAGCAGGAAATAGGTCTCAGCGTAGCGCATCACATCCGCGTCAATGGAGCCGAAGATGCCCCGCAGGATGGCGTGCCGTCCCACCGCCACGATGACGGCGGTGACCACGCTGAGCGAGATCATAATGAACATGATCTGGGCGGCACTGGCCTTGGCCCGTTTGGGCTCCCGGTGGCCGATGTACTGGCTGGCGACCACCGCGCCGCCGGTGGCCAGTGCGCTGAGCAGCTGGATCATCAGCACATTGAAGGAGTCCACCAGGCTCACGCCCGAAACGGCGGCTTCGCCCACCGAGGAGACCATCAGGGTGTCCGCCAGACCGATGGAGATGCTGAGGGCCTGCTCTGCCACCAGCGGCAGGAAAAGTGAGATGAGCTGTTGACGGTTGAACAGCGGTCTTGATGTGGTCGATGCGTCTGTCATGGTGTCCTCCCTTGGCGCGTGGATTCAAACACACCCATGATAGCGCGGAATGACGTGAAAATCAAGATGTTGTATCCAACAAATCAAAAAATCAGGCAAACTCTTTGCTGGGGGTCAGGCTGGTGCCGTAATAAACGATGTAGTCGTAGGGGACCTGGGGATTGTACGCGGCCAGATCGCCGTACTTGGCCAGAATGTCGTTCCGCAGGTTCTCCGGGGTGTAGGGCTGCCCGGCGGAAAGGGTGTCGGCGCAGACAGCGTTCCACATGCTCTCGGTAAAGGCGGCACAGTTGAAGTAGGCCGACCAGTGGTCAGACTTTGCAAGGTTGCGGTTGACCACATCCAGCTGGCCCTGATCCAGCGAGGTCTGGACAGCGTAGATGTTCTGGTAGTAGGAATCGGCCAGATAGCGCTTGTAGTAGCCCTCCAGATTATACCAGATGCCGGTGTGCTCCCAGCGGTTGCCGCGGGGGCTGAAGGTCATCTCGGTGTTGGGCGCGATCCGCAGGCCGCCCACCTCGATGTCGTGGTCCGAAACGTTCCGCACCGAGAGGAAGGAGTGGCCGCTGGAATTGATGGAGGCATCGCCCCGGTCCTCGGCCCGGGCGTAGATGCGCAGCAGGGCCACGGCACCCTCGGCGGGTTTTGCACCGTAGGCCTGCACGGCAGATCTATGGTCGGCCTGTTCAAAATCGTAGGGGCCGCCGGTGCTGGTGGTGAAACCGACGATGTTGCGGATCTGATCCTCAAGGGGGCTTACATCGGTGATGACACGTTGGTCCTGGGGGGCGGGCGTTGCGGCGGGAGCCTCGGCCAGCGCGGCGGTGCTGCCGAACACGCACAGGGCCAGTGTCAGGCAGAGGGAAAGGGCGCGGAACTGCTTTTTCATGGGGGAACCTCCAAAGAGAAAAATTTCAGGGTAAGGATAGACGATTTTTGGGGCGCTGTCAAGAAAAAGATATCTGCCGCCTTTACCCCCGGTGCCGGATGTGTTAAAATGTAGCTGGCAGCCGTGCCCGGTGGTTTGGGGCATGGGGCTGATCGGAAGGCAAATGAATCTGACCCAGAGAGGGGAACAACCTATGCCAAAAGAAGCACACAAGGTCGTGGTCATCGGGCACCGCAACCCCGATACCGATTCCATCTGCTCCGCCATTGCCTATGCGGAGCTCAAAAACCGCACCAGCACGCTGGTCTGTGAGCCGCGCCGTGCCGGTAAAATGAATCAGGAGACCGAGTTCGTCCTGAAAAAATTCGGTGTCACGCCGCCCCGGATGTGCACCGACGTGAACCCCAAGATCCGGGACGTGGATTACCGCGAGATGCCGGGCATCCCGGGCTCCACCAGCCTGCGCCGCGCGTGGAAGATCATGCGCGATCAGCAGATCGACACCCTGTCCATCACCAGCGCGGACAACGAGCTGGAGGGCATCATCACCGTGAAGGATCTTGCCACCGCCAACATGGACGTGTTCGATACCGCAGTGCTGGCCAAGAGCCGTACCTCTTATAAGAATATCCTTGAAACGCTGAATGGCACCATGGTGGTGGGCAATGCCGACGCGGTCTGCACCACCGGCCACATCAAGATCGGCACCGCCACCCCCGAGATGCTGGAAAGCAGCGTGGAAAAGGGGGATATCGTCATTCTGAGCAACCGGTACGAAAGCCAGCTCTGCGCCATTGAAAAGGAAGCCTCCCTGCTCATCATCTGCAATGGGGCCAAGGTGGGCCGCACCATCCAGCGCATTGCCGATGAGACCGGCGTTGCCATTATGACCACCCCCGAGGATACCTACGCGGCGGGCAAGCTCATCAGCCAGTGCGCCCCCATCTCCTATTATATGACCCGGGACAACATCCTCAAATTCACCCTCGTCACCCCCGTGGCCGATGTGCTGCGGGTGATGGCAAAGGTGCGCCACCGCTATTTCCCCATCCTCGATGAGGACGGCAAATACTGCGGCATGGTCAGCCGCCGCAACGTCATTGCCCTGCGCAAGCGGCGCATCATTCTGGTGGACCACAACGAGGCCACCCAGGCCGTGGAGGGCTTTGATCAGGCCGAGATCCTGGAGATCATCGACCACCACCGCATCGGCAGTCTGGAGACCAGCGGCCCGGTCTACTTCCGCAACCAGCCCGTGGGCTGCAC
>ERZ773145.2954-NODE-2954-length-11238-cov-5.620317_pt1 | contig 11238 bp, 10 predicted proteins | sample MGYA00580848_ERZ773145 | MGnify/ENA primary metagenome ERZ773145 (study PRJEB29015, sample SAMEA2737858) | human gut metagenome | biome: human gut; feature: human-associated habitat; material: faeces | place: China | collected 2012 ... | reverse complement strand
AAAAGACAGATCAGGCGGAACGCCGAAGCTGTTTGGCAGAACGGTAGGAGTGAGAGCCGTGCAGAACGGCGGCCAACGCAACCGCCAGGGCGGAGATGTGGGCCAGTGTATTGAGGTTTGCCGCGCTTGTGCCGTTGCGCACCCACAGTCGTTCCTGACCTGTGGATTTGAAGCGGGAATTGTAACGCTCACACTCTGTACGCAAGGCGTATGTCCTCTTGAATGGCACAACGCAGTCGGGAGAGCTATTCGTGAACCCGGACAAAGATTTATGCCTGAGCTTGTGAAAAACTTACTTAAATAAAAGGTGGAGACACATTAGCCAATCGCCAGTGCGCCTCCATTCATCATTTCAGTCGGATAATCTGCTTATAGAGCATTACGAACTCTTTCGCTACCACCATGTTTTCGTGGTAGTGTCCAAAAAACCAGTATTGGAATCGGCATCGCTCTCGAACCTCATCGAGAAAGTCTGTCAGGGCATCCCGTTGGAACAACCCGCCGCTGAATGTGTCCTGAATGCTGCTGGGGCAGCAGTGGGTGATGATGTAGTCTACATTCCAGCCAGCCTTGTCCAGCGTTTCTCGCGCGGTCTGGTATTCCGCATCGTCGGGCAGTTCCTCTTTCCACCAGGAGTGGTGATCGACACGGAACAGCGCTCCTGCGGCATTAAGCTGCCGGAGCTTTCGTTCAAAGTTCGGATCGTCCGGCTCTAAAATGCCGTCTTGGATATCGTGACTGCTTGCGCCACCCATTGTGAAGATCCGCTTTCCGCTGATCTCATAAAGCTGTCCCCGCATCAGGTGCAGGACGCTGGGGCGAATCACCTGTACGAGTCCGCCGTGCCACTGATTGATCGGGTAACTGCAGAGCAGGTCGAAATTTTCGTGATTCCCACTCACAAACAGCGTCGTGAACGGCCTGTTTTCCAACCAGTCCAGCCATTGCTGTTCGGTATTGCTGCCATCCCAGATGCCGCCGAAGTCGCCGCAAATGACCAGGTAATCTGCTTTCGTCAGCTGCACCTGCTCATAAAAGGCCGCGGGGCGAAGTCTGCTGAAATCACCATGTGTATCGCCAGTCATAAAAATTGCCATATTCTTTACTCCATTTCTTCTTATAATTCTTGTTCCATCACCATCTCCGAATCCCGGAAGTGGATGCGAATAGTCTCCTCGTCCTCTACCGTGATCTTCTGGATGATCTGACGGACGAACTCATCGTCGAACTCCGTGTAGCCCGCGCTGCACTCCATGATGCTGTCCCACATTTGCTGATGGCGGGCGGCCTGTTCCTCCAAGCTGACTTCCATCTGTTGGGTGTCCAGGATCTGTGCTTTGAGGGGTTCTTTCTCGTCCGTCAGGGCCTTCATTTTGGCATTCAGTTCGGCATCGCCCATGTTCTCCAGCAGCCGGTCCAGCAGATCGCTTTGCTCCCGACTCACCGCTTCCAGGTGTTTCTTCAGTTCCAGCAGCTTTGCGCCAGCCTGCGATAATGCCTGCTTGGCTTCCTCTGCCATCGCCAGTACATCGGGGCAGACCTCCTGCCGGATGGCGGCAAACTCGTTCATGGCGGCGAGGATTGCACTGTGGAGCTTGCTCTCATCCAGTGTCGGGGAGTTGTGACAGTATTTCGTGCCGAACTCCAATCTGGACACGCAGCGCCATACGATCCGCTTTTTCCCGTTTCTTGCCCAAGTCACTCGTTTGTACGGGGAACCGCACTCACCGCATACCAGCAGTTCTGTCAGGGCGTATTTACCGGAGTATTTCCCCAGCTCTGTTTTGCCACTCTTTTGCAGCACTTTGCGCTTGCTGGAGCGACGCGTCATCTCGTTTCTCACCTGATCGAACACCTCTCTGGAGATGATGGCAGGATGGTTGTTCTCCACATAGTACATGGCGCGCTCGCCCTGGTTTTTCTTCACCTTCTTGGAGATGCAGTCCGTGATATAGGTCTTTTGCAGCAAGGCGTCTCCAATGTATTTTTCATTCGTCAGGATGTTGTGGATGATGGCAGGCGACCAGGAGTCTACCCCCTGTGCGGTCGGGACCTTGTCCTCGTCTAATTCTCGCTTGATCTGCCCCAGCGTACAGCCATCCAGATACCGGTGATAAATCCGCTTGATAACCTCGGCTTCCTCCGGGACGATCTCCGGCTGTCCATCTGCGCCCCTGCGGTATCCCAGCATCTTTTTGTATTGGAAGGTCACTTTTCCGGCTTCCGCGCTTTTTGCTTTGCCCCAAGCGACATTCTTGCTCAGGGATTCGGATTCCGCCTGGGCGAAACCGCTGAACAGGGTGATCAGGAACTCGCTGGATTCCGTCAGCGTATTGATGTTCTCTTTTTCGAAGTACACACCGATGCCGTTGGCTTTCAGCAGGCGCACTGTTTCCAAGCAGTCCACGGTGTTTCTGGCGAAGCGGGAGAGAGATTTTGTGATGATGAGGTCGATATGGCCTCGTTTGCAGGCAGTGATCATCTTTTTGAACTCTGTTCGCTTTTTGAGACTGGTACCCGTGATGCCCTCGTCGGCATAGATCCCCGCCATTTCCCAATCCGGACTGTCCTCGATTTTCTGTGTGTAGTAGGACTTTTGGGCTTCATAGCTGTTGAGCTGTTCTTCACTGTCGGTAGATACCCGGCAGTAGGCCGCCACCCGCTTTTTCCCATCATGGATGCTGTGAATGGCTCCCTGCGTTTTTGTAGCGGGAATCACCCGCACCCGCCTATCTAAAGTCGTTGTCGCTTCCATGTATCATTCGTCCTTTCCTGCCTGATCTGTAAACTGAACTGTTATGATATGCTCCTGTGTGATCGTGATATAAGAAACCACCCGCCGAAAGTGATTCCAATCTGCTTTCGGTAGGTGGTCAAAATTTTCATATTCAGAAATTGGCTCCGGACAGCAATCGTATCGTGCAGCTACCCCTTGTAGAATCAGCGCCATCACCGCTTCTGGAGAGTCCGGCTGCTCTAAGCCACGGTTGATGGCATTGCTCAGTCGAATGACTTCCGCAGAGGGGGCATAAGCAGGCTGTTTGGGGTGTTCGTGTGCATAAATCTGTCGATTTGCCTCTGTCAGCACAGTATCCGTATCTGTGGTGATGGTACTGCCGCAGGACCCACATTTGAGGTGCAGTTCGCTGCTATCCAACCATTTACCGCCAATGCGGATGAGCTTTCCACCGCAGGTGCAGCGGAAATAGGGAGTCAGCCGCGCAATGGGGGATTTTCCCCCGCGAGGCTGCCGTAGGGCGTTCTTTTCTTCCGCTTTTTTCCGCGCCGCTTGGAAAGTATCCGCATCTACCGCCGCAGGAAAGCCATCCTTGCCAGTGTAGCGGGGATTTTCCAAAAGGCGTTTTACCTTGTGCTTGTCCCAAAGCGGCGCTTCCGGGCAATACGGGATATTCTGGTGATTCAAAGCATCCGCAACAGCTTGATAGGAAGTGCCGGCGATGTAGAGTGTAAAGGCCATGCGGATGGTCTGCTGTTCCTCCGGCACAATCACCAATGCGCCGTCACGAATCTGATACCCATATAAAATCTTTCGGTTTATCATCTTGCCGCCACCTCCAATTGTTCTGCCAGTTCTAAACCGCCATAAAGCCGGAAGCGGATGCGTGTCTGGGATTCTGCGATGACCTTTTCCACTAAGCTGTCGAACAAGTCCTCATCGAAGATGTTCATCTGTTCCGGCCCATTCTTTATGACATCTGTCATCTTGCGAATGGCATCCATGGTTTCATCCAAAGCCTCGTTTTCCGACAACCGGCGGCGTTCTCCCCGGAGCTGAGTCAGTTTGGCGCTGATGGCATTCATGCGGACGGCGCAGGCATCGGCATCCAGCAAGCCGTTAGCCCGCAGGGTGCTGATTTTATGGCTTTCTTCCGTTGCTTCCGCAATCGCCTTGTTAATCATCAGCATTTTGGGATTATTCTGCCGCAGGATGGTTTCCAAGGCGTTCAGCTGATCCATAGCTGGATTCAGGATCATATCCGCGTTCTCTTTGAGTTTCCGATACATCCGGATAAATGCCGCATGGATCTCCGTTTCTGGGATACGCCCCACGGGGCAGTCCGCAGCATTCCGATCATGGGTTCGGCAGGCCCATGTCACCAAGCCTTTCGCAGTTTCTCGCCGGATAAATGGCGTCCCGCATTTCTCACAAATTATTTTTCTGGTAAGTGGATATTGACTTCTCGTTGGTTTCTTCCTTTTCGCTTTCTGCTGCAGAAGATTCTGCACTTTTTCAAACCGCTCACGCTCGATGATGGGCAAATGTGTATTTTCTACGTAATACTGCTCTTGCTCTCCGTGGTTGCGTTTTCTAAAAAAGGGAAAACCTTTTGTGAATTTCTTTTGCCCCAGTGCGTCCCCGATATATTTTTCATTGCGTAAAATGTACCGGATTCCATAAGCAGTCCACGGTTTGCGTGTGTTGGTATTTTCAATGCCCCTTCTTGTGAGTTGGTCTGCAATCCATTCCGCACTGCGGCCATTCAAATAGGCATCGAATATCCATTGTACCGTGGTCGCTTCCTCCGGGATGATTTCAAGGTTTTTCTTGTCTATGATCCGATAGCCGTAAGGTGCCGAGCAGGTGATAAATTCCCCTCTTTCCATTCTTCGCTGATAACTTATTTTCTGATTAGCCGAGATGGAAATGGATTCCTGCTGGGCCAGAGAACCGGAAACGCTCACCATCAGTTCGGTGGTGAGCGTTTTCGTGTCGATATTTTCTTTTTCAAATTGGACAGAGACACCCAGAGTGGACAGTTCACGCAGAGCGGAGAGGCAATCCTTGGTATTGCGGGCGAAGCGGGATACGGACTTTACCAGAACGCGGTCGATCTTACCCTTCCGGCAATCCCGCATCATACGGTTGAAGTCCTCCCGTTTGTCCATCCGGGTACCGGTGAGTCCCTCGTCCGCATACACATCTACCAGCTCCCAGCCGTCATGCTGGGCGATCTCCTCCGTGTAGCTGCGGATCTGGGCGGCGTAGGAATGCAGCTGATCCTTGGAATCCGAACTGACCCGGCAGTAGGCCGCCACCCGCATGTGTTCCGGTTGGAATGTCTGGGGCGCGATCATTTTTACATTTGCCATTTCATTCACTTCCTGTATCTTTTTTGGCAACCCACAAGCTACCACACTATCCGCGGAATAGCCAGCACTATTCCCGAACAGTCTGCGGGGCGTATTTTTCTCTGGCAAGTCCCTTGGCATAAGCCAGTTCCTTTGCTGTCAGAAAGCCCTTTTCGGATAAGTGTTCCAGCATCCGAACGGCCAGCCGGTACTGCAATTCCTTCTTGGCGTCGATCATGCGCACACCTCAAAATAGCTTTCCGGCTTTCGCTCCCGCAGAAACTTTGTTACTGCTCGTGAACTGCCTGTGACACGCATTTCCGGCAGGGCGTCCAGCATGGCTTTGTTGTATCGGTGTCCGCGGCCTGCGCGCTCATCCAGAATGGCAATGACGCAGGTGTCGGTCTCTGTGCGGATGGCCCGTCCAAAGCCCTGACGCAGCTTAATCTGCATCTCAGGCACGGCCACATTCTGAATAAACTGGCGAAGGGATGCGTATTCCTCCCGCTCTTTTTCCTTCAGTGCGTCCGGATAGGCGAAAGGCAGGCGGGGGATCACCAGCAGAGATACGCAGTCGCCGGGGAAATCAAAGCCTTCCCAAGCCGCGCCTGTGGCCAGCAGCACAGCCCCCGGCGTTTGCCGAAACCGCTCCGTCATGTGCATGGCGTTTCTGCCCAAGGTAAATAACGGGAAGCTGAGTTCCCGCTCCCGCAGCCTATCCTTTACCGCTGACATGGCGGCGTAGGAGGTGAACAGCACCAGCGCATGGCCCCAGGCCGCACGGATGAGTTCCGCGATTTCATCTGTCAATTCATCGTAGTATGCTTCCGAGCTTTGGCTCGGTGGAAGCTGCGGCAAGTACAGCAGACAATTCCGCTTATAGTCAAAGGGAGAAAGAGAAACCGACTCCGTTACGCGCCGCCCGTCCATCAATCCAGTCTGCGAACGAAAACGATGAAAGTCATCCCCTACAGCCAAAGTCCCAGAGGCCAGCACAAAAGCGTGTTCCGGCCTCCACAGGACCTGGCGCATCTGTTCTGTCAAATCTGAAACGGTGGCGCACAGCATGGTTCCGCCATCGCCGTCATCCGCTGTGTAGAGGATCATATTCGTTCTCGGACTGCTAAAGAGAGACACCGTGCCGCGCAGCTTTTCCAACTGCCTGCGCCCCTGCGCCGACAGCAGCCTGCCGACCTGCTTCTCAATAACAAGAAGAGAACGGCTGGGGATCGTCAGCAAATGAAGGTACGCATCCACGGGTTCGGTTTCCTCTCTGGGCTGCGTGAACTTGCGGAGCAGCGGCCCCATCGTGCCTGCCAGCACATCTGCTGCCAGCAGATACCGTTCCGCGCGGAGCTGGTGGATCATGCTCTGGATGTCACTGGCAGTCAGCGTCATGCCGAACATCTCTCGCGCCGCTTCCGGCAGCTTATGGGCTTCATCTACGATGATGACGCTATGCTCTGGGAAAATGGGACGTTTGCCCTGACTGCGGTGGATGGCGTCCGCCAGCAAAAGATTATGGTTACAGATCTGGAACACATATCGATCCGCGTCGCAGCGTTTCAGAAAGTGCTTGTACCGGCAGTCCTGATGAACGCAGTCGCAGAACTGCGGAACGCAGACACGTTCCCGGTCATAACCGCTGAGATGGGGGACATTGTCCATGTCCAGCGTTCCTTTCAGCGCGCGAAGGGCGTCGGCGGCTACCGGATCTTTCTTTTGAAAGTTCACCTGACGAAGCCGTCTTTGCAGGCGTTCGTCGCAAACATAATGGCCTTTGCCTTTGCGGATCACAGAGAGTAGTGGGCGGTCGATCTGTCCGTCTGCCAGCAGGGTGCAGGACAGCAGCGGAAGGTATTCTGTCTGCACGGCGTTCTGCAGTGCGATGCTGGAAGTGGAAATAATGACAGGCTTGTTCACCGGCCCCGTGTCAGACCGGTTGGCCGCTGCGGCAGCTGCCAGATAAGCGTAGGTCTTGCCGATGCCGGTACCGGCGTCGCACAGGGCAATGCCGCCGTTCAGCATGGTATCCAACATTCGGTGGCTGAGTTTGATCTGCTCGGAACGCTCCACCATGCCCTGGGCAGGCAGCAGGTCTTTGAAAATATGGTCGATCATGGCGTGGGCTTTCTGCCTATTTGTATCATTTGTATTCATCCGTGGATTTCCCCTATCATGATAAAAAGTATTTTTGTCATTCGTTTCACCGTATTTGCAGCTCGCGCCCCGGTGGATAAAGGGAACAGTACGGGCAGAAGGCGGCTACCTTCTCACGGGCGTATTCCTGGGGTCTCTACTGCTTTCAACCCCAGGGCAGCCCAGCCTCATCATGCTGGCCAGTGCTTTGTGTCTCATTATCAGCCCGAACAGAGTCAATGCCAGCCGACTTTGCCAAAGTCGGCCCGTCACAGGTTTTATCGCTCGCCGGATACATTCCCTCCGGGTCATGGCGCACACTGCGCGAACGCTCGTCTGTCCGGGCGGTTGCCCGTACTGCTGATATGCACTTTTCAAGGAACAGCGAGGGATCTCCTTTTGGGTCCCTCACTGTCCTCCCGAAAAAGGCTGCGGGTGAATACCCTTAATTTGAAAAATTCTCAAAATATTTTTTCAGATCCCGCAGAATACGGTCCCGGCGTTTGATGACCGCCCTCTGGGTAATTCCGATCCGCGCCGCGTAGTCTCTGGTGGACGCGCCGTCGAAGAACAGTGCGTTGATCAACTCCCGATCCGCGTTATTCAGAGACAGCATGGCCAGCAGCAACATCTCCTTTCGTTCCGCAAGGCTCTGTGCCTGCTCTCGTTCCAGCGCTTCTTCCTCCGCGCTTGGGGCTGCTTCCGCGCCGACATAGTCCGGAAGCAGATCATCCTCCACCATCTGTTCCAGTGAGAGGAGTTTCCCGGAAAACTGTTCCTCCCGCACATACCGCTCCCGGCGATCCGCCTGGGAGTAGGCCAGATACACATCCTCCGCCACTTCCACATCCACACCATCCACGGTGATGATATTGGCGATCACTTCACCAGCTTCGTTATAAATGCGTCTATAATTGCGTTCTTCCTGCCATTTTTTCATTTTTCGTGACTCCAATCTCAGATTTTTTTGAAAGTTCTGAGATCGGGTCACGGGTATTTGGCGACATAGGTCTGCCAACGCTGGAGCATACAAGTCCTTTCCGCCACTCAACAATGCGAAAAGGGCGCAAAAAAAGAGCCTTACGCATAGCTGAAAAGCTACTTGTAAGGCTCCTAACTCAATACTTCCCGCTTACGTCTGATTCGACGCTGGGTGGTTGGTGCGCTTGACGAAGTTATATATTGTTTTGTCTTTTCTTAATTCAGGCCCATGCCGTATCTCTGCAGAGAGTGGGCACGATAATCGACGGCTCGGTCCTGTGCCGCACGGTGATCCCCACCTGCATACCGCACCTTGGACACTTTGCGATAATATCAGCTGGTTCATCCCCTACCATGGCAAACAGCCGATATTGGGAAAGGGCCGCCCCCGCTGGGGCATCCGCGATCCGTCCCTTCTCGCAGATGGGACAGCGAAGGATCTTGCGTATTTCTTGTTCCATGGCGCCTCGCTTTCTCTGTTCTCTTTTTTGAGAACAGCTTCCTAAAATTTTTTCACAGCAGATGATGATTCTCCAGCCGGATACGCATGGCTTGCTTGGAGACTTGAAAAATGCCGGCCATATCCGCGACCAATTGTTGGCGATCCCTGCCAGGTTGGAGCTGGTAAAAGCATCGCTTTACTTGGGGCAGCGGCATCAGAAGGATGGACCCCAGCAGATTCGCCTGCATTTCCAATGCGCTGTTCTGCGTTCTGACGATGTTTGTTCCTGTCATCATGGCTGCACTCTCGCCGGTTCCGCTGTACAGTCTCTTATGCAGCAGCCAGTGTGCCAGCTCATGAGCGCAGGTAAAGCGCAGTCGGCCTGTGGAGGCATCCTCTCTGCAGAGGGAGCTATCGATGAGTATGGTGCCGCCCTTGACCGCAATGACGGTATATCCTGGGATATCGTAATCATAGATAATGGCGCCGCCATCATCAAAAATCGTTTCGCCCAAGACACACCCGGTTTTCCGCAGGCACTGATATTCCAGCGTGATCCCCTGTGCTTCGATGATGTCCTCGATAGGGATCATTCTGGGAACGCCATAATAGAGATTCGGATCATAGGCGGTGATGACTTCGCGGGCGATCCCCTCCAGAGCCTGTTCCCTGTAATATGGTGTTCTCATGCCTTGGTATCACTGTCCTCTCCTGATGATCTCATGCGCCGGTTGATCCGGTCGATAAAATCCTGCCACTCCTGGTCGGTGGCGTCTGCCTCCCTGGCTGTGCGCAATGCAGCCCGGACGATGTCTCGATCCATGATGTAGTCCGGAAGGTCTGCGGATACCCGATTTTGCTTGGATTTTGCCGCAAGGTCAAGCAACCATTCCCGTTCTGGCTTGTCCAACTGCAGCAGCAGGGCCATCCGTTCCAGATATTCCTGCGAAGGAGCCGCACGGCGGTCATTCTCAATGTTGCTCATATAGACCGGCGACAGGTCCAGCTTTGCCGCCATGCCTCGGAGCGTCAGGCCGCGCGCTATACGCTTCTCCCGAAGGAAGTTGCCAAAGGTCTGTTCCACGCATTTCACCTCCTCGTGCGTTCTCTCGATTGGGAACAGTGCCAGTATAGCAAACATCCGTTCGATTAGCAAGATGAGAAAGCAGAGGTGTCCCCCGCAAGGAACACCTCTGCTGAATCATTGCAGCCATGCGGCCATGCCGCGCATTTCGTCCAGCACCTCTGCGGGGCCGAGGATTTGGATCTTGCCGCAGAAGGTGAACACCCATGCAAAAAACGGTGGACTGGGTGCTACCTCCACGATGGCCTTGAAGTGGCCGTCATCTACTGTCACCGTTGAGACTTCTTCTCCAAAGCGGTCTATCACGCTGCGCATGACCTCGTTCTCGCACAGCAGTTCCACCGTACACAGATCGTCCGGGTACATTCCGAATATTTTCCGCACATACTCAGCCGGGTCGAAGTCCGGCTTACAAACAGCTGCCTGATTGGATGATTCCACAGCCACCATTCGATCCACTCGGAACTGTGCCAGCTTCCCGTGCTTTTCCGACCAGCCCACTGCGTAATAACAATCCCGGCTCCAGATAAGGGCATACGGGCTGAACTGATAGCGGTAGCCGTTATGCTTGAGTATCTTTTCTTTCTGCGGGGTGTATTCGTAATACTGAAAGGTGATCTGCCGTTTTTCCTGAATGGCGTTATGGATCTCATCCACGCTGTAATAAATACACTCATTCTCCGGTTTGGCGGTACCTTCCATATAGATATGCCGATCCAACTGGCGGGCATGAGATTCACTGGTGAGCTTACCCAGCTTTTCAATAAGCCGTTCGCTTTTCTTGGCCGTAATGAAGCGGGAGGATTCCACCGCGTCCACCAGCAATTTTAACTCCGGCAGTTCAAACAGCCTCTCACCCACGAAGTATCGATTCTGGGTACTTTTGACACAGACGATGTCCATACCGCTGTTTTGCAAGACTTCAATAGCGGAATATACGCTCTTGCGCCCTGCCTGAATGCCATGCTCCTGCCAGAAGGCAAGAATATCCGCTACGGAAGCCGGATGCTGATCATCCGTATGCTCATACAGATACTGCTGTAAGAGCAGCAGACCGTATTGGGATTCATTTTTCATACCGCTTTCCTTTTCTGTTTCCACATTTTTAGGAACAATTCGTTACAGTACTTCTTTATAGCTATCCCTTTCGGGTGATATACAAGCCCTCGCGGTGATTAAGTCATGACTTTTTCTGCTCACATTTTCGCGGCAAATCTCCAAGGCTGGGAGCGGCAATCATAATCGTACAATCGGAGCAGCGCCGCGCCGATTTTCTCAAATTATGTGACGCCGTCACAGTAAAACCGCTTGTCACGCGGTATACTACGCATAAAAGCACAGCCGCAGAGTACATCTGCGGCTGTGCTTTTGTGTTCAGTTGCTCACTGTTGCGTGGACTGGATATGGAGAGACAACATATCTCCCGATCTTACATGGGTTATCTTATCTGCCATCACTCTGGCAGTTTGCCTTGCAGATATGTCGGCATCCCCACTGCGGT
>ERZ773145.2933-NODE-2933-length-11325-cov-6.358563_pt1 | contig 11325 bp, 7 predicted proteins | sample MGYA00580848_ERZ773145 | MGnify/ENA primary metagenome ERZ773145 (study PRJEB29015, sample SAMEA2737858) | human gut metagenome | biome: human gut; feature: human-associated habitat; material: faeces | place: China | collected 2012 ... | reverse complement strand
GCAGCCTGCGCCGTATAAACGGCGCTCGTAATATTGGCCTTTGTTGTGGTGTCCAGACCGAAGCTGCCGGCGATGCGGGGAACTTCGCCTGCGGAGAGCATGAGTCCAACGCCCATCAGCGCGTGGTCTTTGAACACCATAAGTCCCGCAATGAGGATGGTGGACTGGAGGAAGGCAGTCAGGCACAAGCCGATGACCTGCCGCGTCCAACTCATAAAGCCATCCAGATAGCCACGCGGGACGCTGAACATATAAAGGCTGCCCACGGCAATTTGAATCAGCAAAATGCCTCCGCGTTTCAGATTGGCGAAAAACACCTTCAGCACCGCATAGCCCATAAGGATCACGCAAAAGAGAAGCATAATGGGGCTGGTGATGATGCCAAGGCCGAAGTGGGAGCTGTTCACCACATCCGACAGGGTCTGGATCTCATTGAGCTCCGTAATGATGTCCTGTCCCACCTCACCAATGCTCCGACCGTAGCCGGTAAGCCCTGCGGAAAAGGTTCCCTGCAGCGACACCGACAAAGCATAGAGCCGGACAGGGACAACGGTGAAGAGACTCACCGCCAGAAAGCCCTTGATGATATTCATCCCGCACTGCTGGAGATTGCCTCTGCCGGTGGAGTATTCAATGCCGCATTCAAAGGCGCAGACCACCACGCTGACGGCAAACAACGCCCACGCAAGGCGGGAGAAAAAGAGAATAATGGCGCTGACCCATTCCAGTTCAAAAAGTTCCACGCCCATATTGCCCATGAGGGCAAAGAAATTGCCGAGAAAGCCCACGATCTGCCCGTAGATCCAGTCCACCAGCTGATCCAGGACCGTCGCGGCAACAAAGTTCCAAATAAATATTGTTCATTCACCTCCGGAGACGCAAAAAGACCGCCGCCCGGATGGGCGACAGCCTTTCGCATAGAGTATTTTGTTTTGCATCTGACTGCAGCGCTTACTTGAGCAGCCGCGGATAATCTGTTGTGCCATTGACGATCGCATAAACGTAGACGGTGTCCCCAATCAATTTGTAGATGGCAACATAAGTCTTCGTCAGCACAAGTTTACGGTAACCGCTTGCCGCAAGGATCGGGTCCGGATGCGTTTGCCCCATCAGCGGGAAATCCCGCAGACGGTTTATGGTCGTTTTCATCGTACTGTAGATTTTCCGCGCGTAGGGAGTTCCTGCCTCCGTAATGTGATACTTTACGATCTCCTCGAAGTCGTGTTGAGCAGGTGGAAGATAGACCAGTTTACTTTTCGTAGGCACGGAACAGCTCCTCCATTCTTTCGTCAAGCTCCTCCGGCGTGCAGACAGGCTCTCCGCTCAATCTGCTGAGTTCCGCAGCATAAATTTTGTCGCGGTGTCGGAACATTTTTTCCCGCTCCTCGTATGCTGCCATGCTCATATAAACACCGTCATCTTCACCCTTGTTCGTAATGAAGATCGGTTCACCGGATGCCTTTGCCAGCTCGGAGATCTGCGTGTACTCATTCCGCAGAGCAGAGGATGGTCTGATTTGCATAGAAAGCCCTCCTTATCAATTTCTTGATAGTATTATATCAAGATAAGACCTTTTATGCAAGCCTATCTTTGTGAGGTGTAAAAGGTGACTTTATAGGCCTACATCATTCGCCGGCAAAGCAACCATTGTGTCTTATTCGTTGCCTCTGGCAGGAGAGTCCGGATTTGATTTTTAAATTCCTTCTTCACGAATTAGATCCCGATGATATTCCAGATGTATTTCGGCGCGATCAAGCTGAAAATCAGGCAGGCAAAGAGGATGGCGGGGCCGGTCCATTCAAACTGTCCTCTCTGGCGATAATCAAAGTACGCGCCGCCAAGCTTTACAAAGAATGCGATGGCGAGGATCATATCCAATGCAGGGAACACCACCTTCTCCACCACGCTCTTGATCTGCTTGGCCGCCTCCGTCCACGTCTGCTCCACCGCTCCCGCCACATCCCCGCCTGCGGCAAGTGCCGAGGTGCAGCAGAGGGTGGTCAGGAGCAGAAGTGTCAATGTCAGAATAATCATTTTTCTGTATTTCAAGAAATCTCAACCTCCTTAAAATGGGGATGCCGCCCCTTGCGGAGCGGCATCCGTTGTTAGTCCTTAATAACCGGTGCGAGGCAGGGGCTTGCTGGGAGCATAGACCCTGGTGACCCAGCGGGAGGTCGCCATGATCCACTGCCCGTTGTAGACGCCGCCCGCGTCCGACGTGTTGACGAACTGCGTACCGCCGGTGAGCTTGGCAAGGGCCTTGCAGTCCACGCGAGGGGCTTCCACCTGCCGGAAGTTGGCGGGGACGATGCCGAACGCAGCCATGAACTCCGTCACATACTCGTTGGCGGCAAGCCCCAGCGCCGCGGGGGAAGCATCCAGCACATAATTTTTGGATGTGCTCAGGTTATCCGCCAGCGTGCGCCAGGTATCGCCGCTGAGATTTGTGCGGTACACGATCTTATAATTTCCAGGGGTATTCCATGTGCCGGTGTAGATGGTCTGAAGCCGAACCGCCTTGACGGGCAGGGTGTCACGCCAATAAAAAGATTCAAGCGCCGTGGTGGAATTGTTGGCAATACCGGTGAAGTTGTAGCGGACGAGCTGCCCCGGCATGACCTCCACATAACCGGTTTTCTTGATGGAAACGTTGGTAGACAGACTCTTGTTGGTCATAGCCGCCTTGACGATCTGACCGGCATACTCAATTTCTACCTCAATGGGTGTCTTATCCAGCCCGTAAAACTCCGCCGCCTTGGATTCCACGATCTTGTACCGCGCCAAAGGCAGGGGTTTGCTCACCGCCAAGCCGTTTTTGTCCGTCTTGATTGTATCCACCAGACGGTTGGTGCGGGCGTTGTAGATCTCAAAGACGGTGTTGGGAATGGGCGTCCCGGCAGGCCAGCCATTCATGGCGTTGTAGTCCGCACTGACCTTCGTCACTTGGATCTGACCGGTAATAGGGGTGTTCTTCCACTCGATTTCCGTGGTTTCGCCCGATTTCACATACACGGTCTTTTTCTGCGTGTCGGGAATATATCCCTCATTTTCCAATTCCCGCAGATAGTAGCGGCCATCTTCCAGTCCCTCAAACCGGACATAACCGCGATCATCGCTGGTTTCCTGCGCAATGGGATTGTTGCTGGCATCGTACAGAATGAAAGAAACGCCGGGGATGCCCTCGCCGGTGACAGCGTTGACCTTGTGGATCAAAATGCCGGAGATAGCCTTGTTGGTGATCTCCAGCGTGGCGGTCTGGCCATCCCTGACCTCGATCCGGTGGGGCGTGTCATCCAGACGGTAGCCCTCGGCAGCTTTCAGCTCCGTCACGGTGTACCAGCCGTTTTCTGCTTCGGGGAGATGGATCACACCGTTTTCATCGGTGGTGTAGGCACCAACGATCTCGCCATCCATTTTCCGAATCTCGAACTGGACGCCGGGGATGCGTTCTCCGGTTTTTTCGCCCTTCTTAATGACGGTAAGCCCGCCCGCACGGACATTATAAAAGCGAAGGGTCTGCACCTCGCCCGCCTTGATGAGAATGGATTTCGGCGCGCCGTCCAGCACAAAGCCCTCCACGGTCTTGACCTCCCGCGCCGTAACGGTGGTGCCGGGTTCCAGATCATGGATAACGACGCGGCCATTCTCATCGGTGATGAACTCTCCGTTGCTTCTGCCCACAACAGCGCCGCTGCTGTCGGTCACAAGGAAGGTCACGCCCTTCAGCGGCGTCGTGGTGCCCTCGATATACTTTTCAATCACAAGGGTGGTGCTGGGCGTGTTGGTGAAGTGCAGGGTCTGGGTGTCATTGGGGTTGACCACCACGGTCTGGGTGCGGCTGGCCTCGTCGATGGTGTAGCCGGGAATGGTGGCCGTTTCCGTCACCACCAGCGTCCCCACCACACCATGGATGGTGATTTTGCCGTCCTTGTCGGTGAAGTACAGGCCGTTGCTGCTGATCTGTCCGTTTTCAGCGGGTACAAACTCACCGGTAGAGGTCGTCACCTTGAAGGTCACGCCCTGCAAGGGCTTCCCGGTGAGGGAATCCCGCTTGTCGATCACCAGCGTTCCGGCCTTGGAGTTTTTCACGATGACCGTCTGCGTATCGCCGTTTTTGCCGATGACCACGTTTGTGGACGCACGATCCATCACATACCCTGTCGGGGCCTTGATCTCAGTCAGCACATAAGCGCCGGGGGCCAGATTGGTGATCGTGATCTCGCCCTGCCCATCCGTGGTAAAGATACCGTTCTGCGTCAGGGTGCTGGAGCCGATCACGCCGTCCAGCCCCACCTCACAGCCAGCGGCAGTGGTCACCCGGAACTCCGCGCCGGGAAGGGGCTGACCGGTGGCGCTGTCCCGCTTCTGGATGATGAGCTTGCCCTTGGGCTGGTTCTTGAAGGTCAGGCTGACCGTGCGGCCTTCCTTGATCTGAACGGTCTGGCTCTGGGTATCAATGATATAGCCGTCCGGAGCCTTCGTTTCCGTCACAATGACGCTCTTGCCGGGCTTCAGGCCGGGGACGCGGATCTCGCCGTGTTCGTCCGTCCGGAAGATGCCGTTGCTGTCTCCGATCAGCGTGCCGTCCGCGTAGGTGATCTTGAATTCCGCGTTGGCGAGGGTCACGCTGGGGTTCACGGAACAGACCTTGCGGATCAGCAGGATGCCGTCCGGGGCGTTGTCAAAGCGGACGGTGACAACACTCTGCTCACCGCTGTCCGCCAGATAGATCGTTTCCGAGGCGTTGATGATGCTGTACCCATCAGCGGGGTCAACCTCCTCCACGATATAGGTGCCGCTTTTCAGCCCCGTCCAGATGGCGGTGCCGTTCTTGCCGGTGACCTTCTGCCCGATGGTCGTGCCGCCGGTGCCGGAGGTGCCGCCCAAAAACCGCAGCTGGAAGGTGCAGCCGGGGAGCGCCTCATGGGTCACGCTGTCATACTTCTCAACAACAATGGCGTTCAGCGGGGTATTCTGGAAGGTCAGGGTCTTGCTCTCGCTGCCGTGGAGGATGATCTTCTGGGTGGAGGGTTCCTTCATCTGGAAACCGGGAGCGGGTTCCACCTCCGTCACGGTGTACTCGCCGGGATAGAGCCGCTTGCCCTGCTCATGGAGCCGGATCTCGCCCTTGGCGTCTGTGAGGATATTTCCGTAATCAATGGTGGCAGGGGCCTCGGCGGATTCGCCGCTGCTGGTGTAAGTGATGTGGAACTTGGCTCCCTCGATAGGAGCGCCAGCCACGCTGTCCTCCTTGTAGATGGTAAGCTGTGGCATTTTCCGATTCTTGAAAGTGACATTCACCTCGTCACCGGCGTTCAGGCTGACGGTCTGCTCCCGGTCGGCGTTTTTGCTGGGCAGGTAGTACGGAGCGGGAACAGATTTTTCTGTAATTCTGTAACTGCCGGGGGCCACGCGATCCGTTACGGTACCGTCCGCGCCGGTGGTCCAATCGGCGGAGAAATCACTGTCGATGCCCTCCACGGTGAACACGGTGCCGGGGATGGGCTTGGAATCCTCCGCGTCGATTTTGGTGACGGTCAGCCGGGGCATTTTCAGGTTTTCAAATACGAGGTTTTGATCGTCGCCGGGGCCGAGGTAGATGGTCTGGGTCATCTCGCCGCCCACCACATAGGGGTCAGGGACGGATATTTCCTTTACTTCATAGCTGTCCACCGGGGCAGCGGTGAGGACCGCCTTGCCGTCCGGCCCGGTGGAGACGTCCTGATGATAGCCGTAATGGATGCCCTTGATCTCAAAGACCGTGCCGGGGATGGGCTGCTTGGTCTGCTTATCCAGCTTCTGGATGGTCAGATTCGGGAGTTTCAAGTCCTTCGCCGTTACAGTCACGGTGCCGCCGCCATTGACGGTAGCCTGATCCACATGGGCGCAGACGGGGGCGGTCAGCTTGGCGTAGGGGGCGGGGGCGCTGACCTCCACAAAGGCGTACATCCCCTCCGTCACATTAGGAACGGTGATCTTGCCGGAGGCGTCTGTGACCTCCGTGCCGATCAGCTGCCCGTCCCGGAGGATGTGGAATACCGCGCCGGGGAGGGGCGCATTGGCGTCGGTCAGCTTGATGAGCTGGATCTTTACCTTCGCGTCATTCTCAAAAACGAGAGATACGTCCGTTTTGCCGTCCCAATGGAATTCCTGACGGACTTTGCCGGCGTCCTTGCTCAGAGAGTAGCCGTTGGGCGGCGTCACTTCTTCCGCCACATAGCTGCCGATGGGCATGGTATCCCAAGGCACATCCGTGAGCGCGCCGCCCGCTCCGGTGGTATAGGTGCCGGTGAAATTGTTATCCACGCCGGTGATCTTGATGACCGCCCCGGCGAGACCTCTGGTGGGATCATCCGCGTCCACCTTGCGGATCTTACCGGTGGCGGTGACGGTGGGGGTGTCTGTAAAGGTGATCGTCACGGTGCTGCTGCCGCTGTTCGGCAGGACTACATATTCAGGCCCCGCGTTGTCGATCTCGTAGCCGTTCGGAGCCGCCGTTTCCGTTACAGCGTAGGTTCCGGCGTCCAAGGGAGAGAAGGTATAGGTGCCATCCGCGCCGGTGACGATGTCCTTGGAGAAGGAGCCGTTGGTGGATTCCACATGGAACCGCGCTCCGGCAAGGCCCTTGGTGGGGTTGGTGGCGTCTACCTTCTTGACCACCAGCTTGTACTGCTCGTTTGTGACGGTAAGACTGCCGATCATAACGCTCTGGACGGTGCTGGCGGGGTGGGCGGCAGAGCCAGCGCCGGTGAAGGAATACTCTTTTACGTCGCAATCGCCCCAAACATCCTGCTTGCCAAGATCCAGGATATATTTCGTCCGGTCCCGGAATGTGGTGCCGTCGCAGGTCTGGTCGATGCTGGTATAACTCGCGCCCTTCAGCGAGTTCCAGACGTACATCAATTCCTCCGCGCAGGCAGTGGCGGGATCACCCAGGGAGCCGTCCTTATACCGCCACACGATGGCCTGTACCCAGGCGTTCATGTACCAGCTATAACCGGAATCCCAGATGTCATCCACGCCAAGGGCTTGGGCCTTGTCCGTGAAGATGCCGAGAGAGTGGGCGTAGTAATAGGCCATCATCATTTTGACGGTGGGATCGGTGACGGGCTTCGGATCGCCCCAGGTCTGCCCGATCAGAGAGGTGCCCATGCCGCCGCCCTTCGTCCCGCAGAAGCCAACGGAGGTCTTTCCGGCCACGCCGTAATACATCTGGTGCATTGTGCATCTGCCAAGGCTGGCGGACTGATAGGAAACGCCGCTCATACCGAACCGCTCTAACTTGATGATGTCAGCTCCCACTGCCAGCGCGGCAGTGGGGAGCAGGCCGAGAACGCAGATCAGGGCCAGCAGCATCGCGGTCACGCGATTTTTCAATGAATGCCATGTCTTTTTCATCGTTATTTGACCTTTCTTTTTAGATTTGCTCATAAGAAATGGCCTTCCGGCAATGATGCTGGAAGGCCATGTGAGCATATTGAGTTATGCGTAGGGATTGTGCGCGTTGGGATCACCGACGAACAGGAAGCAGATCGTTCCGCCCTCATCAGTTGAGATCCCGACGCCGATGGTGTCGCAATCAGGGTTTATCATCGTCTGGAAGTGGCCGGGAGAATTCCGCCAATTCTCCACTGCCCGCCCCGCGATCTCTGATGCGGGCACATTCGTGAATGCGGTGATGTTCGATCCAAATCCATGGGGATACCCGGAGGCCGCTACCGCCTCACACTCCACCTTATTCTGGTGGTATGTGACACGCAGGGACGCGCAATGCTGCGCCGCGTCCATCAGAGCCGCGTTGACCGTCAGCTCCGGCACACCGTTTTCCCGGCGCACCTGATTGACCAGCCGGACGATCTCCTGCCGTGCCGCGTCTGTCTGACTGGCGCCGGATTCCGGAATACTCGCGCCTTGCTTGCCGTCAACTACCGTCAGCGTTAAAGTGGCGGTCTGGCCATGCTGATCGGTCACGACCACGTCGGATGTGCCGCTGCTGACCGCGATAGCGGTCCAGAAGCCGGAGGCATTCTCAATGCGGATGACATTGGGCTGCGTGGAGATCACACTTTTTATATCCGCGCTGGGACTGATATTCAAGCCGCTGCGGTCTCCGGGGCGGAGGGTGCTGCCCTTGTAGCTGCTGACGCGGATACCGGATGCGGCAGGGGCGATCCCCGTGTATGGATGCCCGGTGTCGATTTGGACTCCGGCGTTCCAATAAACATTGAAACCGACCTGCTTGCCCATGTCCCGCAGCTTCACATAGTTGTGTCCCGCAATGTTGTAGGCTTCCATTTCCACCTGTTGACCATCCACAAAGATGGGCTGCCAGGTAGGTTCCGCCGTGATCCCGGCCGCGACCGCGATAGAGCCGCCGGTCAGCGCCGCGCCGATCACCATGCCGGTGAGCATCATACTGACATTCTTTCTCACATTTTTGCTCTCGTTCATCTTTCTGCCTCCATTCTAACTGTGTATGTGTGAAAATTTTCTTCGCAGCTTCACCATATCACAAGTAAGGGGCAGAAGTCGAACAGAACCGATTCGGCAAAAGGGAGAAAGATTCAGACCTCCGCTGCGGTGACGCACCAGCGCTGGTCCCGTTGGTTGCGGACGCAGGTGTAGAGCGTCAGCATATTTTCGCCGGAGTCCGCAAGACCGCCGCGGTCTGTCTCGCTGACCTTGAATACATCCGTTACCTTGTAGGTGCGAGTGCCCAACTTGGTGGTCAACGTGATTTTATCCCCGATGTCCAGCGTGTGGATCTGGCCGAAATAGCTGTTGGCGCCCCGGTTATGGGCGGCGAGGCAGACGTTGCCGTTCCAGATGGAGGTGTCCTCGAAGTGTCCGACGCCCTTGGCAAGCGTCTTGCTGTCCGTCCCCTGATAAATGCGGACGCTCAGATCCAGCGTGGGGATCTCCAGCCTGCCGAGGGAACCGTTTTTGTAGTAGAGGTCGCCCGTCACCTCCGTGAACAGCACGGCGGGCTGATAGCCGCTGCCGCCATTCACCGTGCTGCCTGGTGTGACAACAGTGGCGGCGCTGCCGCCAATGACCGCGCCGGACGCGGGAATACCACCGGGGGCAAGGTTGGGCGTGAGGTACTCGCCGGTATGGAGCGAATTCATGCTCTCTGAGCCAAATGCAGGCGGAATAAGCGCGGCGTTCTTGCTCATGTCGGCGTTTTTCATAGCACCGCCATCCGCCGTGTGGATGACCTCAATAGATGTGTCCCTGCCGAAGTCATAATCGTCCGGCGCGGCGATGCTGTACTCTAACGCATACGCCGGAGCCGCCAGAGCCGCTGTCATGCAAAGGCTCAGACAAAGGGTAATGATCTTTTTCATTCTGTATCCTCCTCATCCGCGTTTTCTTTTCTGTGCTTCACCAGCAGCGCGCCGCCGACGCCCGCGCCTGCCGCGGCCACGATCCCAATGGGGATGAGCACATAAGACCAGCGGAACGCGGACGCCGTGGCGGGTGTCTCCGCAGGCTCCGTGGGCTGGATGGGCGTTCCCTCAAAGATGGCGACATAGCGGACACGGTTCAGGGCGATCCGGCTGACCGTGCCCACATAATCCGCCGTGACGGTATAGCCTTTCACATAGCTGCTGGTGGCGCTGCCGGAATAGGTGGCAACGGCCGTGTAGCGGTCTGCCACAGCGTAGCCGTCCAGATTGGCGGTGTTGTCCGTCTGCCACTGGATGTCCGTGAGCGTCAGGGTCTTGCCGTTTTCCGTAATGGTTTTGGGAAGATACTGCGTATCCTGCTCGGCAAGGTTAGGATAGCTGCGCTTGGTGGAGATTTCCTTGGTGGCAGTGCCGTAGCCGGACGGCTCCACCTGCACGGTATCAAGTCGGAGCGTCAGGGTCCCCATGAGGCCGTCATCCGTGATGAATTCCCGCTCCTGCGGCAGCAGCGCCAACACAGATTCCATATCTTTCTTGGCACTTTCAACGGAAATGTGCTCCGTGTGTTGGCGGCTCTCGTTTTCAGGAAGCTCCTGCTTCAGAAGGTCCGTCAGAGTGTACTGAAAGCCGTCCTGCCGAAAGTCCGAGCGGGGAATACCGGCAGGATCGTCTTCGGGGCTCAGGTCATAGATCTTTTTCAGCTCCGTACCATCGTCACTGCGAACGATGGCGGTGGGGTAGCAGACCTTGGCATTCGGTGCCGCAGGTTCAAAGTCCGCTGCCAGCGCGGTGGGCGTCAGCGCCAGGGTCAGGCACAGCGCCGCGGCGCAAAGGGAAAGCATTCGTTTCATGTTGTTATCCTCTTTTCTTCAGTTTATAGTGATTTTTCGTCTGCTCCAGCAGGAGGTCATATTCCCAAGGCTCCACTTCTAAGGAGAGGTAGGCCCCATCCTTCGTCATGCCGTCTACCCGGTAGCGCAGCACCAGAGGAAGCTGCCGCTGCTTTTTCACATCCTGGGGTGAGAGCCAGCCAGTGCCTCCCACAAAAACAGCACGGATGGCGGAATCGTAGTTTTCTTCATAGCCTTGCCAGAGAAGGGCCTCCCGCAGTTCTTTCCGCAGCTTCTTGCGCTGGGGAACGGGGATCAGGCGCTCCGGCTCCAACAGAAAACGGGGCCGCAGGGTTTCCAGGCAAACCTCCAGCGCGTCTTTCAGGGCAGCGTTCTTTTTCGTCAAGCCGTCGCACCGGTAATCTGCCGCCAGAACATCCTCGCCCTGGGCGTCGCCGGGGAAAAGACGCACACAGCGGATGAGTTCATAGGCGTGGGCATCATCCGCCATGCCGAGGACACGGGCCCCATCCATAGGGAGCGTCCGGTAATGGGAGATCGCGTCATTCAACGCGGAAAAACGTTTCACACCCCAGCCGGATCTTCCGGGCCGAAGATCGTCCACGGTGTAATAGGTCATGCTCATGCAAGTATCCTCCTCACTTCATTTTCATGCCGCCCATTGTGGGGGCGTCCGCCTGTTCCTGCGTCATCAGCTCCGCCAGCTTTTCCCGCGCCCAGTCCGGTAGGTATTTTTCGTCCAGCACACCGGTGAAATCCTCCCGGTTCCATCTGGCTGTTTCTCCGTCCGAGAGGCAGGTGGCAAAGACTGCCCGACCACTGGAATGAGGCTCGTATCCAAAGCCGCTCCGAGCATACCAGAGCTGGTTTTCCTGACTCCAATACTGCTCCCGCAGCGCCTCCGGTGACAGCACCAGCACCTTTCCGGTATAGTCCTGCTCGGCGCGGTCACCAACGCAATGCTCCGCGCCAAAGAGATTTAACGCCTGCACTGCCTTACGGTAGAAAGTGACGAAGCCATCCAGCACGGCCGGATGGCTTCGGACAACAAAATCGCTGTTGTG
>ERZ773145.2919-NODE-2919-length-11379-cov-47.189332_pt1 | contig 11379 bp, 9 predicted proteins | sample MGYA00580848_ERZ773145 | MGnify/ENA primary metagenome ERZ773145 (study PRJEB29015, sample SAMEA2737858) | human gut metagenome | biome: human gut; feature: human-associated habitat; material: faeces | place: China | collected 2012 ... | reverse complement strand
TTACAAAAATATATAATTTCTTTGTCACTTCCTTCACCTTGTCTGAAAACATATAGTCTTCGGTAAATTTAATTCAGGATTCCGGTATATATTCTTTGTTTCTTCTTTGTCAATTCTCTGTTTCACACTGTGGGATACATAAACCACAGTGTGAAATATGTAAACCACACTGTGGAATATATAAACCACAGTGTGAAACAGAGAATATACTTTGACGTTTTGCAGAAATGCGTGTGGAATAAGGTTGTTTTTGATGGGCTGTATGCCAAATGCAGAGGAGTGTGTGGTGAGGGTAACCGTTTAATGGAGGTGAAATACAAAAAACTGTCCTTTTCATCGTATTTTCTACTTTAGTTAATAAATCTTATCAGAAAGCGTATTCGAGCCACCTCAAGTGAACGATGAAATGAAAGAAGATAGTGGTTTTGACGATGTGTATCCCTTGTATTTATGCCGATGGAATGGGAGATTTTGTGTCACTCCTGTTTATGCTGATGCGGATAGATTCTTTTTTGGTCGAATGAGAATTGTGGTTTGGGCTATTTATGTATTTGTCGTATAGTACGTTATGCTAGTGAATAAGTGTTAATTATAGGTGTTCGACACTTGTCGCCCGTATCTCATTTGTGCTTTTATATTATATTTGTATGGGAAATAGAAAGATATAAAGTATCTATTACTGATTTGTTTGATTATATACAATCGTTTTAAATATATTCAAAAGTTCTTGTAACGTGTGTGACTGGAGCTTTTTATTTATTTTTTTGTTTTTTATTTTTTGCTGAGGTTGTAATGATGAAACAATTTGTGCTTATATTATACTTTCTGTTTTTAGGTAGCGGAGTCATGCCTGTCCTTCCGTTATGTGCAGAAGAAGAGCCTTCTGATTCATCTTCTCAGTATGAATATGTGGAATATTCACCGTTAGGGACTGCTTATGAGCTTTACGGGTGGAATGTTCCCCGCTATTATTATTATCAGTATCTTCATCTTTTCGCAGATTATCCATGGGTAGTACGTGTAGCTTATGGTGTTGTCTTTTGTTGCGTGATTGGTTTCCTCTTTATTACGGTAGTCATGATTGCCGATGTGTATTACATAGAACGTACAAAACGTTTCTATGTGAAGACTCGAAAGAAATATTTTGAGAAGATGAAGGAGATTTGTTACGCATCAGTCGATAATTTGTCTGAAGAGGAAATAGCTCGTAGACTGGATTATAAGCCGAAAAGATGGCGTGCTTGGCAGATGAGAATGTGGGCTCGTATTTGTGTAGATGTATGTCAGTTTACCAATACCGCAGATCCAAATCTGAGGAACATACAAACTATCATGAGAATGATTGGGTTTACAGATTTTGTGGAAAGAGGGCTTATGTTTGGTTCACATAAGCGAAAAGTACGTTTACTGCAGGCAGTACGGTTGACCAATATGCGCTTGTCTGATAGTTTGGTGACGCATTTGGTAAATGATAAGGATCCGGCTTTGCGAAAGGCTGCCCGTGTGTATTATATGTTGGCATCAAAGGATGATCCCTATATTTTCTTTGAAGATGAAAGCCTGACTATTGATGCTACTCGCGAGGCTAATTTTTCTTTGTGGGACAAAATTGAGATACATGAGATTTTTAGTAAAATACATGACTCTGAACGAGCTTTACCTAGATTCGTACCTTTGTTGCAGACTTCTGAGAATCGTGATATGATGATGTTTTTTATGCATGAAACTGCATATTGGGGTACTGAACGTGAATTACGTCATGTGATGACTTTTTTTGAGTCTTCCGACCTGATGTATAGGCAGACTGCTTTTGAATGTATGGGAATCCGACGTTATGCTGAAGCAGAGGAAACAATAAAGGATTTGTTTTACAAGCAAACGGAATCCTTACGCCGGACTATTTTGAATGCTTTGCTGGAAATAAATGGAGAACATAATGTAGATTTTTTTGTAAAGGCATATCAACTGAAATCTTCAGATTATACGCGGCGTACCGCACTGCGTTGCCTATGGCTCTCTGGACCAAATGGACGTGAGCTTTTTGAATCTCTTAAATCGACTTGTAAACAAAGAGATTTAATTCTTTTTGAGCATGTGGAGAATCCTATAATTAATGATGATAATCTATGAAGGAGCTGATATTATATTTTTACGGTTATATTGTCTTTTTTTACAGCATGGGGCTTATCATTTCATACGTGATACTCATGGTGCTGGCAGAGATTGGCATTTTGCGTAAAAAGTATCATCATTTACCGGAATATTCAAAATACATGATTGATACTAGTCCTTATACTCCGGGGGTATCCATCGTTGCACCGGCTTATAATGAGGAGCGTACGATTGTTGATAATGTAAACTCTTTGCTCAGTCAAGATTATCCTTTGTTTGAGGTAATTATTGTGAATGATGGTAGCCGTGATAAAACACTTGAGCTTTTGATTGAGAATTTTTCGCTCGTGGAAGTTCCGTTTGCATATGTGGAATACATACATACCAAGCCTTATAAGCGTTTGTTCAAGTCTACAAATCCAGAATATAAACGTTTGATAGTGGTTGATAAGGAAAATGGAGGAACGAAGGCTGATGCAGTTAATGCTGGATTGAATGCCTCGTCGTATCCTTATTTCATCAATACTGACGTGGACTGTATCCTTTCTAAAGATGCTATTGCACAGTGTATACAGCCAATATTGGAGTCAAGGGATGTCATTGCTGTCAGTGGTATGATGACTTCATCTAACGGTTGTACCGTTAAGAATGGCCGAATTGTAAAGAGGTTACCTCCTCATACTCCGTGGGCTTTGTTTCAAACCTTGGAGTATATGCGTTCTTTCCTTGTAGGAAAGATGGGTTGGTCTACTATTAATGCGATGCCGAATGTGTCGGGAGGTTATGGTCTTTTCGATAAGAAGATTGTGATTGCGGCCGGCGGTTATAGCAGTGATTCGTTTGCTGAGGATATGGATATGATTATCCGTATGGTAGGATATTGTTGTGATTTCAAGCGTAAATACCGTATTGTGCAGATTCCGGCTAACTGCTGTTGGACCGAAGTGCCTGCTACATTGACTACCCTTAGCCGTCAGCGTATACGTTGGGGGCGTGGCCTGATTCAGACGTTCATGCGTCATCGTCGTTTCATATTTAATTATAAATATAGACGACTGGGAATGGTAACGCTTCCATACGTATTTATTTTTGAATTCATCGCTCCTGTAATTGAGTTTTTCGGAATATTATTGTTTGTATGCCAGGCTTTCACTGGAGCTGTGAACTGGCGGTCTGCGTTAGTTATATTCTTGGCCATTTATACATTTTGTGTTATCTTGGGCATGGTTGTCATTCTTTATGACTATACGATTGGGGGTACATTCAGGAAAGCAAGGTCTTATATGTGGATAGTTCTGGCTGCTTTTCTTGAACCATTTTTATATCATCCTTTTATTGTGTTCTTTTCGATAAGAGGCTACTTTAACTATCTTGTTAATAAGCGAGCTGTTTGGGGTGAAATGACTCGAAAAGGATTCTCGGGTAAAAAGAATAAAGTAAAAGCTGCAGAAAGCAGCGGAGTGGGAGGTACATTATGAGGAAAAAGGGATATTTACTTACCATTTTTGTACTTTTTATCTTCATTGTAGGTGCGTTTGCTTTGGGCGCATTTAACCGCAAGGAAATACGTACACCTGATTATTATGAGGTGAATACCCGCTCTATGTTCAAAAATAATCAATGGGAAGAAGGTAAACGGATGCTTGATGAGGGCATGCAGTATTATTCTGATGCAAGCGGCTTGAATGAACTTATGGGGCGTTATTATTATCAATATAAGCGTGATTATGATAAAGCGAGATATTATCTGGTAAGAGCTGTTCGAGAAAATCCAGAGAATGTGACGGCCAAACAGATGCTTGTGAATGTGGAAGAAGAAAGTGGAAACTACTCCAGTGCAATTTGTTATGTGAATGAGTTACTTGAAATTAATCCGTATTGGCAAGGGTTGTGGAGGAAAAAAATTGGATTGTATAGAAAACAGAATAATCATGTGGAAGCTGATCGTTTGTTGAAGCGTTTGCATCAGATTTATCCAAATGACTCTGTAGTAACCAATGAATATGCCTATAGTCTGGAAGAGAGCTATATTAAACAACGAAAGGAAGGTAAGTCAGAATCTGCGATTAGTTCATTATATGAGCTTGTGAAGGTTATGCCGGAAAATGAAACATATTATATGGATTTGGTTAACTTACTTTTGCGACAAGGAAATGTAGAAGAAGCTCTTGAAGTTTCAGGAAAGGGGGTATCCCGAATGCCGTACAGTTCCAATCTTATTATGAAAAAGGCTGGAATATTGGCTGAGGAAGGACGTTATCAAGAAGCAATTGCTTTTGTTCAGTCGAGGATGAAATATAATCGGAGTGCCCGTTTGGCAAGTTTCAGCAATGCATTACTTGCAGAGGCAGCCAATGCTGCTAAAATGAATGACCCTTATCTTCTTTATGGACGTTTATATGAGAAAACAGCGAGTGATGAGGCACTTGATTATCTGATTTCCACCTCAATATTGCGGGGCTATGATGAAGATGCTTTGTCTTATTTGGCTGAAGCTAAAAAGCGCCGTGGAGAACAACCTTCTTTGTTATATAAAGAATATGTCGTTTATAAGCGGATGGGAAATGCAAGTAAAGCCTATTCACTTCTTTCTACGCTTGTAGCCATGAATCCTAATGATAAAGATCTTGTTGATGAATTAGCGCTAAATCGGTTACAGCAGGCTGAAAATCTGATGACAGACGGCTTTTATTCGGAGGCATTGCCATACGTCAATTCGGCTGTGCGGAATAGTTCTGATAGTGAGCTGAAGGCTTCGGCAATGAGTAAAGCTTATGCATGTAATTATGAATTGAAGCGCTATGATGCAGCGATGGAAATACTTGATTCGTTGCGTTTGATTTATCCGGATGATGATACATATTTTGTTAAGAAAGCAGATATTATTTGTCGTAAGGGCAATACCGGAGAAGCATTGGCTGTGCTGGATTCAGCAATGCAGGATACGACTAAGCTGGAAATGCGAGCTATGTATGCTTCTGCTTATGAAGAAATGGCGGTTCCTTATATTAAGGATATGATTGAAGAAGGAGCAAGTGGGTTTGCATTTGATGAAAGTGTCAAATTGCTTCGGGTTAATCCTTCCTCAGTTGAAGGATTACAATATGCTTTGACTACGTCAGATATGCTCAAGCGTTATGATGCTTATGATTATTATGTAGCACAGGCTCGTTCAATTTATCCGGAAGAAACAGTTTATGTAGTAAAGCAGGCTGCTTCCTATCTTCGGGAGGAGGAATACGACCGTTCGATAGATATGATACGTCCTTGGCTTACCGATTATCCGAATAATCAGGGACTGGTAGGTGCTTTCTCAGAAAATAGTGAAAGAAAGGCTTATCAGTTGATAAAGGCACATAGGGCCGACTCTGCTTTGGCAGTTGTAGATACAGCATTAATTTTTGATTCAGACAATCGATCGTTATTGTTGGCGAAGGGAAAAGCTTACGAAGCGTTAAAACAATATGATTCAGCTCATTATTATCAGAGCTTTTATATTCCGGGTGTTACTGAAGCTGCTGATTTTGAACGGCATCTGAATGGGTTACGGAGTCAATCACTCAACAATGAGTTGGCGGCAGAATATTTGCAAGGACGCTATGGAGAAGCAGATGTAATAACAGCTGTAGGAACTTTGTCCTATACGCATCGGAGAAAGAAAAATGCTTATACAGGACGTCTTAATTATGCTGGACGTGATGGTGGTACAGGAGAAGACCTTGAAGATCAGGTGCCTGGAGGACAGGGGATACAGTTGCAGGCAGAATGGGAGCATAACTTCTCGCCAAGTTGGACTACCACGCTTTCTGCTGCTTGGGCAAGTAAGTATTTCCCTAAACTGATGGCCGATTTAAAGGTTTCTCATGAATTTAAAAACGATTGGACGCTTGATGTACATGCCAATTACAGACGTATCAGTACCTATTCTAAAGAGTACCGCTGGGAAGAAGGGGAAGTGCAGGATTGGACTTTTAATGGCTGGAAAAAGTATGACCGTAACCTTATTAGTGTCGGTGCGGGGCTATCTAAAACATACGAACAGTTTTATATGGGTGGAAAAGTTGATGGCTTTTTACTTTCGTCAAATCTATATTTCAATGCTTCTGCCCAACTTAAATATTTTATGCTCGATGATGGACGTACAAGTGTTACGATTACGGGTGGCTTAGGTACTGCTCCGGAAGCAAATATGATAGACTATGCTATGCCGGCTACTTTTGATAAACTTAATACGATGGTTGGATTAGGGGGAACGTATATGTTTAATAAGAACCTGTCGTTAAGTGTAATGGGTACATGGCATACGTTTTATAGCCAGTTAAATCAGCGGTATGGAACTTTGGATAATCCTTATGAACAAATAGAAACAAAATATAGAAATTTATATAATGTACATGTGCAACTCCATATTTATTTTTAGTAAACAGTCGTTCAGGGTATTTTTGTACCTCTTATTCCTTTTATTTCAATGTTCTGCATGCTCTCAGTCTGCGGACGCTTATGATGTGTATTGGGTAGTATCAGGTACAGATAATCCGGTCGATGTTCGCTGGGAGAATTATTTGAGGGATCATTTGAACCGTCGTTCAGGGAATAAGAATATTGCTGTGTCTGATAATCCATTGACTGACGATTGCTTACAGGTGATGGTGCATATAGATAGTTTGCATGACTATGATTATTCTTTATTTCGTGATGGTGGCACGGTGCGTCTTATAGCACGAAATGATGAGAAAATGCTCTGGTTGATTTATCAGTTTATTTCTGCCCTTGGAGACGAACGTGTAAATGTTTCAGATCTTCCTCCTGCTATAATTAATCTGAAGGGATGTGAAGGCGATTTTGCTTTTGAATACCGTGGTATATATTCTTCTGCCAATTCAAATCCGGAATTGATGCCTATCACAGCTTCTCACAATATTGATTATGACTGGGGACTGTGGGGGCATAATCTGCGCCGTGTTTTTTACGATGATATTCCTGAAGATGTCTGGGCACAGGTGGATGGGACACGTACTCCGGGACAGTTTTGTTTTTCATCAAACAACCTTTATAAGGCGATTGAATCGTATGTGGTGGATAATTTCGGAGAAGGAGAGAATGAAAAAGGAGCTGCCCGTTTTGTGATTATGCCTGAAGATGACGAAACCATTTGCTCTTGTGATCTTTGTATGAAAGCTGGGAATACGTCTAAATCAGCGACACCGGCGGTCAGTAATCTTTTACGACGGTTAGCAGCAAGATTTCCGAATCATCAGTTCTTTACATCGGCCTATCTTTCCACTTATACGCCTCCAACAGGTTCTTTGCCTTCCAATGTAGGTGTAATAATCAGTGCGATGGAGCTTCCGATGCAGGCTGGACTGTCTGTGAAATCAGAAAAAATCAAGAACTTTTCACGGATGGTGGAACAATGGAAGAAAGTGACGAATAAAGTATATGTATGGGACTACATGCGTAATTTTGATGATTATCTTACTCCGTATCCCTGTCTTTCAATGATTGGTGAACGTTTGCGCTATTTTCGTTCTTTAGGTGTTTCTGGTATAATCTATAATGGAAGTGGTACAGACTATGCTTCGTTCGATGATATACAGACTGCAGCTATTGCTGCTATGCTTATTAATCCAGATTTACATGTGAAGAGTTATGCTGCCAGTTGCATTCATCGTTATTATCCGGTTTCGGGAGATATTTTAGAGAGAACTTATCGTGATTGGGAAACAAAAGCTTGTGAAAGAGAAAAGATATTACCTTTTTATGGAGGGATTGAAGATGCTGTGAACATTTGGCTGAATCCTGAAGATTTTGAAGTGTTTTGCGATACTCTTGACAAGAAATCAAAGGATATAACCGATGAAGAACGAGTGAGACTCAATAAACTGCTTACTGCTTTACAGTTTACCCGACTTGAGTTACAGCGTATGCCTCATGGGAATTATAATCCTTCTATTGTAGAGACTTGTCTGGAGTCTTTAAAAGGACATACAGCTTTTGATTGTATGCACAATTATCGTGAAGCAAACGGAAGTCTTTCCAGATATATTGAGGAATGGAAAACATTGAAATCAGAGAATGAAGATTCCCATAGTCTATTGAAAGGAGTCGGACTGAAATCGAAATATAAGATGGATGCTGGTTATACGGACTTATCGATATTGACTGATGGGCTCTATGCGTTGCCGTCTGATTACCATACGGGATGGCTTATTGCTTCTGCAGAGATGGTAAACATAGAAGTGCCACCTGGAAAAATTCGGAATGGGTTGCAGATGGGGCTTTCATTTCTATATGCTCCTTCTTGGCGGATTTATCTGCCAGAATCTATAGAAGTCTGGCAGTCAGGAAAGTGCTTGTATAAAGTGCCCTTGAAAGCTGGTGCTGCTAAAGAACCGTTTACCAAGCATCGTATACAGTTCGGTTTAAAGGATATTGATGCGTCACAGGCTTTGGAGTTACATGTGTTGCAAGGAAAAGGTCGTCGTCCGACTATAGCTTGTGAAGAAATAGAGTTATATTGATATGAAAAGGTTTAGTATTATCTTTTGGGGGCTTATATCAGTTTTTGCGCTGTTCTCTAGTTGTAAGCAAAAAATTGGTTGGACAACAGTGTCTGTGGCAGATTCTGTGCGTCACTATTACCCGATTATTGCAGGGGATATTCTCAATTTATCTTATGAGATTGAGAATACGGGTGAGGAACCGCTGATTATTCGTGAAATTCAGCCTTCTTGTGGTTGTATAGTTCCCAAACTTACTTCTCGGATGGTGGTGCCAGGTAAGTCTAAGAGGCTTTTGTTTAAGTACGAAAGTGCTAAGAATATAGGATTTGTGAAACATGTTATACGTATTCATTGCAATGTGAAGCCCACAGGAATTGTCAAGCTTGTGTTTGACACCAATGTGGTTCCTCATGCTGATTATACACGTGATTATGAGGAGTTGTACAAAGAAGCAGTAGAACGTAATGCTATGATACGTGGACTTGTGGATGGTGATGAAACAGAAAAAGGGTATTATGTAGATTCTCCGTCGCATGATAGTCGGGAGCAGAATCCTTATCCATGGCGTGAAGAGGAATGAAATTTGAAAAACAAAAATTTAAGTGATTGTGTGATAATATAATATGATATGATATGATATGATGTGCTCTGCGACTAGTGAAAGATTTGTTTTTGTAGCGGGATATTCTAGTTCGTCGAGATGTGGGGAAACAGCTCTCGGGCTGAGTATTATGTGGGGACCGGCTGCTTGGGTTACTATCAGGTGTGCTGGAATCATTATTGGTTTTTTAGGTCACAATGTGACTTCATTTTTTGAAAGATTAATTTAATATTTATTATGAAGAAGAAAAATCTATTTTTTGTTCCGTTCCTGGCGATGGCTTTGGTCGGATGTAACACAAGTGATGAGATGGTAGGGGTTCCTCCAGCAGAATCTTTGCCAGGGGTGAATACGGTTTCGTTTACTAACAACACTTCACTTGTAATTGGTGAAGGTCAGACGGATGTAAAGGCAGCAGTATCACGTGCAGCTAACCCGGCTACAGAAAATCCCGCATACGGGCTTGGTATGGGTGCTTCTTTTGATGAAGCTTTGGCTGAGAAGGGAATTACACGTGCTGACTGCTTTATTCTTTCAGCTAGTGGAAATTACTCAGAAGTTGTTGCTCCTAATTTGGACAATAAGAAGTATGTTTATGTACCGGCTGGTTATACATTGACTATTAATCAGAATTTGGAATCATCTCTAATCTTGTTTGTGGATGGAGCATTGAATGTGAATGCAGAAAGACTTTCTAATATTGAAATTCAGTGCTGGGGTGTTTTGAATCTGAGTAAAGACGTAAAGTTGTATAAGTCTAAAGTCTTTGCTGCATTTGGCATTTCTGGTAAGAATGTAGATGTAGCTCTTGAGGACGCTTCTGTTTATTCTGGTGGTGATTTTGCTTGTAAGAAACTTACTACTAATAATGCTGTGTTGCGTGTAGACGGTCAATTGTCATATTCAGACTCTTTGAGTGAGTTTAAGAAGACTGGCATTTATGTAGACGATGCACTGACTCTTGATCATTTGAATCTGACTGATGGTTCTGAATTATACGTGAACTGTTTGCTGAAAGTTAATTCTGAAATGAAAGTTACAGCCTCCAAGGTGACAGCACTTTCTATCTTGAATAAGAATGCTAAACTTTGTCAGGCTACCGTTGCCCTTCCGGCTGCGGGATGTGCTAAATTTACCACATTGGACTTTGTAAATTATGAAACTACTACCAATAATTATCTGAAATTTGAAAATGTGACAGGTAATAATGTGACAAGTGGCACGCAGGTGGCATTGGTAGTATGTGATGAGTTCCGTTTTTACAAGACAGATGCTGTAAAAGAATTAACTCTTGGTGAAGATGTTTATTTGAATTACAACACGGCTTGTTTGGCCTATAATTATGAGCCAATTGACTTGAGCGGTGAATATATTAATGCAGAAGGCGTGGTATATATAGGTGGAGTTAAGGATTGTCACTTAAACTTTAAAGTTCCGGCTGAAACTCCGTCATATACAGATGCAGATGTAGTCTTGACTATTCCTACAGAAATTGCTGCGGAAGAATGGTTCTTGAAAGCAGATGATTTCGCTATCCGCGTAGACGGCCAATATCAGGATGTGATTCAGGTGAAAGATGGTGTAACAGCTTTGGAAGACATCCGGTTGACTGAAGAAGATTTGAAAGTTGCAGTTAAAGGTGTGGCCAATTTGGAGGCTGACAAGGACTACACTTACGAGGTATGGCTTTGGATTGATGAAAATACCTGGTTGGAAACCTTCACGGATGCTGATAGAGCTGCTTGGGTAAGCGGTGATGGTGCTGGTACAGATATTACTGAAGCTTGTACGATTGTAGGTCCTAAGGGGTATACTTTACGCAAGAATGTATATAAAGGCTTGTCTGGACATGCTGATACTCCGTACATCAAGGTATCTATTCATATCACCAAGGATAAAGAATGATAGATTGTAGTTTATAACAAATATATTTGTTTATTGGGCGAGACACTTTCCTTCTGGAAGGTGTCTCGTTTTATTTATACTATTACCTTTTGAGTGGATCGTTGGAAATCTATATGATTGTCATTCAATGCCCTTTTATGTATAGCGAATGTAAAACAAAGATGATTTTCAGTAAAATTTCAGGAGTCTTCGTAGAAAAAGTGTATCTTTACAGCCTTAATTTTTCTAAACTCAAAGCGAACGAAAGAAAATTATACC
>ERZ773145.2911-NODE-2911-length-11403-cov-15.074551_pt1 | contig 11403 bp, 12 predicted proteins | sample MGYA00580848_ERZ773145 | MGnify/ENA primary metagenome ERZ773145 (study PRJEB29015, sample SAMEA2737858) | human gut metagenome | biome: human gut; feature: human-associated habitat; material: faeces | place: China | collected 2012 ... | reverse complement strand
TCTGATACTCCCCTATAAAAATGGCTATTTATCAACTGTTTGTTGTGACATAGCCTAAATTTTTATTTATATTGACAAACAAATACAAATTTTTGAGATTTCAAATCTGCACTTGTTTGTTGATGATCAATAGGGACTACATTATTATCAGGGTCTAAACGTCCCTCAACAGAACATACATATTTATCTGCAGAATTAGATTTTGTTTGAATATTATTAATAAATTCGTTTTGCTTAATTTCTAAACTATCAATTCTTGAATTTAATCGTTGTTCAATATCTCTGACCACTGAATAGGAAGCATAATTTTGATTATCATTAGATTCTCTGGAATTATAATCATGATTATTTTCAGAATCCTTATGATCATAGTCTTCTTTTCTATCTTCATATGGAGGAACACCATTATCACGTTGACGGTCTATATCCTGATTATTAACATTACTCTTTGTATTATTAATAATCATAGGAGTACTTATTATCATTCCAATTGCAATAATAATAACTAATATTATGGCATAACCTAAATTTGACATTCCAAATAATTTTTTCATAAAACCCTCTGTTTGGGAAATATTATAACATATAAAAATGGTAGATTCAATATATATAAATCTACCATTCTATTTATTAAACAATATAATTAAGCTCTTATAAAGAAGCTTCTTTAACAACAGCTTCTAATGCTTCTAAAGCATCAGCAGGAAGTTTGTCTAAACCTGCTTTTTCTGTTTCTCTAGATTTTACAAATTGAATTCTATCATTCATACGAGCGATAAACTGTTCTGCATATTCTTTATTAGAGAATGAAGCATCAAAACCTTCAACATCCATAATTTCAATATCAGAGAAGCTTTCCCATTTATGGAAGTTAGCACTTCCTTCTACAATAGCTTCGATAATACCTAATGTATGAGCAGGTTTAACTTTTGTACCCATAAATTCTCCGGTATTCAAGATATAACAATCAACACCATCTTCTATTAACTGTTTAAATCTTGTATAATCCATAGCCAAAGGATAAACTCTGAATGGGTTTGCATATGGTTCAACAACTAATGCATTAGGATCAACCCCTGCAGCTAATCTTTCAGCAGAAGAACGTTTAGTTGCTAAAGTTGCCCCCATAGCAGAACCTAATGAAGCTCCAGACAATTTCAATACAGGTGGGATTGTAGGATCTTTCATTAACCAGAAAATAGCGTTAATAGGCTCATTAATTCTATCTACTCTGTTTGGAGACCACAATTTTGACTTAACAGCACGACCGTTACCATTTCTAATATCTTCTGTAACTGATACAACTTTACCATCAGCCAATGCAATAGCTCCGGCATTTTGTTGAGTCAGGATATATTTATTATCTTCACAACCGATTGGGTAATCTGCAGTTTTATCAAAATATGCAGGTTCCAACGCAATAGAATATTTATCATGAACATTAATGATAAATGCATCATCGTGTAACACAGTAATATTATATTTATTATTGTGTTTAGCGTGAGTAATAGTTGATTTACCTGAGCCAGATAGACCAAATACAGCTACTTGGAAAGATTTACCGCCATCAAGATTATAACGTTTCATTCCACCGTGGCAAGATGCATAACCATTACGAGCTGCACAGCCCCAAGCTAAAGTTAAAGTACCTTTTTTATGTTCACCAAAATATCTCATACCTAAAATAGCAGCACAGTTATGTTCTGGGTCAAAGAATGTTAAACCGTATGGAAAATCTGGATGTGACCAATCTGGATCAGAAAATACAAAAATATCACCTTCTGGTAATTCTCTTGATTCTGCATACATATTAGCATATGCTTCATTTATATATTGGAAGTTTAACATCCAACTATACATAATATTTTCGAAGCCTTCTGGAATCATTAAATGAGCCTTTATCATAAAATCTTCATCTAGACCAACAACAGCTTCAGTTTTATACATCAATCTATCACGAGTACCATAGATAGCTTCACGAATAATTGGTAATAAATATTTTAGATCACAATTAGGTTCTCCAACAATTTTTCTTGCAGCAGCACAACGACCAACAACAGTACCATCATTAAATAATAATTGATTTGCTCCTTGAGGAAGACCTATTTTTTCGGGTTTATAAACAGGCATACCTGTTAATTCAATTGTTCCTGGGCTGTTTTTCGCCAATTTGTAAGCTTCAGAAACTGTTTTTACTTCTTCAACATTGTTCCCAAAAAATGGTGCAGTAATAGTTGCACGCGCTGCAGACATAAGTTTTTTCAATTCTTCAGAATCTGTAAAGAATTCTCTTGTTGCCATATTTCTCTCCTTTTACTTGAACACTCTGAATAAGTGTTCAAAATACATTAACCACTGATTGAATATTATCACAAAAGAATAAAATACACAATCTTAAAAATTTCAAGTATATTATTTATTCGGGTAGTTACAAAAAATAAATATTGTGATAGAATATTATTGTTAATAAATTAAATAGGGGATTTTTTAATGAATAAAATTAAAACTTTAACAATAATTTTAGCATTAATTTTGGGAATAAATGTATATGCGGCAACATCTTCAAGCCAAATTGCTGTTAATACAACTACTCCAACTCAATCAACTCAAACAGTTCAAAACTATATTACAGTAAACCCATTAGATGTGGTTGCAAGACCTAACTTTTATCTGAATAAAAATATTAAAATCAAAGCAAAATTTGATAAATTTTCTACTTTAGGTCTTGACTACAAACCCGCAATGAGAAGTTCTGAGAATTATATTTCTTTTTTAATTCAACGTCCAGATGTAACAGACCATAACATCCCATTATCAGAATTAAAAATATTTTTAAATAGAACTGAAGCTGAAAAACATATTGACTTAAATTCTGGAGACGTTATTGAATTTACAGGTAAAGTATTTTCTAATGCTTTAGGAGATCCTTGGATGGATGTAGATAAATTTACAGTAATCAGCACTAAGCCAAAAACTGATAATAAATAACAAGTTGATTATTAACGGAGTTAAGAGATGAGCGATAAAAAAAACGAAGTATTTCTAACAATTCATGGACATTTTTACCAACCGCCAAGAGAAAATCCTTGGTTGGAAGCTATTGAATTACAAGATAGTGCACTACCTTTCCATGATTGGAATGAAAGAATTAATAAAGAATGCTATAACCCTAATTCTGTATCAAAAATTGTAGACAGCAGAAACAGAATATTAGATGTAGTAAATAATTATGAATATATGAGTTATAACTTCGGTCCGACGTTATTATCTTGGATGGAACAATTCGCTCCTTTAACTTATGAAAGAATAATTAAAGCTGATATCGAGAGCATCTCTGAACATAACGGACATGGCAATGCTATTGCTCAAGTATACAACCACATAATTATGCCACTAGCAAATGAACATGATAAAGAAACTCAAATAAAATGGGGTATTAGAGATTTTGAATATCGCTTTGGCAGAAAACCTGAAGGAATGTGGCTTGCTGAAACAGCAGTAGATGACGATACTCTAAGAATTTTAGAAGCAAACGGCATTAAATTTACAATTCTTTCTCCTTATCAAGCTGATAAATTCAAGAAAAAAGGAGATAAAGAATGGACAGATGTTAGCTGGGGGAATATTGACCCTGCAAGATCATATAAATACAACATCAAATCAGCACCAGGGAAATCCATTGACTTATTCTTTTATGACGGTGCAATATCAAGATCAGTTGCTTTTGATGAATTACTAAAAGATGGAAATAAATTTATAAAAAGGCTAAAAGAAGGAGTTTCCGATTGCAGAGATTTCCCTCAAATTGTAAATATTGCAACAGACGGCGAAAGCTATGGTCACCATACAAAATTTGGAGATATGGCTCTTGCTTATGTTCTAAAAGTTAAAGCTAAAGATGAAGGCTTTAAAATTACCAATTATGCAGAATATTTAGAAAAATATAGAAGTGATTGTGAAGTAGAAATAAAACAAGCTTCAAGTTGGAGCTGTTTCCACGGTGTCGGCAGATGGAAAGAAGACTGCGGATGCTCTACTGGCGGTCATCCTGGCTGGAACCAAAAATGGAGAAAACCACTAAGAGAAGCATTAGACTACTTAAGAGATGAATTAGTAATAATTTTTGAACAAGAAGGTCCTAAATATTTTGATAATGTTTGGGAAGTTAGAAATAATTATATAGATGTAATTCTTGACAGAAATGAAATGAATGTCAAAAAATTCCAACAAGATAACTTTAAACCTGATTTATCAGATGAACAAAAAGTTCATGCTATGGAATTATTAGAAATTCAACGACAAGCAATGCTTATGTATACAAGCTGCGGTTGGTTCTTCTCAGAAATTTCAGGAATTGAAACCGTTCAAATTATGAAATATGCAGCTCGTGCTATGCAACTTGCAACAAAATTTTCAAACAAAGATTTGGAAACACACTTCCTTGAAATTTTATCTGATGCAAAAAGCAATATCCCAGAACATGGCACAGGTAAAGATATTTTTGAAAGATTTGTAAAACCATCAATTGTAACAACAAAACAAATCGCGAGTTTATGGGCTTTATCTTCACTATATCAGGATTTTGAAGATGAAGAAAGCGTATATTGCTACACTATAAAAAAAGAAGCATACAAAAAAGTTCAAAAAGGCTCATCAACTTTTGTTGTTGGTCATATTGAAATTCAATCAAAAATTACACTACAAAAATCAAATGTTATGTTCGCATTAATGCAATATTCAGGTGGAGATTTCCATTGTGCAATTAAAGAATATTCTGATGATTTTGAATTTAACAAAATTAAAACAAATCTTATAAAAACATTCTTAATGAATCCTTTAACTGAAATTATAAGAGCAATGGATGAATGTTTTGGAAAAGAATACTTTACATTAAAAGATATATTTATTGAAGAAAGAAGAAAAATTCTACAAATCCTATTAAAAGGTAAATTAGAAAAATTCTCTCAAACATACCAAGTTATGTACGATGAAGGAAAAGGTTCTATATACCATTTACAAGGATTGGGACTAAAAATACCTGATGAATTTAAAATATCAGCAGCTTATGCTTTAAGCCATAAGTTTAATGATATAGTAGTACATTCAGGAGGCTTTTTAGATGAAGATTCTATCCAACAAGCTACAGATTTAAACTATGAAGCTAAAAAAATTGATATACAGCTTGATAAAACACCTTCTAATAAAATATTCAGTAAAAAAATTCTACAAAACATCAACAGACTTGTCCACAGTTTTGAGATTCAACAAGCTGATGTTTTATTGGAAATATTTGATAATATTAATAAATTGGAATTACAAATTGATATTTCTGAAGCTCAAAATATTTATTTCTCTAAAATTTATCACAAAATTGGAGATATTATTGAATCAGGGACAGCAACTAAAAGATCTTCAAATAAAAAATTTATTGAAATGCTTTTAGAAATTGGAGAAAACTTAAATATTAATACAGAATTTTACAGAAAAAAGCTTGATAAATTACTATTACAATAAAAAATTACCAGTTCTCAGAACCGTATTTTTTATACATATCAATATTTTTCTTAATCTTTTGTTCTACTGCTAATATTTTATTAACAGTTTCAGTATCTTTTGTTTTTTTACGCAAAAGAGCTAATTCAAGTAATTCTTCTTTATAACGTCTGACTTTTTGCTTAATTTCTTCACGCTGCCAGAAAAGCCAGCCCTCAAAGCCACACCCTGGAGGAACAATAACCCAAGGTGAAGATGGACAATGCTTACATAAAGTCAAACGAGATTCATATCGCGAGCATAAATTATCATCTTGCAGATATTTACAATAATAAAAAGTTGTCTCAACTTCATTATAAATTCCATCTTCTATTTTGTGCTGAATAATATTATCCACAATAGATGCATCAACTTTTCTTGCTTCTTCTATTGATTCGTAAGGAACAAATAAAGATAGAAAATCTACAGCTCCGCTATCACCATTTTCAGCCATTTTTTTTAATTCTTCATACGGGATTGGAGGAGACACAACACGACAACACTTTCCACACATATGACACAAGTGTTGCGGACGCTTTGCTAAAAAATTTGCTTCATAACTCACCATATTTTGATTATAACTATCATGGAAAAATATAAAAAATTATGTAACATTTCTTAAAAATAGAGCAATAAAAAGATTAAACTATACTTTATTTATATAAGTAGTAAAAGGGTAGTTTTCATGCAAAGTTCAGTAGGACAAAAAAACATACAACAACCACAAGTAATTACACAGTGCAATACTTGTCAGGTCCAACCGCAACAAAATACTCAACCTGCACAAGTTGCACAAACACCTGTTCAATATCAGACACAACCAATGGCTCAACCTCAATGCCAAAATGTACAGGTTCCAAATTACTCCGGTGTAAATATTCAAATTTTTAATCCATCTGTTGCAACTCCAGGGTCTACTGCACCTGTATATAATGTAAATGCCCCAAATTACGGAACAAATCCAGTAAATGGCTGTTATCCACCGGAATATTATACAAATAATTGGGGAAATAAAGATCAAAAGAATTCTGATAGTAAAACAACCACTTCAACAACAAATACAACAGAGAATAAAACAACTGAAAAGAAAACAGAAAAACGAGAAATCGTTCAACTTACAGATGAATACATAAAAAATCTTGAAAACTATTTAAACAGTCAAGATAAAGAAGTAAGATTGATGGGTGCTAAAGAAGTAATTGCAAGATTAGAAGAAGATCACTCAAGAAAAGATGACAAAGCTCTTAATGCATTAGTAAACAAAATGCTTCAAGACCCATACACTCCGGTAAAAATTCTTGCACTTAGTGCATTGGATTCAAGAGTAGTAACTGGTGATGATTATACCGTAGGACTTCTTAAAGCAATGCAAAATTCATCATCAGGATATGGACAAGATGCAATGCAAGCAACAAATATCTTGCTGAAGATGTCAGGTAAAAAAGTCGAAAAAGAATTCGAAGTAAAAGACACAAAAAAAACAGAAAATAAAACCGAACAAAAATAGGTGAAAAATGAGTATCAGTACAGCACTTACATCAGTAAAAAGTAATTTTACAAAATATCTAGCTAAAGGCGTTGGCGTTGCTGCTTTAGGCGTTGTAGCCTATGATGCTCACGTAGTTGGCAAACTTCAATCAGATGTTTATTCAAAAACAGGTGATGCGAATGCTTGTATGGAAGCATTCAGCAATACTCAATACCTTTCAAGTCCTAGCATTACAACATCAAAACTTAAAAAAGGAGTATTCAACTGGGAAGTTGAAAGCAACTGGAGACATTTTATTAATTCCGGAATAGGCTACTTTAAAGGCTTTGGCTCAATGGTTGTAAATAGTGTTGTTCCATTCACATTAGGACTTGGAGCACTCTTAGGAAAAGGTAAATGGTCTAAAGGTTCTGCAATAGGACTTGGCATCTATGGTGTCGGAAAATTATTTAAAGATGTCCTAGGATTTGGGCACTACAACGATTTAAACCGAAAATTCTAAATTTAACGCCTCTTATAGAGGCGTTTTCTAAATAAATTATTTCAAGCTATTACTTTTTGCAATATATTAATTAATACAAACTATCCCAGTATCCTTTTGTATTATCATCGGGATTTACATCTTTTATAGCATAATCATAGCATCCGCGACCATTATAATCACCACCGTCTTGTTTTTTTGTGCACAACTTATACCAAGTCCCTGTATTATATATAAATATATCATACCCATAGCGATTAGGACCTCTTGAAGGTCCGTTAGTATCAAATGTCATTGTTAGACCATCATATTTGCCATGGTAGAAAAAAAATAAACTAGAGATTACAGTACCATCTGGCAAATAATATAAACCTTCTTTATCTAAAATGCCATATCCTCCAACTCCGTATAATTCTCCATATAATATATTAGACATACCTGAAAAATTATAAACCTTAATTCTTTGTTGATTTAATGTGAATTGTTTCATCTCTTTTAATTTATTAAAACGAGATAATAAATCACTGTTTATATCTTCAAATAATTGTTTATTACTATTTAAACAAGAACTCGTTTGAGATTCAGGCAATGTCCCACATATATTATTTAGTTCCTTAAAATTCCCATAACCAAATTCAGATGCTGTCTGATTCATTGCATTCTGAATTATACTACTGCTACGCATAAATGCTGTACGCAACTGCTTTACTCTATATTGATTTATTAAACTCGGTAATGTCATTGCTGCGACAACACCGATTATTCCTAAAGTTATTAAAACCTCTGCTAACGTAAAACCTTTTGCATTTTTACAGTGATGTTTCATATCACTATTATTACATTTTTTACAAAAATTTTCAATTCCTTGAAAGCCTTGTAGAGCAAGCTCTAAATTGCCCCCCCCCCGACATTCTTAAATCTTTTCATTTCTTGCTCCTTTCTTTTTTATAAATAATTATAACATTATTTTGACATCTTTTCAATATAAGCAGAATAAAGATCTGGACGCTTAATTTTAGTTCTTTTTAAACTTTCCTGCATACGAAATTCATTAATTTCTTTATGATTACCGTTTAATAAAACCTCTGGAACTTTCATGCCTCTGTATTCTCTAGGTTTTGTATATTGAGGATATTCCAAAAGCCCGTTAGAGAAGCTATCTTCATCTGCAGATTCAATTTTCCCTAAAGTTCCTTCAATTTTCCTACTAACAGCGTCAATTAAACATAAAGCTGGAAGCTCGCCACCTGTAAGAACAAAATCCCCAATAGAAATTTCCATAGGTTTAATAATATCTCTTATACGTTCATCAAAACCTTCATAATGCCCGCATAACATAACTATTTGATCATATTTAGCTAAATCATTAACTAATTTATCATCTAAAGGAGTTCCTTGCGGAGAAAGCATTACTGTAACAGAATTTTCTTGTTTTTTAACACTTTCGTAAGCATCAACGTATGGCTGTGCCATTAAAACCATTCCAGCTCCGCCACCGTATGGCGTATCATCAACTTTTTTATGTTTATCAAGTGTAAAATCTCTAGGATTTATAGTGTTTACTTGCAAAACATTATTTTCAACAGCACGCTTCAATATACTATATCCACAATAATTATCAATCATTTCAGGAAACAATGTTAAAACATCAAAAATCATTCAATTAATCCCTCAATGTTATTAATAATAATTTTTTTATCCTTAATACTTACATCTGTTACAATAGCTTTAACAAATGGAACAAGCACTATTTGCTTTGAATTTGTTTTAACTGATAATAAATCATTAGCGCCATTATTTGAAACGCCAACAACAAAACCTAATTTTTTACCAGCTTGATCAAATACTTCAAGACTAACTAATTCATCTATTAAAAATTCATCTTCTTCTAAATTTTCACGAATAGTATTCTCTTCAACATAAAGAAATGCGCCTTTATATTCCATTAGATCATTAATAGAATTTATTCCATCAAATTTTACAAGCGCAAAGTTTTTATGAAGCCTTATACTATTAATCTTTAAGGCTTTGTGATCATGGTCAACTTTTACAAAAACTTCTTTTAACGAACAGAAAAAATCTGCCTGATTTTTTGTAAAACCAACCTTTGCTTCACCTTTAATTCCATGAAAATTTAAAATTTTACCAACAGAAACAAATTTAGTCATAACAATTATGCTTCCGGAGTTTCTTCAACTTTCTTAGGTTTTCTTCCTCTTTTAGGTTTAGCTGGTTCTTCTGCAACAGGAGCTTCTGCTTTAGGCTCTTCTTTTTTGACTGCTTCAGCCTTCGCAGCTTCTTCCTTTTGTTTTTTAAATTCTTCAGGTAAATCAGGTCTATCCTGATTCCATCTATCTAATCCCATTTGAGAACGAATTAAACCAATACCAACGTGAACTCTCCATTCATCCATTTTTAATTGAGCTGCAATAATTTTATGGCAACCAATTGGAGGCAATGGTAATAATGGTTCATATAAATTTTTAATTGCAAACAACTGATCAGGAGAAATTGCTAGTTTTCTTTTTGGGAAAGGTAATTTAGGCAACATCATTTTTTGTCTTACTAAATTAATTCCGAAAAATACTTTTCTTGGTTCTAAACCAATTTTTTCTCCAATTACTTCATGACAATCAGGGTTTGGCAATGGTAACATAGCCTTATATAGCTTTTCAATTAATTCTAATTGTTCCTTACTTACAAGTAACTGTTTAGGAGCTTTTTTCTGAACAGGACGTTTATTAAAGTTATTTCTATTATTTTGAGGACGTCTGTTTTGGAAACCTCCTTGATTATTATAAGGTCTTTGAGGTCTGTTATAACCGCCACCTTGTCTATTATAATTATTATTAGATCTATTATAACCACCTTGAGAATTTCTGTTGTAATTATTAGGTCTATTATACCCGCCTTGTCTGCTATAACCACCTTGTTGGTTGTTATAAGATCTTTGAGGCCTATTATATCTTGGTTCAGGACTACCACCGGCACTATAAAAACGAGGAGGTTCATCTGTTCCACCTGCGCTATAACCGTTTAATGGTTCGCTACTGTATGAAGATGCAGGAGTTGAATTTGCTTCTGAATCATTTGTTGAAGATGGAGATACCATCATTTTTTTATCAGGATACAAACAATCCGGACAAATAACTCTTTTGGGGTTTTTTGTTTCAAACTCACGACCACATTTGATACACTTGTTTACATACATAATAAAAGCCTCTTAATTAAAAAATAATAACGTAATACGGGTTAAATTATTCTCCTCAGTCAAAAAAAATCGATTTCTAACTCTATGATAATATTTGTATTATAACATGAATTATTTTTTTTTGCAACATGTGCCGTTATTTTTCAACCCAAAACGTGACAGGCCCGTCATTTATAAGTTCGACATCCATCATTGCTCTGAATTTCCCTGTTTTTACAGGAATATTATTATCTTCTATACATTTAATAAAATATTCATATAAGTCAACAGCTAAATCAGGATTAGCAGCCTTATCAAAAGAAGGTCGAGTTCCTTTCTTACAATCTCCACAAAGGGTAAACTGAGACACAACAAGCATTTCACCATTCACATCTTTTAGCGATAAATTCATTTTTTCATTTTCATCCTCAAAAATTCTTAAATTAACAATTTTTTGAGCTAATTTTTCCGCATTCTCTTTTTCATCGTCTTTTTCCACTCCTAAAAAAACCAGAATGCCTGAATTTATTGCAGAAAAAAGTTCTCCCCCAATAGTCACATATGCTCTTTTTACTCTTTGTATTAATGCTTTCATAAAAATAAAATATTACAAAAATAAAATATTGACAATTATAAAAAAATAATAAATAATATAGAAAAATATGGAGGTTGAAAAATGTTTATTCAAGAAGCTTTGAGAGTGCCCCCCCC
>ERZ773145.2896-NODE-2896-length-11434-cov-20.282274_pt1 | contig 11434 bp, 10 predicted proteins | sample MGYA00580848_ERZ773145 | MGnify/ENA primary metagenome ERZ773145 (study PRJEB29015, sample SAMEA2737858) | human gut metagenome | biome: human gut; feature: human-associated habitat; material: faeces | place: China | collected 2012 ... | reverse complement strand
CCCACCCGGAGCTGAAGCCGCCCTTCCTCTGCCTTGTGGCCTCCGGCGGCCACAGCCACATTGTGGAGGTGCAGGACTACACCCATTACCACATCCTCGGCCACACGGTGGACGATGCCGCCGGTGAAGCCTTTGACAAGGTGGCCCGCACGCTGGGTCTGCCCTATCCCGGCGGCCCCAGCGTGGCCAATGCCGCCAAGACCGGCAACCCCAAGGCCTACCGCCTGCCGGTGCCCCATGTGGACGGCAAGTACAACGTGAGCTTTTCCGGCCTGAAAACCGCCGTGCTCAATGAGGTGAACAAGGCTCAGATGAAGGGCGAAGAAGTGAATGTGCCCGACCTTGCCGCCAGCTTTCAGGACCGCATTGCGGGCATTCTGGCCGAAAAGCTGCTGCTGGCCGCAGCGGACACCGGCGCAAAGCAGGTGTGTCTGGCAGGCGGCGTTGCCGCCAACGGACGGCTGCGTCAGCTGGTGAACGACGGTGCCCAGAAGCTGGGTGCAAAAGTTTATCTGCCGGAGCTGAAATTCTGCGGTGACAACGGCGCTATGATCGCGGCGCAGGGGTATTACCAGTACATTGCAGGCCACACAGCGGGCCTTGAACTGAACGGTCTGCCCACTTTACCCATCGACTACGAATAAGCAGTAAAAAAAGACCTGCCTTTCCGGGATCTCCGGAAGGACAGGTCTTTTTCTTATGCAATCTTATGCAAAATATTCCTGCGCGCGCTTTGCAGCGTTGTTGATGCACGCCCGCAGCTCGTCCAGCGTGTCGAACTTTTTGCTGGGGCTGAGGTAGGCGTGGAACTCCACCACCGGGTCGGTGCCGTAGAGGTCGCCGGAAAAGCCCGGGATAAAGGTCTCGCAGGTCACCTTGGTGGCATCATCGTTGACGGTAGGGCGGCTGCCAAGGCCGGTGGCCGAAGGATACCACACCCCGCCAATGTGGGTGCGGGTGATATAAATGCCGCTGCGGGGCAGCTGAAAGCCCTCGGGATACAGCTGGTTGATGGTGGGCACCCCCAGCGTGTGGCCCAGACCTGCACCGTGCTGCACCTCGAACCGGATGGCGTAGGGCATCCCCAGCATGGCGTTTGCTGCCGGGATGTCGCCGCCTTCCAGCGCGGTGCGGATGCGGGTGGAAGACACCGGCTTTTCCTCAAACTGCGCCATGGGCACCACGATCACCTCCACGCCCAACGGAGCGCAGAGGGTGCGCAGCAGCTCCGGGTTGCCGGCCGCTTTGGCACCAAAGGTAAAGTTTTCGCCGCAGACCAGCGCACGGGCATTGCAGTCCCGCACGATGCCCAGCACGAACTGCTCCGGGGTCAGGCCCTTGATCTCCTCAAAGTCCGGCGTGAGGTAATACTCCACGCCAAGGCTTGCGATCAGAGCATGCTTATCCGCTGTGGAAAGCAGGCGCTTGCCCTTCATCTTATTCACCATCGGCAGCTTGAAGGTAAACACCGCCGGGGCGGCATCGTGTTCTTTGGCCCACTGCACGGCGCTTTCGATCACCGCACGGTGGCCGATGTGGATGCCGTCAAAAAAGCCCATTGCCACTGCGGTGCCTTTTTCCGGCTGCGCCAGCGGCAGCGGTGCAAATTGTGAAATGATCTGCATGGGTTTTGTTTCCTTTTTCAATTACGTTCTACGAACAGTTTTTCCACCCGCAGCACACCCTGTACGATATTGGCAAGGCCCAAAAACTGTCCGGCGGCATTGCGCACCCGGTAGCGGCCATCTGCTGCCGGATACCGGCTGGTGGGGCAGCCGTTGTACAAATGCTGTTCCACCCAAGGCTCCACCACCAGCAGCGGCAGGCTTTCAAACACGCTTTCCACCGGCAGCATCAGCGCTTCCAGTGCGTCCATGCCCTGCTCTTTTGCGGCAAGAATTTCCTCCAGCGTGTGGGCATCGGCTTCGGTGTACACGCCCGCCGAGGTGCGGCGCAGTGCGCTCATGGTGCCCTTCTGGCCCATGGCGGCGGCAATGTCTTCCAGCAATGTGCGGATATAGGTGCCCTTGGAGCACGTTACATCCAGCACATACTCATTTTCGGCAGGGCTGCCGCCGTAGGTGATGCTGTAAATTTCAATGGGGCGCGCCTTGCGCTCCACGGTCACGCCCTCACGGGCCAGCTTATACAGCGGCTGACCGTTCAGCTTGATGGCCGAGTACATGGGCGGCACCTGCATCTGCGGGCCGATGAATTGTGGCAGCACGGCCAGCAGTTCCCCTTCGCCCGCCGTGACCGGAGCCGTTTCCAGCACAGTGCCGGTCACATCGCCGGTGTCGGTGCGCGCGCCCAGTTTTAAAACCGCACGGTAGCTTTTATCGTGGTTCAGCTGCAGGTCCACTGCCTTGCTGGCACCGCCGCAGAACACCGGCAGCACGCCGGTGGCCATGGGGTCCAGCGTGCCGCTGTGGCCCAGCTTGCGGGTGCCCAGCACGCCGCGCAGCTTTGCCACCACATCAAAGCTGGTCCAGTCCATGGGCTTGTCAACGATCAGGATGCCCTGCATTTATGCTTCCTCCTGCGGTGCGTCCAGCTCGGCTTCCACCTCTGCCAGAATTGCATTTTTTGCGTTTTCCAGATTGCCCAGCAGCTCACAGCCTGCAGCGCGGCTGTGACCGCCTCCGCCCAGACGCCGGGCGATGGCGCAGGCGTCCACGCCCTTTGCGGTGCGCACACTGATACGGTAGCTGCCGCCGGGCTGCTGCCGCAGGGTCAGACCCACCTTTACGCCCTCAATGCTCACAGGCAGGCTGGTCAGTTCTTCCAGATCGGCCGGGTCCACCCCGCTCTGCTCGATCTCGTCCCGGGTGAGGTAGATGAGCGCGCACCGGCCATCCAGATAGTATTCCAGATGGTTGCGGGCAATGCGCTCGGCCTCCATGCGCTCACGGGGCTTGGTATCGAACAGCAGGGTGTTCAGCTCTTCCACATGACAGCCCGCCTCAATGAGCTTTGCCGCCACGATGTGGGTGTTTGCCGTGGTGGAAGAGAACCGGAAGCAGCCGGTGTCGGTTGCAAGGCCGGTGTAAAGGCAGTCTGCAATGTGCGGCGTAATGGCAACGCCCATGGCGTTGATCACCTCGTACAGCAGCTCTGCCGCCGCTGCGGCGCTGCCATTGAGCAGGGTGAAGTCGGCATAGCCGCTGTTGCCTGCGTGGTGGTCGATGCACAGGTCCACATGGCGCGAGAACTGCGTCATACCGTTGTTTTCTCCAAACAGCTGCACGCTGGCGACATCCACCGCTACCACCGTATGCGGCTCAAACTCACCTTTGAACATATGTGCGTTGGTAAACGCATACCGGTTGGGAATGGCATCGGAGCAAAGCACTGCCACGTTTTTATCCAGTGCTTTCAGTGCACAATACAGCGCGCTGCCGCAGCCAATGGTATCGCCATCCGGGTTTTTGTGACACAGAATCAAAATGTTGTCCGCCGTCATCAGGCGCTGGGCCATCTGCTGCACATTCAACTGTTCTGTCATTCCATGATCCATCCTTTCCGCAGGCGGAATTATTCTTCGGTCTCCTCCGGTGCGCTGGCTTCGGTGTCAGCGTCGCCGTTCACGTTCAGCGTGCGGAGCAGCTCGTTGATGTGGGCTGCATAGGCGGCACCGTCATCCTCTACGAAGATGAAGCGGGGAGCCTTGCGGATGTGCATTTTCTTGCTCACTTCAGTGCGCACATGGCCTGCCGCGCGGTTCAGTGCCTCGATGGCGGGCTTTGGGCCGTCCTCGCGGCCCATCACGCTCACATACACCTTGGCCACATCCAGATCAGGGGTCACATCCAGACGGGTGACGGTGAGCAGGCCGCCCTCCAGACGCGGGTCCTTCAGCCTGCCGATGATGGCAATGATCTCGCGCTTCATATCCTGCGCCAGACGGCCCATATTCTTCTGAGACATTCGGTTTCTCCTTTATCATATGCTCCCACGTCTTGGCTCCCCCTTTGGGGGAGCTGTCACCGCAGGTGACTGAGAGGGCGAAGTCGCTCATGTTTTGCAGCAGCCTCGCCCTCTCCGTCATTGCTCCGCAATGCCACCTCTCCCAAAGGGAGAGGCAAGAGCGCTTGTTGAGAGCATCATTTAAAACTTAGTCGCGGTACTCCTCCATCTTGAAGGCCTCGTACACATCGCCTTCCTTGACGTCGGCGAACTTTGCCAGCGTGACGCCGCACTCGTAGCCCTCGGCCACTTCCTTGGCGTCGTCCTTGAAGCGCTTCAGAGATGCGATCTCGTCCTCGGTGATGACGATGCCGTCACGCACCACGCGCACCTTGCTGTCGCGGGTGATCTTGCCGCTGGTGACGCGGCAGCCTGCAACGGTGCCCACGTTGGAGATCTTGTACACCTGACGGACCTGCAGCTCGCCCAGAGACACCTCGCGGAACTTGGGAGCCAGCATGCCCTTCATAGCGTCGGTGACATCGTTGATGGCGTCGTAAATGACGCGGTACATACGCATTTCCACCTTGGTGGCAGCGGCTTCTTCCTTGGCCACATTGTCGGGGCGGACGTTGAAGCCGATGATGATGGCGTTGGATGCATCGGCCAGGTCAACGTCGGACTTGCTGATGGCACCGACACCGGCATGGATAACGCGCACACGCACCTCGTCGTTGGAGATCTTCTCCAGGCTCTGCTTGACGGCCTCGGCAGAACCCTGCACGTCGGCCTTGACCACGATAGCCAGTTCCTTCATGTCGTTCTGTGCCATCTGGCTGAACAGGTTATCCAGCGTGACCTTCTGGAAGGAGGAGAACTGCTTCTCCTTGGCGGCAGCGATGCGCTGCTCGGCCAGCTCACGGGCCAGACGCTCGTCCTCGACGGCCTCGAACAGGTCGCCGGCCTCAGGCACAGCGGTCAGACCGGTGATCTCCACAGGAGTGGAGGGGCCGGCGTCGTTCAGCAGAATGCCCTTGTCGCTGCGCATGGTACGCACACGGCCCACGGCGGTACCGGCGATGATGACATCGCCGGAGTGGAGGGTGCCGTTCTGCACCAGAATGGTGGCGATGGGGCCCTGGCCCTTGTCCAGACGAGCCTCGACAACAGCGCCCTTGGCACGGCGGTTGGGGTTAGCCTTCAGCTCCATGACCTCAGCTTCCAGAGCGATGCGCTCCAGCAGGTCGTTGATGCCCATGCCGGTCAGAGCAGAGACGGGGATGCAGGCAACATCGCCGCCCCAATCCTCGGTGATGATGCCGTACTTGGTCAGGCCCTCCATCACGCGCTCAGGGTTGGCAGTGGGCTTATCCATCTTGTTCATGGCCACGATGAGCTTGACGTTGGCGGCCTTGGCGTGGTTGATGGACTCGACCGTCTGGGGCATGATGCCGTCATCGGCGGCGACGACCAGGACTGCAATATCGGTCATGTTGGCACCGCGGGCGCGCATGGAGGTGAACGCCTCGTGGCCCGGGGTATCGAGGAAAGTGATGAGGCTGTCGTTGACCTTGACCTGATATGCACCGATGGCCTGAGTGATGCCGCCGGCCTCGCCTGCGGTGACGTTGGTCTTGCGGATCGCGTCCAGGATACTGGTCTTGCCGTGGTCAACGTGGCCCATGACGCAGACGACCGGGGGACGGGTGACGAGATCGTCCTGAGAATCCTCCTCCTGGGTGAACAGGCGCTCCTCGATGGTGACGTGGACTTCCTTCTCGACCTTGGCGTGGAACTCCTCGGCCACCAGAGCGGCGGTATCGAAATCGATGATGTCGTTGATGGCATGCATCTCGCCCATCTGCATGAACTTGGCGATGACCTTGCCGGCCTGCTGCTTCAGGCGGGCAGCCAGCTCGCCGACGGTGATCTCGTCGGGGATCATCACCTTCAGCTGGGCGTTGCGGGCCTTTTCCAGCTGGATGCGCTGCAGGCGCTCGAACTCGGTCTCGCGCTTGCCCTTCTGGAACTGCTGGCGCTGGCGCTGGCCGCGCTGGGTGAACTTCTGCTTGTTGCCCTGCGGGGTGGGCTTGCGGCGGTTCTCGGTGTTCTTGGTGGAAGCCAGATCGTCGTAACGGGCGTCGAAGCGGTCCACGTTCATATCGACGGTGCGGGTATCGACGGTGACCTGATTGTCCTCGCGGCGGACAGAGACGGACTGAGCGGAAGCTGCAGTAGCCTTTGCGCCGGTCTCACGGGCCAGCTCGCTCAGAGAGACGGTCTTCTCCTCTCGCTTCTTGTGCTGCTCGTTCTTCTTGTTGTTTTGCTTGGCAGCGGGCTTTGCCTCGGCCATTGCGGGCTCAGCCTTGGGAGCCTCGGGCTTCTTTTCGGCCTTGGGCTCCGCCTTCTTCTCGGCGGGCTTCGGCTCAGCCTTGGGAGCCTTGGCGCTGTTCAGGAACTCGTCCAGGCTCTTGACGCTGTTGTCCTTGCTGAACTTCTCCAGCAGGTAGTTCAGCTCGTTCTCTTCCAGAGTGGAGCTGTTCTTCTTGCCGGTGCTGCCCATAGCGTTCAGCTCGTCGAGGACCTTCTTGGCAGAGATGTTCAGGTCCTTTGCAAAATCGCTCACTTTATATTTTACGATCATTCGCTCATATCCTCCTCAGTTTGAATCGCTCCGCACGCCGTCAGCCGGTCAAAGCAGAGTTTGGCGAGGTTGCGGTCGGTGACGGCATAAATGGCCACCGGTTTGTGGCTGATGTCAGCCAGCTTATCCTGTGTCAGCGGCATGGGGATGACGTCCACCATATCGCCCACAGCGTAGTTGAGCCGCTGCACGGTCTTGGGGCTGGCGTCGGATGCAGTCATCACGAGCCATGCCTTACCCTTGACGACGGCGTCTTCCACCGCGTCAAAGCCCATGGTCAGAGCGCCCGCCTTGCGGCAGAGGCTCACAGCCTGGAACAGGGCCTCATTCGGCTCAAGGGCCGGTTTTGCGGGGGCGTTATGCTTCTTTGCCATCGCGGTCGGCCTCCTTTTCTGCTTCCACACTGGCCAGCTGCTGGGCCAGTGCATCGTATACCTCGGCGGGGACCGGCTGCTCAAAGCAGCGCTCCAGCGCCTTCTTCTTTTTTGCCTTTGCAAGGCAGGCGGCATCCGGGCAGAGGTAAGCACCGCGGCCGGGCTTCTTGCCCACGGGGTCGATGCTGATCTCTCCGCTGGGTGCGCGCACCACACGCACCAGTTCCTTCTTGGGGCGGCTGGTCAGGCAGCCGATGCACTGGCGGGCAGGGATCTTCTTTTGTGCCATCCGGTTTTCCCTCCTTCGGCAGGTGTTCCGCGCTTATTCTGCGGCGGTGTCTTCGGTCTTCTCAGCCTCGGCAGCCTTCGGCTCTTCCTCGCCGTAGTAGCCGCTCTCGGGGCGGATGTCGATATTGTAGCCGGTCAGGCGGGCGCACAGACGGGCGTTCTGGCCCTTGTTGCCGATGGCAAGGCTCAGCTGCTGGTCCGGCACGGTCACGCGGCAGGAGCGGGTCTCGCCGGGCAGCAGCTCGACCTTGACCACCTTTGCGGGGCTGAGAGCTGCGGAGATGAACTCGGAGATGTCCTCACTCCACTTCACGATGTCGATCTTCTCGCCGCCCAGCTTCTCGACGACAGCGGCCACACGGTCGCCGTGGGGGCCGATGCAGGCAGAGACGGGGTTGACGTTGGCGTCCTTGGACCAGACAGCCATCTTGGTGCGGGCGCCGGCCTCGCGGCTGATGGCCTTGACCTCGACGGTGCCGTCGTAAATTTCAGGCACTTCCAGCTCGAACAGGCGCTTGACGAGGCCGGGGTGGGTGCGGCTGATCATGACGCGGGGGCCGCGCTCGCTTGCCACGACATCCACGATGTAGACCTGCAGCATCTGGCCCTCGGTGTAGACCTCGCCGGGGACCTGCTCGTTGCGGGGCAGGATAGCCTCGCCGCCCTTGCCCAGGTCGAGGGCAACGATGCCCTTCTCGGGGTCAACGCGGGTGACGGTAGCCTGCACGATGTCGTGGGCGCGGGACTGGATCTCGCTCAGCTGCTGGCTGCGCTCAGCCTCACGGATGCCCTGACGGATGACGTGCTTTGCGGTCTGGGCTGCGATGCGGCCAAAGTCCTTGGTCTTGAGGGGGGTCACGACGCGGTCGCCCACCTGATAGCTCTTGCGGATGTGCTGAGCCTCGGTGATGCCGATCTCGCTGTGCTCGTCGTACCAGTCCTCATCGGCCACGACGTCCTGGATGAGGGCGACGTTGAACTTGCCGGTGTTGGGGTCGATCTCGACCATGACGTGGTCGTCCTCGACCTCGTAGTTCTTCTTCACGGCGATGACGATAGCAGCCTTGATCTTTTCGATCAGGTACTCCGCAGTAATGCCGCGCTCGTGCTCCAGCATGGAGAGAGCTTCAAAAAATTCGTTGTTCGCTGCTGCCATTTTTCGGGTTCCTCCTAGATTATAATGGTATCTTTTCTCGATTCATCTTTGGCTCTCCCTCTGGGAGAGCTGGCGCGGAACGCGCCTGAGAGGGCTGTTCTTAATCAAACAGATGTTCGTCATCACAGAGATGGACGCCGGATGCAGCGTTCACCTCAAAGCTCACCGGGCCGTTCTCCGTCTCGACCGTGACGGTGCTGCCCTCGCGGCCTTTCAGGATGCCGGCAAACTCGCGCACGCCGTCGGCGGTGGGGCGGATGAGCTTGACGCCGATCTTCTCGCCCTTGAGTGCCTCGTAGTGCTCCGGGCGGGTCAGCTTGCGGCCAAGGCCGGGGCTGCCCACCTCGAGATAATAGCTCTGGTCGATGGGGTCTGCCTCATCGAGGATGGGGTCCAGCGCGTGGGACACTTCGGCACAGGTGTCGGTGTCCATGGTGCCGTCCTTGTCGATGAGCACACGGAGATACCAGTCCGGCCCTTCCTTCTCAAAGACCACATCCCACAGGCGCAGGCCCATGCCCTCCACAACGGGGCGGACAAGCGCTTCGACTCTCTGGGCGGTGTTGCCGCCAGACTGCTTCGCCATAAAAAACCTCCAAACAAACAAGAAAAGCGGACCTTGCGGCCCACTTTCCAATAAAACTATAGCGTACTATTAGAATATAGCATACTCTTGCGGATTATGCAAGCTTTTTCGTGAAAAATCCTCTTCTCACAGCACCCACACACCATCACGGAACAGGTCAACCGTATGTCCGTCGCGGCACTTGCCGGTAATATGGCTGTCCTCGGCACCCACCATGACATCCTCGTGGATGGCGGACTGGTTCATGCCCCGGGCCAGCAGCTCGTCCTTGCTCAGGCGGGTGCCGTTCTCGGTGGTGCCGGGATAGCTGGCACCAAAGGCGATGTGACAGGCAGCGTTCTCATCGAAGAGGGTGCTGTAGAACAGCGCGCCGCTGCGGTTGATGGGGCTGGACGCCGGCACCAGCGCCACTTCGCCGATGCTCCGTGCGCCCTCGTCGGTGTCCAGAAGCTGACCCAGAAGCTCCGCGCCCTCGTCGGCACCATGCTCCACGACCCGGCCATCCTTGAAGGTAACATGGAAGCCCTTGATGAGCTGGCCGTTGAAGACGTAGGGTTTCGTGCCGTAGACGATGCCGTTCACCTTGTCCTTGTGGGGGGCGGTGAAGACCTCTTCGGTGGGGATGTTGGGCAGGAAGACCACGCCCTTTTCACTGACGCTGGCGGCACTCTCCCAGGTGGCCTTGTCGGCGATACCGACGGTCAGATCCGTGCCGTTGCTGCTCTCGAAGTGGACGCTCTCGAGGTCGAGGGCGTTCATCTTGTCCTTCAGGCTGGTCAGGCGGTCGATGTGAGCCTTCCACTCATTGACCGGGTCACCATTGGTCACGCGGCAGACATCGAAGATGAGCCGCCAGAGCTTCTCGATGGCGGCAGCCTCCTCCAGCTCCGGGAACATCTTTTTCGCCCACGGGGCGCTGGGCATGGCGGCGATGGACCACTGGACGCGGTCATTCATGGTGTACTCCCGCCACGGGGCCATGAACCTGCGCTGCGCGGCGTTCACCCGGCTGATCTTCGCGCCGTCCAGACCGGCGTAGACCTCGGGGTCGTCGGCGTGGATATGCAGCACGCAGACCCCGCCCTCGCTCTCGGCGTAATCGAGATAACGGCGCAACTGGTAAGGCTTGAAGTCAGTCAGGGCTTCCTCGCTGCCCAGCTCCATTCGGCTGCGGGAAACGGCGTTGTCGCTCCAATCCACCTGCACATCGCGGGCACCGGCCTCAAAGCCGCTGCGCACGCACAGCCGAGCCAGCGGCGCGGCTTCCAGCGGACAGCGGATAATCAGGGTCTGGCCCGGCTGGGGATTGACACCCACCCGGACGATGAAATCGGCATATTTTTTCAGAAGAATAGTAAAGTTTTCCACGGAATATCCTTTCTGCCGTGCAAAGCACGGCGGTGCATTTTCTATCTGACAGTATAACCGTTCCCGGGCGAATTGTCCACCCGATAAAAACAAAACAGACGCCTCTTCCGGTTGAAAAACCACGAAACGTCTGTTATACTATCATTCGAGAGTGCTGTCTACATACGGCAGGCGGTCTACACCTTTCCGGCACTGCGTCGGGAAGGCGAACATTTTTGTTATGCCCCCGACGCTCCACAGCGAAAGGGGTGATGCTTCATGACGCTTTTGGAAACTTTAGCTCTTCTCACGTTGCTTGCAACTGTGGGTTTTGGGATGTTTGATATTGCGTGGAAGATTTTCAACAACAAAAAATGACCGCCCAGTTTAGCCCACTCGTGCGGTCATTCTTTGTTGTAATTGACTTGCCGGAAAGGTGCTGACCGTTTGCCAGACAGCACTTTCTTTATTTGTATTATACCACAGCCCCGCCGAAAATGCAACGGCGGGGCTGTTTTTCTCACTCACAAAAGTGAGTTTTTATCAGAACTCGATCTTGCTCTCGATGTAGCTCTTCAGCTCGGAGATAGGCATACGAACCTGCTCCATGGTGTCGCGGTCGCGGACGGTGACGCAGTTGTCGGCCACGATGCCCTTGGCCTCGTCGCCCACGGTGTCGAAGTCCACGGTGATGCAGTACGGAGTACCGATCTCGTCCTCACGGCGGTAGCGCTTGCCGATAGAACCGGTATCGTCGTAGTCCACCATGAAGTACTTGCTCAGCTCATTGCGGATCTCCATTGCCTTGTCACCCAGCTTCTTGCTCAGGGGCAGGACAGCGCACTTATAGGGAGCCAGAGCCGGGTGCAGATGCAGGACGGTGCGGATGTCCTCCTTGCCCTTGCTGTCGGTCAGGTGCTCCTCATCATAAGCCTCGCACAGGAAGGCCAGAGCCACGCGGTCACAGCCCAGAGACGGCTCGATGACATAGGGGATGTAGTGCTCGTTGGTCTCGCTGTCGAAGTACTCGAGGCTCTTGCCGGAGGCTTCCTGATGACGGCTCAGGTCGTAGTTGGTGCGGTCTGCAATGCCCCACAGCTCGCCCCAGTCGGTGAACGGGAAGGCATACTCGA
>ERZ773145.2889-NODE-2889-length-11469-cov-14.877869_pt1 | contig 11469 bp, 8 predicted proteins | sample MGYA00580848_ERZ773145 | MGnify/ENA primary metagenome ERZ773145 (study PRJEB29015, sample SAMEA2737858) | human gut metagenome | biome: human gut; feature: human-associated habitat; material: faeces | place: China | collected 2012 ... | reverse complement strand
TGCTCATGGAGCGCGGCATGATCGTAAAGGAGCACTACGGCAAGATCTATATGACCGACCGGGGCATCTGGGTGGCCAAACAGGTGCATGCGGAGATGGAAAGCATTCTGGAGCATTTTCCGCCGGTGAGCCAACCCCTGACCGAGGAGGAAAAGACCGCTGCGGCCCTGGCCATGACCAGCGCCCTGCCGGACCGCATTTTTACCGGCGAATACGACCGTCTGTTCGGCGCTGACGCCGACCGGACAGAAAGAGAGAAGAATCCGTGATCAACAAAAAACTGCTCTCCTTTGACCGCGGGGCCCTGCGCTTTGTGGGGGCCAACGTGGCATTCCAGTGGCTGGGCATGCTGTGCAACGTGATCTTTGTGCGGGCCATCGCCCGGCTGGTGGGGGCGGCCTTTGCGGGCATGCTCACCACCGGGGTGCTGTGGCAGAACCTTCTGCTGTGTCTGGGCACGGTGCCGTTCCGGTTCGCGTTCACCCTGCTGGCATCCGGCATGAGCGACCAGGCTTCCAAGAACGTCAAGCGCACCCTGCGCAGCAACATTTACGACAAGCTGACCCGTCTGGGCCCCAATTACACCGAGACCGCCGCCACCAGCGAGGTGGTCATGCTGGCCAGTGAAGGCGTGGAACAGATCGACACCTACTTTGCCAAGTACCTGCCCCAGCTGGTATACAGCCTGCTGGCCCCGGTCACCCTGTTCGTGCTGCTGGTGGGAGTGCACGCGCGGTCGGCCATCATCCTGCTGTGCTGTGTGCCGCTCATCCCCATGTCCATCGTGGCGGTGCAGAAATTTGCCAAAAAGCTGCTGGCAAAATACTGGGGCGAGTACACCACCCTGGGCGACAGCTTTCTGGAAAACATCCAGGGCCTGACCACCCTGAAGATCTATCAGGCCGATGGCTGGAAGCATGAGCAGATGAACGCCCAGGCCGAGCGCTTCCGCAAGATCACCATGAAGGTGCTGACCATGCAGCTGAATTCGGTGACCCTGATGGATCTGATGGCCTACGGCGGGGCCGGGCTGGGCATCATCAGTGCGGTGTCCGCCTTTGCCAAGGGTCAGCTGAGCCTGACGGCCACGTTGACCATCGTGCTGCTGGCGGCAGATTTCTTCCTGCCGCTGCGGCTGCTGGGCAGCTATTTCCACATTGCCATGAACGGTGCCGCCTCGGCAGAAAAAATCTTCAAACTGCTGGCAGCAGAGGAACCCGCCGATGGCGAACAGACCGTGCCGGAACAGGCTGCCCTGCAGCTGGAGCACGTTACCTTTGGGTACGAGAAGGACCGCACCATTCTGCAGGACGTATCCCTGACCATCCCGCAGGGCAGCTTTGTCTCGCTGGTGGGTGAGTCCGGCTGCGGCAAGAGCACCATTGCGGCGCTGCTGTCCGGCAGCCGCACCGGTTACACCGGCAGCGTGACGCTGGGCGGTGTGCCGGTGGAACAGCTGCAGCGGGCCCAGCGCCTGCGTGCCCTGACGCTGGTGCCCCACAATGCCACCATTTTCAAGGGCACGGTGGAAGCAAACCTGCGCATGGCAAAGCCCGATGCTACCGAGGCCGAGCTCTGGGCTGCGCTGGAACAGGTGAACCTGGCCGACTTCTGCCGCAGCCAGGACGGCCTGCAGACGGCCCTGCATGAGGGCGGCAGCAACCTGTCCGGCGGCCAGCGGCAGCGCCTTGCCATGGCCCGCGCCCTGCTGCACGACACCCCCATTTATCTGTTTGACGAAGCCACTTCCAACGTGGACGCCGAGAGCGAAAACGACATCATGGCAGCCATCCGGAGCCTGGCGGGCCGCAAAACGGTGATCCTGATCTCCCACCGGCTGGCCAACGTGGTGGACAGCGACTGCATCTATGTGCTGGACAAGGGCCGCATCGCAGAGCGGGGCACCCACGCGGAACTGCTGAAAAAGCAGGGCGCCTACAGCCGTCTGTACACGGCCCAGAAGCAGCTGGAAACGCTGGAAACGGAGGATGCCTGATATGAACGAACCCAAGCATCGCAGCCCCTTTGTCCTTGTGGGCCGCCTCATCGTGCTGGTCAAGCCCATGCTGCCCATCATGCTGGCGGCCATCGTCATGGGCGTGGCGGGGCATTTCTGCGCCACCTTCATCACCATTTTCGGCGGCTTTGGCATCCTGCGGGCGCTGGAGTTGGCCAGCCCGCTGCGCTCGGTGGGCGTTGCCTTTGCCTGCATTCTGGTGTTTGCCCTGCTGCGCGGCGTCCTGCGCTATGCAGAGCAGGCTTCCAACCACTCTATCGCTTTCAAGCTGCTGGCCCTCATCCGGGATCAGGTGTTCGGCGCGCTGCGCCGCTTGACCCCGGCCAAGCTGGAGGGCCGTGACCGCGGCGACCTGATCTCCCTGATCACCGCCGACATCGAGGCACTGGAAGTGTTCTACGCCCACACCATCTCGCCCATCTGCATTGCCTGCATCTGTGTCATCGGCATGACCGGTTTTGTGGCCAGTTACCACATCCTGCCCGCACTGGTGCTGCTGGCCGGGTACCTGCTGGTGGGCGTGGCCCTGCCGGTGTGGAGCGCAAAGCGCGGCGACAAGGTGGCCCGGGAGTACCGGCAGGCCCTGGCCGACACCAACAGCTATGTGCTGGAGAGCCTGCGCGGCCTGCGCGATACCCTGCAATATCAGGACACCGCCGCTCGTGCGGCCGGCATCACGGCCCACAGCGAGACACTGGGCGAGAAGCAGAAGGCCCTGAAATACCGCGAGGGCCTGACCGTGGCCATCACCAACACCCTGATCCTGTTTACGGTCATCGCGGTGCTGGGAGTGAGCCTGCAGCTGTACCGGAACGGGCAGATGGGCGTGGAAGGGGTGCTCATCTGCACCCTGTCGGCTCTGAGCTCCTTTGGCCCGGTGGTGGCACTGGCCAACCTCGGTGCCAGCCTGACCCAGGTGTTTGCCAGCGCCGACCGTGTGCTGGACCTGCTGGACGAAGAGCCTGTGACCGCCGACGTGACCGACGGTGCCCACACGGCCTTTGCGGGGGCGCAGGCGGAGCATGTGAGCTTCTCCTATGCGGACGAAGAGGTGCTGCACGACCTGAGCCTGACCATCCCGGAAAAGAAGATCGTGGGCATCACCGGCCGTTCCGGCAGCGGCAAGTCCACCTTCCTGCGGCTGCTCATGCGTTTCTGGGATGTGAACACCGGCACCATCCGCTTTGGCGAGGAGGACATCCGCCGGGTGAACACGGCCACCCTGCGGGCACAGGAGAGCCTTGTGACCCAGGAGACGGAGCTGTTCAACGACACCATCGAGAACAATATCCGCATCGCCAAGCGGGATGTCACCCGCGAAGAAGTGGAAGCGGCCTGCAAAAAGGCTGCGCTGGACGGCTTTATCCGCAGCCTGCCCAAGGGGTATGACACCCCCGTGGGTGAGCTGGGCGGGGCCTTGTCCGGCGGCGAGCGGCAGCGCATCGGTGTGGCGCGGGCATTCCTGCACGATGCACCCTTCCTGCTGCTGGACGAGCCTACCTCCAACCTCGACAGCCTGAACGAGGGCGTGATCCTCAAGGCGGTGCGGGCCGAGTGCCGGGACAAGACGGTGCTGCTGGTTTCCCACCGCAAGTCCACCATGGCTGCCGCCGATGTGACCTACTCGGTAGAAAGCGGCCGCCTGAGCTGAGAAAACAAACTGCAACCCAACGAAAAGGGCCTGTCTCTTGTGAGACAGGCCCTTTTTTGCTGCATGTTTATGGATCAGTGATTGACGGCTTTGAGGATCTGGCGGCCAATGTACTTGTGGCCGGAAACGGTGGGGTGGCCGTCGTTGGCGGTGCGGGTATAGGGGATGGGCACATAGGTCACATCATACTGGGCGGCCAGCTTGGCTGCGGCGGTGTTCAGCCGACGGAAGTGGCGGCTCCAGGAGGGCATCAGGGGCACCGGGTTATTGTAGCTCAGTACCAGGATCTGGGCCTCCGGGTTCAGCTCACGCAGGTCCTTCATCACACGCTCCAGCTGGGTCACAGTATCGGCGTAGGTGGAGGTGCAGATCTGGCCCATGCCGGTGGTCAGCAGATGCATCACGGCACGGAACTCCGAGGGGGTCAGGGTCAGCTGCTTCAGGCAGTCCATAAAGTAGTCGATGTTGTCCGGGGTCAGGTTGCGGAACATTCCGGTGACCATGCTGTTGGCCAGCTTTTCACTTTTCCAGTTGGTAGCCTCACCCAGGGCCACGATGGTGCGGATCAGGGCGTCGTTGGCACCGATCTGCAAGGTGATGAGGTCCGCTTTCTGGATATATTCTTTCAGCTCCGGCACCGAGGTATACTGCACGCCGGAATAATGGTTCATGGCCGGCATGGCACCAGTCTCGATCAGGTCTGCCAGGTCCTTGGTCATCACGGCGGGCAGGCCCAGGTTGATGGCGTGGTCACGATCCAGGCCCAGCTGGTCGGCTACATAGCCCACAAAGCACTGGCCATCGTAGCCTTTGTAATTGCCGGACATATCGAAGCCGTTCTGGACCAGCTTGTACTGCAGGCCGCTCAGGCCCACACCGGCAGTCACGCTGTCACCGATGGCGACATAGGTGTACTCTTTTTTGGCGGTGGGCTCTGCAACAGGCGCCACAGCATCGTCTTCGGTAAGAGCTTCCGGCTCCACTTCCTGCACGGCGGTTTCCGGCTCAGCAGTCTCTTCGGTGGTGGGGTTCTCTGCAAAGGCAGGAACGGCCAGCGACAGCAGCAGCGCGGCCGACAGCAGCAGGCTTGCAATGCGTTTTGTTTTCATGGTCATCATTCCCTCTTTCCCCGCAACATCTCAAGGCTGCGGAACTGCTTCCATGATAAGGAAATGAAGGGGAAATGTCAATTGACAAAACGTGGAAAATCGCAGGAAAAAGTTGTCAAAATAGAAGCTTTTGAAGCTGAATGCCGGAAATAAACGCAGGAAAGCAAAAAGACCCTGCCGGACAGGCAGGGCCTTGAAAAAACGAAACGTTTACTTGCGGACGGCCTTCAGGATCTGGCGAGCGATGTACTTGTGACCGCACACCGTGGGGTGACCGTCGTTGGCAATGGAGGTATAGGGGATGGATACATAGTCTGCGCCGTACTGCTGGGCCAGGGCTTTGACGGAGCGGTTCAGCAGGCGGAAGTGTCTGCCGTAGGTGGGCAGGAAGGGCAGGGGGTTGTAGTACCCCACCAGAATGATCTGGGCGTCAGGGTTCAGGGCTCTCAGCTCCTGGAGGATCTGTTCCACGTTGGCCACAGTCTGATCCCGGGTCTGGTCACAGATCTCCTCCATGCCGGAATCCAGCAGCTTCAGGGCAGCCTTCAGCTCTTCCGGGGTCAGGTCCAGGTTTTCCAGGCCCTTTTTTAGGGTCTGGAGGGTCTGGAGATTCAGCTCCCGCATGGTGCCCGTCAGCAGGGGGATCAGCAGTTTGGTGGCCTTGCCGTTGGTGGCTCTGCCCATGGCCCCCATGAGCTGCAGCACAGTGTCGTTGGAGCCGATGAGCAGGGTGATCAGGTCGGCGTCTGCCAGTTCCTGCCGCAGGGTAGGCAGGTCGTAGTAGGCGACACCGGAGGCGGTGGAGCCGGTCCTGACCAGGTCCAGGATGTTGCTGCTCATGGCAGCAGGCATCCCGTAGTTCACGGCATGGTCCCGGTCCAGGCCCAGGGCGTCGGCCACCCGGGCCACATAGCAGTCTTTGGAGTAACCATGGTAGTTTTCCTGCACATCATAGCTCTTGGCGGTGCTGGAAAAGTGGGTGTCCTTCAGGCCCACACCGGTGGTGATGCTGTCGCCCAGGGCAACATAGGTGTAGGAATCTTCCTCTGCTGCAAAGGCAGGCAGGACCGGCAGCACCAGCAGAGCCAGGGCCAGCAGCAGGCTGACAATACGTTTTTTCATAAAGAACCTCCTTGTATCGCAAGCTCAGAAAAGGATCACTTTTCCAGAGCCTTCAGGATCTGGCGGGCCAGGTACTTGTGGCCGCATACCGTGGGGTGAGCGTCGTTGGCCACCACCGTGTAGGTCGCAGGAGCAAAGGCTGCGTCATACTGCTGGGCCAGCTTTTGCACCGAGCGGCTCAGGGTACGGAAGTGCTTGACAAAGGGGTTGGCAGGAGCCGGCAGCAGGGGAACTGGATTGTAGTAGCCCACCAGAACGATCTGGGCGTTGGGGTTCAGAGCCTTCAGCTCCTGCAGCAGGGCCTCAAGGTTGGCCAGGGTGGTGGCCTGGCTCTGGGCGCAAATGTCGGCAACGCCGCTGCTCAGCAGCTGCAGCAGGGCCTTGCGCTGCTGGGCGGTGATGTTCAAAGAGTCCAGGTTCTCCCGGAGGGCGGCAAAGGAGGAGGCATCCATCTGGCGGAAGTCGCCCTCCAGCATAGGCAGCAGGGCCTCAAAGACCTGGGGGCCCCCCATGGCAGCGGCAACGCCGTACATGATGGGCACCAGCACGTCATTGGCACCGATCTCCACCGTAATGATCTCAGCGTGCTTCAGCTCCTGGCGCAGGTTGGGCAGAACAAAATTTATGCTGGCACTCTGGCAGGAACCGGTCCGCACCAGCTCCAGCAGGTCGCTGCTCATCAGGGCAGGCATTCCGTAATTGGCGGTCTGGGCCCGGCTCAGGCCCAGGCTATCGGCTACCCGGGCCACATAGCAATCCTTGGAGTAGCCCTGGTAGTTGCCGGAAACATCGTAATACCGTCCGTTTCGCTGGTAAACGGCGTCCGGCAGGCCAATGCCGGCTACAATGCTGTCGCCCAAAGCAATGTAAGAATAGCAGTGCTGATCCGATTCGGCAGCGGCATCGGTCTGGGTCTGCACCGGGGTGGGGTCTGCGGCGGCAGGCTGGGCGGCCCCGGCAGAAACCACCGGCAGCACCAACAGAGCCAGGGCCAGCAGCAGGCTGACAATGCGTTTTTTCATGATGTTCCTCCTTTTTTTTGAGCCATAAGGTCCCTTCTATCATAAAAAGAGAAGTCAGGGATGTCAAGGCCCATTTTCCGGAATGTGTCGGGAAATACAAAAAAACGGTCGTGCACAAAGGCACGGCCGTAAAAAGCAGGATCAGTAGTCGCGGGAGGTGATCTTTTCCTCCAGCTTGCGGTAGTCCACCTTACCGATGGGGGTCAGCGGCAGCTCATCGAGGAACTTGTAGCCCACGGGCTGGACGTACTCCGGCAGCTCTTCTTTGCAGATCTGCTGCAGCTCCCGCACGATCTGACGCTTTTTGTGGTCAGCAGCGGGGTCCAGCACGACATACACAAAGGGCAGGCGGCCCTGCACATGGTCCTTGTCGGTGCAGCCCACCACCGAGCACTGCTGCACGGCGGGGTGGCGGCTGATAACGTTCTCGATCATGGAGGGGAACACCTTGAAGCCATCGTGGCGGATGATCAGCCGCTTGATGCGGGAGTCCAGGAACACGAAGCCGTCCTCATCCATATAGCCGACGTCGCCGGTGTGTGCCCAGACGCGGCCATCCGAGTGGTGGCGCAGCAGGGCAGCCGTTTCGGCGGGCTTGCCGTAGTAGCCCTTCATGATGGCAGGGCCGGAGATGCAGAGCTCACCGCGCTCGCCGATGGGCAGTTCGGTGTCGGTACCGGGTTCAAACACCGACACAAGGGTGTTCACCAGCGGGATGCCCACACTGCCCACCTTGTTGGCAAGGCCGGAAGCAGCGGTGGCGGCAGAAGAAACCTCGGTCATGCCGTAGCCCTTGGCCAGGCCGTACTCCACGCCGTGAGCGGCCAGGAAGTCGTTCACGCTCTGCTCGGCACCCACCGTGATGGCGTCGCCGCCGGCAGCATAGTTGCGGATGAAGGACAGATCCTTGTTCTTCAGCAGCAGCGAAGAGGCCATCTGCTGGTAGTGGGCCGGCACGCCGAACATGTGCTCCGGCTTGTACTTCCAGATCAGGGCACCCAGCTTTTCAGGGTCCAGATTGGGGATGATGATCACGGTAAGGCCCAGCACCAGCGGCAGGTGCACGCCGCAGGCGTAGCCATAGGCAATGAACGGGGGCATGATGTTCATCAGCTTCTGGCCGCGGCGGAACAGCTTTTCGTAAGCACCGAACTGCTGTGCGATGGAGTTGAAGTCCACATCGGTCAGCATGACGCCCTTGGGCGAGCCGGTGGTGCCGCCGGTGTGCACCACCACGCAGGTGTGGTCCGGGTCGTAAGGCTCGGCACCGGTGTCTTTGCCCTCACCGGCGGCAATGAAATCCTTCCAGCGGATCACGTTGGAAGAATAGCGGTTCTTGTCGGGGGTGGACAGCTTGTAGCCCACGGCCAGATGCAGCGGCAGGGAGTCGGCGGGGGACACCACCAGCACCCGTTCCACGTTGGTGCGCTTGGCAGCCTGCTGGCAGCGGTCGTAGACCACGTTCAGGCAGATGAGCAGGTGGGAGTCCACCTCGGTGATGTAATCGTGGATGCCCTCAGCACTATAGCGCGGGTCCACCAGATTCAGGGAGGCACCGATCATGTCGGCAGCATAGAACGCATAGATGACCTCCGGGGTCATCACGCTGACCACGGTGGCAATGTCGCCTTTTTTCATGCCGATGGCACGGAAGGCCGCCGCCGTCTTTTTGACGTTGACGATGAGGTCGGCATAAGTGATCTTGCGGCCGTAATAGGTGATGGCGGTCTCGGTCAAGTGCGTTTTGTTCTGGCGGCAGACGTACTCGAAGGCGCTGCATTCGGGCGGCGTCTGATTGAAGAACTTAGGGTCATAGTATTTGAGCCAGGGTTTTGCGACGGATGCGTAGATGGGTTCGTGTGGTGCAGTCGTCATAGGATTCAGGACCTTTCTTTTTTTCTTCTTCTATCATTTTCCCAGAAACGGCAGAAAAAAGCATGTTCTGCCGGACACTTTTTGACAGGAAAAAGGCCAAAACAGCCCACCATTATTGTAGTGGACGGCAGTCGGAATGTCAATGAATAAACTGTGAGAAATCCAAAAAGGACGAACCATCAACGGTTCATCTGGTAAAAACTGTGTAAAGTGGTTGGATCGCGACCCGAAGCAGCTCAGGACTGCGGCAGCCACTGCGCGGCCTCGGCGGCGCTGCAAAGAACCCAGTGCCTCGGGCGCAGCTCCCGCCACTGGGGCGCTTCGGTGGAATAATCGTGCATGGCGGGGTCGTACACCAACAGCTTTTTATTGCGCTCCCGGCGGGGGTCCGGCATGGGGATGGCGGACAGCAGGCTGCGGGTGTAGGGATGGATGGCGTGGGCCACCAGCTCCTCCGCGTCGGCCAGTTCCACGATGCTGCCCTTGTGGATGACTGCGATGCGGTCCGAAATGTAGCGCATCACCGAGAGATCATGGGCGATGAACAGGTAGGTGATGCCGCGCTCCTTCTGCAGGCGGCGCAGCAGGTTGAGCACCTGGGCGCGGATGGACATGTCCAGAGCGCTGATGGGCTCATCGGCCACGATGAATTCCGGCTCCACGATCAGCGCACGGGCAATGCCGATGCGCTGCCGCTGGCCGCCGGAAAATTCGTGAGGAAAGCGGGAAGCAAACTCCGGCAGCAGGCCCACGTCCAGCAAAGCCTGCCGCACTTTTTCTTCCCGCTGGGCGGCGGAGAGGTCGGGCCGCACGTTCTGCAGGCCCTCGCCCACGATGTAGCTCACCTTGGCGCGCTCGTTCAGCGAGGACTGCGGGTCCTGAAAGATCATCTGGATCTCACGGGTGATCTGCTTGTCCTGCGCACGCGGGATTTTGCCGTTGATCTTCTGGCCCTTGTACAGGATCTCACCGCCAGAGGTGGGCAGAATGCGCAGGATGGCCCGGCCGATGGTGGTCTTGCCGGAGCCGGACTCGCCCACCAGACCAAAGGTCTCGCCCTTGTAGATCTGGAAATTGGCGTTCTGTACGGCGGCAAAGGCCTTGCGGCCGGAGCCGTAGGTCACATTCAGGTCCTTTACTTCCAGAAGGACTTCTTTTTCCTCGGCCATCTTACAAGCCCTCCTTTTGCAGTTTTTTCACCGCAGCAGGCGGCTCGATGTGGGGTGCCCGGGGGTCCAGCAGCCAGGTCTTGGCCTTGTGGGTGGGCGAAACTTCAAAGTACGGCGGGCGCTTGACATAGTCGATCTTCAGTGCCTGCGGGTTGCGGGGCGCAAAGGCGTCGCCGCGGATCTCGGCAAAGAGGTTGGGCGGGGTGCCCACGATGTTGAACAGGTCCTCGCCTTTTATGCCCATCTGGGGCATGCTGGACAGCAGTGCCCAGGTGTAGGGGTGGCGGGGGTCATAGTAGATCTCGTCGGCGGTGCCGATCTCTACGATGTCGCCGGCGTACATCACGGCCACCCGGTCGGCAATGTTGGCCACGACGCCCAGGTCGTGGGTGATCATGACGATGGTCAGGTGGTACTTGGCCCGCAGCTCCTTGAGCAGCTGCAAAATCTGAGCCTGAATGGTCACATCCAGCGCGGTGGTGGGCTCGTCACAGATCAGGATCTTCGGGCTGCAGGCCACCGCAATGGCGATCACCACGCGCTGACGCATGCCGCCGGAGAACTCATGGGGGTACTGCTTAAAACGCACTTCCGGGTCAGAGATGCCCACGTCCTGCAGGTACTCCAGGGTCTTTGCCCGGGCGGCGGCCCCTTTCAGGCCCTGATGCAGGGTCACGGCCTCCAAAATCTGGTCGCCGATGGTTTTCAGCGGGTTCAGGCTGGTCATGGGGTCCTGCATGATCATGGCAATTTCGCGGCCCCGGATGCGCAGCCAGTCCTTTTCGGTTTTCAGGCCGGACAGGCGCACCGGCTCTGCGCCGGGGGTAGGGCAGTAGTCGATGGTGCCGCCGGTGATGGAGCCATTGGTGTCCAACAGGCCCATGAAACTCTTGGTGAACACGCTCTTGCCGGAGCCGGACTCGCCCACGACGGCCAGCACTTCGCCCCGGTACAGGTCCAGGTCGATGCCGCGGATGGCGTGCAGCACCCGGCCGCGCAGGTTGAACCGGATATCCAGCCCCCGCACCGAGAGGATGCAGTCGTTTTCGTTCATCATGCATTCCTCCTTACTGCAGGTGGTTCTTCGGGTCGGCGGCGTCCGAGAACGCGTTGCCGATCAGGTAGAACGCAATGGTGACAAAGCTCAAAATCAGGGTGGGGTAGAGCAGCTGGTAGCGCAGACCGGCCTGCATCATCACCTTGCGGCCGTCGTTGACCAGATTGCCCAGCGAGGGCGTCTCCACCGAGAGGCCCAGGCCGATGTAGGTGATGAACACTTCGTTGCCGATGGCTTCCGGAATGGTGAGGGCCATGCGCAGCATGATCACCGACACCAGATACGGCAGCAGGTTGCGCAGCACGATGCGCACCGTGGGGGTGCCGATGCAGCGGGAGGCAACGTTGTAGTCACGGTCACGGATGATGAGGATCTGGTTGCGGATGAACCGCGCCATCTCGATCCAGCCCTTGATGGACATGCCCAGGATCATGGTCCAGATGCTGG
>ERZ773145.2885-NODE-2885-length-11474-cov-6.419389_pt1 | contig 11474 bp, 9 predicted proteins | sample MGYA00580848_ERZ773145 | MGnify/ENA primary metagenome ERZ773145 (study PRJEB29015, sample SAMEA2737858) | human gut metagenome | biome: human gut; feature: human-associated habitat; material: faeces | place: China | collected 2012 ... | reverse complement strand
TTTGGTACTAGACAGGGACTGCCGAATTCATTACAATGGAACTAAATCGGAATAGTAGTATATTTATTTTAAACATGGAGGAAGAAAAAATGGAAATTGTTTGCTTGGACTTAGAAGGCGTACTGGTACCAGAAATCTGGATCGCATTTGCAGAAGAGACCGGTATTCCGGAATTAAAGAGAACAACCAGAGATGAGCCGGATTATGATAAGCTTATGAAATACCGTATCGGAATTTTAAAGGAGCACGGTCTTGGATTAAAAGAGATCCAGGAGACCATCGCAAAGATTGATCCGATTCCGGGCGCAAAGGAATTTTTGGATAAACTGCGTGCCATGACACAGGTGATTATCATCAGTGATACGTTTTCCCAGTTTGCAGGTCCGCTTATGAAAAAACTCGGATACCCGACAATTTTCTGCAACTCGCTTGAAGTTGCCGATAACGGAGAGATCACAGGCTTTAAGATGCGCTGTGAGAAGTCCAAGTACACAACCGTCAAGGCATTACAGTCCATCGGTTATGATACCATCGCTAGCGGAGACAGCCACAATGATCTTGGCATGATCCAGGCCAGCAAGGCGGGGTTCTTATTTAAGAGTACCGATGCGATCAAGGCTGAATATCCGGATATTCCTGCATACGAGACGTACGATGAGCTGTTTGCAGCAATCAAAAAAGTGATTGAAGGATAATTTGTCGGAGATGAAAACAAAGAAGGAAGCTGTTGCATGAATGCACAGCTTCTTTTTTGTTGTATCGTTTTTTACAATACATGTGTTGGGAGAGAGGGTATGATAAGGACAAGTTAAGAAAAGTAATTGGTTCTTGGAAAAAACATAATGGAGGGCGATACATTGGAGATGTACCGCAGGCGATACCCCTTACGGGGCACCGCAATAAGGAGCACATCGCATGAGAGTTCCGCTCACGCGGAAGCGATGTACGAAGGCGATACCCCTTACGGGGCACCGCATTAGACAAAGGCGTCTATGAGAATCATAGGTGTCTTTTTGATTTTCACGGAAACCATACATGATTACACATAGAAAGGAAGGAGTTATATGAGCAGCAGAATTTCAGAACATCCAATCCTTGGAGAACAGCAGAAAGGGAAACTGGTGACATTCACCTATGACGGTAAAGAATTACAGGGATACGAAGGAGAGCCAATTGCCGCAGCATTAAAAGCCGCAGGCGTGATGGTTCACCGTTATACCAAAAAGGAACACAAACCGAGAGGAATCTTCTGTGCGATCGGAAGATGCACCGACTGCGTGATGGTCGTGGATGGAAAACCAAATGTCCGCACCTGCATGACACCGCTTGCAGAGGGCATGAAAGTCCAGACACAGTACGGCGTATCGGATAAACCGTTTGAAGAACAGTAGAGGGAAGTGAGTAATATGAAGCGTTATGATCTGATTATCGTAGGAGCCGGTCCATCCGGATTGTCTGCAGCAGTTGAGGCAGCAAAGCGGGGACTGAAAGTTGTAGTATTTGATGAAAATGAAAAGCCGGGTGGACAGCTGTTTAAGCAGATCCATAAATTCTTTGGATCAAAGGAACATAAGGCAAAAGTCAGAGGTTTTGTGATCGGGCAGCAGCTGTTGCAGGAAGCAGCGGATGCCGGTGTGAAAGTTGTGCTGAATGCAACCGTTATCGGCATGTATCTGGATAAAGAAATTGTGGTAAGGATCAAAGATGAGGTTCATCACTACAAAGGAGATTCCATTATCATTGCTACAGGAGCCGCAGAAAATATGGTTACCTTTGAGGGCTGGAATCTTCCGGGAGTCATCGGCGCAGGAGCCGCACAGACGATGATGAATCTGCACGGGGTAAAACCGGGAAACAAAATTCTGATGCTTGGTTCCGGAAATGTCGGTCTGGTCGTATCCTTCCAGCTGATGCAGTGCGGCTGTGATGTGGTTGCACTGGTTGATGCAGCACCCCGTGTCGGTGGGTACGGAGTTCATGCAGCAAAGGTTGCACGAACCGGTGTTCCGTTTTATCTTTCCCATACCATCGTAAAAGCAGAGGGCGAGGAGTATGTGACCGGTGTTACGATTGCAGAAGTGGATGACCACTTCCAGTTCATTCCGGGAACCGAAAAGCATTTCGATGTGGATACGATCTGCCTGGCAGTCGGACTTTCTCCTATGTCGCAGCTGTTGAAGATGGCGGGCTGCGAGATGGAAGACAATCCAAAGCGTGGCGGACAGGTTCCGATCTGTGATGAATATGGCGAAACCTCAATTAAGGGCATTTTCGTAGCAGGCGATGTATCAGGGATCGAGGAAGCCAGCTCTGCCATGATTGAGGGACGTATCGCAGGAATCGCAGCTGCCCATTACCTGGGATATATGGATGAGGAAGAATTAAAGACAAAGGTAAAAGAACAGGAGGATGCACTTGACGGACTGCGCCAGGGCATGTTTGCTCCAAAGAATCGTGGAAAACTTATCGAGAAGACAGAAGAAGGAATCGATATTTCTATGAACCTTCTGAAAAAAGGATATGTTGCAGATGATGAAATCGAACGCTTCCCGGGCGTGACACACAAAGTCGGGGTTCATCCGGTGATGGAATGTACACAGAATATTCCGTGTAACCCATGTCAGGATGCATGCCCGAAGCATTGCATCAGGATTGGAGAAAATATTACCTCCCTTCCGGTGGTAGATCCGGATGTGGATTGCATCGGATGCGGTATGTGCGTGGCATCCTGTTCCGGACAGGCAATCTTCTTAGTCGATGAAACGTATGAGCCGGGATTTGCAACCGTGACACTTCCGTATGAATTCCTTCCACTTCCGGAAAAGGGAGAAAAGGGATACGGAATGAGCCGGAGCGGTGAAAAAATCTGTGATGCGGAAGTGGTATCCGTCAGGACATCGAAGGCATTTGACCACACGAATCTGCTGACGATTAAGGTGCCGGCAGATATGGCAATGAAGGCCAGATTTTATCGTAAGGCAGAAGCCTGATTCACAGAGGAGGAAAAAATTATGCATGAGATTAATGATAGATCAAGAGATATCGGACCTTTCGTACCGGGACCGGATGACGATATGATCATCTGCCGATGCGAGGAAGTAACCAAAGGGGAAATTCGCAAAGCGGTGCACGATGGAATGTTCACACTGACGGAGATCCGCCGGTATTTAAGAACCGGCATGGGACTCTGTCAGGGACAGACCTGTGCAAAGCTGGTCAAAGGAATCGTGGCAAGAGAACTGAACGTATCCCCGGCAGAACTGGAACCGGCAACATCCCGGGCACCGATGCGTCCGATCGAGATGCGCGTGTTTGCGGCAGAGGCAAAGGAGGGCGAGGAAGATGAAGAATAATGCGGAAGTAGTAATTATCGGTGGTGGAATCATCGGATGCGCAACAGCTTATTATCTGGCAAAAGAAGGGGTTTCCGTGATCGTACTCGAAAAAAGCGATCATATCGGAAACGGTGGTTCCTCAAGAAACGGAGGCGGTGTAAGACAGTCCGGACGTGATCCGAGAGAACTTCCGCTTGCCATGTATGCCGTGGAACATATGTGGCCGACACTGTCCGAAGAACTCGGTGTGGATGTGGAATACCATAAAGAAGGAAACCTTCGTCTCGGAAAGACAGCAAAGCACAAAGAAATCTTACAGGGACTGACGGACCGTGCCGTTGCACTGGGACTGGATGTGCGGATGATCGATGGAAAAGAAGTGCGTGAGATCAACCCATACTTAAGCGATGAGATTACGGTTGCCAGCTGGTGCCCGACCGACGGACATGCCAATCCGCTCGTTGCAACCCTCGGTTTTTACAAGAGAGCCAGAGAGCTTGGCGCAGAGTTTATCACAGGTGAGGATGTGCTCGAGATCCAGAAGATCAAAGGAAAAGCCAGACGTGTAGTAACAGAAAAAAATGTGTATGAAGGAGAAACCATCGTACTGGCATCCGGATACGAAAGCCGACCGATTGCAGTGAGTGTCGGCATCGACATCCCGATGCGCAAAGAGCTGATCGAGGCACTGGTTACGGAGGCAGAGCCAAAGATGTTTCCACAGATGCTTGGTACCGCAGATGCGGATTTCTACGGCCATCAGACGAATCATGGATCTTTTGTATTCGGAGGTGCTTCCGGATTTGAGGCAGAAAATCGTGACAATGGACATATGATTACTTCAAGTATCACTGCTCCGTGCATCTGCCGGGGAATTATGAAATACATTCCAAAACTTGCCGATGCAAAGATTGTCCGTACCTGGGCTGGATATGAAGATCTGTGTGCGGACGGAGTACCGGTACTCGGACCGGTTAAAGAAGTGCCGGGACTGCTGTTAGCCTGTGCTTTTACCGGCCACGGATTTGGAATTTCACCGATTGTCGGAAAACTGTTATCCGAACTGGCCATGGGAAAAGAAACCACACTGGATCTGCATGAACTGCGGTATGACCGGTTTCAGGCAGTGATCTAAGACAGCAGGATTGTTGTATAAAAAAGAATACAAGAGTAGCAATCAAAAAGATAGTATGGTATATTATAAGCACGAATAAGTAGCAAAGGCGCTATAGTAGGTGATACTATGGCGTCTTTTTTGTTTATTTGCTTTGATATTCCATACCTCTGAAAATATAAGGAGGAAATGCATATGGATACCAGGATTAAATTTTTATATTTGAGTGAACCGGATATGATCAAAGCCGGAGTAAAGAACATGGATCAGTGTGTGGAGGCAATGGAAGATCTGCTGGTTACATTGAACAAAGGCGATTATGTGATGGCCGGAGTCAACCATAATTCCCACGGTGCACAGGTCATTTTTCCAGATGATCCGCAGTTTGAGGGAATGCCGAAAAATGCAGACGACCGCCGGTTTATGGCGATGCCGGCATATCTTGGAGGAAAATACCAGATGGCCGGAATGAAGTGGTATGGAAGTAACTGTGAGAATAAAGCTTCCGGTCTGCCGCGTTCCATTCTGATGATGATGTTGAACGATAAAGATACCGGGGCGCCACTGGCACTGATGTCTGCAAATCTTGTCAGCTGTTACCGTACCGGAGCAATTCCAGGAGTCGGGGCAAAATATCTGGCAGGAAAAGATTCCGAAACGGTTACTATTATCGGACCGGGTGTTATGGGAAGAACCTGTCTGCTGGCTTTTTTAAGCGTCTGCCCGAAGATTACTACGGTAAAAGTGAAAGGAAGAGGACTGCGTTCCCTGCATGCATTTGAAGAGTTCGTAAAGAAGGAATGTCCGCAGATTCAGCAGATCATCGTATGTGATTCGATGGAAGAGGCCGTAAAAGACAGTGACATCATCTGTGTTACTTCCACCGCACCGGTAAAAGAAATCGATTTCCCATATATCGCAGAAGACTGGGTCAAAAAAGGTGCACTCATCTGTCTGCCATCGGCTGCACGGTTTGATGATGATTTTCTGATCAACCGCTGCAAGAAAGTGGTGGATAACTATAAACTGTATGAAGCCTGGGCAGAGGAATTTCCGTATCCGAGTTATGAGATGGTACAGATCATAGGTTCCAAGTTTACGGATTATCTGCACGAAGGACGGATTCAGCGGGAAGATATTGTAGATATTGCCGATATCATTAATAAAAAGCATCCGGGACGGGAGAGCGATGATGAGATCATTGTATACTCGGTAGGCGGTATGCCTGTTGAGGACATTGCCTGGGGTGGTACCGTATACCGCAATGCTTTAAAAGAAGGTATCGGCGTGGAACTGCCTTTATGGGATCAGCCGGATATGGCATAAAAGGTACGCCTTTTTAAGTACTTTTTGCCGGGCGGTCCTGGCAGAGGTTTAAGTACAAGGGGCGAAAGAAAATGAAAAACGTCATGCCAATGCAGCCGTATCTGGTGCTGGATACAGATGATTATGAGGTAAAAAAAGAAATGAAATCCGGAATCTCCCACTTTTATGAATTTTCCAAAAAGAAGAGTTTAAAGGAAGAGATGAAAGCGGTGCCGGATGGCAGCGTGGACCTGTTGTTTGGAATCAGAGAGCAGGATGTTAAGACGTATATTGGCGGAACGGTTCTTGCCGCAAAAGGCTGGGAGTTTGAGGACGGACGTTCATATTTTGGGGTCCGTTTTCAGCCGGGAAGCTGTATTCTGCCGGAAGAACTTTCCATCCGGGATCTGGTCAATAAAGACCTGGAGATAGATGGCAATCTGTTTGGAGATCACCTGACCGAGAAACTTGCCGGGAGTAAAAATATTTCGGAGCGTGTCAATGTATTTACGACGGAATATGCAAAACTGCGTGGAAAAGAACTGGCGGATGGCATACAAAAGCTGGAAAATTATCTCAGGGAGAGAATTTATGATACCGATGGATGCATTTGTATCCGGCAGCTGGCAGAGGAAACCGGATATTCGGAATGTTATATCCGGCGTGTTTTTCAGCAGGTGCATGGAATTTCGCCAAAGAATTTTGAACGGTTTGTCCGGTTTCAGAAGCTGCTGCATGTCATAAATAAAATGCCGGAGAGGATCCGGCTGGATGCACTGGCGCAGCAGTGCGGATATTATGACGAAGCACATATGATCAAAGATTTTAAACAGTATGCCGGGATTACCCCACAGGGTTATGAGCGGCTCATTACAGGAACAAAGATTCCGGAACTGGAATTGTAAAGAGCATTATACCAAGGAGGAAAGACCATGAGTTTGTCAAGAATTGAAGTAATTACAGGTATGTCAAAATTTTCCAGCTTAAAAGCAGCACTCAGCAAAGCCGGTGTGCGGGGAATGACCGTGATGCAGGTACTTGGATGCGGTGTGGAAAAAGGAACCAGAGAGTATGAAGTGGATGAGCTTGAAGAGATGGAACTGCTTCCAAAACAGCAGATCAATATTGTTGTGGAAACGGAGCGTGTGAATTCCATCGTAGAGATCATCAAGGAACAGCTGTATACCGGTCACATCGGAGATGGAAAGATCTTTATCTATAAACTGGATAATGTCATCCGCGTCCGCACCGGTGATGAGGGCGAAAAAGCGTTGTAGGGGATGGGGGCCTGTTTATGGAAGAAAAGAAGTTAGGACTCAAAAGTGTTATTTCTGTTTCTGTAGGACTTGTCATTGCAACGAGTTGTCTGGTTTCACTCGGACAGGGCGCAGGGACGATAGGCGTGACCTTTATTTTTGCCATGGTAATTGCCTGTCTGTTTAACATGACAACCATTGCATCCCTGTCGGAACTCAATGCCCTGATGCCGAATACGACCGGGGGACTGGCACAGTATACGCTTGCCTGCCTGGGACCGTTTCCGACGATGATTTCCATGGTGGGAGGGTATCTGTTCTGCAATGTATTGTCTTCCGGTGTGGAAGCCTCAATTTTTGCATATGCCATGGGAGAAATTTTTCATCTGCCGATTCCAAACTTTTCCTATACCGTTCTGGTGACAGTCATTCTTCTGATTGCCAATTTAAAGGGTGTGGATATGTTTGCAAAGATTCAGGATGCAGTGGCATATCTGATGGTCGGATCAATGGTGATTATGGGTGTCATCGGTATGCTGGGGCTTGGCACTGGGAAAAAGATAAGCCAGCCGATGGTTCTTTCCGCAGACTGGAAAACGATTGTTTCCATGACCGCAGTTGCATTCTGGCTGTTTATTGGTGCAGAATATGTGATTCCGATTTCGAAGGATGTCAAAAATGCCAAGCGAAATGTACCGCTCGGTATGTTTCTTGGGCTGGGACTGATCTGTGTTGTGCAGTCGATTCTGGTGTTCGGATTTCACAATTATACCCCATGGGACAAGCTGGCAGATTCTGCAGCCCCGCATCTGCTGTACGGGGAAAATCTTCTGGGAAATGCCGGAAAAATATGGATGGCTTTTGTGGCGGCGCTGGCACTGATCAGTTCCCAGAACTCTGCGATCAACGGGCTGGCAAGTATCTGTCAGGGAATGGCAAAAATGAATATGATGCCGCGCTGCTTTAAAAAACTGAACAAAAACAATGTGCCGTTTGTCGGTGTGTGGTTCATCAGTATTCTGATTCTTGTATTTGCATTTATCAGCAGTGATTCCTCAGATGCAATTTCCTTTTTTATTCTGGTTGGATCGGTATTCTGGATGGTGTCTTATATTTTTGCACATATTGATGTGCTGGTACTGCGGCACCGTCTTCCGAAAGCACCAAGAAGTTTCAAAGTTCCGTTTGGACCGGTGCTGCCGATAGTCGGAATTGCAGGCACAGTGTTTATGATCTGTAATATTTCGACAGATCCGACAGAACGCAATGCGATTCTGCTTTTGTCCGGAGCCGTATTTCTTGCATTGGGTGTGTATTCTTTCTTCTGGATACGGTTTAAAATGAAGATGCTGGTTTTTAAAAGTGTTCCTGTGGAAAAAGTAATGGCAATGGAACACGATATGTATGATACGATTCGAAAACGCCGGGGAATCTGGCGATAATACGAAAAAGACGTCTTTTTGTAGTTTTTGGCTACTAAAGGCGTCTTTTTTGTCTGATAAGGTAAAAAACAGAAAAAACTACTAAAAATACATGCAAAATATTGGCTAAAATTAAGCTAAATAAAATATTGAATATAATACCTTTTGATGATAAAATTTATTGGAGAAAATAAGTAAAAAGTACCAAAGAAGTATGAAGGAGGAAAACAGACGATGAAGATGAAACTCGTGCAAAGCATTAAAGGAAAAATCCTTTTAATGGGCGGCGTTGCAATTGCAGCATCTGTGATTTTGGGAAGTGGCGGAATTACCGCGTTAAATAAGAACAGCCGGAACAATGAGGTATTAAAAGAAATTAATGCCATTAATGTGGCACAGAGTGAGAATCAGAGTCTGGAAACTTCTTATCTTTACTTTCTGGATGATTCCTACCTCGAAAAAATTGTAAAGAATTTATCCGATATGGAAAATGACAGCAAGGCGGCCAAAAAATCTGCCTCCATTCTGGAGAAGAAGAAACTGGATACGGTGGCAGAAACCATCGGAGAGTGCAAGGATAATTATTCACAGATCCGTGAACTGGCATCACAGAGAGGTTACACTTCGGATGTGGGAGAATATCAGAAATTCATTGCCAATGATGAGGATCTTGCAAATACATTTGCTGCTGTCAAAGATGATCAGTCCTGGCTGGATGGCAGCTGGTCATCCATCAGCGGCGGTGGACAGACAATCAAAATTGACGGAAAAACATATACAAAGTTTGTTTATAAGGGAAAAATTCCGGAAGGCGGAAAGAGAGATTATCTCGTTGCCAGAATCGGTGGTAACGGTGCAGGATATGCGGGAAAAGTATATTTTAGTAACATCAGTTTTCAAAAAGGCAGTAAAAAAGAAAAAATAGATCTTTCCAAAGTAACGGATGAGGATATTTCCGGTTCTTACGGTGATGCATTAAAAGATCAGAAAATCACTGATTTTAATAAAGGAAAAGCAATTTATTTCAACAGTAAGTTTACGGCATCCAATGCAAAGTGGGAAGAAGTATCGATTAAGCTTCCGATTACTTCCTACGCGATGCAGGATTACAGTACCGTTACGTTTGAAGCTTATCTCGAAAAGGGAAACTATGCGGAATTGTCTCTTGCTGCAGCGTTTTCGGACAAATATGATTTCAGCGGAACATTTGCTTCCATCAACGATAATTTTGCGACATACAGCAAACATGTTATGGAAGGAAATGATGTGGCGGATGAAGCCAAAGCACTGGAAGCCCAGTTCAAAGAGATGACAGATAATATTCCACTGTATATTTTTGATAAGGGACAGCAGAGTGATGTGAGCAGCAAGCTGGCAGACAAGCAGTCTCAGTTTGAAGCAATGAACAAGGTGGACGAGCAGGTTCTGAAGCTGAAAAAAGAAAATATTACGCTGGCAGATAATTTGACAAAGACAACAGCCACGGTACAGAAAGAAGTGGAAAAAGATACCAGTGCATCCAGAACGAGACTGACAGCAATTATGATTTTTGTGCTGTTTTTAAGTGCAGGTATTCTGATTATGCTGACACTGCTGATCAGCCGAACCATGAATGAGAGTATCAAAAACTTTAAAAATACATTGCAGCAGATGACAGAAGGAAACCTGACCGTTCGTGCCGCAGCAAACGGCAAGGATGAGTTCTCAGCGTTTGGTGCGTATGTCAATCAGTTCCTGGAAAGACTTTCTGAGGTGATCAAATCCGCACAGAAAATTTCCAAGCACGTAAAGAAATCCGGAAACGAACTGGATGTAATGGCAAAGAACAGTAATATGACATCCGGAGAAATCGGAAGCGCGGTAGAGGAAATTTCAAAGGGAGCGACCAATCAGGCCAGTGAGGTAGATGTAGCATCGACACAGATTTCAAAAATGGGAGATGTTTTTGCGGAGATCGTAGCAGATGTAGACCAGCTTGGAGAGATGGCTGAGCAGATGCAGCAGGTAAGTGTGGAATCCACACAGTTTATGGAGGAACTCGGAAGTGCCAACAGTCGTACAACGGAAGCTTTTGCGCAGGTGGCACAGCAGACACATACCACAAATGAATCGGTGCAGAAGATCCGTGAAGCGACGGAACTGATTACTTCCATTGCAAGCCAGACCAACCTGCTTTCCCTGAATGCAAGCATTGAGGCAGCAAGAGCCGGAGAGGCAGGAAAGGGATTTGCGGTAGTTGCAAGTGAGATTCAGAAGCTTGCAGAGCAGTCAAGTTCTTCGGCAGATATTATCAACGGAATTATTGAAGAACTGGCAAATGAAGCAGAACAGACCGTAAGTATTGTGGATGAAGTAACCGAAATAATGCAGAACCAGCAGGAAAAACTTGCAAGCACACAGGAACATTTCCGTACACTCGGAGATGGAATCCAAAAGTCCAGTGAAGAGACTGCTCATATCAAGTCCAGCACAGGTATCTGCGATGATGCCCGCAATAAGGTAGAAGAAGTAATTGTCAGTCTGTCTTCCATTTCCGAGGAAAATGCGGCATCTACAGAGGAAACAACCGCTTCCATGACGGAACTGAATCAGACGATTGAGCAGCTGGTTGAAAAAGCAAAAGAGTTAAATGAGATGGCAGACAGTCTGGCGGGAGATCTGAAATTCTTCCAGATTTAGCGGTTGACAAATACAGATAAAAGGATTAAAGTATAGCAATAAGAGAACAAACCGATGAGAAAGAGGAGTAGACTTATCTGGATATCCCAGAGAGCTGCAGGTGGTGCGATGCAGTATGGAAGGATTTGTTGAATGGACTTTTGAGGGCGACCTGAAAAGGAGCAGATCGCATGGATTCCGTTATGCGGAGGCGATTAATGCAGGAAACATATTTTTGATATGGTTTATTGAGTAGGTGTCGCCGGGAACCGAACCCGTTACCAATTCGGCGCATATGAAGGTATGTGACAGAGCGGACAGATGACTGTCAATTTGAGTGGTACCGCGATAAGAAAGCAAAGGCTTTATTACCGTCTCAGGATTT
>ERZ773145.2874-NODE-2874-length-11502-cov-2.976588_pt1 | contig 11502 bp, 9 predicted proteins | sample MGYA00580848_ERZ773145 | MGnify/ENA primary metagenome ERZ773145 (study PRJEB29015, sample SAMEA2737858) | human gut metagenome | biome: human gut; feature: human-associated habitat; material: faeces | place: China | collected 2012 ... | reverse complement strand
TTTGCCGTAATGATAATCCTTGTTATATTTAGCTACGTCAAAGTAGACGGAACCTTCGCTTTCGTAAGCGTATCCGGCGTCCAGAATCTTCTGTACGAGCTGGATTTGTTCGATAATGTGACCCGAAGCGTGCGGTTCGATGCTGGGAGAAAGTACATTCAGTGCTTCCATTGCCTTATGATAGCGGTTCAGGTAATACTGAACAACTTCCATAGGCTCCAATTCTTCGAGACGGGCTTTCTTGGCTATTTTGTCTTCTCCTTCGTCAGCATCATGCTCTAGATGACCGACATCGGTAATATTTCGTACATAGCGTACTTTATATCCTAAATGAGTCAGATAGCGGAAGAGTACGTCAAATGTGATGGCGGGACGGGCATGTCCCAAGTGAGCATCACCGTATACTGTCGGTCCGCATACATACATGCCTACATGCGGTGCGTGAAGCGGTACGAATAGCTCTTTTTTTCTATCTAAAGTGTTGTAGATGGTCAATTGATGTTCCATAACGTTTACTATTTATTCGATTTGAAACCACAAAGTTAGAATAAAACTTTGATATATAATGATAAATCAACTTGAAATCTGTATCCGGAACATTATATTATATGTATCAATCATTAAGTAAAAACCATCGTCTGACTTGGATTGGCGGAAAACAATATGTATATTGAATAAATTGTAAAGATCAAGTTAAATTATATTTATTCGTGAAATATAATACGATGATTAGCAGTATATTCATTTTTTATTTTTATATTTAGCGTATTAAAACTAATACACAAACATTATGAAAGAAGCACAAGACATAAGACAAGTAACATCTTTGGATGTCATTATCTGCAATCCATATTCTGTTTGCGTTTTATCCTATTGCTCTCCCAATAAAGAAGTCTGAATACATACAAACAAAATAAGAATATGGAAGATCAGGAACTATTGCATAGATATTCAGTTACCAACATTTTGAATAATGACTTTTATTCATCATTGGGATTGGCGCACGGTAAGATGCGTGCTGTGATTTTCTTTTTTCACTGTGCTCGTTGTTCTGGTGATGTGTACTATGAAGAAATTGCCGGCGACTTGTTGGATAAGCTTTTAGAAGAACTTTCTTTAGAAATACCTCTCACTTTTGCGGATGGACTGTGTGGCATCGGCTGGGGAATAGAATATCTGATCCAATCCGGTTTTCTGGAAGGGGATGCCGATGAGATTCTTGTCGAAGTAGACCAGTGTGTTCTATATGCAATTAATTACGAACCAATCAGTGAACTGGGGTTAGATAATGGCATTTTAGGCTTGGGACGCTATATACTGATGCGCCTGCGTCCAAGCTGGCAAAGGGGCGATACCTATTCTAGCATCGAACTAAAAGAAAATTTGATTTACTTGATCGACTGGATGGACCGAAAACTGGATGGACCGGGAAATGATGTAAATGACCTTCTCGACTGGCTACTCGAACTGCGTGTGACAGGATTCTATAAGACGAAAGTGGACAAGATGATAAACAAAATAACATGGAAGAGTTAATCTATGACATTGGATTTCATAAAGGCGAAGATACTCTTTTTTATCTGTTGAAAGGTTATAACGTAGTGGCTGTAGATGCAGATATTGAACTGATAGAAGAAGGTAAAAGCTCTTTTAAAGAGTATATTGATAACGGCAGGCTTATCCTGCTTAATTATGCGATAACGAATGAGAGTGATAAAGATATAAATTTCTTTATTAGTCAAAATACTCTTTGGAACTCGACCAATGGTGCGGTCGCTTCCAGGCAGGGAAATAAAACACTAAAGAAAAAGGTTCGGTCAAAACGGCTGGATGACCTATTCAGAGAATATGGAATGCCTTTTTATTGCAAAATAGATATAGAAGGAAATGATATTATTGCATTGCAAACAATAGAAAATAGTGATGAAAAGCCTCCATATATATCAGTGGAGACAGAATGCCTGGGAGAGAATGAAACCATTGCGATGGGCAAGGAACTGGAGACTCTGGAACGCTTGTATCAATTAGGATATAGAAGATTTAAGTTGGTAGACCAACAAACCCTTACCGTATTAAGTAAACGCGACTTCTATTTTAATATTCCTGAACATCATTGGACTGCGCAAACAGCAATAGATTGTAGATACGCAAAAGAACAATTAGAACTCACTTCAAACCAACGAGGAATGAAATTTACGGATTTCTTTCCAAATGCTTCAGGACCATTCGGTGAAGAACTAGCCGGCAGATGGTACGGCTATAAACTAGCTAGGGAAATACTTAAAAAACATAGAAGAGATAAGATGCAACTGGATGAACCGGAATGGACCTTCTGGTGCGACTGGCATGCTGCATTTTGAGTGTTATAGAAATTGTATTAATAAAAAGGTATCTATCTCATGGAAAACACAGAACAAATAACAATAATAACCACGCTTCGGGTCGATAGCTCCGAACGTCAGCGCAATATGGACGCTGTGCTCCGTTATCTACAGCCTACAGGTATCCGGGTGCTTGTTTTGGAAGCAGACAGGGAGAATCTTTATACGACATGGAAAGACTTTGAGAATGTTGATTTCTGTTTTGTGTATGACGAAGACCCTGTCTTTTATCGTACACATTATTTAAATAGGCTATTGAAAAGATGCACAACTCCTGTTGTTGCTGTATGGGATGCCGAAATGATACTTCCTTATAAGCAGATAGACGAATCATTGGATATGATTATGAATGGGAAGGCGGCAATGGTGATTCCCTATGATCAAACTGTCCTGTTTTTGTCAGAAGAACAGACTGTTGCAAGCTTGAGAGCTGACTCTATCTTAGAACATTTGCAGCTACACTCAGCTTCTTATAGGCGGTGGCTTGGGCGCCCTTCCTGTGGCGGACTTTTCTTTGTGAATAGGGAGGTCTACTTGAAATGTGGCGGAGAGAACGAACATTTTTATGGTTGGGGACCTGAGGATGCCGAACGGGTCCGGCGAATGGAAATATTGGGTTATCCTGTAGGTGTGAATACCGAAGGCCCTTTATATCATTTGTGGCATCCAAGAGGAGATAACTCTCGCTTTTTTAATAGGCAGCTTGCTTCCAACAGTCGTTTGGAGTTAATCAGAATTTGTAACATGGATACTAAGGAGCTAACAGATGATGTAGCATCTTGGAGAAATCGGAAATAAATATGGAAGATAAAGATTTATTGTTAAGTCGGATAGCCAATCATCAATTAATGTTTGGCAGTTTTAATACAGACTCAAGTATTGTATATGGTCGAATGGGACTCGTACTTTTTTTCTTTCACTATGCACGGTATACAGAAAATACCTTATTTGAAGATTTTGGAGGTGAAATATTGGATGAAATCTTTGATGATATGCATACGGAGATGATTTGGGGGTTTGAATCCGGACTGTGCGGCATTGCTTGGGGTATAGAATATTTGTTGGCAAATAAATTTATATCAGGTGATTCTAATGAAGTTCTTTTTGATATCGATCAGAAGATTATGGAGAAGGATCTGAGACGTATCACCGATTACTCTTTTGAAACAGGTTTGGCCGGTTTAGCTTGCTATGTTTCATTACGCCTTATTGGAAAGAATGAGGAAACCGCTTTTGATAAGAGTTTTATTGATGAATTGATGTATGCTTGCTCCAGAATGGAAATAAGCGATCATAATTCTACTGTTGGGGTTGCCATGTTGCTTGGTTTGTATAATGGGAAACGGGTTGATTATCCATATATTGATATAATAAAACGGATTGTAAACAAGCAGGTCGATGGCAAACAGGAAGAATTATCATGGAGAAATGGATTGAAATTATTATTGCTATGAAGCAAATTTACTTAATCAATACAAGAAATAGAGCTGCCAGCTATGGTATAGGTACTTATATAAACCAACTTATAACGTGCCTTTGCCAAACTGCATCTTTGTATCTCACGGTGGTAGAACTGGATTCTGATGAAAAAGAAGTTACACTAGTGAAACAAGATAATATAAGGTATTTGAAATTTCCTCAAATAAGCAGCTTCCTCTACAATACTTATACTGATAGATATAATCGTAATGTAGCTTATTTATTGTCCTTGTTTGTTGATGAAAAGATTGGTTGTATTTTTCATTTCAATTATTTACATCATGCTTCTTTGGCTAGGTGTATTAAATCTCGATTCCCAGAGGCATCTATTATTCTGACGATACATTATTTTAATTGGTGTCTCCTTTTGAAAGGTAACACCTTGTTATTTCGTGAGATTATATATGGCGAAAAAGATGAAAGAAATGATTTTGAACAAATGATTTATATGGATTTTCTGCAGGATAAATCTTTTCTTAATGGCGTAGATAAAGTGATTTGTCTCTCACAATACACTTATAAGCTACTAAATAATGAATATAAGATTCCTGATTCTAAAATAGTGTCTATGGTTAATGGTATTCGTCTGCCTGATACGCTGCTGAACGAGCAGGAATGTGAGAATGAAAAGCGTAAGATGGCATTTGGAAAGGATGAAAAAGTAATACTTTTTGTCGGGAGATTGGATGAGATAAAAGGAGTCAGTTTAATCATTCAAGCTTTCAAAGGAATTCGGGAAAAATTGCCTGATGCCCATTTGTTACTGGTGGGAGATGGGAATTATGATAAATATTTGCCTTTATGTCGGGATTGTTTTGGGAAGATAACGTTTGCCGGGAAAGTAGATAAGGAGCTTTTATCAGTCTTTTATCAAATTTCTGATGTCGGAGTTATGGCTTCTTTCCATGAACAATGTAGCTATGTGGCAATTGAAATGATGGCTTATGGCATTCCTTTGGTTGGTACTGATACGACAGGACTTAAAGAAATGCTCGAAGATGAATGCTATATTTCGGTAGAATATATTGAAGGTAAAAAAGATTTAATAATGAATGCTTTAACTGAAAATTTATTGACTGTTTTATCATTAAACCGGCATAAAAGAATAAGAGATCAATCATGGAAGTATAATATAGAGAATGTAAAACTTCAAACCCCCCCCTTTTTTTTTTTTTTTTCAACTCCTCTCTTTTTATTTGGGAATGTAACACGCGTGTTATTTATTATATTGTTTAATTTAATTTTTTGCAAGATGAAGAAAATTTCAAAAATTAGCCTTCATCAGCTCGATAGAGCTGAGTTGAGCAAAAAGCAGTAGGGTCTTCTCTTTGGAGGAGGCGACCCAGGTTGGTGTAAATGTGGCTCTTGTGCCACTCCATCAGGTGGATCACCATCAACAGCAGAGAATGAGGCTGCAAACAAGGAGAATGGTTATACCATTACCGGTTCAAATGATCCTGTTTGTGTTTGCCAAGGTGGTGAAGGTAGTGCTATGCAAACTGTTTCAAAATAGTGAAATGGCTTGACTAGACATTGAGAGTGGTTATACTCTCATGTATAACTACTCTCTTTTAATTGTAAAATTAAAGCTATTATTATGAAACAATTAATTATTATGTTTCTTTGTGCCTTTCTATTTGCATGTACTTCTGCAAATAAAGGTCGAATAGGGAATGAACAGGATATTACGATTATAGATTTGAGTGATGTGAAATATTCCGAAGAACCGTCGAAGCTATCGGAGTTTGTAGAAAGTATATCTTATATACGTTTAGATGATACGCCATTGATTCCTGATCTACTTTTTACAGGTATAGCGGTAATTGATGATGCCATTTATATTGATCAGAAATTTGTTTATAAATATACTCTTGATGGTAAATTCTTGATGTCATTATTTAAGCAAGGACAAGGACCGGGGGAAGCTAATAAAGTAGCGACGAGGGCTGCCTATGATTTAGAAAACAAGATGGTGGCTGTCAATAATAATATGGGATTAACATTTCGTCTGTATTCATTGGAAGGTGAGCATATAGGTGACGTTTCAAAAGCAGATAGTATTGGTTGGAATAAAACAATTATTTCTTATGTAAATGGGAATGAAGTATATTATTATCTGCCTTGGTCTCGCCCTTTGAGAGGCGATACCATCAATTACGATGGTCCCAATTTTATATTTGCAAAAGATTTGCAAACGGATTCTATTGTTTATCGTCAACAGAATTATCATTATGATATAAAAGCTGTAGTTCAGAATGGAATAGTAAAGGATCAAGGCTATCCTTTCAGTTATGGTTTTAATGACAATCTGTTTTGGTGGAAACACCAATCTGTGGATACAATTTATTGTACTTCTGACTTTAAGGATGTGCGTCCTTGCTATATCATCAAGAAAGATAAATCATTTGCAGATTATGATTTTTGTGTTCATCGCATGGTACTGGACATCCCTGAATATGATTTTGGACGTAGATTGTTGTCTATGGTATATCCGTTGGGAAATGGTGTTTTGTATCATGTAGCAGGAAGATTGGATGACTCCGGCTCGGGTTTCTGTAAGAATAATGATAAGGCCTTGACGTTCTCTCCAAATGGCTTTGTTAATGATGTTGATGAATGCTTTAAATACTGGAATCCCTCTGGCGTTTTAGGTGGAAGTGGATGGGTGAAAGATGGATACCTTTACGCTTTAATGAATGCTTATGAGTTCTTTGAAGAAGGCTGCAAACCTCCATTCTCGGACTTGACAGAAGAAAGCAATCCTGTTATTGTAAAACTAAAATTGAAAAAGTATGAGGAATAGTGATTTATTAGAGCAACTTCAGCAGAAAGATGTTACTTATGTCTACAATTTGTCCGGGCATAATGTATTGAATTCTTTGATAAATTTAAAGCAATTAACCTTTGAAGTGACAGATGCCTGCAATCTTAAATGTAAATATTGCGGTTATGGAGATTTCTATGAAACGCATGGAAAAAGAGAGGATAAGTTTCTTCAGTTTGATGTTGCTAAAAGGCTAATCGATTATCTTTATGATATATGGACTAATCATCAGGCAGCTTCCTCTCCTCATAAGATTGTATTCGGATTCTATGGTGGAGAACCACTCATGAATATGAGCCTTATTGAACAGATTGTTGCTTACCTGGAGTCATTGCCGACAATACCCGGAGTGAAATACGGATATGCAATGACAACTAATGGAATGTTGTTGGATAGATATATGTCTTTCTTGGCAGAAAAGGAAGTGATGTTGTTGCTTAGCCTGGATGGTGACGAATATGCTCAGGGATATCGTGTGGACCATCGGGGAGCTAATTCCTTTCAACGGGTGTTTCATAATATGAAATTGTTGCAATCAACTTATCCTGAATATTTTGCAGAACATGTGAGTTTTAATTCTGTAATTCATGATAAAAATAATGATGTTGAAGTTCTAAAGTTCATTATTGAGCATTTTAATAAACGTCCTCGATTGGCTGAACTAAATAATTTTGGAATAAGTGAAGCTAAAAAGGAGGAATTTAGGAAAATGTTTCGATCCGCTCAAACTACGGAATTTTCATGTGCTGATAGTGATTTCCTGTATGCTTCTTCTGATGTGATGGATCTTCTTAGACTGATAGACAGATTGACTGATAATGTTTATTATCAATATAACTCGTTGTTGAAAAAAAATGCAAGTATAATATTTCCTACAGGAACGTGTCTGCCATTTCAAAAAAAGATATTTCTCACAGTAAATGGAGATATACTGCCATGCGAAAGAATTGATCAGAAGTATATATTGGGGCATGTCACATCTGAAAAAGTCGATCTGGATTTGGATGCGATAGCCAAACAATACTCTGCATACTACAATAAGACCAAACACTTGTGCAAGGCTTGCTATATGAAGCCGTTTTGCAAACAGTGTTTGTTCTATATGGAGAATTTGTCGTCTTCTCCTAGATGCCCCGGTTTTAAAAACAGGAAAGAAGCGTTGGATTATTTGGGCTATTATCTGAATATGCTCCAACAACAGCCCGAAATATATGCAAGAATATCAAAAGAACTAATGGTACAGATATGATGAAACCGACTTATTATTACACCTTATATCCTGATACGTTTCTGTGGATAAATGAAACGGAAGGAGTTATGTATAATGCAAAAGAACACACTTACTTGAGTTTCGACATACACGGTTTGATAAAGAAATACTGCTTGATGTTGAATGAATTAAGAAACTTGTACACTATAGATGTATCACCGGAAGACTGGGAAGATACTGATCTGCGATCATGGATGCTGGATACAGTAGAAAATAAAATGGGGTGTCTGATTGAATATTCGGATACCGAATCACGCCCCATCAGTTTTCCTCCATTACTCAACCTGCAATCGGATGTAGACCGGATTGAAAAGGAGAAAGGAAGAGAGATGGAAGACACGATCGAAGTGAAAGCGATCAGCGGCGGCACCGTGACGTGGAATACCGCTGAAGGCGAATTAGTGGGCGAAGGTGACCTCTTGGCGGGCAGAGTGAACACCCCGATTACTGCCGGCAGTTTCTCTATCCGATAGCCGATGAACACTTCTTGGATATTCAGACATTGGAAACTTTTTTGGCTACGGCAAACAATACTTATCTCTTGCAGGTCAATGTAATAGGAGATATACTGCAATATCCTTATAAAAAACAACTGATGTGCTTATTAGGAGGTTTAACTGCGAAAGTTTGCCTGTATATGCTGGGAGATAATGCTAAGGGTATCGGGGACTTGTTGAACTCTTCGGAGTTTGATAAAGACAAATATGAATTAAAACTTTACTATGCCGGGCAAAACTCATTTGATGAAATAAACCGGATGCTGGCAGATTCTTCTATATCGTTTTCATGGATCTATATCATACTCGGAGAGTCTGATATAGAGGAGATGGAAGAAATGAAGCAAAACAACGTTAATGTGGAAATTATTCCGTGTCCTGCCTTTACCGGAGATAATTTGGATTTCTTTGAGCAATACATATATACTTGTAAAGAAGATATTACTGTATGTAGTTATGATAAAAAAGATATTTTTGCGCATCAGGTGATGAATTCAAATTATTGGGGCAGATTGTCGGTATTCCCTGATGGTAGTGTTTATTCTAATATTAATAATCCTCCTGTCGGTACCATAAAAGATACTATATATGATTTGATAATCAAAGAGATGAAGAATCGCTCGGCTTGGAGATTAACACGGGACGTTACTCCCGAATGTGCAAAGTGCCTGCACCGTTATTTGTGTCCGCCGCCTTCTAATTATGGGTTTGTGATTGGAAAATTCAATTTATGCCATCTGAAATGAATAAGCAGATATATGTTTTAGATGAATACATCACTTCTACTAAAAATGGGATAGGGGTATTTATCACTGAGCTTCTACAGTGTCTAAAGAAAATGGATGTGGATATTTGCCATGTAATCTTTAATGTCAGGCAACCGGAGATTAGGGTATGTTCTAAAAATGGAATGAAGATAATATCGATACCTCGTTTTCCTTCTGGTAATTTCTTTGATAACTGGAAAGTGGTGAACAGAGTTTTTCGTCTGTTCGTTCCTGATTCTTTGGAGAATGTGTTTTGCTTTAATCATTCTCCTTGTCCTGAATTGCTGGAGAGTCTACGCAACTCTCATCCTTTGTCCAAGCAATTGTATGTTATTCATAATCTTTGGTGGACTTCACCTTTACTTGGGGATGACTGTTTGTTGGCAAATATTGTAAAGAATAGAAGTAGATCGTTGAAGAATAAAACATATAAATGGATTTTAAATACTGTTGATAAGGAGCTACAGATGTGCCAGACAGTAGATGCAGTAGTTTGTCTGACAAAAGGAACACATCAAGTACTTACTAATATCTATAGGATTGATCAGGAAAAGATATTCTTAATACCTAATGGACTGAAAAGAAATCAATACATAAACTCAAAAATGGATAAGAATAAACTTCGAGAACAATACTATATAGATGACAAAGAGAAAGTGATTCTTTTTGCAGGAAGACTTTCTGAATTTAAAGGGATATATGCTGTGTTGGATGCTTTTTGCATATTACTAAAAGAGTTTTCTAATATTCGTTTAGTACTTGCAGGTTCTTTACTACCCGAATTTGTCTTGTCTAATTATGCTCATATTTCTACTAAAGTAACATATACCGGGCATTTGGAACGTAAGGAGTTGAAGAAGTGGTATCAAATGGCAGATATTGGAGTCATTCCTTCTTACACAGAACAGTGTAGTTATGTTGGTATTGAAATGATGATGCATGGACTTCCGATAGTGACATCTGATGGTTTCGGTTTACGGGATATGTTTAAAGATCAGGGCAATGCTATAGTAGTCCCTATTGGGAAAAGAACAAAGAAAAATGGTACTTTTAGTGAGAATTTGGTCCATGCTTTGACTATGCTTTTATCTTCGGAAACACTAATGAATGAGATTGGACGAAATGCGCGGAAGGCTTATCTCAAACATTACGGTTTATGCCAAATGAAAGAGGGATATAAACGCTTGCTGGATGCTTTTTAAAAAATTAAATATATGATGGAAATACCCCGAATTCTTTATTCTTCCCCTTTTATGGGAAACTATTTTTGTGAAATCGCTCATTATAATATGGCTTTTGTCGCTATAGCAAAGAATGCAGTGACTTATCTTAAGAGTCTGGCTATCTATGCTAAAACAGGTACTGTTGTTTCTGATAAGGAAGAAATACATGAAGTGGTCGGTTATAGTTCCATGAATGGTTATCTATATCCGGTGAAACAACTTGATGGAGAGTGGGGAAATGGTATTATGAAGTTTGCTGTTTGGAGAGATCCTGTTGAAAGATTAGTTTCCTGCTACAAGAATTTCTGTTTGGAATACCACCACCAGCAACGGCGTTATTTTGAGTATTTGGATTTGTGTCGGGAACCGTCCTTCGACCGGTTTATGGAATTTGTGCGTTTTGAACTGGGGAAAAGTGATCCTCTTTATCAAGATGAGCACATTCGTCGGCAGTCGGATTATTATTCTTGCGAGGATGTAGACTATATCGTTCCTATAGAAAAGTTGGATACCTTTCTGCAGGTATATAAGATCCCTCAGGTTGGAGATATTAGAAATTCTACTCATGCAAAATTTGCATTGATTAATACTGATTATATTGAAGAGATTAAAGACCTTTATAGGTTAGACTATCAGATTCGTCCCAACTACTAATTTTATATTTAGATCAAATGAAAAACGCACTAAAAACATGAAACGTTTTCCTCATTATATCCAACTGGATGCCATGGATTGTGGTCCATCCTGCCTCCGTATGATAGCGAAATATTACGGCAAGACTTACTCGCTTCAAACGCTTCGTGCCCGTTCCTTCATTACTCGCGAAGGAGTATCGATGCTTGGAATCAGTGATGCTGCCGAATTCATAGGCTTCCGTACATCCGGCGTGCGAATCACTTTTAAGCAATTGGTGGAAGATGTCCCTTTACCATGTATTCTTCATTGGAACCAAAATCACTTTGTCGTTTGCTATGACATTCGCAAGAAGAAAGACGGTTATTGGGTTAGTATTGCTGATCCTGCTAGCCAGTTGGTAACTTATAAGGAAAAAGAATTCAGGA
>ERZ773145.2869-NODE-2869-length-11512-cov-9.104565_pt1 | contig 11512 bp, 10 predicted proteins | sample MGYA00580848_ERZ773145 | MGnify/ENA primary metagenome ERZ773145 (study PRJEB29015, sample SAMEA2737858) | human gut metagenome | biome: human gut; feature: human-associated habitat; material: faeces | place: China | collected 2012 ... | reverse complement strand
TGGTGGCCTTTACCGCACAGGTGGCCGCCATTGAGCCGCAGTTCCAGTACAGCTACAAGGCTATGCTGGAGATCGATGTTCTGCTGGCAAAGGCACGGCTGGCTTTGGATCTCAAGGCATTCAAGCCTGCTGTCCGCACCGACGATTCCTTCTCGCTGATCCGTGCGCGCCACCCGCTGATCGATCCTAAAAAGTGCGTGCCTGTGGATATTGCTCTGGGCAGGGATTACGATTCGCTGATCATCACCGGACCGAACACCGGTGGCAAAACCGTCACCTTGAAAACAGCGGGCCTGCTGTGCGCCATGGCGCAGTGCGGCTTCCTGATCCCGGCTGACGAGCGCAGCGAGATCTGCGTATTTGACGAATTTCTGGTGGATATCGGCGATGAACAGAGCATTGAGCAGAGCCTTTCCACCTTCTCCGGTCATATGAAAAAGATCACCGGCATTCTGGAGCTTGCCATGCCGCACACACTGGTGCTGCTGGACGAGCTTGGTGCCGGTACCGACCCCGCCGAAGGTGCTGCGCTGGCTGTGGCCATCATTGAAGAGCTGCGCCGCCGCGGCGTGCTGCTGATGGCCACCACTCACTACGCTGAGCTGAAGGTGTTTGCTCTGGAAACCAAGGGCGTTGTCAATGCCAGCTGTGAGTTTGATCTGGAAACGCTGCGCCCGACCTATAAGCTGAGCGTCGGCGTGCCGGGCAAATCCAATGCGTTCCTCATCAGCGAAAAGCTGGGCATCCCGGAGCGCGTGATCGAAGCGGCACAGCAGCATCTTTCCGCAGAGGATAAGCGTCTGGATGCCGTTCTGGGACAGCTGGATGATCTGAAGCTGCAGCTGAAGGAAAGCCAGAACGAGGTGGAAGAGCTGAAAAATGAAGCTTCCCACCAGCTGGAAGCCGCGCAGAAAAAGCGTGATGAGCTGATCCGTCAGGGTGAAAATGAACTGGAAGCTGCCCGTGCCAAGGCTCGTGCGCTGGCACAGCAGGTGGAAAGTCAGGCTTACGCCCTGACCGATGAACTGCGTCAGCTGCAGAAGGACGAGCGCATGAGCACCCAGCAGAAAGCTCAGCGCGCCCGCGAGATCGCCAAAAAAGAATCGGAAAAGCTGTTTATCGGCTCCGAGGCGGTGCATAACCCCGTCAAGGAATTTGTGCCGCTGAAAGAGGTCAAGGTAGGGCAGGAGGTCTGCATTGCAGAGCTGAACCAGCTGGCCACCGTATTGGCCCTGCCGGATAAAAACGGCGATGTTCTGGTGCGTGCAGGCATCATCAAGACCAAAGTTCCGCTCAAGGGCTTGAAACAGCCGGAAAAGCTGGTCAAGGAAAAGAAACCGCAGACTAAAGCACAGCAGCGCTATTCCCGCCTGACCGGCGATGCCAACCGCCCGAACGGCAGGGTAGAGAGGGTACAGCGTTCCGCCAAGATGGAATGCAATCTGCTGGGCCTGACGGTGGACGAAGCGCTGCCGGAGGTGGATTCCTTTATCGACCGTGCCATCCTGAACGGACAGACAGTGGTTTATCTGATCCACGGCAATGGAACCGGTGCGCTGCGCACAGCTATCCACAAGCATCTGCGCGGCAACCGCATGGTCAAAAGCTTCCGTCTGGGCCGTTATGGCGAGGGTGAAAGCGGCGTGACCGTGGTAGAGCTGAAATAAAGAAAAAGCTATCCGAAGGATTTTTCGGGTAGCTTTTTCTCACATTGAAGGAATTTGCAGAGCAGGATCGTATTCTATAAAGAATGCTAATATAAGGATGTAAGCCAAAATGGCAAAACGATATTCCAATGCCGCGCACTCAAAAAGACGAAAACAGACTTCTCATGTGCTCAAAAATACGGTCATTCTGCTTTTTTGCGCAGTGGGCATCTGGTTTGGCAGCTCACTCTGGCATGCAGCGCTGACTCTGCAGACAGCTCAGCCAGCGGAAAGCATCGCCGGTGAAGAATTCCGTCCGCAGGTCGGTGATCCGCCTTACCGCGTGGTGATCGATGCCGGGCACGGTGGAGCAGACCCGGGTGCAAGGGGAGTGATCGAAGAAAAAGATATGACCGCAGCAACCGCCTCGGAACTGATCCGGCTGCTGCAGCAGGACTCTAATTTTATTCCGCTGCAGACCCGTGACAGCTTTGATGAAACCACTACGCCCGCCCAGCGTGCCGCCAGAGCGGACGAACAGGCACCGCAGCTGCTGCTTTCCATCCACGGCAACTCAGCTGCAAATGGCTCCACTGCATCCGGCTTTGAGTGCTATCCGGCAGTGCCGGGCCGGACTTGGCATCAGGAAAGCTTTTACTTTGCGCAGCTGCTTGCCAAAGGAATGCAGGCTGCAGGAGCATCTCTGCGTGGGCGCGGGGGAGTCCGATACATTTATTATCTGGAAAACGATCAGAAGCAACTGGTGGAAAGTACCCACACCGAGGTGCGTGCAGAGCGAAGCTTTACGCTGCTGGAAGATGTAAATTGTCCGGCAGTGCTGGCAGAGCAATGCTTTGTAACGAATGAAGCAGATGTTGCACAGTTCGGCAGCGAAGAAGGCTGTAAAAAAACAGCCCGCGTTTATTACGAAGCGATCTGTGCATACTTTGGCACACAGCCGCAGGCCGAGCAGCTTGCCGGGTTCACTTTAAATTAAAAAGTATCAGCATAGCATCACCAAAGGAGAAGAAGCGATAACATTCTGAACCCAACACCATACAGCCATCAGTATTTTAAGACCGCTGAACTCATAACCAGAAGAGAAGGGCGGTCTTATTTTTTTGATTGCATAATTTTCGTATAATGCACGTTATGTGAAATACAGGGAAGCGAAAAATCTCTATTTTCCTGAATCTGGCCTTTTTCTGCGACCTGCGGATCTGCAGCCATCTGTAATACCGTATGATTCAACTTTTGCGTTTTTTATATTTTTGTGTCTCATTAGTATTTTGGTGCTACAATCTTTTTATGGACTTACAAATTACAAAGCTGCACAGTCTGCCGCTGCCATGCGCGCTTGCATTTTATTTTTTCAGATTCTCTTTTTATGTTGCTATAAGTTCTGTGATCATTCTGATCTTTTTATTTTTCTGTGAACGACCATTTGCTCGTACGATTTCAAATCGCTGGCCAGATCACAGCTTATCATTCCATTATTTATATTTATATAAATATATCTATAAAAATACCGCCGATGACATGTCCGCACTTTGGACGCGTCACAGACGGTATCGTTTCATTTTATGGGTATTCTTATGTGGTTCAGGAATTTCCGTTTCCAGCGTTCGCATCAGGCTTCATTGCAAGCACGGAAGCATCCAGCCCGATGCCATCCTGAGCCGCACCCTCAAAGGCTTTCATGGGCACAGACGAAAGTTCCTCATCCAGAGCTGAATCCTCTGCTGTCTCCCCTGTTTCCTTTTCTGTTGTATCCAAGATGTGAGAAGATGCTTTGGGCTTTTTGACCTTGCCCAGCGGGTTTTCTTCAATAGCCGCGCGCACCTGAAATTCCTGTAGGTGCGTATAAATTTGTGTGGTAGACACGTTGCTGTGGCCCAGCAGCTGCTTTAAAGTCAGAATGTCCACATTACCAGTCTGATACATCAGAGTTGCGGCAGTGTGGCGCAGCTTATGTGTGGAAAAGCCTTTTAATCCGGCTGCTTTCATTGCACCGGTCACTAGCTGTTCTACCCTGCGGTTCGAGATACGCTCTTTGCGCCGTCGGGTAATAAAGACCGCCTTTTCCTGCGGCAGAAGCCCCTCCATCGTATTGCGTTTGCCCAGATACAGCCGCAATGCTTCCATGCAGGCATCATTCAGATAAACCATGCGCTCCTTGTGGCCCTTGCCAAACAGGCGTATCTGGCGGTTTTCCAAATCAATGTCGTCCAGATTCATGCCGACAAGCTCTGCCAGACGCATTCCACAGTTCAAAAACAGCGTCACCATGCAATAATCCCGCTCCGGAAAATCGCTTTGGGTCTGCGTGCTTTCCAATAACTCCATGGACTGCTCCGCCGTCAGATATTTGGGCAGTACCTTATCCTGTTTGGGTGGGTGGATGGCCGCAGTCGGATCTGCATCCAGCCGGTTGACCTGATTGACCAGGTAATCATAAAAGCCGTGCAGGCTTGCCAGCCGCCGGGCCGTTGAGGACTTTTTGTTGCCGCACTCGCGGTTTAAAAAGTACAGATATTCGTAGATATCCTCCTTTGTTACGGAGGCCCAGAATGCGGTGTCCAGCCCTTTGGGGTCGATATCCTTCATCTCGCTGTCTTCGGGCACAAGCCCACGGCGGCGCTTCATAAAACGGCTGAATCCGCGCAGATCACAGTAGTAGCTGAACGCCGTGTTTGCGCTTTTGCCCGCGATCACTTCCAGATAGCGGACGTATTCTACAATGTCCGGCGCAGCATCATCGAAGGGCTTGTGCTTGCCGGGATTTTTCTCGTCCAGATAGATCGACATTGTTTTTCCTCTTATAAGCGGTCAGATTTCAGGGCATTGATCGCATCGGTGATATAAGCCGCGCCGATCAGCTGCATTCCAGGATAATCTGCCGGGCTCAGATGATTCAGGCTGTGCTTCGGGATCACCGCACGTTCAAAGCCGATACGCTCTGCCTCATGCAGGCGCTGTTCCAGATTGGGTACGCTGCGCACTTCACCGCCAAGGCCGACCTCGCCAATGGCGATCAGCTTATCGCTGACGGGCCTGTCCAGCAGCGAGGAGACCATACTCAAGCAGACAGAAAGATCACAGGCAGTATCACGCAGCGCAATGCCGCCCACGATGTTGATATATACATCCAGGTTTCCAAAGAAATACCCTGCACGCTTTTCCAGCACAGCGATCAGCAGATTCATGCGGTTGTAGTCGTAGCCGCTGCAGGCACGGCGCGGTGCTGGAAAATTGGTTTTGGTTGCAAGGGCCTGAATTTCGCTCAAAATGGGACGGCTGCCCTCCATGGTACAGGCCACACAGTTGCCGGAAACGCCAAGAGGACGGCCTTCCAGCAGCATCTGTGAAGGGTTTTCGATCTCAGCAAGGCCCTGCCCCGTCATATCAAACATGCCCAGCTCATTGGTGGAGCCATAACGGTTCTTGGCCGCACGCAGGATGCGGTACGGCAGCATTTTATCGCCCTCAAAGTAAAGCACCGTATCCACGATATGCTCCATGACTTTGGGGCCTGCAATGGCACCGTCCTTGTTCACATGGCCCACAATGAACATGGGGATCTCCTGCTTTTTGGCCACGGCCAGCAGGCGGGCCGCACTTTCCTTGACCTGACTTACCGTACCGGCGGAGGACGAGATATCCATGCAGCGCATCGTCTGGATGGAGTCGATGACCACGAGATCCGGCTTTTCTTTTTCGATCAGGCCGCAGATCTCGTCCACATCATTCTCCGCTGCCAGAAAGATGTTATCCTGCGGCACTTTCAGCCGGGCAGCGCGCAGCTTGACCTGCCGCACCGATTCCTCGCCAGTGATATACAAAACGCTGTGCTGGTTGGAAATGGCACCGCACAGCTGCAGAAGCATAGTAGATTTGCCCACACCCGGCTCACCGCTCAAAAGCACAACGCCGCCCAGCACAATGCCGCCGCCAAGTACACGGTCCAGCTCCGAAATGCCGGTCAGAATACGGCTTTTTTCTTCGGTCATGCTGATCTCAGAAAGGCGTTTTGCGGTCAGGGTGGTCACCCCTTCCGGGCGGGCGGCTGCCGCCTGTTTGGCTGCGGCAGTACCTGCTTTGGGGGCTTCCGCTACAACGTCCTCGTTCATCGTGTTCCAGCTGCCGCAGCTTGGGCAGCGGCCCATCCAGCGGGGGCTTGTCTCGCCGCAGTTGGAACACACATATACAGTTTTCAGTTTTGGTTCCTTCATCAAAAAAGCTCCTGTTACATTGTCTTGGCTTTATTATTCTCTATTGTAGCATATAACAAGCAAACCCGCAAGAAAAGCCCTTGCTCAAAGCCTGCTTCCAATGCTTGCAAGCGCTGCAGAAATGCCGCACAGCGGCACAAATAACGTCAGCGTCAGCAGATACTGCCGGATGAATCCATGTGGCCGGACGATCTCCCGGTCAGGCCCTGCTGCAAAAAAGGAACAGACGCGGATCTGGCTGCTCACCCGCAGAGAATCTGTGCCGAGCGTGCACAGCCCTGCAGAAGCAGCTGCCGCAGGCAGAAATGCAAGCAGCAGAAGCCACGTTTCTCTTTTCAGTGCCGTGTCGGAAAGCAGCTGCACAAACAGCGTCCCGTTTCCCAGCCCATAGAACATCGTAAACAAAAAGATCAAAACCGGCCCAAGTGCGGAAAAGCCCATCAGGAACAGAAGGGTCGCGGCCGCAGCCAGCGTAAGATATTCCATTCCGAAAAGGCTGGCCGCAGTATGTGCATCTGCAGCGGCAAACAGGCCGCGCCAGCTTTGCAGGTAATATTGCAGCCAGTCCGGCTGCTGCTTTTCGCAGAAAGCCAGAAGCACGCCAGCTGAGCCAGAGCCGATCAGAAAGGCACAGACGAGCAGCCAGCAGGTTTTCTGCCGGGTTTCCGTGTTATGTCTCTGCAGCGGTGAAGGCACTTCCGGTGCGGATCGTTCTGGCGGCAGTGTTTTCCGCGGCTGCGGCAGAAGCGCAGCTTCACCTGTGGGAAGCGGCTGCGCGGCTTCTGGCAAGTGCGCTGGCGTTCCTGTTTGCTGATAGACCCACATGATCGAACCTCCTTGTTTTATTTGTTCAGCTGCGGCGCTTTTTCTCCCGGGTCACCATGCCCAGCAATCCGCCAATACTGCCGCACAGGATCAGCACAGCAAACCGCAGCAGCGGCGGCTCTTCCGTAAGCGTACCGGAAGGAACGCTGAGCACCACGAGCAATGCCGCATAAAACAGGCCCTGTACAAGCCCGCACAGCAGGCCGCGTTCCTTTTTGCAAAATGCAGCGATCCAACCGCTGCAAAGGCTCCCTGCACCAACGGCTGCTGTTGCCAGCGGCGGTGCGGCGGCACCAGAATAACCCTGTGCTGTCATCAGCGCTGCCATTGCGGCCAGCCAGCCCGCTGTGACCATAACGCCGACTGCCCCAGCCAGCAGAAGAACCCGGAGTTCCGCCGGGAAAAGTTTTTTCTCAGACATAAAAACGCGCCTCCCTGCCAGTAATCTATGCAGGAAGACGCGTTTGATATGCTCTTAATTGTTTGAAGAAAAAGCTTACTTCTTGTCAGCCTTGTCCATGTTCAGCTTTTCAACAGCGGAAATTGCAGTCTTGGTGAAGCGGATCTTCACACGGTCAGCACCGGTCTCCAGAACAAAGGTATCGTCCTTGATTGCAACAACACGGCCAATGACACCGCCAATGGTGGTGACCTGATCGCCGATCTCCAGGCTGCTGCGCATTGCGGCATCCTTCTTCTCCTGCTTCTTCTGGGGACGATAGATCATGAAGTACAGCAGAACCAGCATCAGAGCCAGTGTGAAGAACAGGCTGATGTAGCCTTCGGAAGTGGTAGTCAGAAATTGCATGGGGCAAAATCTCCTCTCAAAATTCAGATAAGCTTATTATACCTTTTTAAACGACCTGTTGCAAGGCTTATTCTCAAATTCGGGTATCCAGAAGCTTTACATATTTATCGTGGAAAGCCGTGAAGGTGCCTGCATCCAGCTCATCCCGGATGCGCTCCATCAGATGGTTATAGAACCACAGGTTGTGCATGACGGCAAGGCGCATTCCCAAAATCTCCTCCGCTTTGAACAGGTGGCGGATATAGGCGCGGGAATAGCTGCGGCAGACCGGACAGCCACAGGCAGGATCAATAGGGCGTTCATCGCGCTCATACTTTGCATTCTTGATGTTGATGATACCGCCCCAGGTGTTCAAGTGGCCGTGGCGTGCATTACGGCTGGGCATCACGCAGTCAAACAGATCCACGCCGCGGGAAACTGCCTCAATGATATTGCCGGGGGTGCCAACGCCCATCAGGTAGCGGATCTTATCCTTGGGCATGTGGGGCTCCACCTGACTGATCATTTCATACATCACCTCGGTGGGCTCGCCCACAGCCAGACCGCCGATGGCGTAACCGTCCAGATCAAGATCTGCGATCTGCTTCATGTGCTCCACACGCAGATCAGCAAAGGTGCAGCCCTGATTGATGCCAAACAGCAGCTGATCGGGATTCACGGAAATGCCCTCATGCTTCAGGCGGGCCATTTCAATCTTACAGCGTTTCAGCCAACGGGTCGTGCGTTCACAGCTGGCTTTGGAGTAATCGTGCTGGGCGGGGTTTTCCACGCATTCATCAAAGGCCATGGCGATGGTAGAGCCAAGGTTTGCCTGGATCTGCATACTCTCTTCCGGGCCCATAAAGATGCGGTGGCCGTCCAGATGGGAGGCAAAGGTCACGCCCTCTTCGGTGATCTTGCGCAGCTTTGCCAGACTGAATACCTGAAATCCACCGCTGTCGGTCAGAATGGGGCCGTTCCAGCGGGTAAATTTGTGCAGACCGCCCATATCGGCTACCAGCTTGTCGCCGGGGCGCAGATGCAGGTGGTAGGTGTTGCACAGCATGACCTGTGCGCCAATGTCTTTCAGGTCCTGAGCAGACAACCCGCCCTTGATGGCACCGGCGGTAGCCACGTTCTGAAAAGCGGGCGTCTGCACCGTGCCGTGCACGGTCTTGAACTCGCCCCGCCGGGCGTCGTGTTCCTGCTTGAGCAGCTTATAGGTCGTCAAAGAAGGCATAGTTTTTGTTCCTTTCTGTGCACGGAAAACAGCCGTGCGATCTTCATGAAAAAGCCCGGGATCAGGCTCATCAACAACAGAATAGCGGGAAAAATAATCAAAGAATCAGCATCGCATCGCCAAAAGAGAAGAATCTATAACGTTCCTCCACAGCCACCTTATAGGCTGCCATGGTCTTTTCGTAGCCATACAGGGCCGACACCAGCATGATAAGGGTGCTTTCCGGCAGGTGGAAGTTGGTGATCAGGCCGTCGATGCAGTTGAACTTCACGCCTGGATACAGGAAGATAGAAGTGTTGCCGCTGCAGGCGCGGATCTCGCCGTACTTTGCGGCAACGGCTTCCAGCGTGCGGCAGCTGGTAGTGCCCACTGCGATCACACGGTGACCGGCAGCCTTGGTATCGCGGATCATCTGCGCCGTTTTTTCGTCGATGCAGTACCATTCGCTGTGCATTTTGTGATCCGTGATCTCGTCCTCCTGTACAGGGCGGAAGGTGCCCAGACCCACATGCAGGGTCACTTCAGCAATGTTCACGCCCTTGGCGCGGATGGTATCCATCAGTTCCGGGGTGAAGTGCAGGCCAGCCGTAGGGGCTGCAGCACTGCCAAGCTCCTTTGCGTAAACAGTCTGATACTGGCTCTGATCCTCCAGCTGCTTTGTGATGTAGGGCGGCAGAGGCATTTTGCCAAATTCGTCCAGCTTTTCATAAAGGGTCTCGGTATCGTAATAGAATGTAACGTACTTGTTGCCGTCCTCCATGGTCTCGTCCACCACGGCGGTCAGACTGCCGTCACCAAAGCTCACCTTCGTGCCGGGCTGCATCCGCTTGCCAGGCTTTGCAAGGCACTCCCACTGGTCGCCTTTGACCTGACGCAGCAAAAGCAGCTCACACACAGCACCGGTGGGCTGCTTGACGCCCACGATGCGGGCAGGCAGGACCTTGGAATTGTTTACCACCAGCAGGTCGCCCGGCTCTAAAAATTCCGGTAGATCGTGGAAGATCTTGTGCTGGATGCTGTCGTCTTTCTGGCTCAGCACCATCAGCCGTGCAGAGTCTCTGGGGTCAGCCGGCTCCTGTGCAATGAGCTCTTTGGGTAAATCATACCAAAAATCTTTTTTTAACATAGTGTGCATTTGCCTTTCCGATGATTGACACGGACAACGTATCAATGATATCATAGAATCTGTATAAACAGTATCTATTATATTGCATCGCTGTCCGGTTTGCAAGCCGTGTTGTGCACAATGATAAGATTTGCTGTTTGTTTTTTTGAAAGGAAAGGTGCTGGAAATGGATAGACAGTATAAAGTGGGTATCGTAGGCGCAACTGGTATGGTGGGTCAGCGTTTTGTGACTCTGCTGGAGAATCATCCCTGGTTCAAACTGACCGTGCTGGCTGCATCCGGCCGCAGTGCGGGCAAAAGCTATGAGGATGCAGTGGGCTCCCGCTGGGCCATGACTACTCCCATGCCGGAGAGCGTGAAGAAGATGACCGTTCTGGACGCTTCCAAGGTAGAGGAAGTTGCTTCGCAGGTGGATTTTGTTTTCTGCGCTGTCAATATGCCCAAGGACGAGATCAAAGCACTGGAGGAAGCATACGCCAAGGCTGAGTGCCCGGTGGTCTCCAACAACAGTGCCCATCGTTTCACCTCGGACGTTCCTATGGTGGTACCTGAGATCAATGCCGACCATATCGAGATCATTCCCGCCCAGCGTAAGCGTCTGGGCACCAAGCGCGGTTTCATCGCCGTCAAGTCCAATTGCAGCCTGCAGAGCTATGTGCCTGCCCTGCATCCCCTGATGAAGGACTTTGGCGTGAGCAAGGCGCTGGTGTGCACCTATCAGGCCATTTCCGGTGCTGGTAAGACCTTTGACCGGATGCCTGAGATCGTGGACAACGTGATCCCCTACATCGGCGGCGAGGAGGAAAAGAGCGAGCGCGAGCCGCTGAAGCTGTGGGGCCACATTGAGGGCGACCAGATCGTCAATGCTGAGAAGCCGGTCATCACTGCACAGTGCTTCCGTGTGCCTGTTTCGGACGGCCACACCGCAGCCGTGTTCGTAAGCTTTGACAAAAAGCCCACCAAGGAGCAGATGTTGGAAGCTTGGGCGAACTTCCGCGGCCCTGCACAGGAACTGAACCTGCCCAGCGCTCCCAAGCAGTTCCTGCACTACTTTACTGAGCCGGATCGTCCGCAGCCCAAGCTGGATCGCAACACCGAAAACGGTATGGCAGTGTGCATCGGCCGTCTGCGGGAGGACACCCTGTTTGATTACAAGTTTGCCTGCATGAGCCACAACACCCTGCGCGGTGCTGCCGGCGGTGCTGTGCTGCTGGCCGAGCTGCTGGCAGCAAAGGGCTATATGGACTAATGCCTGAATTTTTGCGCGATACACGCAGCAAAGGAGTTTTTTACTATGAAGAAGCCTGTCTTTACCGGTGCGGGTGTTGCCATCATCACCCCGATGTACGAGGACGGAAGCATCAACTTTGACGAGTTGGGCCGCATTATCGAGGATCAGATCGCCCGCCACACCGATGCCATCATCATCTGCGGCACCACCGGCGAGTGCTCTACCATGACCGATGAGGAGCAGCTGGCCGCCATCAAGTTCACCGTGGATACGGTCAATCACCGCGTACCGGTCATTGCCGGTGCCGGTTCGAACGATACCGACCACGGCTGCGCACTGGCAGCAAAGTCTGCTGCCTGCGGTGCCGATGCCCTGCTGATGGTCACCCCCTACTACAACAAGACCTCGCAGGCCGGTCTGGTGGC
>ERZ773145.2867-NODE-2867-length-11518-cov-21.451365_pt1 | contig 11518 bp, 7 predicted proteins | sample MGYA00580848_ERZ773145 | MGnify/ENA primary metagenome ERZ773145 (study PRJEB29015, sample SAMEA2737858) | human gut metagenome | biome: human gut; feature: human-associated habitat; material: faeces | place: China | collected 2012 ... | reverse complement strand
GACAACTTCTGCACCTACTGCATCGTGCCTTATGTCCGCGGCCGCGAAAAGAGCCGCAAGCCCGGCGATATCCTCGCCGAGTTCCGCGGCCTTGTGGAAGCGGGGTATAAGGAGATCACCCTGCTGGGCCAGAACGTCAACAGCTACGGCAAAGGGCTGGAAGAGAAGGTGGACTTCTCCGATCTGCTCAACCTGCTCTGCTCGGTGCCCGGCGATTACCAGATCCGCTTCATGACCAGCCACCCGAAGGACGCCAGCCACAAGCTGATCGACACCATTGCGGCCCAGCCGCATCTGTGCAAGCACCTGCATCTGCCGGTGCAGTGCGGCTCCAACGAGATGCTGCGCCAGATGAACCGCCGCTATACCGTGGAGCAGTACCTCGAACTCATCGAGTACGCCCGCAAGACCGTGCCCGGCATCACCTTCTCCAGCGACATCATCGTCGGTTTCCCCGGTGAGACGGAGGAGGACTTCCAAGGTACCCTCGACCTGATCCGGAAGGTCGGTTACATGCAGCTGTTCACCTTCATCTACTCCAAGCGCACGGGCACCAAGGCGGCAGAAATGCCCGACCCCACCCCCCGCAAGGAGAAGACGGACCGGATGAGCCGGCTGCTCAAGGTTCAGGACGAGATCGCCATGGATCTCGTCAAGGCGCAGGTAGGCCAGACCGTCCGCGTCCTCGTGGAGGGCTACGGCCGCAACGAGGGTACCCTGTCCGGCCGGTTGGACAACAACCTGACCGTGGAGTTCATCGCCGACCCCGGCCTGATGGGCCAGTATGCGCAGGTCCGCCTGACCGGTGCCCGCGCTACCGTCCTGCTGGGCGAACTCGAAGCCTGAGCTTTTCCCGCTGCGGCAGCAAAACCGGCTGCTGCACCTCAAAATAAACGAACATCAAAGGAGAACATTCTTATGGATTGCATCGACCTCTTCAAGCGTGCTGCTATGGCACTTCAGACCGACCCCCGCTACCTCGCCCTCGATCAGGCCCGCAAGCTCAACGACAGAGACGAAGAGCTGCAGAACATGATCGGCGAGTTCAACCTTGCCCGCATGGACCTGAACAACGAGATCGGCAAGACCGAGCGCAGCGATGCCCGCATCGCCGAGCTGAACGAGAAGGTCAACGACCTCTACGGCAAGATCATGGCCGACGAGGGCATGACGGCTTACAACGAAGCCAAGAAGGACTGCGAGAACCTCGTCAACTATATCGACGCCATCATCAACACTGCCATGAACGGCGGCGACCCCATGACGGTGCAGGAACCCAGCGCCTCCTGCACCGGCAGCTGCTCCACCTGCGGCGGCTGCCACTGACCCAGATGTGAAACGGAAAACGCGGCTTCGCTTTTGCAGGCCGCGTTTTCCTTGCAAAAGCGGTTACTCGCTGCAAACCCCAACAACAACGGAATGCAAGAAAGGTGGACTACCATGGCCGAACTGTCGCCCATGATGCAGCAATATCTGGAAATCAAAAATCAACACAAGGACGAGATCTTGTTCTACCGCATCGGCGACTTTTACGAGATGTTCTTCGATGATGCGCTGACCGCCTCGCGGGAGCTGGATCTGACGCTGACCGGCAAGCAGTGCGGGCTGGAAGAGCGGGCCCCCATGTGCGGCGTGCCCTTCCACAGCTACGAAAGTTATGTGGCCCGGCTCATCGCCAAGGGCTACAAGGTCGCCATCTGCGAGCAGATGGAGGACCCGGCCAAGGCAAAGGGCCTTGTCAAGCGGGATATCATCCGCGTGGTCACGCCGGGCACCGTCATTGAGAGCAGTATGCTTCAAGACGACAAAAACAACTACATTGCGAGTGTTTTCATCAAGAGTGATCAGGCGGGCCTCTGCTTTGCCGATGTCTCCACCGGCACGGCCCACATCACGGAGCTCAAGCGGGAAAAGATCGTTCCCGCCGTCATCACCGAGCTGTGCCGTTACCACCCCAGCGAAGTGCTGATGAATCCCGGCAGCCTCGACTGCCGGGAGCTGACCAATTACTTGAAGAAGAATATGCGCTGCTCCGTTGAACTTGTGGAGGAAGAACACTATGCCCCCGGCCTTGTGGCCATTGCGCTGGAAAACCAGTTCGGCCGCGATTGGGCCGCCAAGACCGGCATCAGCGAAAAGGGCAATGTCCGTTTCGCCATGGCGGCGCTGCTGGAATACCTCCACACCACCCAGATCAAGGGCGTGGAGCGCCTGAAGACGGTCCTCAGCTACAACGAAGCGCAGTTCATGCGCCTGTCGCCGGTCACGCGGGCCAATCTGGAGCTGACCGAGACCCTGCGCGGCCGCGAAAAGCGGGGCACCCTGCTCTGGGTGCTGGACAAGACCAGCACCGCCATGGGCAAGCGGATGCTTCGCAGCTGGATCGAACAGCCGCTGGTGTCCAGCTCCCTCATCAACCGCCGCCTGAACGCGGTGGAGAGCCTCGTGAACCAGACCGTCCAGCGCGGCGACCTCATCGAGGAGCTGCACTACATCTTCGATCTGGAGCGTATGATGACCCGCACGGTCTACGGTTCCGCCACCCCGAAGGAGATCTTCTCCATGGCGCAGACCTGCGAGCGTCTGCCGGGGCTGCGCCGTCAGGCCGAAAGCTGCAACTGCCCGGAGCTGGCAGAACTGGCCGCTCAGATCGACCCGCTGACCGACATCAAAGACAAGATTTATGCCGCAGTGGACCCGGAAGCACCTTCGACGCTGAAAGATGGCGGCGTCATCGCCAAGGGCTACCATGCCGAGGTGGATGAGCTGCGCGCCATCCGCGACAACACCAAGGGCATTCTGGCCCAGTTGGAAACCCGGCTGCGGCAGGAGACCGGCATTCCGAAGCTGAAAATTGGCTACAACCACGTTTTCGGCTACTTCATCGAAGTCAGCAACAGCTACAAAAATATGGTGCCGGAGAGCTACATCCGCAAGCAGACCCTGACCACCGGCGAGCGGTACATCACGCAGGAACTCAAGGAGCTGGAAAGCAAAATTTTGGGTGCCCATGAGCGGCTCATCGCGCTGGAACACCGCCTGTTTGACGAGCTGCTGGAAAGCATCAGCGCCCAGCTCGACCGCATCCAGTGCACAGCCAATGCCGTTGCGGAGCTGGACGTGCTGGCAGCGCTGGCGCAGGTGGCGGCGGAAAACAACTACTGCCGCCCCACCGTGGACGACGGCGACGAACTGACCATCGTGGAGGGGCGTCATCCGGTGGTCGAGCAGATGCTGAAGGGGAGCCTTTTCGTCCCCAACGACACTGCCCTCAACTGCTCGACGGATCGCTGCCTCATCATCACCGGCCCCAACATGGCCGGTAAATCCACGTACATGCGCCAGAATGCGCTGATCGCTCTGATGGCGCAGATCGGCTCCTTCGTCCCGGCTAAGGAGTGCCGTGTGGGTGTGGTGGACGCCATCTTCACCCGCATTGGCGCGTCGGATGATCTGTCCGCCGGTCAGTCCACCTTCATGGTCGAGATGACCGAGGTGGCGGAAATTTTGAGGAACGCCACTGCCAAGAGCCTCGTCGTGCTGGACGAGATCGGCCGCGGCACCTCGACCTTCGACGGCATGAGCATCGCCCGCGCCGTGGTCGAACACATCACAGACCCGGCCAAGGGGCTGGGGTGCAAAACGCTCTTTGCCACCCATTACCACGAGCTGACCGACCTTGAAGGCACCATCGACGGGGTGAAGAACTACAACATCGCGGTCAAGAAGCGCGGCGAAGATATCACGTTCCTGCGCCGGATCGTTCGCGGCCCCGCCGATGACAGCTACGGCATCGAGGTGGCAAAGCTGGCTGGTCTGCCCGGCAGTGTGACCCGCCGCGCCCACGAGGTGCTGCGTGCACTGGAAGCCACGGCTCCCAAGAACAAGGTGGAGCAGATGGACTTCGACGCATTGCAGGAGTACACTTCGCCCGCCGTGCCCAGCGAGGTGCTGGAAAAGCTGGAAACGCTCGATGTGGAGACGCTGACGCCCATCGAGGCGCTCAATTTCCTGTACGAACTCAAAAAGACCTTGAAGGGCAGCCTGAACGGCTGAACCTGAACACGATAAAAAGGGGAGGGAGATCTTATGGCAGTCATTCACGTTTTGGACAAGCATACGGCGGAACTGATTGCCGCCGGTGAGGTCGTTGAGCGGCCCGCGTCGGTGGTCAAGGAGCTGCTGGAAAATGCCATCGATGCCGGTGCAGCACAGATCACTGTGACCATCGAATCCGGCGGCGTCAAGCTGATCGAGATCAGCGACAACGGTTCCGGCATCGAGGCGGAGTACATCCCCACGGCTTTCATCCGCCACGCCACCAGTAAAATTCAGACGGAGGACGACTTGAACCATATCCATACCCTCGGTTTCCGCGGCGAGGCACTGGCTTCCATTGCCAGCGTGGCGCGGGTGGAGGTGCTGACCCGCACCGAGGCGGACGAATGCGCCTCGATCTACCGCATCGAGGGCGGTGATGCCGCCCCCATCGAGCCGGGTGCCCGCAGCGTCGGCACTACCATCCGGGTAAAGGACCTCTTCTATAACACCCCCGCCCGGATGAAGTTCCTGAAAAAGGATTCCAGCGAGGGCACCTTCGTGGCCGATACGGTCGCCCATGTGGCCCTCAGCCACCCGGAGGTCAGCTTCAAATTTGTCCGCGAGGGGAAACTGCAGTATGTCACCCCCGGTGACGGCCAGCTGCGCAGTGCGGCTTATGCCGTTTTGGGCCGGGAGTTCAGCCGTGACCTCATCGAGCTGGACAACCGGGAGGGCGTCTACCGGGTGTGGGGCCTCATCACCCAGCCCAAGAGCTGCCGCGCCAGCCGGAGTATGCAGTACTTCTATATCAATGGCCGCTATGTCCGCAACCGCACCATGATGGCGGGCATGGAAATGGCCTTCAAGGGCACCACGATGCAGGGCAAATTCCCCGGAGGAATCTTGCTTCTGGAAATGCCGTCAGACCTCGTGGATGTCAACGTTCACCCGGCCAAAACGGAAGTCCGCTTCGCCCGCGAAAACGATATTTTCGACCTCGTTTACCATGCGACCAAGCTCGCGCTGGCCCAGCCGGGTACCGGCGAGCGGCTGTTCACCTTCGACGAGCCCAAAAATGAGAAGGACAACGAAAAATCCAACAGTTCAACAAACGACGATATTTTGACAGAAAATACTGTAAAGAAGAACAACTTTACAGGGCTTTCTGCCATCATTCCGGGCCAAGCAGAGCCCGGAACGCTGGAACATCACCACGAAATCGCCCCGGCAGCCCCTGCCGCAGCATCGACACCCACAATGGCTTCTCAGCCGATCCCGCCGGTGCGCCCGGCCGCCGGGAACACTTCCGCTTCCGCCCCGGCTCATACATGGACAACGGTTGCATCCTCGGCTCCGCTGAACCCGGACGTCAGCCTCCACAGCCCGAAGCAGCCGGAAGAGGAAGCACCGGCCTTGGAGAGCGCTCCGACCTTCCGTGCCGCTTCCAGCGAAGCCCAGCTGGACATTGAGATGGAAGGCGAAGAGCCCGCCGCGCAGGATCACATGGCTGCGTGGACTCCGGCCCCGCAGCCGGAAGCGCCGACCGAAGGAGCTGCCGTGGAAGCCGATTCCTTTGGCGCGGCACCTGCCGGGACGCCGGAGCAGATGGGGTTCGATGTCCAAGAAGGGCCGGAAGCCCTCCGCTATGTGGGTGAACTGTTCAAGACCTATATCCTCGCCGAGCGGGGCGATGAGGTCTGCATCATTGATAAGCACGCCGCCCACGAGCGCCAGCTTTTTGAGAAGCTGGCCGCCAACTACGGCGATGTTCCCAGCCAGCTTCTGCTGGAGCCGGTGGTGGTGGAGCTGTCGGCGGAGGAGAAGAACGCCCTGCTGGCCAACATCGATCTGCTGGAAAGCACGGGCCTTGAGATCGACGATTTCGGCGGAAGCACGGTCCTTCTGCGTTCCGTTCCGGCGGATGTGGAGCAGGGCAGCGCGGAGGATCTGCTGGTGGAGCTGGCCGCAAAACTGGCCAAGGGCAGCCGCGACGCGCTGAACGAAAAGACCGAGTGGGTGCTCCACTCCATTTCCTGCCGCGCGGCCATCAAGGCGGGCGACCACACCTCCCCGCAGGAGCTGATGGCACTGGCCGAGAAAATTTTGTCCGGCGAAGTGCCGCCCTTCTGCCCCCATGGCCGCCCCTGCGTCCTCAAATTGACCCGAAAGGAGCTGGAAAAGCAGTTTGGCCGAATCGTTTGAGAAAAAACATCCTGTCCTCGCGGTGGTCGGCCCGACGGCCACCGGCAAAACGGCGCTGGGCGTCGCGCTGGCTGAGCGGTTTGGCGGCGAGATCATCAGCGCGGATTCGATGCAGATCTACAAGGGCCTTGATGTCGGCACCGCCAAGGTGACCCCCGAAGAGACCCACGGCATCCCGCACTACGCAGTGGACCTTCTGGAACCGGACCAGACCTTCAGCGTGGCGGACTTCACGGCGCTGGCGGCGAGGCTCGAAGCCGAACTCTCCGCCCGCGGCAAGCTGCCCATCTTGGTGGGCGGCACAGGGCTGTATGTCCAGAGCTTTCTGTATGGGGTGCGGTTCACCGCCGAAAAAACGCCGGACGGGCTGCGGGAGCAGCTGGCTGCAGAACTGGCCGAAAAGGGTCCGGCTGCCATGTACGAGGAGCTGAAACAGGCCGACCCCGAAGCGGCTGCGGCCATCCACCCGAACAATCAGGTACGGGTGCTGCGTGCGCTGGAACACTACCGTGCCACCGGCAAAAAGCTGAGCGAACAAAAGGCAGGATCCCTCCCGCCGGAGCGGCCCTACCGCTCGCTGGTGCTGGGGCTGGATTTTCCGGACCGCGCCCAGCTTTACGCCCGCATCGACCGGCGGGTGGACAAGATGATGGAAGCCGGGCTGCTGCGGGAAGCACAGCTCGTTTATGCGAACCGGGACCGCTTCAAAACGGCGGCACAGGCCATCGGCTATAAGGAGTTCTTCCCTTACTTTGAGGGGGCGGCTGAACTGACGCCCTGTGTGGACAAGTTGAAACAGGCCTCCCGCAACTACGCCAAGCGCCAACTGACATGGTTCCGCCATATGGACGGCGTGGTCTGGCTGGATGCCTCTGCGCCGGACGCTGCCGCCCGCGCGGCAGCGCTGACCCAAGAATTTATCGCGAAAGGATGAGCAGGATGCAGGAAAAACGCGAATTGCCCGGTGCGCTGAAGACGCTGGCGGGTGTCGTGATCGTCTTTTTGCTGCTGGCGACGGGATATGTGATCTATCAGGCGGGGCAGGTGCTGTTCCCGCCCAACACCTACGAGACCGCCCTTCTGGCCACGGTGGAGGACACTGTGGACGCCGAGGGCGTGCTCCTGTTCGACGAAAGCTACGTGGCAGGGGACGGCACGCTGGGATATCTGGTGGCCGACGGTGAGCGCGTCTCGGCGGGCACAGCGGTGGCCGAAGTGTACAGCGACGCCTCTCAGGCTGCGCTGCGCCAGCAGCTGACTCAGTTGGGCGACCAGATCGACCTGCTGCAAAAATCCCAGAACACCACCTCTGCCCAGATGGAAACGCTGCGGAAAGACCGTTCCGCTGCGCTCTATAACTTGATGGATTCGCTGGACACCGCCGACTATGAGGATACGGACGCGGAAAAAGAGGACTACCTGCTGGCCCAGAACAAGCTCTGGGTCATCACCGGGGAAGTGTCGAGCTTCTCGGACCAGATCGCCGCGCTGGTGCAGCAGATGTCCAGCGTACAGGCTCAGCTTGGCGCTCCGACCCAGATCACGGCCCCGCAGACCGGCTATTTCATCCGCTCGTCCAGCTCCGGCCGCCTCAACGCGGGGATGGAGGATATCCTTGCCCTCGGCGCGGTGGACCTGAAGGCGTACATCGAGTCCTCGCCGGAGATCGCGCTGGACGGCTGCGCGGGGAAGATCGTCTCCGGCTTTACGTGGTACTATGCGGGCATCTGCTCGGCCAAAGAGGGCCAGAAGCTGCTGGGCACGGACGGCAGACCGCTTCGCTCCGGTGTTGAGATCCGCTTCCCCGGTCAGGCCGAAACGCCCCTCAAGGCCACCCTCCAAGAGGTGAACATCGACGAGGAAAACGACCTGACCCGCTTCGTCCTCTCGTGCGAGGTCATCAACGGCGATGTGCTGCGGCTGAACAAGGCCAACGCACAGATCATCGTAGGGGAGAGCACCGGTCTGCGCATCCCGGCCTCCGCCGTCCATTACCTCAAGGACGACGGCTCCGAGGCCGAGGGACAGGGCGAAAATTACATCCCCGGCGTCTACGTCAAGTACGGCAACCTCGCCCGCTTCTGCAAGATCGACCCCGTGGACGCCGACCACCCGCAGGTGCAGGACGGCGATCATCTCATCGTTTTGCCCAGTGGAACGGCCGGTTCGGTCAGTCAGGTTCGCCTTTATGACGAGATTATCGTATCCGGACAAAATTTATACGATGGAAAACTTTTGTAGTTATTGACATCTGCGGCAAAAAATCCGATAATAGTAGAAGCTATTTGCATCTCTTTGCAAAATCAGCCGAGGCAGCGCAAGCCGCCCGAATGAAAGGAGCAGTTTCTATGTCTTTTGTGGATAGTCTGAAAAAAGGCCTTTTCGGCAGCGAGGACGAGTACGACGATCAGTACATCGACGACGGCCCCCAGATGGTGAACAACAACAACGGCCTTGGCATCGGTGCAGATGATGAGGACGAGGACCCTGCAGAGGGCGCCCCCAAGAAGAACAAGGTGGTCAACATCCATGCCACCACCCAGCTCAAGGTCGTTCTGGTCAAGCCGGAGCGCTTTGAGGACGCCAGCACCATTGCAGACCATTTGAACAACAAGCGCACCGTGGTGCTGAACCTTGAGTCCACCAATAAGGAAGTTTCCCGCCGTCTGGTCGATTTCCTCTCCGGCGTCGCCTACGCCAACAACGGCCAGATCAAGCGTGTGGCAAACAGCACCTTCATCATTACCCCCTACAACGTCGATATCATGGGCGACCTGCTGGACGAGCTGGAGAACAATGGCGCGTTCTATTGATCCTGCCCCAAAGGCCGTGCGGGGGTTCGTCCCCGCGCGCACCGATGAAGAACGATACCTCATGCGGCACATCGAGGATCTTGCCCGCACGGCGGAAAGCCGCGGCATCCCGCGGTATTCCGGCTTTTTAAGCGACCGGGAGCAGGATCTTGCCAAGGCGGCGCTCAACCGCGCCGAGGTGCCGGAGGCGGACTATCATTTCGAGGGCGGCTGGCCCGGCGCGGAGCGCAAGCTGCTCTGCATCGAGCCGGAGGGCAGTTGGACGGACAGCCCGCTGTGTTGCGTCCGGCTGGACTGCCGGGCTCTGCCGGGGGCTGCACTGCCCACCCACCGGGACTACCTCGGCAGCCTGATGGGGCTGGAACTCAAGCGGGAGGCGCTGGGCGATATCGTTTTGCCGCCCGATGCGCCGGGTACAGCTTACGTCTTCGCGCTGGAACCGGCAGCGAAGCTCATCTGTCAGGAGCTGTGTCAGGCGGGCCGCACCGATCTTTCCACCACGCCCATGGAGCCGGATGCCCTTCCGGCGTTCCCACAGGCGGAGCGGACGCTGCAAACGGCGACCGTCTCCTCCCTGCGGCTGGATGCGGTGCTTGCGGCGATGCTCCGCTGCAGCCGCGGTGCGGCGGCGGAGCTGGTCACGGCCGGGCGGGTGGAGATCAACCATCTCCCCGCCGAGAGCGTCCATGCGCCCGTTTACGAGGGAGATGTCTTCACCGTGCGGGGCAAGGGCCGCTTCGGGCTGACGGCACTGCCCGGAAAAAGCAAAAAAGACCGATCGATCATCGAGTTTTTTCAGTATGAATGATAACAGGAGGAAACTACTATGCTGACCCCGCAGGACGTGCGCAGCGTTCAATTTGAAAAAAACCTCCGCGGCTATCGCACCGAAGATGTGGACCGCTTCTTGGACCGAGTCGAAGAGCAGCTCAAGCAGGACGATACGCTGGCAGAGGAACTCCGCAAGCAGATCGCGGATCTGACGGCGGAGAACCAGCGTCTCCACAAAGAGATGGAGAACTATGAGGCGGACGGCGATATGCTCAAGAGCGCGCTCATCAACGCGCAGCGGATGGGCGAGAATGTCATCCGCGAGGCAAACCAGAAGTCCGAGGAGATCCTGCATCGCGCAAATCTGCGCGGTGATGATATTATCCGTGATGCCAACGAGCTGCTGCAGAAGGCCAGTGACCGCGCGGATGAGATCATCAACGAAGCAAACGAGAAAAAACTTGCGGAGGAGCGCGAGTATGACCGCGTTCGTCTGGAAGTGACCCGCTTCAAGTCCGATGTGCTGAACCTCTACCGCAGCCATGTGGAGTCCCTGAGCCGTCTGCCCGAATTCCAGAAGGAAGAGTCGGCCGAGGCCGAGCCCGCCGTGGAAGAAAAGGCTGAGGAGACCGCTGCCGCTGCCCTGACCGAGGAGATCGAACAGGCCCAGCCGGAGGCCGAGGCTGCCCCCGCCGAGGAGGAAGCTGCCGAGGACGACAAGAGCGAGGACTTCTGGGAGAAGGACGAGAGCCAGCTCAAGATCAAGCTCGACCCGTCTCAGGCCCCTGTCGGCGCGGACGAGGAAGAGGAACCCGCAGAGCCGGACTATGCCGCGTTCAAGGGCGTCAAGTTCAGCGAGTGATCCCAAGCATTTTAGTAAATTAGAGGAGTGTGTAACCATTGGCTAAGAATAAGTCTCAGTACGACAGTACGTTGAATCTGCCCAAGACTCTGTTTGAGATGCGTGCAGGTCTGCCCAAGAAGGAGCCTGTGATGCTCAAGGACTGGGAGGACAACGACCTGTACAACAACCTCATCAAGCACAACGACGGCAAGCCCAAGTTTGTCCTGCACGACGGCCCTCCGTATGCAAACGGCAACATCCACATGGGCACCGCCCTGAACAAGATCATCAAGGATATCATCATCCGCGAAAAGAACATGGAGGGCTATCAGGCTCCCTATGTGCCCGGCTTTGATACCCACGGCCTGCCCATCGAGCTGAAGGCTCTGTCCTCTGTCGGCGAGAAGAAGAAGGACATCTCCAAGCTGGAGCTGCGCCAGATCTGCGAAAAGTTCGCCACTGAGCACATCGACATCATGAGCGACCAGTTCAAGCGTCTGGGCGTCATCGGCGACTTTGAGCACCCCTATCTGACCCTGAAGCCGGAGTTCGAGGCACGCCAGATCGAGATCTTCGGCGAGATGGCCAAGAAGGGCTATATCTACAAGGGCCTGAAGCCCGTGTACTGGTGCCCGGACTGCCGCACCGCTCTGGCTGAGGCTGAGATCGAGTACGGCGAGGACGACTGCGATTCCATCTTCGTCCGCTTCCACGTCACGCAGGACCCCAACGGCGTGCTGGCAAAGCACGGCATCCCGATGGATAAGACCTACTTCGTGATCTGGACCACGACCACTTGGACCCTGCCCGCCAACGAGGCCATCTGCCTGAACGGTCAGTTCGAGTA
>ERZ773145.2865-NODE-2865-length-11524-cov-11.577731_pt1 | contig 11524 bp, 9 predicted proteins | sample MGYA00580848_ERZ773145 | MGnify/ENA primary metagenome ERZ773145 (study PRJEB29015, sample SAMEA2737858) | human gut metagenome | biome: human gut; feature: human-associated habitat; material: faeces | place: China | collected 2012 ... | reverse complement strand
CAGCGCGTCGAAATCGCTGGTGGTTTTCTGGTTCTCTTTTGACATCAAAAGAGAATAGTTAGCCTTAATGCAAGAGCGCTCTGGCCCGCGCACCGGCGCGAGAACCATTTCTGGTTCTCTTTTGGTGCGCAAAAGAGAACTTAGCCCAGCGTAAAAGCGCTCTAACCCCGCGCACCGGCGCGCGATGCCGTCAATCAGTGACGACCATCATCTCCGCGTTCTCCTCAATGGAGTAATTTGCAAAATACCCCTCTTCCAGCGGGATCCACCGCTCCACAAAATTCGAATACAGCTCCCCCTCCCGTTTGCGGAGCCGCCGGGCCTGCTCATCGGGAGAGCAGGTGACGAATATTCTTATATCATAATAGGGTGCAAGGCTGGGATGATGGCTGTAGCTTCCCTCCACGATGACCAGCGGCGCAGGGCCGAGGGAACGCGGCGGCAGATAGGCACCTTCGCGGCAGGAGTAGGCCTGATAGGAGAATGCCTGCCCTGCCCGGGCGGGAGCGACGACCTCATCCCGCAGGCGCTGGATGTCCATGTTGGCGCAGGGAATGCTCTCCCAGCCCGTGACACGCCGGGATGGCGGGAGATAGAAGTCGTCGGTGTGGACGGTGATGCTTTGAGGAAAACGCTCTGCCAGCTGTGCGGCCAGCGTCGTTTTGCCGCTGCCGCAGCGGCCATCCAGTGCGACAAGGACGGCAGATTGTCGGGCCAGACGGTCGGCGATGGTCGAGGTCAGCTCTTCGGGTGAGATAAGATGCATGGGGATACCATTCCTTTTTATCGCAAGTCAAGAAATTAGTGCAACATCCAAACAGCATAGTTGCGATATGCAATTCAACGCTGTTGCTGTTGCATTAAAAAGTTGAATTGCTATATCAGCTTTGGCTCAGTATAGCACGGCAGAGAAAATGGAGCAAATATTTTTACAAAAAGGTGTTGACACAGAGCCGGACCTATGGTAAGATAATGCCACGTTAGAAACGACTAACCCAGAAGCGGAAGAAGCTCGAGATGAGCAGGCTGCCGCATTCTTTTTGAAGCCTTGGTTAGCTTTTTCTAACCGCATCTCCTGCATAAGCACCACACGGCAGGAGACAATAGTGGAAAACGGGCAGGGAGGCCGAAGACATGGAACGCAACTTTGAGACAGTCATGATCGAACAGTGCGCCCCGGTGCTGGCCAGCTTAAAGCCTGCGGGACTTTTCCGCTACGAGACGAGCGACTGCGCCGACCTTGCCCGCCGCGTCCGCAGCTGGAACGAACAGCTGGGCGAAAAGGGCCTCTGCGTCCGCGTCCTCAAGGGCTGTGTGCAGACCCACCGGTATCTGGTGTACGTCTACCGCGAGAGCAAGCTCCGCGCTGTGCTGACCCAGCCGCAGGTGCGGGATTTCCTGTGCAGGGAAGGTTACACTCTGCCTGAGCAGTCGGACGACTACGCGCCGCTTTTGCAGCAGCTGTCCCGCCGGCTCTGCTGCGAGGCCGATTTTCCCCATGAAATCGGCGTATTTCTGGGCTATCCGCTTTACGATGTGATGGGCTTTATCGAAAATGCGGGCCGCAACTTCACCTGTTGCGGCTGCTGGAAAGCCTATGGTGACCCCAGTGCCGCCCAGCGGCATTTTGCTCAGCTGAACAAGTGTACGGCAGTATATCTCCGTCTGTTCCGCAGCGGAACGCCCATCCAGCGTCTGGCTGTTGCAGCCTGACGCCCCTGAATTTTGACATTCTCTTCCAAATACTCTCTTTTTATCCTGGCGCCCGCCAGAGCGAAACCACGCACTGGCGGGAAGAATCCTCCTTTTGACACGCGGCCGCTCGTTGCAGAATACCCCCTGCACCGGGCGGCTGTGTCATTTGCGGGGAGTGTAAAAGAGAAAAAACGTAAATATGTGCAAACAAAGTTAGCATATAGAAACTGTAAAAATCTTCTTGAAATAAGGGAAGAAAATTTGTTTGTTCATACAAACTAACTTTTTTGAGCCGGAAAATGGTTGACAATGCGGGTTAGTAAGTATAAACTATCCATGCTGATAGTTGCGACTGACTAACTGCCGTAGCTTTTCGGAGGGGGACGCGGGCATGAGCGAGCGCGTTGCGGCGTCTGGCTGGTGCGACCATCCCCGAGGACGAAAAAAAGCGAACCGAAAAGCTCCCCGCAGAATGGGGAGCACGAATGGGAGTGGAACAATTATGATGCCTTTGACTATGGCAAAAGCAGGCGATACCGTCACCATCCAGAAGATCACCGGCAAGGATGAAGTGCGTCTGCATCTGGCAGAGCTTGGTTTCGTGGTGGGTAGTCAGGTGACTGTCGTCAATGAGATCGCAGGCAACCTCATCGTTCAGGTCAAGGAGAGCCGTCTGGCCCTCGACAAGACGATGGCAAACCGCATTATGGTTGGCTGAGCAGCGGCAAAACGCTGTTTGGGAGACGCTCCGAAACTGGATAGTCTCTGAATAGAAAGACAAGTAGAGGAGGATTTTTTATGAAGACTCTGAAAGACGTTAAGGTCGGCGAGACTGCCACCGTGGCGCGCCTGCACGGCGAAGGCCCGGTCAAACGCCGCATCATGGACATGGGCATCACCAAGGGTGTGGAGATCTACGTCCGCAAGGTCGCCCCTCTGGGCGACCCGATGGAGCTGACCGTGCGCAACTACGAACTGAGCGTGCGCAAGGCCGACGCCGAAATGATCGAAGTCGTTTGATCGTAACGAGAGGAAAGGAGTTGCAATGAGCATTAAAATTGCACTGGCCGGCAACCCGAACTGTGGTAAGACTACCCTGTTCAACAATCTGACCGGCTCTAATCAGTACGTCGGCAACTGGCCCGGCGTTACCGTCGAGAAGAAGGAAGGCAAGCTGAAGGGCGAGAAGGATGTCATCATCCAGGACCTGCCCGGTATCTACTCCCTGTCTCCGTACACTCTGGAAGAAGTCGTCTCCCGTACTTATCTGGTCAAGGAGAAGCCCGATGCCATCCTGAACATCATTGATGGCACCAACATCGAGCGCAACCTGTACCTGACCACTCAGCTCATCGAGCTGGGCATCCCTGTGGTCATGGCTGTCAACATGATCGACCTCGTCCGCAAGAACGGCGATAAGATCGACCTGAAGAAGCTGAGCGCCGAGCTGGGCTGTCAGGCTGTTGAGATCAGCGCACTGAAGGGCGAAGGCACCGAGGCTGCTGCAAAGGCTGCTATGGCTGCTGCAAAGGCTGGCAAGGGCGGCGAGCTGCCCCACGTCTTCACCGGCAGCGTTGAGCACGCCATCGCTCACATCGAGGAGTCCATCCAGGGCAAAGTCGATGACCGCTTCCTGCGCTGGTACGCTGTCAAGCTGTTCGAGCGCGACGACAAGGTCATGGATGAGCTGAAGCTCTCCTCCGACCTGATCGCTCACATCGACCAGCACATCAAGGACTGCGAGGCTGAGATGGACGATGACGCCGAGAGCATCATCACCAACCAGCGTTACGCATACATCAACGGTGTCGTCGATAAGGCTGTCAAGAAGAAGGCCCGCGTCGAGCATCTGACCGTTTCCGATAAGGTCGACCAGATCGTCACCAACCGTGTGCTGGCTCTGCCCATCTTCGCAGTCATCATGTACCTGATGTACTCCCTGTCTATGGGTACTTCCATCGCCGACGGCGGCTGGGCCATCGGCACGTTTGCGACCGACTGGACCAACGACGTCCTGTTCGGTGAGATCGTCCCCAACGCGCTGGGCGGCTTCCTCGAGGGCATCGGCGTGGCAGGCTGGCTGTATGGCCTGATCATGGACGGCATCGTCGCCGGTGTCGGCGCGGTCCTGGGCTTTGTTCCCCAGATGCTGGTCCTGTTCTTCCTGCTGTCCATTCTGGAGGATGTGGGCTATATGTCCCGTGTCGCCTTCATCATGGACCGTATCTTCCGCAAGTTCGGCCTGTCCGGTAAAAGCTTCATCCCCGTGCTGGTCGGTACCGGCTGCGGCGTGCCCGGTGTTATGGCTTCTCGTACCATCGAGAACGAGCGTGACCGCCGTATGACCATTATGACCACCTGCTTCATCCCCTGCGGCGCTAAGATGCCCATCATCGGCCTGATCGCAGGTGCAATGTTCGGTGGTTCCTCTGTGGTGGCTGTTTCCGCTTACTTCATCGGCATGGCTGCCATCATTTGCTCCGGTGTTATTTTGAAGAAGACCAAGCTCTTCGCTGGCGACCCCGCACCCTTCGTTATGGAGCTGCCCGCTTACCATGTGCCTGCATGGGGCAACGTTTTCCGTGCCACCTGGGAGCGCGGCTGGTCCTTCATCAAGCGCGCCGGTTCCGTCATTCTGGCAGCTACCGTTGTGCTGTGGTTCCTGCAGGGCTTTGGTTTCGAGAATGGTGCCTTCGGCATGGTCGAGGATCAGGACAACTCCGTCCTGGCCGCTATCGCTACCAAGATCGCCTGGATCTTCGCTCCTCTGGGCTTCGGCAACTGGAAGGCCACCGTCGCCTCCGTCTCTGGTCTGATCGCAAAGGAGAACGTGGTTGGCACCTTCGGTGTTCTGTATCACTTCGGCGGCGAGCTGTCTGAAAACGGTGATGAGATCTGGGCAGCAGTTGCGCAGGATTACACCGCTCTGTCCGCTTACGCCTTTATGATCTTCAACCTGCTGTGCGCTCCCTGCTTCGCTGCTATGGGCGCGATCAAGCGTGAGATGAACAACGGCAAGTGGACTGCCATCGCCATCGGTTATATGTGCGCTCTGGCTTACTGCGCGGCTCTGGTCGTGTACCAGATCGGTGGTCTGATCACCGGTGAGGTTGGCTTCAACTTCTTCACTATCGTGGCAATCGTGATTTTTGCCGCATTCCTGTACCTGATGTTCCGCCCCAACAAGTACGTTGGCGACAACGAGGTCAAGATCGACGTTTCCAAAATCAAGTAAAATCATCTGTCCAGTTTGAAAGGGTGTGTTCTGTATGATGGAATTCCTGGCCACGAACTTTAATCTGCCTACCATCATTGTAGGTGCTATCGTGTTTGGCGGTGTGGGCTGGGCCACATGGCACTCCCACAAGCATGGCGGCTGTGGGGGCTGCGGCGAAGGCGGCTGCAATGGCAATTGCGGCGGCTGCAGCGGCTGCCACTGATCAGTAAAAACCGCTGGGCGCGGGTCGAACATCCAATCGGCCCGCGCCCTTTTTTAGAATGAAAAAAGTTAGCTTTGGATAACATTGGAAGCGGCTTACATTATTATAGAAGAGAGTGATACTATGGAACTGACAGCAGCCCATCTGCGGTATCTGCTGGCCATCTATGAGGTCTCCCAGACGCATCTGGATATCTGCTCCCGCAGCATTGCCGAAAAGCTGAACGTGACCAAGCCCAGCGTGGTGCGCATTATGAACCTGCTGATGGATCGGGGAATGATCGTGAAGGAACACTATGGCAAGATCTATCTGACCGATCGGGGCATCTTTGTGGCAAAGGCGGTCAGGGCTCAACTGGAAACGGTGCTGACGCATTTTCCGCCTGTGCGCATCGACATGACCGAGGAGGAACGCTATAATGCCGCTTTGGCCCTGACTTCGGCCCTGCCCGAACGGGCTTTTACCGGCGAATATGACCGCCTGTTCGGCCCGGATGAATCTGAAAAGGAGAACGCTTCGTGATCAACAAAAAACTGCTTTCCTTCGATCGGAAGGCCCTGCACTATGTGGGGCTGAACGTGCTGTTCCAGTGGCTGGGGATGCTGTGCAATGTGGTGCTGGTGATGACGGTATCTCGTCTCATCGGCGGCGTGTTTGCGGGCAGCCTGACCGGTAATGCCCTCTGGCAGGGGATGCTGCTCTGCCTGCTGACTGTGCCGGTGCGCTATGGCCTTACCCTCTGCGCCTCCGATATGAGCGACCGGGCTTCCAAAGATGTCAAGCGCACCCTGCGCAGCAGCATCTATGCAAAGCTCACCCGGCTGGGGGCCGGTTACAGCGAGACGGTGGCCACCAGTGAAGCCGTGATGCTGGCCAGCGAGGGTGTAGAGCAGATCGACACCTACTTTGCAAAGTATCTGCCCCAGCTGTTTTACAGCCTGCTGGCCCCGGTGACCCTGTTTGTGCTGCTGGTGGGCGTGCACGCGCGCTCGGCCATCCTCCTGCTGTGCTGTGTGCCGCTCATTCCCCTGTCCATTGTGGCGGTGCAGAAGTTTGCAAAGAAGCTGCTGGCGAACTACTGGGGCGAGTACACCACCCTGGGCGACAGCTTTCTGGAGAATATCCAGGGCCTGACCACCCTGAAGATCTATCAGGCAGACGGCTGGAAGCACGAGGAGATGAATGCCCAGGCCGAGCGGTTCCGCAAGATCACGATGAAGGTGCTGACCATGCAGCTGAACAGCGTGACCCTGATGGACCTGATGGCCTATGGCGGTGCGGGTCTTGGCATCATCAGCGCGGCATCGGCCTTTGCCAAAGGCCAGCTCAGCCTGACCAGCGCCCTGACCATCCTCCTGCTGGCGGCGGATTTCTTCCTGCCCCTGCGCCTGCTGGGCAGCTACTTCCACATTGCCATGAATGGCGCGGCTTCGGCTGAGAAGATCTTCAGGCTGCTCTCTGCCCAGGAGCCTGAAGATGGCGAAAAGACTGCCGACCCGGCCGACAGCACCCTTGCGCTGGAGCGTGTCACTTTTGGTTACGAGAAGGAGCGCACCATCCTGCACGATGTGTCCCTGACCATCCCGCAGGGCAGCTTTGTCTCGCTGGTGGGTGAAAGCGGCTGCGGCAAGAGCACCATTGCGGCCATCCTGTCCGGTGCCCGCACCGCGACGGAGGGAGAGGTTACGCTGGGCGGCATCCCGGTCAGCGAATGGAAGCAGGCCGACCGCCTGCGCCTGCTGACACTGGTGCCCCACAATGCGGCCATCTTCAAGGGCACGGTGGAAGCCAACCTCCGGATGGCCCGGCCCGATGCAGCCGAAGCCGAGCTCTGGGCGGCGCTGGAGCAGGTGAACCTTGCAGACTTCTGCCGCAGCCAGAGCGGCCTTGCAACGGCGCTCCACGAGGGCGGCTCCAACCTGTCCGGCGGGCAGCGCCAGCGCCTTGCCATGGCCCGTGCCCTGCTGCATGATTCGCCCATCTATGTGTTCGACGAGGCGACCTCCAATGTGGATGCCGAGAGCGAGAACGATATGATGAAAGCCATCCACAGCCTGGCGGGAAAGAAAACAGTGATCCTGATCTCCCACCGTCTGGCCAATGTAGTGGACAGCGACTGCATCTATGTGCTGGAGGCAGGCCGCATTGCCGAGCAGGGAACGCACCATGACCTGCTGGCGGCACAGGGGGTGTACAGCCGCCTGTACAACGCCCAGAAACAGCTGGAAGACCTTGGGGAGGTGAGCGCATGAACAACACAAAACACCGCAGTCCGTTTGCCATTGCCGCACAGCTGATCGTGCTGGTCCGGCCCATGCTGCCCATCATGCTGGCGGCCATTGTCATGGGGGTCATCGGCCACTTCTGCGCCACCTTTATCACGATCTTCGGCGGCTTTGCCCTGCTCACGGCGGCAGGCCTGCCCAGCCCGCTGGCGGGTGTGAACACCGCCTTTGCCTGCATCCTTGTCTTTGCCCTGCTGCGCGGCGTGCTGCGCTACGCAGAGCAGGCCTCCAACCACTATATCGCCTTCAAGCTGCTGGCTCTCATCCGGGATAAGGTGTTCGGCGCGCTCCGCCGCCTGACCCCCGCCAAGCTGGAGGGCCGTGACCGGGGCGACCTGATCTCCCTGATCACCGCCGACATCGAGCAGCTGGAGGTGTTCTATGCCCACACCATTTCGCCGGTCTGCATCGCGATCCTCTGTGTGACCGGCATGACCTGCTTTACGGCCAGTTATCATATTCTGCCCGCACTGGTGCTGCTGGCAGGCTATCTACTGGTGGGCATTGCTCTGCCGGTGTGGTCTGCCAGACGGGGCGACAAAGCCGCCCGCGAGTACCGGCAGGCCCTGGCCGACACCAACAGCTATCTGCTGGAAAGCCTGCGCGGTCTGCGGGATATCCTGCAGTACCAGAACACCGCCGCGCGCGCCGAGGGCATCACGGCCCACAGCGAGACGCTGGGGGAGAAGCAGAAGGCCATGAAGTACCGCGAGGGCGTGACTGTGGGTGCCGCCAACACCCTCATCGTGCTGACGGCGCTGGCTGTGCTGGGGGTGAGCATCCGGCTGTATCAGAACGGCCAGCTGGGCGCGGAGGGGGTGCTGGTCTGCACCCTGTCGGCCCTGAGCTCCTTTGGCCCGGTGGTGGCGCTGGCCAACCTCGGTGCCAGCCTGACCCAGGTGTTCGCCAGTGCCGACCGTGTCCTTGACCTGCTGGACGAGGACCCCGTGACTGCCGATGTGATCGACGGCGCGGATACCACCTTTACCGGTGCACAGGCTGAGCATGTCAGTTTTGCCTACGCCAGGGAAGAGGTGCTCCACGACCTGAGCCTGACTATCCCGGAAAAGAAAATCGTGGGCATCACGGGCCGCTCCGGCAGCGGCAAATCCACCTTCCTGCGGCTGCTCATGCGCTTCTGGGATGTGAGCAGCGGCACCATCCGGTTTGGTGAACGTGATATCCGCGCCGTGAACACTGCTGCCCTGCGCGCTCAGGAAAGTCTTGTGACCCAGGAAACGGAGCTGTTTGACGATACCATAGAAAACAACATCCGGATCGCCCGTCGCGATGCCACCCGTGCCGAGGTGGAGGCTGCCTGCAGAAAGGCCGCGCTGGATGGCTTTATCAACAGCCTGCCCAAGGGATATGATACCCCTGTGGGCGAGCTGGGCGGTGCCCTCTCCGGCGGTGAGCGCCAGCGCATCGGTGTGGCCCGTGCCTTCCTGCACGATGCACCTTTCCTCCTGCTGGACGAGCCTACCTCCAATCTGGACAGCCTGAACGAAGGGATCATCCTCAAGGCCGTGCGGGATGAGTGCAGGGAAAAGACTGTCCTGCTGGTCTCCCATCGCAGATCCACCATGGCCGTGGCCGACCTGAGCTTCTCGGTAGAGAGCGGACGGCTGAGCTGAGAAAAACGGATATCATGCAAAAAAGACGCGCTCTGTGATGAGCGCGTCTTTTTTGTGTGCAGGGAGAAATTTACTGCTTGCGTGCAAACACGATGCCGATGGTACCGGGGCCGGAATAGCCGCCGATGGTGGTGCCGATGTCGGTCTCGTAGACATTCTCAAAATTGCCGTACTGCCGCAGTCCGGCCTTGATGGCCTCCATGCAGCCGGGCTTTGCCTGGGTGGAAGAGATGAACACCATGCTGCGGTCGATGTCCTCCCGGTTCGCCAGCTGGTCGGTGATGTACTTGCCCACGCAGATGGGCAGGCTGCCCCGGTACTTCCGCACGACTTTCAGTTCACCATCGATGACGGCCAGGCTGGGCTTGATGCCCAGAATGTTGGCCCCGAAGGCCAGCACGCCGGAGCAGCGGCCGCTTTTGGCCATGTAGTCCAGCTGGTTGAGCACAAAGCTCAACTCGACCCGCTTGGCAAGGCCCTGTAAGCGCATGGAAATGTTCTTGGGCGGCAGGCCGTCAGCGGCCCACTTGGCTGCCTGCAGGACGAGATAGCCCTGCCCGGTGCAGATATTCTCGCTGTCCACAACATAGACGTTGCCGAACTCCTGCGCCGCCAGCCGGGCGTTCTGGAAGCAGGAGGAGAATTTGGAGCCGACATTGATGTGGATGACGGCATCGTAGTCTCTGGCAAAGGGGGCGAGGAAGTCGGTGTACTCCACCAGATTGGGGGCGGCGGATTTGGGCATTTTGCCGCCGTTCTGGGCATGGGCGAATACATCGGCAGGGTGGATGGTAACGCCGTCCAGATAGCTTTCCTCCCCCATGAGGATGTGCATGGGGATCAGGCTGATGTTCCACTGCCGGAGCAGCGCTTCGGACAGATCGCAGGTGCTGTCCGCAGTGATCTTGATGTTCAAAATGAGATTCCTCTTTTCCAGCCGCGCATCCGGCGGCAGCGTGATAGTTCAAAATTCGCAACTATCATACCACAAATACTTCAAAATTGTTAGCTATCAAGCCGATAAAAAATGTAAATCTTTTATGAAGTGTGCAAAAGGGGCGAAAATCCATGGGCTATCTGTACAGTTGTAACAAAAATGTGCCGGAGTTTCTGGTTCTTTCCGAAAATTCGCTCGGAACTGTTTATTTTGTCGGCCAAAAATTATATAATAAGTAGTACCCAAGAATTAAGATGGATTCGGTCTGCCCTGCGGCCGTTTGTTTATTGGAGGTTTGCCTGCTTATGTTCGTTACTGATTATACCATGCATCTGCTGGATAATGTAAAAAAGATCCATTTCATCGGCTGCGGCGGCAGCGGTATGTATCCGCTGATCCAGATCCTCTCTGCCAAGGGATATAATATCTCCGGCAGCGATGTGCTGGACGGCAGCATCATCCGCTCGGAGCGGGAGATGGGCGTGAAGGTCAGCCTGGGTCATGCTGCGGACAACGTGATCGGCGTTGACCTGGTGGTCTACTCTGCCGCCATTGCCAAGGACAACGTGGAGCTGAACGCTGCTGCTTCCTATGGCATCCCCACTGTGGAGCGCAGCGTTCTGCTGGGCTATGTGAGCCGCCTGTACAAGGACAGCATCTGCGTTTCCGGCACCCACGGCAAGACCACCACGACTTCCATGATCACCACCGCGCTGGAGCTGGCAGGCCGTGATCCCTCTGCAGTCATCGGCGGCAAGCTGCCCCTCATCGGTGGCTACGGCAAGGCCGGCAAGGGCGATGATATCGTCATCGAGGCCTGCGAGTTCTCCGAGACCTTCCTCAAGCTGACCCCCTATATGTCCGTGGTGCTGAACATCGATAACGACCATCTGGACTATTACGGCAGCATGGGCGAGCTGAAGTTTGCCTTCAAGCGCTTTGCCCTGATGACCCATTTTATGATCTTTGCCAATGCGGATGATAAGAACACCATGGATGTCATGTACACCCTGGACCGCCGCGTGCGCACCTTTGCCATTGACAATGCGGCCGATTATCGTGCTGTCAACGTGCAGGAGTACAAGCCCGGCTTCTTTGAGTTTGATCTGAAGGAGTGGGATACCAATGAGCTGGGCCACATCCGTCTGGCAGTGCCGGGCCGCCACAACATTTACAATGCACTGGCCATGTGTGCTGTCTGCCGCTCTGTGGGCCTGACCGTGGAGGAGTGCGCCAACGCTGCCCTAAACTTCAAGGGGGCAGGCCGCCGTTTTGAGGTCTACGGCGAGTGCAACGGCGCGGTGGTCGTGGACGACTACGCCCACCATCCCACCGAGATCCGCGCGACCCTGAACACCGCCAAGGAGCTGGGCTACAATCGTGTCATCGCAGTCCATCAGCCGTTTACATACAGCCGGACCAAGATGCTGTTCAACGACTTTGTGGATGTGTTCAAGATCCCTGATATCACGGTGATCACCCCCATCATGGGCAGCCGCGAGCCCAACGACCCCACCATTACCAGCGCAAAGC
>ERZ773145.2847-NODE-2847-length-11604-cov-2.924842_pt1 | contig 11604 bp, 8 predicted proteins | sample MGYA00580848_ERZ773145 | MGnify/ENA primary metagenome ERZ773145 (study PRJEB29015, sample SAMEA2737858) | human gut metagenome | biome: human gut; feature: human-associated habitat; material: faeces | place: China | collected 2012 ... | reverse complement strand
AGCATCAGAGCTGTCGCTGGTGTCATCTGCACTGCTGTCGCTGGATGTGTTGGTCTCGCTCAGATAATTCTGAATATCCGTCACGTTCATCGTTGTGGTTTCTTTCGTGCGGTTCGCCTTTTTCTCTGCTACCGAGTTCTGGTAAACAGCAACGGAGAACCAGCCGATCAGGGTAGCCAGAACAACGACGAAAGCGGTAACTTCCAGTCTCGTGATCCATCTTTCACGTCTCATGATTTTCTCACGGTTCGCTTTTTCCTTTTTATAGCGGTCAACTTTTTCCTGACTCATGGTTCTACTTCTCCTTTGATTTCTAAAAAGTGCTCGGCGGCACTTTCAAACATGTTGAAAATTATACTACATTTTCAACAAAAAGGGAAGAGAAAAGTTATAATGCAATGATAATTCCGCCGTCATTTGCATACATACTGCTGACGCCCTGGGTATCGAGTACGAAGACATCCTGTACCGCAAGGCGCTCCAGAAGGGCTTCTTTTACCATCTCGGCGCGCTCCGGGCAGTTGCAATAGGAGATCACGAGCCGCTGAGAGGCGGCCGCCAGCCCTTCGGTGTGCTTGCGGCAGGTTTCCACCATCTGCCCCAGCGCGCCCTTGATGCCGCGCGCCTTGCTGATGTTCTTGATGGCGCCGTGGCCGTCGTCGCTCATCAGCAGGCGGATGGAGAGCACGTTGGCCAGCAGGGCGACGGTCCTGCTGATGCGCCCGTTCTTGACGAGGTTATCCAGCGAATCGAGCACGAAAAGCGTGTGCATGGAGCGGATCTTTTCTTCGACGAGCTCGACGATCTGCTCAAAGCTCTTGCCCGCGGCGATGAGATCGTGGATCATCAGCGCGATATAGGTTTCGCCGGCGCTGGCGCTCTCGCTGTCAAAGACGTGCACCTTCTTTTCCGGCATATCCTCCTGTGCGAGCTGAACGCCCAGCGAGGCCGCGTTGTGCGAGCCGGAGAGCTTGGCGGACAGCGTGACGATGAAGCAGTCGCCCTCCGTGGCGCGGATGTCTTCGGCGTACAGGTCGGGGGACGGGCAGGCGGAGCGGACGGGGTTTTTGCTCGCCTTCATGGCGGCCAGATACGGCGGAATATCGACCGTGCCGTCGTCCACGTAATGCGTATCGTCTATGGTAATGGTCAGCGGCGCGATCTTCGCCTGCGTTTTTTTGAGCAGCTCGGGGGAGAGATCACAACAGCTATCTGCAAGAATGGTCATACAATAGCCTCCCAATGATTCGATCAGTCAAAATCTGGTTTCCCTATTATTATAAGATTATTTCAGAAGTATGTCAACCACTGTACGGCACAATCTAGTATTGGATTCTACATGGAATCCGCGATGGAAGCCGAAAAGCGTGAAAGGAGAACGCCATGAAGAGCCTTCAAATCGCCGCCATTCACCATATCCCGTGGCTGGAGGATCGCCACACGCTCAGCGACGGACGCGTCTGCATCCGGCTGACGACCGCCGCGAATGAGTTTGACGCGGTGACGCTGCGCCATGCCTTCCACTATGCCGAGGGCGAACCGTTTGCCCACGCCACCGATATCCCGATGGAGCGCATGTGGCGGGATGAAAACCGCGAGGTCTGGCAGGCGGTGTTTGCGCCGCGCGACCCGCGCATCGTCTATGCGTTTATTCTGCGCGCGGGGGACGTGACGCTGCTGCACGATGCGGACGGCACGCGCGCCGTGCCGGAAAACCCCGCATGGGTGAGCGGCTTCCACTATGCCCACGCCTATCCGGCGAAGGAGAAGCCGCAGTGGGCGCGCGGCTGCGTCGGCTACCAGATCTTTCCGGATCGCTTCCGCCGCGTGGATGTGCCGGGGGAGGAGGCCGTCGAGCCGTGGGGCAGCAAGCGCGTGGCGAACGAATATCGCTTCGGCGGCAACCTCAAGGGCATTTTGGAGGCCGTGCCGTATCTGGCCGAGCTGGGCGTGGGCGTGGTCTATATGACGCCGATCTTCCTATCGGATACCTCCCACCGCTACAACACGTTCGACTATTACCAAATCGACCCGCTGCTCGGCTCGCTGGAGGATCTGCGCAATCTGGCCGACGCGCTGCACGCGCGGAACATCCGCATCGTGCTGGACGGCGTGTTCAACCACTGCGGCTTGGGCTTCGCGCCGTTCAAGGACGCGATGGAGAAGGGCAAGGCGTCCGAATATTACGACTGGTTCTTCTTCGGGGCGCAATACCCCTGCGGCTATATGACCTTCGGCGAAAAATGGGCGTACATGCCCAAGCTGAACATGCAGAACGAGGCCTGCGCGGCGTATTTCCTCGACGTGGGGCGCTATTGGCTGCGCGAGGCGCACGTGGACGGCTGGCGGCTGGATGTATCGCCGGAGGTCTATCCCGATTTCTGGCGGCAGTTCCGCCGCGCCGTGCTGCAAACGAAACCGGATGCGATTATGATCGCCGAGTGCTGGCACGATTCGCGCGAGTGGTGCACCGTGGGCGACATGTTCGACGGCACGATGCACTACGTTCTCTCCGAGGCGATTTGGAAATTCTTTGCCGAGCGCCGCTGGTCGCTGGCGGAGTTTGACGCGGGCGTGAACCGCGCCATGATGCTCTATCCGCAGGAAGTGCAGAATTCCATGTGGAATTTTCTTTCCAGCCACGACACGGCGCGCATGCTGACCCGCTGCGGCGGGCGCGTGAAGGCCATGCGCGCGGCGGTGTTTTTCCAGATGACGCATCCCGGCGTGCCGGTGATCTATTACGGCGACGAGCTGGCCATGCGCGGCGGCCCCGACCCGGACTGCCGGCGGAGCATGACGTGGGACAAGGTGGACGGCAACGCGATGCTGGCCTATTACAAGCGGCTGACGCACATGCGCGGCGAAAGCGAGGTGCTGCGCGAGGGCACGCTCAGAACGTGGGAGGTCGGCGAGGACGGCCTGTATGCCTATCTGCGCCAGACCGAGCGGGAGACGGTGCTGTGCGCGCTCAACACGTCCGAACGGGCGATTCGCCGGATGATTCGCCTGCCGGAGGCGCTGGCGGGCTGCAAGGCCGTCCGCGACCTGATGACCGGCAAAACGCATAACGTGCAGGGCGGCTATGTGACCCTCGCGCTGGGCGCGTGCGAGGGCGCGGTGCTCGGAAGGGCGGAGGCATGAATACGGAGGATGCGTTTACCCCCGAACAGATGACGGCGGTTGTCGGCGCGCTGCACAATGCGTCGATGGAAAAATGGATTGGCGCGGGGCTGATCTGCATCATCGGCGCGGTCATCAAGATCGTCATGCAGGCGCTCAACCGGCTGGTGGCGAAGCTGCCGCTGGATAAGGCGATGCTCGGCTTTCTGACGGCGGCGGCGCGGATTGTGATGGTGATTGTGCTCGCCACGATGGTCGCCGGTCAACTGAACGTGCCGATCACGAGCCTGGTTGCGCTGCTAAGCCTATTTGCGCTGGCTGTTTCGCTCTCTGTGCAGGATGTGCTGGCGAACGTGGTCAGCGGCATGGTCATTTTGATTGCCAAGCCGTTTGTGGCGGGCAATTTCATCAGCACGCAGAACGCGGAGGGCACGGTGGAGCGCATCGGGCTGATGTACACCCATCTGGTCACGGCGGACAACAAGGCCGTGATGATCCCGAACAAGGAGATTTCGACCGAACGCATCATCAATTACACGGCTAAGGATTACCGCCGCGTGGATGTGAAGCTCTGCATCGGTTCTGAAATCGACACGGACGCGGTGCTTGACGCGCTGGCGGCGGCCTGCAAGCGCGCGGAGGAAGGGCGCGAGGCGATCAAGCCGCCGTTTGTGGGCATCAACGCCTATCAGGCGGGCGGCATTGAATACGTCGCGCGCGTCTATGCGCCGACGGAGGCATATTGGGACGTCTATTATCGGTTTATGCTGCTGATTCGGCAGGAGCTGACGGCGCGGAAGATCGTCGTGCTGTCGGATTCGACCTACATCAAGAACGCAGGCGCATAAAAGCGGGCGATTTTTCGAAAAAAGAACGGACGCGCCACGCGCGTCCCCAGACTGTAGAAAAAGGGCTATTTTCCCCCCGAAGGGGGGGAGAATAGCCCTTTCCACAAATCTTTCAATGCGCGGAATCAGGCCGCTTACAGCAGCGCAATCACCTGAGCAACGCCCGTCGCCAGGGCGACGGAGACGGCCATACCGAAGATGAAGCCCACCATGTCCGCCAGCTCGCGCACGGAAACGGTGCGCGCCTCGCCGATACGGTCTGCGCAGTTCGCAAAGGCAACATTACAATTCAGCATTGAGAAAGACCTCCTTTTTCTGTCTAAACAGGAACAGAAACGTATATCAACAGAAGCGGCTCACGCCTGCTTTGCGGCGCTTTCCTTCTGTCGGCTGAGATGATAGCACAAAAGAGCAACTGTTGTAAATAGGGGAAAAAGAAGTTTGGCAGTCTCGGACAAAACGAAGAATAACGATAGAAATTAGACAAAACGAAGATTGGAAAAAATCTCCAAAAACAAAAAAACAGCTTATGGCGCATTGAGCAAAAGACAAAGTTGTTCATGCGACATAAGCTGTTCGTATTTTGGGTCTGATAGAAAAATGACAATCAGGATGCTCTGCCGATGACCCGCAAAATCTTTTCGGCCGCGCCCCTTGCGCCTGCGCACCTGCGGAATCCCGCCGAAATTTCGGCGGCTTTTTCGCGATAAGCGGGGGTGAGGCGCACCGCGTCGATGGCCTTGCGGATGGACGCGGCGTCCGGCTTTTCGAGTTTGACCCCCGCGCCGAGCTGAAGCACGCGGGTACACACGCCGCCCTGCTCCGGCGTTTGCGGGAACATGACCAGCGGCACGCCGAAATACAGCGCTTCATTGACGCTGTTCATGCCACAGTGGGTGAGAAACACATCGGCGACCTGCAGCACGGCGATTTGATCCACCTGCGGATGCGCCTCTGCATTTGGGGGGAGCGCGCCCAAATCGGCGGGCGAAACCTGTTCGCCGACGGAGAGGATCACGTGGCAGGGGCTGTCCGCCAGCGCGGCGATGCACTGCCGATAGAAAGACGGCTGGTCGTTGACCACCGTTCCCAGCGAGATGTAGACGAGCGGCTGACAGGGCTTTTCCATGCGGGTTTCCGCCGGACGAACGGACGGGCCGACAAAGGCGTAATGATCGGCGGAAAACGTGTCGGAGTACGGCTGGAACTCGGGGGAGGTATAGACGATGGTATCCGTGCTGTCGTCGTTTTGAATGATATCCAGCACGTTTTTGACAGGATAGCCCGCCGCTTGCAGGCGCTTGATCTCCCTGCCGATTTTCGGCATGGAACAGAGCATGCGGAGAAACCGGACGGGGCTTTGCTTCATCATTCCGGCGGAGTATCGGTTGAAAGCGAACGTCGTCGTGGAGGAGACAAATGGAATCCCCAGCTTTTGAGCGATGAGTTTGCCCCAAATCGCCATTGAATCCGCGACGATGCAATCCGGCGCAAGGGCGCGCATGTCGCTGAGAATCGCGCTGTCCAGCGCCAGCGTCGTATCGACGAGCACGCGGGTGGAAAAGGCCAGATCGCTGCCCAGCCGTTTGCCATCCTGCGGCGAGAGACGCTGCTCAGCGTCATAGCGATTACAGGAGACGAACGCTGCGCCCGCGGCCTCGATGGGTTCGCGCATCGCGTCGTAGGAATAATAGACGACGTTGTGCCCGCGCGCGACCAGCTCGCGGACAACGCCCAGCGTCGGGTTGGTGTGGCCATGGGCCGGAATACAGAAAAAGACGATTGTGCTCATGCTGTCACCTTCTTTGAGGAAGATTATAGCAGAAACGGCTGAAACAGGCAATGCGAAAGAAAAGCACAAAAAAATCCGGCCGGGGGAAATCCCGGTCGGATGAATGAAATATTTTAGCTGTTCGCTTCCGCGCGCTTCTTGGCGGCGAGCTTCTTGCGCAGCTCGGTTTCCAGCACACGCTTGCGCATGCGCAGGCTCTTCGGGGTGATTTCCAGCAGCTCGTCGTCGTCGATGAATTCCAGACATTCCTCGAGCGTCAGCGTGCGCATGGAGGTCAGCTTCATGGCGGTCTCCGCGCCGGCGGCGTTGCGGATGGAGGTCAGGTGCTTCTGGCGGCAGACGTTGACGTCGATATCGCCCTGACGCGCGTTCTGGCCGACGATCATGCCGGTGTAGACGGCGGTGTTCGGGCCGCAGAACAGCGTGCCGCGATCCTGCGCGTAGAACAGGCCGTACATGACCGCTTCGCCCGTCTCGGTGGAAACCAGCGCGCCGACGCTGCGGTGCGGGATATCGCCCTTATACGGCTCGTAGTGGTCAAACACGGCGCTCATCACGCCCTCGCCGCGGGTATCGGTCATAAACTCGCTGCGGTAGCCGAACAGGCCGCGGCTCGGCACGGTGAACTCGAGGCGCACGCGGTCGGTGCCGGACATGTTATCCATCACGCCGCGGCGGCGGCCGATCTTCTCGATGACGGCGCCCGCGTACTCGCTGGGCACGTCGGCGACCATCCGCTCCATCGGCTCGAGCTTGTTGCCGTTCTCGTCATAGTGGAAGAGCACCTCCGGCTTGGAAACCTGGAACTCGTAGCCCTGACGGCGCATATTCTCGATGAGCACGGAGAGGTGCAGCTCGCCGCGGCCGCTGACGCGGAAGGAATCGGCGGAGTCGGTCTCCTCCACGCGGAGGGAAACGTCGGTTTGCAGCTCGCGCATCAGGCGGGCGCGCAGGTGGCGGGAGGTGACGTAGGTGCCCTCGCGGCCGGCGAACGGGCTGTCGTTGACGGAGAAGGTCATGGCGACGGTCGGCTCGGTGATCTTGACGAAGGGCAGCGGCTCGACGGTATCCGGCGCGCAGATGGTGTCGCCGATCATGATGTCCTCAATGCCCGTGACGGCGACGATCTCGCCCATGCTGGCGCTTTCCACCGGCACGCGCTTGAGCCCCTCGAACGCGAACAGGCTGCTCAGGCGGAAGTTCTCGTGGAGATCGGGGTTGAGGTTGTTGCAGCGGGTCGCCATGCTGTTGAGCTTGAGCGTGCCGCGGGAGATGCGGCCGATGCCGATACGGCCGACGAACTCGTTGTAGTCGATGGTGGAAATGAGCATCTGCACCGGCGCGTCCGGGTCGCCCTTCGGCGCGGGGATGTACTTGAGGATGGTCTCAAACAGCGGGCGCAGGTCTTCGCTCGGCACGTTCGGGTCGAGCGTCGCGGTGCCGGCGCGGGCACTGGCGTAGACGACCGGGGTATCGAGCTGGCTTTCGTCCGCGCCGAGGTCGATCATCAGGTCGAAGGCCTCGTTGTAGACTTCCTCGCAGCGCGCGTCCGGGCGATCCATCTTGTTGATGACGATGATGACCGGCAGGCCGAGCGCCAGCGCGTGCTGGAGCACGAAGCGGGTCTGCGGCATCGGGCCTTCAAACGAGTCGATGAGCAGCAGAACGCCGTCCACCATCTTGAGCACGCGCTCGACCTCGCCGCCGAAATCGGCGTGGCCGGGGGTATCGACGACGTTGATCTTCACGTCCTTGTAGTACATGGAGGTATTCTTCGCCAGAATGGTGATGCCGCGCTCCTTCTCGATGGCGTTGTTGTCCATCACGCGGTCGGCAACCTGCTGGTTTTCGCGGAAAACGCCGCCCTGCTTGAGCATTTCGTTGACGAGCGTGGTCTTGCCGTGGTCAACGTGCGCGATGATGGCGATATTGCGGAGGTTTTCACGAATCATTTCCAAATGGAAGCCCTTCTTTCTGTTGATATGTCGGTTTTATGTCAGTGGGGGGAATGTCAGCCTAAACGGGATGCGGTTTCCGCCAGCTCCAGCCCTTCGTTGTTTTCAAGCGCCCAGCGGATCGACCACTCGTTTTCAAAGAGGATCACGTCGCGCTCGCGCGCGTCCTTGGCCAGAGACGAGGTGCTGGAGAGCTTCAAATCCTCGATGGCCTTCGGCGACTTGGTGATCCAGCGCACGAAGCGGTAGGGGAGCTGCTGGCGGCGGATCTCGGCGTTGTATTCCGTCTTCAGGCGGTGTTCGAGCACCTCGAACTGGAGCACGCCGACCACGCCGACGATGATCTCCTCAAAACCGATGCCCGGCCGCTTGAAGGTCTGAATCGCGCCTTCCTCGCTGAGCTGCAAAACGCCCTTGACGAACTGCTTGCGCTTGAGGCTGTCGATGCTGCTCACGCGGGCGAAGAACTCCGGCGCAAACATCGGAATGCCGGGGAAGCGGCGCTTTTTGCCCGTGCAGAGCGAGTCGCCCAGCGCGAAGATGCCGGGGTCGAACAGGCCGATGATGTCGCCCGGATAGGCGTTTTCAACGGCTTCGCGCTCGTCCGCCATGAACTGCTGCGGCTGCTTGAGCTGAATCATCTTGCCGCTGCCGCTGTGCCAGACGGTCATGCCCTTGGTGAACACGCCCGAGCAGATGCGCATGAAGGCCAGACGGTCGCGGTGCGCCGGGTTCATGTTGGCCTGAATCTTGAAGATGAAGCCGGAGAAATCCGGGTCGTCCGCCGCCACCGGCCCCACGTCGCTCTCGTGCGAGGCGGGCGGGGTGGAGTATTCGAGGAAGCGGGTCAGGAACGGCTCGACGCCGAAGTTGGTGATGGCCGAGCCGAAGAACATCGGCGTCAGCTCGCCTTTGCGCACAAGATCCAGATCGAAGGAATCGCCCGCGATATCCAGCAGCTCGATTTCATCCATCAGGCGCTTGTAGAGGCGCTCGCCGAGCAGCTCCGGAAGCTGCGGATCGTTTAGCGGCACATCCTGCTTCTCCACGCGCGTCTTGCCGTGGTCGCCGGATTCGTAAAGCTCCACCATCTGGGTATCACGGTGGTAAACGCCCTTGAAATCGCCATCCGTGCCGATGGGCCAGTTGATCGGGCAGGCGCGAATACCGAGCACCTGCTCCATCTCCTCCATCAGGGCAAACGGGTCTTTGCCCGCGCGGTCCATCTTGTTGACGAAGGTGAAAATCGGGATGTTTCGCAGGCGGCAGACCTTGAACAGCTTGATGGTCTGTGCCTCGACGCCCTTGGCCGCGTCGATGAGCATCACGGCGCTGTCCGCCGCGACGAGCACGCGGTAGGTATCCTCCGAGAAATCCTGATGGCCGGGGGTATCGAGGATGTTGATGTGGTAGCCGTCAAACTCGAACTGCATGGCCGAGGAGGTCACGGAAATGCCGCGCTGTTTCTCGATATCCATCCAGTCGCTGGTGGCGTGTTTGTCGCTCTTGCGGGCTTTGACGGAACCGGCGGTGCGAATCGCGCCCGAATAAAGCAGCAGCTTTTCGGTCAGCGTCGTTTTACCGGCGTCGGGGTGGGAGATAATGGCGAACGTCCGGCGGCGGGCGGTTTCGGCCGCGAGCGAACCGGGCATCGGCGTATCAGGCATGGGTTGATCCTCCTTGGGGCGATGTAAAGGGGCGCGAAACACGCTCCCGAGCTACTTTCAAACAATCATATAGTATATCATAAAGGATTCGACTTGAAAAGCGAAAAGGTGCAAAAAAAACGGGTGTGAAAATACAATATTCGGCAGAACGGGCGCTTTTCGGGCGCGCCCCGAACGGGGCAAACAAAAAATCCGCCGGCGAAGCCGCCGACGGAGGGAAAACGCCAAAAGGACGATCAGGCGTGTTTTTCGCGCCGCTCGAACGCGTGCATCCAGTCGGCCTTGAAGTAATAGAGCGTGAACACCAGCGTGCTCAGCCCCCAGGTGATCGGATACGCCCAGGAGACCGTCTGCAGCACGGGGAAGAACTTCACGGCGACGGTGACGTAGATGACCCGGATGATGCACCAGCAGAGCATCATAACCAGCATCGGCACGGTGGATTTGCCCGCGCCGCGGAAGATGGCGGCCATGCAGTGCGAATAGGCCAGCAGGAAGAAGAACGGCGTCGTCGTGCGCTCATGCATCACGCCGAAGGCGATGGATTCCGCGTCGCCGGTGAACAGGCCGATCAGCTTCGGGGAGAAGATGAAGATCAGCAGCGCGACGGTTTCCGCAATCGTCACCGAGCAGAAAATGCCCACGCGAATCCCCTTCTTCACGCGGTCATACGCCTTTGCGCCGAGGTTTTGGCTGACGAAGGTGGTCAGCGCCATCGTGAAGCAGGTGACGGGCAGGAAGCCGAAGCCCTCGATGCGGCTGTGCGCGCCGCAGCCCGCCATGGCCGCCGCGCCAAACTGGTTGATGTTGCTCTGCACGACGACGTTGCCGATGGAGATGATGCTGTTTTGCAGACCGGCGGGCAGGCCGTTTTGCAGAATTTCAAGGAGCGCGCGCCTGTCAAAGCGGATTTTCCGCAGGCTGACGCGGTACGCGCGTTCGCTTCGCATCAGGCGGAGCAGGCACAGCGCCATGCTCACCAACTGGGAAATGGCCGTCGCCGCGGCGGCGGACCACACGCCCATGTGGAACACGCCGACAAAGAGCAGGTCGAGCACGACGTTGACGAGGGAAGAAATAATCAGGTATTGCAGCGGGTGGCGGCTGTCGCCGACGGCCTGCAAAATGCCCATGCAGATGTTATAGAGCACGAAAGCCAGCGAGCCGGTGAAATAGGTGCGGAAATAGCTGATGGAATTGGGCAGAACCGTTTCCGGCGTATCCATCAGCCGCAGCATCACCGGGGAGAGCGCGACGCCGACAACCGTCAGCAGCGCGCCCGCGACGAGGCCGAAGGCCAGCAGCGTGTGGATGGTCTTTTGCATGCGGTCGTAATCCTTCGCGCCGAAATAGCGCGCGATGACGACGCCCGCGCCCATCGAGACGCCGTTGACCAGACCGACCATCAGGAAGATCAGGTTGCCGGAAGAACTGACGGCGGCCAGCGCCTCGCTGCCCAGAAAATTGCCGACGATCAGGGAATCCGCCGTGTTATAGAGCTGCTGGAACAGGTTGCCCAGAAGCAGCGGGAGCGCGAAGGAGATCAGCGCCTGCGAGATCGGGCCTTCGGTGAGCGACGTGGGGGTGTGAACAGTTTGAAAACGCATGACAGCAAAATTCCTTTGTGATTGACTTTGAAATAAAATAAACACCATTCCCATTATACGCCTCGGTTGACAGATTTGCAACCGATCGGGCGGGCGAAAATAAAAAGGGGACGGATGCGGGCGCGGTTTGAGCGCGCGCGGCGGCCGAAAAAGATGATTTTCGGCGGCAGCTTCCCCTTTCCGCTTGCCTGCGCAGGATGCGTATGATATACTTTCTGTAAACAAAGAAGAACGAAATGGAAGTGTTTGCCGTGCTTGCAAGTGTTCAGAGTATGGGGATGACGGGCATACAGGGCTACCCGGTGACGGTGGAGGCATATTGTGTGGACGGCATGCCGATGTTTGAAATTGTCGGCCTGCCGGATGCGGCGGTGAAGGAGAGCCGGGAACGGGTGCGCGCGGCGATGTCTGCCTGCCATACGCCCTTCCCCGTCGCGCGGCTGACGCTCAACCTCGCCCCGGCGGATGTGCGCAAGGAGGGGCCGGCCTACGACCTGCCCATCGCGCTGGCGATTCTCGCGTCGATGGGGCGGCTGGACGCGGAGACGATGGCGGGCATGGCGGCGGTCGGCGAGCTGTCGCTCTCCGGCGGGGGGGTGGGCGGGCGCGGGG
>ERZ773145.2846-NODE-2846-length-11605-cov-2.732294_pt1 | contig 11605 bp, 10 predicted proteins | sample MGYA00580848_ERZ773145 | MGnify/ENA primary metagenome ERZ773145 (study PRJEB29015, sample SAMEA2737858) | human gut metagenome | biome: human gut; feature: human-associated habitat; material: faeces | place: China | collected 2012 ... | reverse complement strand
GGCGGATTCCCGCCGGAGCACCGGCTGTGGCTCGGTATGGTGGGTATGCATGGCACCTACGCCGCCAACAAAGCGGCGCGCGAATGTGATTTGCTGCTGGTGTGCGGAGCGCGTTTTTCCGATCGGGTGGCGGGCAACCGCACCCAATTTGCACCGCATGCCCAGGTGGTGCATCTGGATATCGACCATGCAGAGTTTGATAAAAATGTCAAAGCAGCCGTGCGGGTGGGCGGCGATTTGAAACAATCGCTGGCGGCACTTCTGCAAGGGCTGCCGACCACTGCACATCATGATTGGACGAGCGAGGTGCTGTCGTGGAAAAAAGCGGTGGCGCTGCCGACCCAACCGGAGGATGCGTTGCCCGACCCGCTGACCGTGCTGAAAACGCTGCGCCGGTTGACCGATGACAACACCGTGATGGTCACCGATGTCGGTCAGCACCAGATGTGGACGGCACAGTATTACGATGTGCGCCGCGCGCGGGGCTTCCTCAGCTCCGGCGGACTGGGCACCATGGGCTACGGCATGGGCGCCGCGATCGGCGCGCAGTTTGGCCGCCCGCACGATCGGGTGGTGCTGGTGTCCGGCGACGGCAGCTTCCATATGAATTTGAACGAGCTGACCACCCTCGCATCCTATCAAATGCCGATCGTGGTGGTCGTGATGAACAACCAGGTGCTCGGCATGGTGCGCCAGTGGCAAAAGGTGTTTTACGAACGCCGTTTTTCCGCCACCGACCCGCACCGCCGCACCGATCTGGTGAAGCTGGCGGATGCCTTCGGCTGCAAAGGAATGCGCATTGAAAAAGCGTCCGAGGTGGAAACCGTGCTGCAAGCCGCGCTGGCGGACGGCGGTCCGGTGGTGGTGGACTGCCGCATCTCTCCCGATGTCAATGTGCTGCCGATGATCCCGCCCGGCGGCACGGTCAACGATATGATCGAAGAGATGGGAGAGTGACGGAAATGAATGGTAAAAAATCGATCTTTTCCGTGCTGACGGTGGATCACGAGGGCGTGCTGATGCGGGTGACAAGCCTGTTTTCCCGCCGCGGATTCAACATCGAATCGCTCATCGCCTGCCATACGCAGGATCCCGCCTTTGCACGGTGGACAGTGGTGGTCACCGGCGACGAAGCCACCTTTACCCAGTTCACCCGCCAGCTGCTGTCTAGCGGGGTTGGCGTATTCTTCCAGAACGACAACATCAACACCCTGGACGAGGATGCCGAGCTGCGTCTTTCCATCATGTCCTCCATTGCCCAGGACGAACTGCGGAAACTCAGCTCCCGTGTCAAATTCGGCCACCAGCAGGCCATCAAGCAGAGTGTCGTCCTGGGCAACTCCCGGATTTTCGGTTACACCAAGGACGATGGCCGCCTTGTCATCGATGAAACCCAAGCTCCCATGGTGCGGGAGCTTTTCACCCTCTATGCCACCGGGGCCTACTCCATGAAACAGATCGAAAACCTGTTCTGGGAGAAGGGCTACCGGAACCTGAACGGCAAGAAAATCGCCCACACCACCATGTCCAATATGATTTCCAATCCCAAATACAAGGGCTACTACGTCGGCAACAAGGTCAAAGTGGTGGACATGTTCACAAAGAAGCAGAAATTCCTCCCGCCGGAGGAATGGGTTATGTTCAAGGACGAAACCGGCCAGATCGTCCCAGCCATCGTCTCCGAGGAGCTGTGGGAAAAGGCCAATGCGGTTTTGCTGCGCAGAAGCGAGGATGTGAAAAACCGGCAGGGCATCTGCAATCACGCCAATCTGCTCACCGGCAAGCTCTTCTGCACCCACTGCGGCACCGCCTACTACCGCCGGGAATCCAAGGACAAGCTGGGCAACCAAAACAGCAAATGGGTCTGCTCCAACAAAATCAAGTCCGGCGCGGATGCCTGCGATTCCTTCCCCATTTACGAAAAGGAGCTGGTGCCTCTGCTCTTTGAGGTGTTCCGGGACACCCGGCAGGCTTCCGCCGCCATGATTGCGGAATACGAGCGGATGTACCGCAGCATGACCTGTGACGGCAATCTGGAAAAGAAAATCGAGGAAGCCCAGGCAAACATTGACTTTGCCAAAAAGAAGAAGTCCAAGCTATTGGAGCTGGTGACCCTGGAGAGCATCACACCGGCGGATTTCAAGGCCATGACCACCCAGTGCAACCAGGAAATCAAGTCCGGCGAGCAGGCGCTCCTGGAGCTGAAAGACCAGCAGGAATCCAGCGAGGAGTTCCGTGCCAATATGGAGCACCTTCGCAAAGTCCTTCGGGATGCGGAGAAGCAGTGCCAGACCGAGGCCATCACCAAGGATTTCATTGACATCTTCATCGACAGGATTTATGTCACCCCGGAGGATGATAACGCCCTGCGGCTGGACATCAAGATTTTCACCGGGGATACCTGTGAAAAGTACCTGGGGAAGCTAAAACGGCGGGCAAATCCCGAAGGTTCTACGGGTCACACGTTTAAGAAGATGATCGAGGCCTACGAGAGCGGCATGCAGTAAAAAAGCCCTCGCGGCAGTTTTGAAGCGGTAACGGCTGCGTTATCCGACAAAATTGCATACGCGAAGGCGGGAAACCGGGAAAGCAGCTTTGCTTTCCCGGTTTCTTGCATTTTGGGGCCTGCTGTGGTATGATAGCGGAAAACATTGGAAACGGAGCGGAAACCATGATTCAGGCAATTTCTTTCCAGGAGGGAAAGCATATTTTGGATACTTATCCCGGCAGTGTGCTGCTGGATGTGCGGACAGAGGATGAATATGCCCTGGAGCACGCGGCGGGGGCGAAGCTGCTGCCGCTGGATGACATTGAGGATGCGGACCTGTCGGAGATTCTGCCGGACAAGCAGGCAAGAATTCTGATCTATTGCCGCACCGGCCGCCGGTCGGCTTTGGCGGCTGCCCAGCTGTTTGACCTGGGCTATCCCCATCTCTACGACCTGGGCGGCCTCAACGGCTGGCCCTACGGCATGGAATATGGCCTGCTATAACGAGCAACGGGGACGATGCCAGCGCATCCCGGGTGCCGCCGGTCCACAAAAAATCCACAGCCGCTCCAAAGCAGGGGAGAAGCTGTGGATTTTTTTAGTTTCCTCAGAATGTCACCGTGATCTTTGTACCCTTGCCCAGGGCGGAATCCAGGGTGACTGTGGCGTTGTGGATCTGGGCGATGTGCTTGACGATGGCGAGACCTAAGCCGGTGCCGCCGGTTTCCCGGGAGCGGCTTTTGTCCACCCGGTAGAACCGCTCGAAGACCCGGTCCTTGGCGTCCTCGGGGATACCGATGCCGTTGTCCTCCACGATCCATTGGGCGTGGCCCGCCTCTTCCTTGGCGGTGACCTGGACGAAGCCCCCCTCCCGGTTGTAGCGGATGGCGTTCTGCACCAGGTTTTCCAGGAGCTCTTTCAAGAGCTCCCGGTCACCCATGACCGTGGCCTCCCGACCGAAGCATTGCAGGGTGATGCGCCGCTGCCGGGCGGGGACCTCCAGATCGCCGCAGACCTCCTTGGCCAGGCTCAGCAGCTCCACGCTCTGTACCCGGGCGGGGGCCTGGGCGCTGTCCAGCTCGGAGAGCTGGATGATGTCGTTGATCAGGCTTAGAAGCCGTGCGGCGTTCTTCCGGATTTCTCCGGCGAAGCGCAGCTGCTGTTCCCCGTCTACCATCTTGTTTTCAATGAGCTCGGCGTAGCCGGAAATGGCTGTCAGGGGGGTTTTCAGCTCGTGGGATACGTTGGCGGTGAAATCCTGGCGGCTCTGGGCGGCGGAGAGAATCTTCTCGTGCTGGCTGCGGATTTTCCGGGCGAAGGGCTCCAGCTCCTGATAGACAGGCTCCCGGGCGGGCTCGTCCAGGTGCTCGGCCATATCGTCAATGGGGGCGATCAGCTGGGCGGTGAGCAGATGGCCCAGCAGCAGGCACACGGCGAAGATCACCACGGCGATGATCAGCAGCACCGGCACCGCCGCCAAAAATACGGAGCTGATGGACCGGGCGTCCACCGCCAGCCGCAGCACCGTGCCGTCATCCAGCCGCAGGGCATAGTAAAAGGTGTTCATATTGAAGGTATCCGAGGTGCGGACGATCTCCCCCTCGCCGGTGTCCATGGCCTGCCGGATCTCCGGCCGGTCTGCGTGGTTGGGAAGGGCTCCGGCGTCGGCCTCATCGTCATAGAGCACGGTGCCGTCGGCGTCCACCCAGGTAATGCGGACCTCGGGGTCTTGCAATTTGGGGGCATTGCCCCGGGTGAATTCGCCGCTCTGGCCCAGCAGGTGGGCCGTCAGCCGCAGATCCCGGCCCACCTGCTGGCGGAACAGGTCATAATAGACCTTGGTCACGCCGACGGTGGTGAGAATCAGGGCCACCAGGGCGATGAGCCCCAGGCGCAGATTGATTTTCTGCTTCATGAGGCTGCCTCAGCTTTCCGGGGTGCTTTGCAGCACGTAGCCCACATTGCGGACGGTGCCGATCTGGCGGCCGCAGGGGCCAAGCTTCTGCCGCAGGGTCTTGATGTGCATGTCCACGGTGCGGGTTTCGCCTTCAAAGTCCGTGCCCCAGACGAAGCGCATAATGGATTCCCGGGACAGGACCATTTCCGCGTTGATCATCAGATACCGCAGGAGCTCATATTCCTTGTAGGTCAGCTCCACGCTTTTGCCCTGGGCCAGTACGATCCGGCGGGCGTTGTCCAGCTGGATGTCCCCCACCCGGAGCTGCTGGGCGGTCTCCTCTGTGGAGCGGCGCAGCAGGGCCTTCACCCGGGACAGCAGCTCCAGCACGGAGAAGGGCTTTTTGATATAGTCGTCGGCCCCGTCGTCCAGTCCCTTCACCATGTCCATTTCCGAGGTTTTGGCGGTGACCATGATCACGGGCAGCCGCTTGGTGGCGGACTGGCTGCGCAGCCGCCTCACAATATCGCAGCCGTTTTCGTCCGGCAGCATTACATCCATCAGCACCAGGTCCGGCAGAATGTCGTTCAGAGCCCGGTAAAAGTCTGTGGCCCGGGCAAAGGCCTTTACCAGATAATTGCTGTTTTTCAGGGCGATGGTCTCGATTTCCCGGATGTTGTCATCGTCCTCTACTACATAGATCAGTGCCATAGTGTATTCCTTTCGTCATTCAGGGCAGGGGGTATTCCTTCAGCTTCTTGTCGTATTCCTGCCGGAACCAGGGGTCGCTGCCCTTGGTGGTCAGATTCAGATATTCGTGGGTGTCGTATTCGTTGGCGTGGACCTCGATCAGGCAGACGGCCACATTGGAGCAGTGGTCCGATACCCGCTCGTAGCCGGTGAGCAGGTCCTCCAGAATGAGCCCTGCCTCCAAAGAGCAGGCGCCCTTGCGCAGCCGGATAATGTGCCGCTGCCGCATCTCGATGCTCAGGGTATCGATGACCTCCTCCAGAGGCTCCACGGACCGGGCGCGGTCCGTGTCGTCCGCAGCGAAGACGGAGACGGTCAGATCCAGAATGTCGCTGACGGCCTTGCCGTAGACGGCCAGCTCCTTCCGGCTGTCCTCGGACAGGGTCAGTCCTTTGTCGCGCAGCTCCTGGGCGGATTCGGCCACGTTGATGGCGTGGTCCGAGATGCGCTCGAAGTCATTGATGCAGTGCAGCAGGATGGACAGCGTCCGGCTGTCTGCCTTGCTCAGGTCCTTGCCGGAGAGCTTGACGAGATAGGTGCCCAAAGTGTCTTCGTAGCTGTCGGATTCCTGCTCCATGGCGATGACGCGCTGCAAATCCTTTTCGGAGAAGTTGTCCAGCAGCCCCATGGCCAGCTGGAAGGAGTTCCGGGCCAGGTCCGCCATATGGTCCACGGCCTCCTTGCACAGGTTCATGGCAAAGCCGGGCCGGTCCAGGAAGCGCTCGTCCAGAGCCTGCAAGGCTGCGGGGCGGGTATCCTGAGTGGCCTCCTTGCCGTCGGGGATGGTGAGCTGTGCCAGCTTCACCAGCACATTGGAGAAGGGGAAGAGCACGATGGTGCAGCCGATGTTGAACAGGCTGTGGATCACGGCAATGTCCGCCGCGCTGGCGGGGGTGAGCAGGAAGGAGAAGTGCAGGAAGCTGTTCAATGTATAGAATACCACAAGAAACAGCAAAGTGCCAATTAAATTAAAATAAAGATGAATGAGAGAGGCCCGGCGGGCATTCTTGCTGGCCCCCATGCCGGAGAGCAGGGCCGTGACACAGGTGCCGATGTTCTGGCCCATGATGATGGGAATGGCGGTGCCGAAGCTGACGGCCCCGGTCATGCACAGGGCCTGCAAAATACCCACGGAGGCGGAGGAGGACTGGATGATGGCGGTCAGGGCCGCACCGGCCAGCAGACCCAGGATGGGGTTGGAGAAGGCGGTGAGAACGCCGGTGAACTTCTCGTTCTGGGCCAGGGGGGAGACGGAGGAGCTCATGGCCTCCATGCCGAACATCAGAATGGCGAAGCCCACGAAAATGGTGCCGATGTTTTTCTTCCTGTCGTCCTCCTTGGCGGTCATGGTGAGAATGACACCGATGGCGGCGAGAATCGGGGAGAAGGAGCTGGGCTTCAAAAGCTTCAGGAACAGATTGCTGCCCTGAATGCCCGTCAGGGACAGCAGCCAGGAGGTGACGGTGGTGCCGATGTTGGCACCCATGATGATGCCCACGGCCTGACTGAGGTTCATAATGCCGGAGTTTACAAAGCCGACCACCATAACCGTGGTGGCGGAGGAGGACTGGATGACGGCCGTCACCAGCAGGCCCAGCAGCACGGCCATGATCTTCTTCTGGGTCAGCTTTTCCAGTATTTTTTCCAGGCGGCCGCCGGACAGCTGCACCAGCCCGTCGCCCATGGCGGACATGCCGTATAAGAACAGGGCCAGGCCGCCCAACAGATTCAAGATCCCGAAAATATCCATTTTTTACAGCTCCTTTACGTTTCTGGCCCTATCTTAAATTGGCTGCGTAAAGTCCAAACGGGGCGGAATGTAAAGCCAGTGTAAAATTTCAGAATTTTACCTATGTTTTACGATTCCACCGTTGTGCCCTTTACCTTCCGGGGGTAGGGTGAGGGCAGAAAGAAGGAATTGTTATGAAAAAACTGTGGAATCTTGTAGACCGTACTTCCTGGATGGCAGAGCGCAAATATAGGGTTTGCGTGTGGGTTTTGGCCGTTATTGGCGCGCTGCTGGGGGCTGTGCTGTGGCTGGCCGTCTCTCAGGTGGCCCTGGGAACTCCGGATTGGCTGCTGGTGTTCGCAGGAACCCCTGTGCTCCTCGCCCCCATGGCCGTATTCCTCTACGGCTGCCGCCATCCCTTCTGAGGGCCGACATATTACGTAAACAAAATGTCCCCTGTCCCTCTTGCTGGCTGTTTCACTCTGTGGTATAGTTATGCTAAGAGAAAAAATGGGGCATTTTTATGCACTTGTTTGCACGCCTGCGAAAAAAGTGGGTAATGCTGCGCTTCCGGGGCGGCTGCTTTTGCAGCCGCCCCATGGCGTATTAGTTGGGATTTTGATATTCCATTGCCCGGGTGCTGTCGCGCAGGCCGCGGGTGGTGGGGTCGTTGACGATGCCGAGAATGGTCAGCAGTCCAAACACTGCATTGATCAGGTCCAGCAGCTTTCCCTCCACTGCCTGTACGGGCAGGGCAAAGCCAAACAGAGCGGCGATGCTCTGGGCTACCAGCAGGGCGGCGGGGATTGCCGCCAGCCAGAAATTCACATTTTTCAGACGTACCTTCCAATTGATCATGATTTTGCTCCTTCCTTTTCCAGGTCCTCTAACCTGTGATTGATGACTTTGATCTGCTCTTCTACCACCGGCATTCGCCGGGCAAAATTGTTGTGCTCCCGGACCTCCCTTGTCAGCTGCCGCAGCTGCTCATCCGTTACGGCCTGGGCTGTCCGCAGGGCATTTTCCCGCCGCCGGTCCGACAGTAGATTGCTCAGCATGACCCCCGCCAGAGACAGCAGCCCTGTGATCAGGGATGCCAATACCGTTGCGTTCATCCAATACTCCCTTCTTTCAGTGCGTATACCGCCAGAGGCACCGCCCAGGTGTCTGCCGGTGCGGCAGCGGCGAATTCCAGCCCGGCTTCGGTCTGGCGGAGCGCTCGGACCGCCAGGGTGCTGCCGGAAAATACTCTTATGGCCCCGGCAGTCCCGGCAAGCTCCCAGACCCGCTGCGCACTGCCCGCCTGAGCCGCCGCCTCGATGAGCAGAAGCGCCCCGGCGGCAGCAACGGTTTGGGCGGGAAATTCCTGCTCGGGGCTCGGATTCTCCCAGAGCTTCCGCAGCCCCAGAAAGCTTGCCGCCGCCTGCCCCAGGGACATGGCATCGGTGGACTCCACCGCCGTAGGCAGCCCGGATAGCCGCTGCCCGCCCATGTCCAGGGCCAGACCCATGGAAAGGGTATTCTGGGTATCTCCCCGGCAGCCGATGCCCAGGGCCTTGGCCGCCGGGTTCAGGTCCACCAGGGGAGACTCGCTGCCGGTGCCGCCCGGCTCCACGGAGACGGTGGCTCTCGCCTGGGAAGACCTGCCCCGGCTGTCCGTTACCCGGGCCGTCACCGGAATTTCCCCTGCCTGGGGCAGGTCGAAGCGAAGCCTTTGCCCCTGCCCGGTCAGATCGCCGCAGCGGACGGTGCAGCCGGTGATCTCTGCGCCCAGAGTTCCCGATGCAGTCACTTCAACCAGGGCCTGGCCGCCTTGCAGAAAGCGATCCCCTGCCTGGGGTGCTGCCCGCAGCGTCACCGTGGGATGGAATCCTTCCGGGATGGACAGCAGCACCTGCTTTTCCCGGCTGTCTTCGATTTTGCCGTTTTCATAGGCATCCAGAATCAGCTTGACGGGGATTTTATCCCGGTCCGGATATTCCTCTGCCAGGGTCAGCGGCGGTGTCCATTCTGCCCGGGTGAGTCTGCCGGGGGCTGCGACGGTTCCCGATTTTGCACCGCAGCGGTAGCGCAGCCCTACCGTCCGCCCCAGGCTGGGCAGCGTAATGGCCAGGGGAGCGCCCAGGGTGTCCCCCTGAACGGTCAGGGGAACGGTCAAACTGGATAAAATCATGCCGCCTCCTTAGTAGCCATACTGCCGCCGCAGCTTTTCGTAGAACTGCTCCTGGGCCTGCTGGAATTCCCGGAGCCACTGGTCGTCCTTGATCTCGTCCCGGTAGGCGCCGTAGTCGTCACTGCGGGCCTGGTCGTAGCGGTTCCAGAGCCGCTGATTCTCCGCTTCCCAGGCCGCCAGATTCTGCTTGTACTGGTTCTGGCTGCTGTTTTCCCGCTGCAGGAGCAGGTCATAGGCCTGCTTGTCCGCCGTGCCCTGCCGGTCGTATTCCGAGCGGGCCTTGTCGTAAAGGGCGGAGGCCTTGTCACCCAGATTCGCCATCTGCTGCCGGTAGGCCTGCTGGGCTGCGGTCTGACCGTAGGAGCTGCCGAAGCCTCCGGTCATGGCCGCCGCCTGCCCCAGGGTATCCTGCATGGCCAGCCGCCCGTTCTGAATGGCCTGATCCTTGTACTGCCGGTACAGGGCATCGCCGTTCAGGTTGTAGGAAAACTTCTCCCGGTTCAGGATCTTCTCCATGGCCGCGTCCAGCTGCTGCTGCCATTTGGAGACGTATGCCCCGGGCTTTCGGGCGTCACTGGCCTGGGCCTCCTGCCGCGCCTGCTCCACCTGAGCAGACGCGGTGTATTTTTTCTTCTCTTCTTCCATGTCTTCTCCTTCCTTCTACTGAATTTGCCAGTGCCCGTCCGGGGTTTGGACGAAGGGGGGCAGGGGCAGAAAGCGGACCGTATCCGCCTGCTGAACCTGCATACCCGCTGTGCCTTCCCGGTACAGGGCCTCGGCGGGCAATTCCGGGGGCTCCGGTTTCCCCTCCAGCAATGCAAGCCGGGCCTCCAATGCTTCCGCTGCGCCTGCCTGCTGCCGCCAGGGACCTTCCAGGGCTTCCAGTCCGGCATACCGGTCATCCCCCCGTTTGGCGCTCAGGGCCACCGCTTCACGGAGCAGCTTTTGGGTATCCGGTGTGACTGCGGCCTCTTCCCGGCTGCCCAGAGCCAGCTGCAGCTGCTCCGTCAGCTGGTACAGGTAGCTGCGCAGCTGCCGCAGCTGGGCTTCCGGTTCGCCCTCCGTCAGGTTCGGCAGCCGCAGCTCCAAGGGGGTCATACCCCACCTCCCTGCCGCAGCACCCGGGTCAGGGACAGGAGCCGGACATCGCCCTCCCCCTCCAGCAGCAGCTCCAAATGGCTGCATGGCTTTGGCCGGATGGGAAGCAGGAAGCGGCGGTCCGAGCCCGTCAGAGTGCCCACCTTTTCCCAGGCACCCCGGTCGTCATAGCGCACGGAGATGTCCATCCGGGCGCGGTTTGCCAGAAGCAGCTGCAGCTCCAGGCTTTTCAGGACCATCCGCTGACCGTCCCAGCCGGAGATGCGCCCGGTGCGGGCCATCCATTTTACCCGTTCCCGGCTTTTGCCGCCCCGCAGCAGCCACATTTCGCCGCTTTCGTCCAGACCGTAGAGCTTCCCGCCGTGGGACACCATCTGCCGGGCTTCGAAGCCCGACTCCCGGTGCCACTGGCCCAGCAGCTTGTCGTAGACATACAGAGCATCCGTTCCGGCACTCTCCCGCAGGCTCAGGAAATATTTCCCGGCCCAGCCTGCGCCGATGCCCCCTTCCAGCGGCTCCGTGCCCAGCGCTCTGCCCACCTCTGCGGGCAGAGCGCCGTCGTAGGCGCACACGCCCATGGGGGACTTATAGAAAAGCGTCTCCCCCACAATGGCCAGGCTCCCGCCGCTGCCCCGGGCCACGCCCCGGCACACCGTGGACTGGACATGAAAGGCGGCGGGGTAGCTGCCGTAGATCTTATACAGGCAGTCCTCCTTGAAAAACAGGGGATTGCCCAGGTACGTGATGGCCCCGGTGAAGGGCCCCTGGGTACCCACGGTGACGGCATAGCTGTCCGTGGTCAGCCCCATGAAGCAGTTCCAGTTCCGGAAGTCTCCCAGCTTGGAGGCGTAGATCTCATTGACGGGATCTCCTTGGCGGTCCGTTCCCGCCCGGCAGCCCCAGAGCCGGTTGCCGCACTCGATGACATAGTCCATTTCCGGTACGGTCCGGGACAAAAGCAGCGTACCGATTTTCTGCTGCCCCTCCAATACGCCGGAGACCACGACGAAATTTTCCTCCGCCTGCCAGATCACATTGGCCCCGTCCAGCCCATCCGTGCCCGAAAGGGTCACGCCGTCGTATTGCCGGAAGCAAAGGCCAATGCCCGGGGCGTCAATGCGCACATAGGGTGTTTCCACTGCGACCCAGAGGTTGGAGGCGGCGGACCATTCCTTCAGCACGGCGGGGGAAGATGCCGTGTCCAGCCAGAGGGTGCCGTTTTCCGGCTCCTTTGGCTCGGCGGACTGTACGTGCGCCGGGATTCGGTCTGCGCCTTCCAGGGTGCAGGGGGTCAATACCGCGCCGTTTCCTTCGAACCGGGCCTCCAGGCTGCCGAAGTCCGCGCCGTCCAGGGTGCTGGCGTATTTCCTGTCCGGGAACACCACCACATAGGCCCCCATCTTCACCAGCTGCTTGGGCCCCTCCGGGGTGAGACCCAGGTCAATTCGCCGGTCCCCCAGCACCAGCTCT
>ERZ773145.2845-NODE-2845-length-11609-cov-6.839882_pt1 | contig 11609 bp, 9 predicted proteins | sample MGYA00580848_ERZ773145 | MGnify/ENA primary metagenome ERZ773145 (study PRJEB29015, sample SAMEA2737858) | human gut metagenome | biome: human gut; feature: human-associated habitat; material: faeces | place: China | collected 2012 ... | reverse complement strand
AAATGAGACTTAAGGCGTACTTTTGTCATTCAATATTGTAATTCAAAACATAATGAAAGCGAAGATTGTTTTTATAACCGGCGCGGGCAGCTTCATCGGGCGGGGTGATGGTTTGCAGCCGTGTGTTCAGTTCAGGTTCCGTCATACCGTTCTCCCTGTTTTTGTTTGGGCATACTGCGCCGCAGCCGTTACAAAGCGCTGCGGCAGCGGGGTGCCCGCCCAGTATAGATGCGGGAACCCCGCATACAGATGCCCGTTGGCAAAGCCGCAGTCCCAATGGCGGCCATTGGCTTTTTGGGCGGCAAAAGCGGTGCCGTTGCAGGTGGAATCCCAATGGTGGAACTCATGCACGGGCACCGGCTCCCCTGCGCGGAAGAGCATGCTGTCCGCCTGCGGGGTGAGCGCGGCATAGCCAAAGCGCACCAGCCGCCCCACGCGGAACCCCTGCCCCGGCAGCACACCCGCCATGGGGTGGGCGGTTCCGGCGTCATCTTCCAGCGTTTGGCCCAGGTACAAAAAGCCGCCGCATTCCGCCACGGTGGGCAGGCCGCGCTGCACGGCGGTGTTTATGGCGCAGCGCATGGCGGTGTTGGCCGCCAGCTGGGCGGCGTACAGCTCCGGGTAGCCGCCCGGCAGGTACAGCCCGCCGATATGTTGCGGCAGCGCGGCATCCCGCAGCGGGCTGAAATAGCAAAGCTCTGCGCCTGCGGCCTGCAGGCTTTCCAGCGTTTCGGCATAGGTAAAGCAGAACGCTTCATCCTGTGCCACGGCAATGCGCACGGTGGGGGCTGCGGCCTGAACCGCAGGGGCCATTGGGGCCGGGCGGTCAAACAGGGCCAGCAGCCGCGGCCAGTCGATATTTTTTTGCGCGGCGGCGGTCAAAATCTGAATTTTTTGCTGCAAATCAGCAATTTCGCCCGCGGTTTTCAGCCCCAGGTGGCGGCTTTCGATGGCAGCATCCGGCATGGGGGGCAGAAAACCCACCACCGGCAGGCCGGTTTCCCGTTCCAGCATGGAGGCCAACAGCTTGTACAGCATCTCGGTGCAGTCGTTCAGCAGAACGCCCGCAATGTGGTGCGGCGTGCGGAACGCTTTTAAGCCTTGCAGCTGGGCGGCCAGCGTTAAACTGGCCCCCTTGGGGCGCACCACCAGCAGCACCGGCAAGTCCAGCACATCGGCGGTGTGCCAGGCGCTGGCGGCAGCGCTCACGCCGCCAAGGCCGTCATAATAGCCCATGGCACCCTCACACACCGCGCTGCCATGGCCCGCCGCGCCGCTGGTGTACAGCCGTCGCACGGTCTGCGGGGTGGAGAAAAACAGATCCAGATTGTGGCTGGGCACCCCCAGCACAGCGCGGTGAAACATGGGGTCAATGTAATCCGGCCCGCACTTGAACGCGCAGGGCTCCAGCCCGCGGGTTTTCAGGGCGGAAAGCAGGGCGCAGGCGGCGGTGGTTTTTCCGCTGCCGGAACTGGGCGCGGCCAAAAGCAGCTGCAGCATTCTCATTCCCTCACGATCAAAAATACCGGGTTGTTGGCCATCATCAGGTGCAGGCTGCCTGCCGCCTTGCTGCGGCTTACGGCAATCTGGGTCACCTGTGCGGCCAGCCCGTGGGCGGCCAGGGCGGCAATACTCTGCTGCAAGGTTTCCAGCGCAATGGCGGCGATACAGAGCCGGGTCTGCGGGTTGGCGGTCAGGGCGGCATCTACAATGGCCTGCATATTGCCCTTGCTGCCGCCGATGAAAACAGCATCCGGCGCGGGCAGATTTTGCAGCGCTTCAGGGGCTTTGCCCGCGATCAGCGTTAAGTTACTGGCGGCAAATTTGGCCTGGTTCTGGCGAACCAGCGCGCAGGCATCGGCATCACATTCCACCGCGTACACCTGACCCATGGGGGCGGCCAGCGCCATTTCCACGCTCACGCTGCCCGTTCCGGCACCGACATCCCACAGGGTATCAGTGGGGGCAACGGCCAGCTTGGCCAGCGCGGCGGCGCGCACCTCCTGCTTGGTCATCGGCGTTTTGCCACGGATGAAGGCTTCATCCGGCAGGCCGGGCACGCGGGGCTGCGGTTTGGGGCAGGGCTCCACCAGCAGCACGCTGAGCGGCGCAAAGCTGCCGCCCGCCAGCGTTTGCACCGTATCGGTGATGACCTTTTGCTGCGGGGTGCCAAGGTTCTCACCAACCGTGGCCTGCACCGCGCCAAAGCCTGCGGCGGCTAGAATCTCACACAGCGCGGCGGGGCTGGTATTGCGCCCGCCCGTCAAAAAAAAGGTCGGGCGGTCGCTCCGGCACTCTGCCGCAGGGGCGCAGGCACATCCGTGGGCGCTGACAAGATTCCAGTTCTGCCACGGCCTGCCCAGCGCCGCGGCCAACAGCTGTACGCTGGAGATCCCCGGCAGCACCGTTACTTCCGCCCCCTGTGCCCGCAGCTTGGGCACCAGCGCCGCAGCACCGGAATAAAAGCCGGTATCCCCGCTGTAAACCAGCGCGGCGGTCTGGCAGAGCTCCGCTTGCAGGCAGGCCAGCACTTCATCCGGCAGGTAAATTGGCTTGCGGTTGGGGGTACAGCCATCCGGCAGGTTTTGCAGCAGCCGCTTTGCCCCCAGAATCAGCCCTGCCGTTTGCAGGGCCTGCAAGCCCTGGGCAGTCAAACTGCCGGGCAGCCCGCTGCCCATGCCAACCAATGTAATCTTCATAACAGCTCCCTGCATCGTTGCAAAATTTCTTCGGCGGTCTCGCCGCATTCCTCCGGGCGGCGCAGTACAACCAGCGTGGCCCCGCTTTGGGCGGCAGCCTGGGCTTTCTCGGCAAAGCCGCCCGCGCTGCCGCCGTCCTTGGTGACAAGGTAACGGATGTGGAACTGCTGCATCAGTGCAAGGTTCAGTTCCAGCGTAAAGGGCCCCTGCATGGCAATGATGTTGCGGTGCGGGATGCCCACGCCCTCGCACGCCGTAATGCCCGCCACGGTGGGCAGCACCCGCGGGTACAGGCGGGCGGCATCCAGCCCGGCAAAGGCCGCAAGCTCCTTGGCGCCGGTGGTGAGCAGAACATTGCCCTGCGTTGCGGCTAAATACTGCGCGGCCTGGGCGGCACTGCCCAGCACCACACTGCCCGCGGGCAAGGTGCTGGCGGCGCGCAGCAGGCGGTGGTACTCTACCCCGGCTGCGTTGGCGGCGGCGCGGATGTTTTTGGTGGCTTCCACCGCGTAAGGGTGGGTGGCATCCACACAAAGGGCTGCGCCCTGCAAAAGCTCCGCCATGGCGCCGGGCAGCAGGCGACCGGAATGTACGGTAATGCCGGGGGCCTGGCCCTGTTCCTCGGCCCCCAGGTCGGTTGCCACGCTGACGGTAACGGCAATGCCCAACGCGGCAGCGGCGCGGGAGAAATCCCGCCCTTCGGTAGTGCCGCTGAACACAACGATCCTCATACCCCGTGGTACCCCCGCGGCGTTACCATCCACCCGCTGACCTGGTGGGTGGCGCTGTTGCCGATGAACACCGTGGTGAACATATCCACGGTGGTGTGTTCCAGCTCGGCCAGTGTCATCTGGCTGCTCTGCTGGCCGGTGCGGCCAATGCTGCGTATCACACCGCAAAGGGTACCCGCCCCCTTGCCGTTTTGCAACAGGATGCGAACCGCCTTTTGCAGGTAATCCGGCCGCCCTTTTGAGGAGGGATTGTACAGCGCCACGCAGAAGTCCCCCATGGCGGCGCAGGCCAGTCGCTTTTCGATCATCTCCCACGGAGTCAGCCGGTCCGAAAGGGAGATCACGCAGAAATCATGGGCCAGCGGTGCGCCCAGCACGGCGGCACCGCTTAATGCGGCGGTCAGGCCGGGAACGACCTCCACTTCCACATCGGGGTATTCCGCCGCCAGCTCCAGCAGCGGGCTGGCCATGCCGTACACCCCGGCGTCGCCGGAGCAGACAAGCGCCACCGTTTTGCCGGTCTGGGCCGTTTGCAGCGCCCAGCGGCAGCGGTCAATTTCTCTGGTCATACCGGTGGCATAGGTTTCTTTTTCCGGGTACAGGGGGCGCACAAGGTCAATGTAAACGGTGTAACCGCACAGCACATCAGCCTCTTGCAACGCATGGCGGGCCTGCGCGGTCAAAAACTGGGCATCGCCGGGGCCAAGGCCCACAACGGATACAAGGTTACGCTTCATCGGTTTTCCATCTCCAATCCGGGGCAAAGGGGCGCACGGCAGCGGCAAAGGTCACGCCGGTATGCGCATATTTGGGCAGCAGCAGCGTGCCGCCGGAAGCCAGCACGGCGGCGCGCTCGCAGACGTTATCCACACCCGTCACTCCCTGCACAAAGCGGGAGGCGCTGAAAGTTCCGGGCACAGCGCGCAGCTGGGCGGCGGAATAAAAGCTGACCGGCCAGCCGTGGCTGCGGCAGAACTCCAGCAGGCCGGGTTCGTTCTGTTTTAGATCAATGCTGGCGGCGGCGGTAATTCCGACCGGGGCCAAATTTGTATCGGCGCAGAACGCTGCAAACGCGGCTTCCAGCTGGGCGGCGGTGGTACCGCGCTTGCAGCCAACGCCCAGCACGCCAATGCGGGGGATCAGATGCAAAGCGTTCCCCTGCGGGGTCATTGTCAGGGCAAAATCAGCGTCAGACGGTTCTTCGGCTTCCGCCACACCGGCGGGCGGGATGCCTGCAATGGCCCAGGGGGAAGCATACCGCACCGTTTTGCCGGCCAGCAGTGCCCCGCTGACCAACTTAATGCGCGGGGTTTCCCACACAGCGCAGTTTTGTTTTTTGGCCCACTCATCCACGGCAAACAGGCCGTTGGCATCGGTCGCCGTGGTGATCACCGGCACCGCACCACAGGCGGCAGCCAGCCGGCAGGCCAGGTCATTTGCGCCGCCCAGATGGCCGGAGAGCAGCGGCACCGCAAAGCGGCCGCATTCATCCAGCACCACAACGGCGGGGTCGGTGGCCTTGCTTTGGCAGTGGGGCGCAATGGCCCGCACCGCAATGCCCGCCGCCCCCACAAACACCAGGGCATCCGCCGCGGCAAACTGCTGGGCCGTCCACCCGGCCAGCGTCACCCCGCCCAGCCCGCAGCGGTTGACGGAGCCGGGGCAGGTTTGGGCCAGCTGCTGCGCCAGCGCCAGCCCCTTGGCCGTAAAGGCAAGATACGCACAGTTCACGGTTTGGTCCCCTCGCGGTATTCGGTGGTAAAGGCGGGGTCGTACAGTTTGCTGCGGGCATAGCAGCGGCCAAGGAAATCCCCCACCACGATCAAGGCCGTTTTGGTAATGCCCGCCTGCTTGGTGCTTTGGGCCAGGGTGCCAACGGTGCAGCGCACGGTTTTCTGCTCCGGCCAGGTGGCCTTGTACACCACGGCGGCGGGGATGCTTGCGGTGTATGCCCCCTGCAGCAGCGCTTCCTGCACTTTATCAATTAAGCCGATGGAGAGAAAAATCACCATGGTAGCGCCGTGGCTGGCCAGGCTGGCGAGCTTTTCCTTTTCCGGCACGGGGGTGCGGCCCTCCATGCGGGTAATGATGACCGTCTGGCTGACGGCGGGCAGCGTGTACTCGGCGTTCAGCGCGGCGGCGGCACCGCAAAAGCTGGAAACACCGGGCGTATCATCGTAAGCAATGCCGTCGGCGTCCAGCGCGTCCATCTGCTCCCGGATGGCCCCGTACAAACAGGGGTCCCCGGTGTGCAGCCGCACAGTGGTTTTGTGTTCGGCTTCCATTTGGCGCATCACGGCAAGCACCTGTTCCAATGTCATTTCAGCACTGTTATAAATGGCGCAGCCGGCTTTGGCCAGCCCCAGCAACGCCGGGTTGACCAGGCTGCCCGCATAAATAATGCAGTCCGCCGTTTGCAGCAGCGCCGCACCGCGCCGGGTGATCAGATCCGGTGCGCCGGGGCCTGCGCCCACAAAATGTACCATACCTCATTGCTCCTTTTTCTGCCAGCTTTGCAGCAGCTGGGCGGCGGTCTCAGTCTGGCCCAGCGGCCCGGCCTGGTTGGAAAACAGTACAGCCCCCACCCGGAACGCCCCCGCCACGCGGCGGTCCAGATGCAGCTGGATGGCCTGCAATAGGCTTTCGAGCACCGGATCCCGCAGGTTTTCGGCATCCAGAATGTCCAGGCAGGCGTCCGTTGTGGCGGCGTCCATCAGGGCGCGGCAGGTGGCCTGGCTGGCCCCGCAGAGCGCCGCATGGGTGCAGAACAGTTCGGTGCGGCAATCCGCCATGCGGGAATGGGTGTTCATAATGCCGCCTGCCAGCTTGACCAGCTTGCCGATGTGCCCCACCAGCAATACCTCTGCAAACTGCTCCGCAGCGGCCATATCCAGCGCATCCCCCATAAAGTTGGAGCACTTGACCACCGGGATGCTGCTGTATTCCGGCAGGTTTTGGGCCAGGTAGTCCAGCCCATAGTTGCCGGGGGCCAGGATCAGCCGCTTGGGGCTTTGCTCCCGCAGGGCGGCCTGGTGGATCTCCAGCTGCACGGTATCCAGGATGGCCTGCTGGCTCATGGGCTCCACAATGCCGCTGGTGCCCAGGACGGAAAGCCCGCCTTCCACCCCGATGTGGGGGTTAAAGGTGCGTTTGGCGGCTTCCTCGCCCCCCTCGATCGAGATCATTACGTCAAAGCCGCCGTCATACCCGGCTGCTTCGGCCTCCGCGTGCAGGGCATCGGTGATCATCCGGCGCGGCACATGGTTGATGGCCGCCTGCCCCACCGGCTGGTCCAGGCCGGGCTTAGTCACACGGCCCACACCGGGTCCGCCGTCAATCGTGACCTGGCCGGGGGCATCCGGCAGCAGGGTGATGTCGGCTATGACCGGCAGGCCGGTGGTAACGTCCACATCGTCCCCGCCGTCCTTGCGGATGGCGCACTGGGCGCCGGCGGCTGTTTTGCGGCAGTAGATGGGCGCAACCTCCACCACAATGCCTTTTGGGGTGCGCAGGCCGACGGATTCCGGCGCTTTACCGGTCAGCAGCAGGCGGGCGGCCCCGGCAGCGCCAAGGGCGGCACAGGTGCCGGTGGTGTAGCCGCAGCGCAGCAGCTTTTGCCCGCTGCGGATGTAATGTTCAAACCTGGGCGGCTCCTGTTTGGCGGGTCCCCGTTCGGGTTCACGCTCCGGCTGGGGGCCGTACAGTGCTTCATACTGCTCTTTGGTCAGGCGGTACAGCGTGCGGATGTTCTCTGCGGCAAACGCGTCTTTCGGTGTCATCACGCCGGAAACGCCCTGCGGCGATACGCACACCACGGTATCCGCAATTTTTTGCGCCAGCTCCAGCTCGTGCAGGCTGACAATGACGGCCACCTGTTTTTCCTGTGCCAGCTGGCGCAGGATGGTCAGCAGCTCAATTTTGCCTTTGATGTCCAAAAATGACGTTGGTTCGTCCAGCAGGATAATTTCCGGCTGCTGGCAGACGGCGCGGGCCAACAGAACGCGCTGGCGCTGGCCATCACTGATTTTGGTAACGTCCCGGTCGGCCAGCTCATCCGCCTGCACCAGATGCAGAGCATCCCGCACCTGCATCTTGTCCTGCTCGGACAGGATGCCCAGCCGCCCGGTGTAGGGGTAGCGCCCGGCAGCAGCCATATCAAAACAGGTAGTCAGCTCGGTGTGGCGGGTGTGGGGCAGCATCAGGGCCATTTTGCGCGCGCGGGCATTGGGGGTGTAGGTTGTCAGGTTTTGGCCCTGCAGCAGCACAGCGCCGCTTTGCGCCGCCAGCTGCCCGGCCAGCGTTTTGAGCAGGGTGGATTTGCCCGCGCCGTTGGGGCCAATCAACGCTAAGATCTGCCCGCGCTGCACGCCAATGCCAATGTTTTGTAATAGCGGCGTTTTGCCGTACCCGATGGCAAGATCCTGCGTTTGGCAGTAAAATGCTTCGCTCATGCCCGGCCCTCCCCGCTTTGGCGGCGCACCAACAGCCAGATGACTACCGGCGCACCAAATACCGCTGTGACGGAGCTGATGGAAAGCTCAGTGGGGGCAAACAGGCTGCGGGCGATCAGATCACACAGCAGGCAGAACGCCGCCCCACCCAGCGCACAGCCCGGCAGCACATGCAGCGGCTTGGCGCTTCCCAACGCCTGCTTGACCAAGTGCGGCACCGCAATACCCACAAAGGAAATGGGCCCCGCAAACGCCGTGACGCAGGCGGCCAGCAAACTGGAAAGCAGCACCAGCGCCACGCAGAACGGCCGCACAGCCACACCCACGCTTTGGGCATACTGCTCCCCCATCTGGTAGGCGTCCATCGGCTTGGCCAGCAAAAAGGCCGCGGCCAAACAGGGCAGCACCACCAGCGCAGCGGCGGCCACATTGCCCCAGGTCATGCCGGAAAAGCTGCCCATGGACCAGTTGTGCAGGTTGACGATGTTGGAATCCTGTGCAAAGGCCACTACAATATCGGTGACGGCGGAGCAGATATAGCCGATCATCACGCCGCAGATGACCAGAATGCTCATGCGGTGTACCCGGCGCGCCACGCTGAGCACAAAGGCCATGGCAGCCATGGATCCAGCAAAGGCGGCCAGAATCAGGGTGAGCGAGTTGGTCAGCAGGCCGTGGTTCAAAAATACCACCATCGTCAGCGCAACCACCAGCTTGGCCCCACTGGAAATGCCCATGACAAACGGCCCCGCAATGGGGTTGGCAAAAAAGGTTTGCAGCAGGTAGCCCGCTACCGAGAGCGCCGCCCCCAGCAGCACCACCATAACGGCGCGCGGCAGGCGCAGCTGCAATAGGATATTGGCGGCCAGTTCATCCTGCCCGCGGCCCAGCAGCGCCTGCACCACGCCGCGCGGCGAAATTGCCACACTGCCCCAGAACAGGTTGAGCGCAAACAGCCCCAGCAGCGCCGCCGCAAGGGCTACATATGTAATTGTCAGGCGCTTGGTGTGCATGGCGCTGCCTTTCTGCAATAAAATTATTCTACATGCGTTAAAAATGTCAGTTCACTGTCCGCGGGGGTGCCCTCGGTAAACACGTGGTTCATATCCAGAATCAAATCCGGAAGCTCCATGCTTTGCTGGAACAGGCTCTGCGCGGTACACCACACATTGCCGTTCTGCACGGCCTTGAACTGCGCCAGCAACGGGCATTTTTCCACCAGCTGTTCGGTGCTGGCAATGCTGCCCTCAATGGTGCTGTTGTAGAGCAGCACATCGGCGTCCTTGGCACCGGCGTAAAAATCTTCCAGCGAAAGATTGATGGTGGCCAGATTGTTGCCGTTGTCCGTTAAATCAGCAAACACATAGCTGCCGCCCGCCATCTCGATCATGCGGGCCACATAGTCGCTGCCTTTGCGCACCGTGACAAGGTTGTTGGAAGTGATGGAGAAAAACGCCACCGTTTTGCCGGTGGGCTGCTGGTTTTCCAGCGGGGCAACGCGCTGTACCTGGGTTTCAAACAGCTGTTCCGCCTCCTGCTGTTTGCCCAGCAGAATGCCGTACAGCTTGACCCATTCCATGCGGGCCAGAGGGTCGGTTTCATAGCTGGAACGCTCCACCAAAACGGGGATGCCGAACTTTTCCAGCTGCTCTTTGACCTCCGGCGTATGGTAGATCATGGTGTTTTCAATGGCAAGGCCGCAGCCGGAAGCCAGAATGGTTTCATAGTCCGGGGCGCTGTATTTGCCCGCATAGGCAATCTGCCCCGCCTGCATGGCGGCTTTGGCTTCGGGCAGGTACCAGCCATCCGCCTTGGTGCCGGAAAGTGCAATGCTGTCCAGCGCGCCCAGGCTGATGATGGGGTCCATAGCGGAGGTGGAAACCAGGTAGATATTCTCAATGGGCTGTTGCAGCACGGTGGTGCCCTGGGGCAGATCCTCCGGAACGGCAGCGCCCTGCGGCACCACCAGATATTGGCTGTCCGCAATGGTGATCAGCTCGTACCCGCCGGTGCATTCATCCACGGTAAACTGTTTGGCGTATTGCAGCGGGTAGCTGCTTTCCACGGTAAGGGTGGGGGCAGCCGTGCTGCCGCTGCCCGCGCAGCCGGCCAACAGCAAAAGCGCTGCGGCAGAAAGTGCGGCACAAAGCCCAAAACGTTTCGTCTGCATTATTCCGCGGGGGTCAGCGTGGCGCTGTCAAAGGTCAGGGTATAATCGATCTCGTGCGGGGTGCTCATGGCAACGGTATCGGCGGTAACGGCAAGGGCGGTATCCAGCGCAGCAACGGGGATTTCAAAGGTGGAGTTGCCTTCGGTGTTGGTGGGCAGGTACTTTTCTCCATCAATCAGCATATAGTCATAGTTGGGGCTGCTCCACACAATCACGGCGGTCATGGTTCCATCGGCAACCGTCAGGGCGGCAGGGCTTTCCACCGTGGCGCGGCCGGAGCCGCCCTCCAGTGTGACAGCGCAGGTGTAGCTGCCATCAGCAGGCACAGCGGCGGTTTCGGCAGCGGCATCTTCGGTCTTAGGCTCGGCATTGCGCACGCTGACGGTATGGTCGTACCAGGTGCCCTTGGTGCCCAAAATGGCCAGCTGGAAGTCGGTATCCACAGCGTCCAGCGGAATATCATAGCCGTACACTTCATCGCTGGTGCCGTCGGAATAGGTCACAGTATCGGTGGTGGGCTGCAGCCAGTCGCTCTCGTGGCTGGGGGCGTCCTCGGCAGTGCCCAGGTACAGGTTGACGATCTTTTTCGATGCCAGGCTGACATGGAAGGTCATTTTGCCATCGGCGACAGTCAGGGTACCCTTGCCATCGCAGGCTTCGTTGGCGTGCACCATACTGCTGTCGGTTTCAAATTCGGCGGTATACACGCCGTCCGGCAGAGCAGCTTCGGTCTGGGGTTCTGCGGTGGGGGCGGCGGCTTCACTGCCGGCAGCCTCGGTGGCAGCGGGGGTGGAGTCAGCGGAAGAAGCGCCGGTTGCGGTGGAGCCGCAGCCAGCCAGCAGAGCGGCCAGCACCAGGGCGGCCACAGCGCCGGAAATTACACGATTTTGTTTCATTGGGTGTTACCTCGCATTGTAAAAAATTGAAATGATATAATAAGAAAGGATAACAGAAAATTACGTCGCAGGGGCGAGCATTGCCCGCCCGCGGTCATTTGCCCCGTGTATTGCCAACCCGGAAGAGTGTTGCAATGTTTTAGGTTGGCGGGGGCACTGCATGGTTTGGCGAGAGGGGCTAAAGATTCAAAGAAAAGCGTGGGGACGCGGCACAGCCGCAGCGCAGCCCCATTTTGGCGCACAGCGTTTCCCCCGGTCCGCACAAAACAAAAGCTGCCCGAAAAGACGTTGATCCTTCCGGGCAGTATGCATCATAAATCAGCCATTCAGGGAATCAATAGCGGCCTTGGTATGGTCAATGTAGATCTGCTGCACATCAGCAATTTCGCCCAGACCGGCAATCTGGGTATCCACGCTGTCAAAGCAGCCAGCGGCCTTGAACTGGCTCAGCCAGGAATCTGCGTCATCGCCAGCCATATCGTTGTTGGCATGGTCACCGGCAACTACCATCAGGGGGCGCAGGACAACCTTGGTGTAACCGGCTTCCTTGATCTTTTCGATCACAGCCTCGCAGGCGGTGTCTTCCGGCTCGCCCTCAACAGTGCCAATGAACACATTGTCATAGCCCAGGGTCTGCATGGTGGTCTGCATCTGGCTGTAGC
>ERZ773145.2841-NODE-2841-length-11628-cov-3.719865_pt1 | contig 11628 bp, 10 predicted proteins | sample MGYA00580848_ERZ773145 | MGnify/ENA primary metagenome ERZ773145 (study PRJEB29015, sample SAMEA2737858) | human gut metagenome | biome: human gut; feature: human-associated habitat; material: faeces | place: China | collected 2012 ... | reverse complement strand
TTTTTCCGCGAAAGGAGCATTTTTATGAGAAACCCGGGCAGACGATGGTGAATTCAGAGCTTTTCACCCTAAAAATCTGATTTTACCCTATAAAAGGAGTTATTACTATGAAAAAGTTTCTGTCTATGATCGCTGCCGTCTCCCTTCTGGCCGCTTCTCTCAGCGCCTGCGGCGCATCCTCCACCACATCCACCACTGCTGCTGCCGAAAGCGGCAAGGAATACAAGGTCGCCATCGTCCAGCAGCTGGACCACGCCTCTCTGGATGAGATCCGGGTGGCCATTGAGGCCGAACTGGAGGCCAAGGCCGCAGAAAAGGGCATTGCCATTGCCTATAAGGATTTCAACGGCCAGAACGACGCCACCGTTCTGAACCAGATCGGCGCCCAGATGGTCTCCGACGGCTACGACGCTATCATCCCCATCGCCACTCTGGCTGCCACCACCATGGCTACGGCCACCGAGGACAATCAGATCCCTGTGATCTATGCAGCCATCTCCGATCCGGGCGAGGCCCAGCTGACGGGCATTGCCAACGTCACCGGCACCTCTGATGCACTGAACACTGCCTTCATCCTGGACATGATGCTGAAAGCAAATCCCGACATTGAAACCGTGGGACTGCTGTACTCCAACAGCGAGGCAAACTCCGTGACCCCCATCCGGGAGGCCAAGGAATACCTGGACAGCAAGGGCATTGCCTATCTGGAAAAGACCGGCAACACCACCGACGAGATCCTCACCGCCGCTTCCGCCATGGTGGGCCGGGTGCAGGCCGTCTTCACCCCCACGGACAATGTGGTCATGGCTGCTGCCTCTGCCGTGGCTGAGATCCTGAACGAGGCCGGTATTCCCCACTACACGGGCGCAGATTCCTTCGTTACCGCCGGTGCCTTCGCCACCTGCGGTGTGAACTACACGGAGCTGGGCACCTACACCGCCGATATGGCTGTCGACATTCTTCTGGGCGGCGCGGTTCCCGAATACCATGTCATGGACGGCGGCATCATCACCGTCAACACCGACACCGCCAAGACCCTTGGCCTGGACTACAGCGTCTTCAAGGACATGGCGGGAACGGTGAAGGAAGTCACAACGCAGGAGTGAGAGACATTCGTAAAACATGAAGTCAGCAGAAAATGAGTTGACAGTTGACAATTGACAGTTGACAGTTAAGGTATTTCCTTCGGAAATAAATCAAACGAATTTCAAATCGTCCCGAAGGGACACCACAACTGTCAACTGTTCACTGTCAATTGTCAACTCGTCCCCTCGCAGGCTTCATTTTACAAATCCATTTAGATAACCGAGGGAGTCGATTTCATGATTTCATCCGCCGTGATTCTCAGCGCTCTGGAGCTGGGGTGCATTTATGCTTTGGTTGCCCTGGCGCTGTTTTTGAGCTATAAAACCCTGAATATCGCCGATATGACCACCGACGGGGCCTTTACCCTGGGGTGCGCCGTGTCGGCGACGGTTGCCGTTGCCGGGCATCCCTTTCTTGCCATTCCCGCAGCCATGGCTGCGGGAGCTGCGGCAGGGTACATCACCGCATTTTTGCAGACAAAAATGCGGATTCCCTCTATTTTAGCTGGTATTATCACCAATACGGGGCTGTACACCGTCAATCTTGCGGTGATGGGCTTCTCCTCCAATGTAAGCCTGCTGAAAGCGGACACCGTCTTCACCGCCCTCAAGCCCCTGCTGGGGACCTATTACCGCCTGGTTCCCGCTGCGGTGCTGGCCCTTCTGGCAGCGGCGCTGCTGGTGCTGTTCCTGCGGACCCGGCTGGGGCTGTCCATCCGGGCTACCGGCGACAATCCGGATATGGTTCGGGCCAGCTCCATCAACACCGCCTTTACCGTCACCGTGGGACTGTGCATTGCAAATGCCCTGACCGCCCTGTCCGGCGCAATTCTGGCCCAGTACCAGAAAACGGCGGACATCAACCTGGGCACGGGCATGGTCATCATCGGCCTGGCCAGCCTGATCATCGGCGAAACCCTGACGAGAAAGGGCAGCGTAGGTCTGAAAGCCTTCGGGGCGGTGCTGGGCAGCATTCTCTACCGGTTTATCATCGCCCTGGCCCTGCGGCTGGACCTGCCCAGCGAATGCCTGAAGCTGATCTCCGCCGTCATCGTAGCCCTGGCCATCGGCCTGCCTGCCCTGCGGGCGGAAAAGAAAGGAGCGGTATAAGATGCTGACCCTTACGAATATTCAAAAAACCTTTGCCCCGGGCACGGTCAATGAGAAAAAGGCCCTGTGCGGCATCGATCTGCATTTGGAGGCCGGAGATTTTGTCACAGTGCTGGGCTCCAACGGCGCGGGAAAATCCACGCTGTTCGGGGCCATTGCAGGCTCCTTCCGGCCGGATACCGGCACCGTGGTGCTGGACGGCCAGGATATCACCAATATGCCGGACTACAAGCGCAGCAAGTGCATCGGCAGGCTGTTCCAGGACCCTCTGCGGGGCACGGCTCCCAGCATGACTATTGCGGAAAATCTGGCGCTGGCCTATCTTCGGGCGGGCCATGGCCGCTCCCCCTTCTCCACCATTACCAAGAAGGACCGGGCCGAATTCCGGGATCGCCTGGCTGCTCTGGAGCTGGGCCTGGAGGACCGGATGAACCACCCCGTAGGGCTGCTCTCCGGCGGACAGCGGCAGGCCCTGACCCTGCTGATGGCCACCCTGGGGACCCCAAAGCTGCTGCTCCTGGACGAGCACACCGCCGCATTGGATCCTGCCACGGCGGAAAAGGTGCTGGAGCTGACGAAGAAAATCGTGGCCGAAAACCACATCACCTGCCTGATGATCACCCACAACGTACCCTCGGCCCTGGCCCTTGGCAACCGGACCGTCATGATGAAGGACGGCCGCATCGTCCTGGAGCTGGCAGGGGAGCAGCGGGCCAATATGACCCCGGAGGACCTGCTGAAGGCCTTCCACGTGGAAAGCGACCGGATGCTGTTCAGCGCAGAATGATATAGGCTCCCTCGGAGGAGAAGCCTTTTTATGCCAATTTATCAACTATATTTTACAAAAAGAATCATTGCATTTTCCACCTTTGTGTACTAAAATGAAGGCAGAAAATATAAGGAGGTTCTTGCAACATGAAGAACGTACTGGTGACCGGCGGTGCCGGTTATATCGGCTCCCATACCTGCCTGGAGCTGCTGGAAAACGGCTATGGCGTGGTGGTCATTGACAATCTGTGCAATTCCAATCCCGAAAGCCTGAACCGGGTTCAGAAGCTCACCGGGAAGACCCTGAAATTCTACGAGGGCGACGTCCGGGATGAGGCTCTGCTGAAGAAGATCTTTGCCGAGAACGAGATTTCCTGCGTCATCCACTTTGCAGGCCTCAAGGCCGTGGGCGAAAGCGTTGCAAAGCCCTGGGAATACTATGATAACAACCTGAATACCACCCTGGTGCTGACCAAGGTCATGAAGGAAGTGGGCATGAAGAATATCATCTTCTCCTCCTCCGCCACGGTCTACACCGCCGACAACGAAATGCCCCTGCGGGAGACCAGCCGGACAGGCGGCTGCACCAACCCCTATGGCTGGACCAAGTACATGACCGAGCAGATCCTCTCCGGCATCTCTCACGCCGACCCCGAGTGGAGCGTGGTCCTGCTGCGGTACTTCAACCCCATCGGCGCCCACAAGTCCGGCCTGATCGGCGAGGATCCCAGAGGTATCCCCAACAACCTGATGCCCTATATCACCCAGGTGGCCATCGGCCGCCGGGAGAAGCTCAGCGTCTACGGCAATGACTACGATACCCACGACGGCACCGGCGTCCGGGACTACATCCATGTGGTAGACCTGGCCAAGGGCCATGTGGCTGCCGTGAAATACGTCACCGAGCATCGGGGATGCGAGGTCTTCAACCTGGGCACCGGCACGGGCTACAGCGTGCTGGATATGGTGCACACCTTCATGGAAGTGAACCACGTGAATGTGCCCTATGTCATCACCGACCGCCGCCCCGGCGACATCGCCACCTGCTATGCAGACCCCGCCAAGAGTGCAGAGGTCCTGGGCTGGAAGGCACAGGAGACCCTGGCCGACATGTGCCGGGATTCCTGGAACTGGCAGAGCAAGAATCCCCAGGGTTACGGGGAATAACCGCATTTTCAAAGGGACGCTGCTACGCGGCAGCGTCCCTTGCTTTATGGCTTTCCCGGCCTTTTCCTCCTGAAGCAATTTTCAAAATTCCCTCTTGACAAAACGCTATTCTCCGCTATAATAGTTAGCAGAGGCTAACCTACATCTTGTGCGGTTCGATCCCCCTTGCCGCCTGGATTTTGTTTGTTCTTTGTTACGCAGGATCACCCCGACCGAAACCGGCCGGGGTGATTCAATATTCCCTTGATTTTTCGAAAAAAAGCTGATAAAATGCAGGAAAAACCACAGGAAAAGGAGCGGCTGTATGGGCCAGGAAATCTATTCGAAGCTGGGCAGTATCCCCACGGGGTACGCACCGGACAGGATCGTAGAGGGGTGCCTTGTGCTGGAGGGCGGGGCCTTCCGGGGGATGTATACCCAGGGAGCTCTGGATGCCTGGATGCAGCGGGGGCTGAATTTTCAATGCACCCTGGGCGTCAGCGCCGGGGCGCTGGCAGGAGTGAGCTACGTCAGCGGCCAGATCGGCCGGTCCGCCCGGGCAAACCTGGGCCACCGCCATGACAAGGCCTATATCGGCACCGACGCCCTGCGCAAAAGCAAAAGCCTCATCCGTCTGGACTTCCTGCTGAACGACTACAATGCCATCGAACCCCTGGATGAGGCCCGGTTCCATGACCCCCGCCGCCGCTTCCTGGCAGAGGCCACGGACTGCCGCACGGGAGAGGCCGTCTTCTGGGAGCGGGGCCAGTGCGACATTTTCTCCGCCGCCAAGGCCTCGGCCTCCATGCCCTTTGTGACCCCCATGGTGAATGTGGACGGGGTGCCCTGCCTGGACGGCGGGTGTAGCTGCGGCATTCCCTTTGACTGGGCTCTGGGCCAGGGCTACGAGAAAATCGTGGTCATCCGCACCCGGCACCGGGGCTATCGAAAGCCTCCAAAGGAGCGGGCCACGGCCGAGGCGGTATACCGCCGCTGGCCGGAATTCGCCCGGAACGTGGACCGGATCCCCACGGTTTACAATGGCCTGTGTGACCGCCTGGACACCCTGGAGCAGCAGGGCCGGATCTTTGTCCTGGCTCCGGAAAAGCCCATCCGGGTATCCCGGGTGGAGGGAGACCTGGAAAAGCTGGGCGCCCTGTACTGGCAGGGCTACACCGAGGGGCTGAACTGCCTGGATAAGCTCTCCGAATATCTGGGTGAGCCGGTGTAATTTAAGCACCCCGCGTTCCGGAATGGGAACGCGGGGTGCTGTATTTTGTATCAGCCCTTCACAGAGCCGGCGGTGACGCCCTTGATGATAAAGCGGGACAGGAAGATGTATACGGCCAGAACGGGCAGAATGGCCAGCAGGATGAACATATACACCTTGCCCAGGTCAAACTTGGAATAATCCGCCGCCCGGAGCTGGGCGATCATGATCGGAACGGTCTTCATTTCGTTCTTGTTCAGCAGCAGCGCGGGCAGGAAGTAGTTGTTCCAGGACTCCACGAAGGAGAAGATCATCTGCACGGCAATGGCGGGCTTGATCATGGGCAGGACAATGCGGTTGAAGGTGTAGAACTCACCGGAGCCGTCCACCCGGGCAGCGTCTACGATCTCCATGGGCAGCACCGACGCCATGTACTGCTTCATGTAGAAGAAGACCACGGGGGCGGCAATGCCGGGGAGGATCAGCGGAATGTAGCTGTCCGTCAGGCCGAACTTGTAGCACAGCTGGACAAAGCCGGAAGCGCTGACCTGCTTGGGGATGACCATCACCGCCAGAATGAAGGTGGTGGCCGCCTTTTTCAGCTTGAAGTCATAGGCATGGAGGCCGTAAGCTGTCAAAGCGGAGAAATAGGTGGTGAGGATGGAGGTGCAGGCGGCCACGAAGAAGCTGTTTGCCATGCCTCTGGGGATATTGATGGAGGCGTCGTTCCAGGCGTTTTTGAAGTTGGTCAGGAAATTCCCCTGGGGCAGGAACTTGAAGCCGCCCTGCAGGTCCGCATTGGTGCGGGTGGAATTGATGATCAGCATATAGAAGGAGAACAGGCACAGAATGGACAGGAAGATCAGAATGATGTAGACCACGATCCTGCTCAGTGTCAGCATGGCCTTGGCCCTGCGGCTGTCGGAAGAATTGGATTTCATGATGACACCTCCTTAGTTGTCGTCCTTGGTCAGGCTCTTGAACACCAGAATGCTGAGCAGGCCCGTGATGATGAAGATGATCACGGAGACCGCACCGGCCATACCGTAGTTCTTGCTGGTCTTCAGGAAGTTGTTCAGATACATGATCAGGGTGGTGGAGCTTCTGTTGGGGGTGCCCGCGCCGTTGGTCAGGACCTGGGGCACGTCGAACATCTGCAAGCCGCCGATGAGGGCCGTAATGATGGTGTACACCAGCACCGGCATCAGCAGAGGCAGGGTCACCCGGAAGAAGACCTGCAGGGAGTTGGCTCCGTCCAGATTGGCGGCCTCAAAGAGGTTCTGGTCAATGCCCATAATGCCCGCCATCAGCAGAATGGTGGTGTTGCCGAACCACATGAGGAAGTTCATGGTGGCGACCAGGCCCCGGACGGTGATCTGCTTGTCGAAGAAGGGAATTGCCTCGTCGATCCAGCCGAGCTGAACGAGCAGCTGGTTCACAGGGCCCACGTTGGAGAACAGGGTGAAGAACAGCATGGAGAAGGCAGAAGCCATAATGAGGTTTGGCATATAGATAACGGTCTTGAAGAACTGCTGGCCCTTGATTTTCAGCCGGTAACTGGTGAAGAACACACTCAGCAGCAGGGCGATGAGCACCTGGGGCACCGCGCCCTCGATCCACATGAGCAGGGTGTTGGCAGTGAATTTCAGGATGCTGATGGAGCCGTTCTTATCCGGGGTAAAGAGCTTTACATAATTCTGGAAACCCACGAATTTCGGCCCCACCTGGGTCAGGCCCTCCCGGTAGTTCTCGAAGAAGCTGTTGTAGATGGTCAGCACCTGGGGTGCCAGGGAGAAGATGCAGTAGGTCACGAAGAAGGGCAGAATGAAAATGTAGCCCCATTTGGCGTAGCTTACGCCCTTTTTCCCCTTGACACAGGCGGGTTTTACGGTTGTTTGCATATGATTTTCCTCCCTTGGTTGGTTTACGTGTAGAGCGTTTCCTCTAAAACCTTCCCCCACGGGGAAGGGGGACCGCCGCCGTAGGCGGTGGTGGAAGAGGGGCCTTACCAGCGAGAGCACTGTGCATTTTTTGCACCACTCGCGCCCGCTACGCCCCTCCTCAGTCTCGCTGTCGCGAGCCAGCTCCCCCGGAGGGAAAGCTTTTTTCTCAACCTTCCCGCAGGGACGGTTGGAGCGTATTTCTTTCCGGTCTTCCGGATAGGGAAGGTTTCCCCACCCGGAACGCCGGAAAGCATTCCCGGGGCAGGGCGCAGCCCCTGCCCCGGAGAGGAGAAAGAGAATGAAGGTTACGGAGTGACGATGGTGGGATAGCTCTCGGAGACCATGGCGTAGAAGTTGGCCATTGCCTGCTCCTCGCTCACATCGCCGTCGCAGTATTCACGCCAGCACTTCTGCATATCCTCGTTGATCAACTGATCGTAGATGGTGTGGTTCTCAAAGACGATGTTCTTTGCCAGCTCTACATAGATCGCGGTGTCGTTCTGGCCGCCCAGGAAAGCGTTGCCAAAGTCGGGATCGGAAGCGAACTTGGCGTTGACGGCCTGGTTGTTGGAGAACTGCATATCGTCGGAAACCAGCTTGGAGCAGGTCTCTTCGTCGTTGATGAACAGGTTCATAATGTCAGCAACCATGGTGGGGTTATCGGTGCCGGTGGGAGCCAGCAGCCAGGTGCCGCCCCAGAAGTGGGCCTGAGGACCTTCGCAGATGGCCCAGTCGCCATAGCAGCCCTTTTCGGCATCCTGTGCGTTGCCCATGGAGAAATTGTAGTACCAGGCAGGTCCAAAGTAGCACATGACCTTGCCGTCGCCGAACATCTGGGCGGTGCACTCGTCGGACCAAATGTCGCAGGTCTGGGTGTAGCCCTTGTCGGTGAAGTCCTTAGCCTGTGCCATCCAGGTCTTCATTGCCTCGGGAATCTGCAGGTTGTTGTCGGCGTCCACCCAGGGCTCGTCAACGTTGTTGGAGAATACGCGGTAGGTAGCGGACTCGGAAGCGGTCATCATGTAGCCCTTGGCCTTGGCCTGTGCGGCAACATCATTGAACTTGTCCCAGTCGGACAGGGCCTTCTGGACTTCTGCGGGATCATCGGTGCCCAGGACATCCTGTGCGATGGAGCGGCGGTAGATCAGCGCGGCGGGGCAGCACTGGAAGGAGACACCCTTGACGACGCCGTTGGCATCGGAAGCGCACTGCACGGTGTAAGCATAGGTATTGGAGAAGTCGGTAACACCCAGCTTGGTGACATCCTGGGTGAAGTCGGAGCCGGTATACTTCTGGATGTAGTCAGCTTCGGCCAGGAACAGGTCCACCTTGTCGTCAGCGGCGGCATTTTCCTGGTTCAGCAGTGCCTGGTCCAGCTTTTCCTGGTATGCGCCGTTGTCACTGGGGGTAATGATCCAGTTGACGGTGACACCTTCGGGAACGGTGTAGTATTTCTCAAAGAAGCCCTTGAACTCCTCGTTCCAGGCATAGATGTTGAACACCTTGCCCTCGGAGGACTCTTCGGCGGGAGCTTCGGTCTGGGTATCGTCTGCCTTAGGTGCGGCAGTGGTTGCGGCCGCGGTGGTGGATGCGGGTTGCTGAGAGCTGCAGGCACACAGTGCAAAGACCATGGCCAGCGCAAGAATCATGGATAGCGCCTTTTTCATTGTATGTTCCTCCTTAAATTGATAACTGCTTTATGTGTACCGCTTCTGCGGATAACACCGAATTTATCTGAGCTTTGCCACGGATTCCCGAACCCGCAGGCTGCCCGGAATGACGATCCGGTCTAAAAGCGTCGTCTTGGGGTGCTCGATGAGATCGATGAGGCCTTTGGCGGCCGCCGTTCCCATGGCTTTCGTATCCTGGTGGTAGGTGGTAAGCCGTGGGGAGAGAATGTCTGCCAAAGGAATCCCATCGTAACCAATGACGGAAATATCCTCCGGGATTCGCAGCCCCGCCTCCCGGATGGCGTTCAGGCCGCCCAGGGCGGAAAAATCATCCGGAAAGAAGATGCAGCTGGGGCGGTTGGGCAGGGAGAGCAGCTCTTTCGTGATCTCCGCGCAGGTATTGGCCTCGTGATAGAGGCCCTGGCGGACAATGGCCTCATCCGCCCGGAAGCCCAGCTCCTCACAGGCCCGGTAGAAGCCCGTAAGCCGGTTCTCGGTAACGGCGGTGCGCTCGCCGTGGATAAAGGCGATGCGCCGGTGGCCCTGGCTGTAGGCGTATTTTACAAGGGCCTCCATGCCCTGGACATTGTCGGAGACGATGGCCAGGCGGTTATTGAAGATATGGTCAATGGTGACCACAGGCAGCTCGGAATTCACCAGCTCCAGCACCTGGGGATCGGAAAAATCCACACTGGCGATGATCACCCCGTCCACACCCCGGTAGCGGCAGTGCTGCAAATAGGTGGTGCGGCGGCCCACATTGCGGTTGATGAAGGTCACATCGTAACCCCGGCTTTCGGCCTCCACCTTCAGGCTTTCCAGCACGGAGGAGAAATACTCATGGGTCAGACCGCTGTTCTGCTCGTCCACGAAGAGGATGCCGATGTTGTAGGTCCGGTTGGCCTTCAGGGCCCGGGCGGCGGAGTTGGTCACATAGCCCATCTCCTCGGCGGCTGCACAGATCCGGTCTCTGGTTTCGGGGCCAATGTCCGGCTGGCCATTTAGGGCCTTGCTCACCGTGGCAACGGAAACGCCGCATCGCTGGGCAATGTCCTTCATGCTGACCATATCGGCTCCACTCCTTTCGACGATTTTCCTCAATCGTTTTCGTAACCAAAGCATAGCGCAATTTTCCTAAAATTGCAAGAGGTAATTTCATATTTTTTGACCAGAACGTGAAATTTGAATGGTTTCCACAAAAGCACAGCGAAAATCTGGGCACATTGACAACGTAAAACTTTCGCATTTTTCGCCCTGTTTTCAAAATCGCACAGAAACGGGCGTTCTCTCTTGGACATAATTGACGAAAATCAAAGTTTTTGAAAAGATAAGTTGCGTTTTTTGCAAAGATGCGCTATCCTAAAAAAGAGAATATCTTAACTTAAACGTTTTCAGAAAACGAATAAGTTGAAAAGATGTAAGGAGGATCCCTATGCAGTACGGTCATTTTGATGATGCGCTCCGGGAGTATGTGATCGATACCCCCACGACGCCGCTGCCCTGGATCAACTATCTGGGCAGCGAAGACTTCTTCGCCCTGGTATCCAATACGGCGGGAGGCTACTGCTTCTATAAGGACGCCCGCCTGCGGCGCATTACCCGCTACCGCTACAACGGCAGCCCTCTGGATGCCGACGGCTTCCATGTATATGTCCGCATGGCGGACGGAACGGTCTGGAACCCCGGCTGGCAGCCTACCCAGCAGGCGCTGGACTTTTACCGCTGCCGCCACGGCCTGGGCTATACCGTCATCCAGGGCAAAAAGGACGGCATTTCCTTAGAGCAGGCCATGCTGGTGCCAAACGGTGACAATTGCCTGCTGCTGAAGCTGACGGTCCGCAACGAATCGGCGGAAACGCAAAAAGTGAGCCTCTTCCCCTATGTGGAGTTCTGCCTGTGGGATGCCATGGACGACAGCTCCAATTTCCAGCGGAATTTCTCCACAGGAGAGGTGGAAATTGAAAAGAACGCCCTGTATCACAAAACCGAGTACCGGGAGCGCCGGGACCACTACGCCTATTATGCCGTGAACCGGGACCTGACCCTGGCGGTGGCGGAAAAGGCCAAGGCCGACGGCGTGGGCCAGTTCCTGTACATGAGCAGCGCCATTGTCTACGGCGACAGCGCCCCCATCGGGAAGCGGAAGGTCATTACCAAAGATACCCCGGCGGCTCCGGCGAATTTCTATGGAGACAGCAAGGCCCAGGCGGAAAAAGGACTGAAAAAGCTGGAAAGCGACGCTTTTCGGGTGGCGGTCCTGCGGCCGCCCATGATCTACGGCCCCGGCAGCAAGGGGAATTATCCGACCCTTTCCAAAATGGCCCGGAAGCTGCCGCTGTTCCCGAAGGTGGACAATCAGCGCTCCATGCTGTATGTGGAGAATCTGGCCGAGTGCGTGCGGTTGCTCATCGAGCAGGGAATTGGGGGCATTTTCTGGCCCCAGAACCGGGAATATTCCAATACTTCCCAGCTGGTGGCCCTGATTGCCAAGGCCCACGGGAAGCATCTCGTCCTGGTCCCCGGCTTTACCTGGGCACTGAAGCTGCTCTCCCACTGCACGGGACTGGTGAACAAGGCCTTCGGCAGCCTGTGCTATGACCCGGCCCTCAGTGCAGCGCCGGGGGATTACTGCGTGGCGGACCTGGCCCGCTCCATTGAAGAAACGGAGAAGACCCTATGAAAAAGGCGCTGATGTA
>ERZ773145.2837-NODE-2837-length-11645-cov-4.338654_pt1 | contig 11645 bp, 8 predicted proteins | sample MGYA00580848_ERZ773145 | MGnify/ENA primary metagenome ERZ773145 (study PRJEB29015, sample SAMEA2737858) | human gut metagenome | biome: human gut; feature: human-associated habitat; material: faeces | place: China | collected 2012 ... | reverse complement strand
GGTTTTTGCCATAAGAGTCCCTCCGGAGTCCATAGAAATTTCAATTTCAAAAAACGTCTGCATTGTATTCTCTGACCGAAAAAAATACAATCCGCAACCTTCTGATTTTTCCGCGCAATTCGGGGTCGGAATCCGTCAGAATGTACAAAAACAGGATTTTTCCCTGAAAAATGGACGAATGGGCGGAAAAATCGGGCAAAAAAAGCCCGGCTTTCGGGAAGCCGGACGAAAAAATCAGGGGATATTCCAAAGAAATGCATTGACGCGGAAGAAAAAATGTGGTAAAATCAATACCCAATGCTGTGAAGTGCGGCGCAGGCCAACCTCCACCTCATGGTCAGATTATACCACAGACCGCGCCGCACGGCAAGGGACTAAAATGAAAAAACAGCAACTGACCCACGCGTGTCATTGCTGAGACAGCGCACGAAACGACGACAGAAAGGCGTGATCAAGCAAATGCAAGTCAAGGACGTGAACTATGGCAAGACCGTTCGCAAGAGCTATGCCAAGTATCAGGAGATCCTGCAGATGCCCAACCTGCTGAAGATCCAGAAGGACTCCTACGACTGGTTCCTGCGGGAGGGCCTGCATGAGGTCTTCCGCGATGTGGCCGCCATCAGCGACTACACCGGCAACCTCGAGCTGTCCTTCCTGGACTACTCCCTCGATGAGAAGCCCAAGTACACCATTGAAGAGTGCAAGGAACGCGATGCCACCTATGCGAAGCCGATCAAGGTCCGCGTGCGCCTGCTCAACAAGCAGTCCGGCGAGATCAAGGATCAGGAGATCTTCATGGGCGATTTCCCGCTCATGACCAACGGCGGCACGTTCGTCATCAACGGTGCAGAGCGCGTCATCGTCTCCCAGATCGTCCGCAGCCCCGGCATGTACTACGGCGACGAGGTGGACAAGGCTGACCAGCATATCTACTCCGCAACGGTCATCCCGTACCGCGGCGCATGGCTGGAATATGAGACCGACCTGCAGGACGTGTTCTACGTCCGTATCGATAAGAACCGCAAGCTCCCCATCACCTGCCTCATCCGTGCTCTCGGCGTGGAGACCGACGCGCAGATTTTGGAGCTGTTCGGCGAGGATCCCCGCATCGTCGCCACGCTGGAGCGCGACCCGTGCAAGACCCGCGAGGACAGCCTCCTCGAGATCTACCGCCGTCTGCGCCCGGGCGAGCCGCCCACGGTCGAAAGCTCCGAGAGCTATCTCGAGGCGCTGTTCTTTGACGCGCGCCGCTATGACGTGAGCAAGGTCGGCCGCTATAAGTTCAACAAGAAGCTCGATATCTGGAGCCGTTTGAACGGCCAGACGCTGGCCCAGCCTGTGACCGATCCCATGACCGGTGAGATCATCGCTATGAACGGCGAGACGATCAACCGCGCCAAGGCGCACGAGATCTCCAGCCGCGGCGTCAGCCGCGCCGTGATCGACGTGAACGGCCGCGAGGTCGTCGTCTTCTCCAACGGCATGGTCGATATGGCGAAGTTCGTCGATTTCGACCCGGTGCAGTATGGCATCAAGGAAAAGGTCAGCTTCAGCGTGCTGCGTGAAATGCTCGAGACTGTCCCCGCCGACGGCTGGGAAGAGGCTATCGAGGCTCGCCGCAGCGACCTCATTCCGATGCACATCACGAAAGACGACATTCTCGCCTCCATCAACTACCTGTGCTGCATGGTGCAGGGCGCAGGCACGAAGGACGACATTGACCATCTGGGCAACCGCCGTCTGCGCTGCGTGGGCGAATTGCTGCAGAATCAGTTCCGCGTCGGCTTCACCCGCCTCGAACGCGTCATCCGTGAGCGCATGACCGTGCAGGATCTCGACGTCGTCACGCCGCAGAGCCTCATCAACATCCGACCTGTCACTGCGGTCATCAAAGAGTTCTTCGGCTCCTCTCCGCTGTCGCAGTTTATGGATCAGAACAACCCGCTGGCAGAACTGACGCACAAGCGCCGTCTGTCCGCACTCGGCCCCGGCGGTCTGTCGCGTGAGCGTGCATCCTTCGACGTCCGAGACATTCACTACACGCACTATGGCCGCATGTGCCCGATCGAGACGCCTGAAGGCCCGAACATCGGCCTGATCAACTATTTGGCGTCCTATGCCAAGATCAACGAATACGGCTTCATCGAAGCGCCGTTCCGCAAGGTCGATAAGGCAACCGGCAAGGTCACGGATATTGTCGAATACATGACCGCCGACGTCGAAGACGACTATTATGTCGCACAGGCTGCAGAGCCTCTGGACGAGGGAGGCCGCTTTGCGAACGCGCGCGTCATCTGCCGCCACCGTGACGAGATCATCTCTGTCGAACGTGAACTGATCGACTATGTCGATGTATCCCCGAACATGATGACCTCCATCGCAACGGCGTTCATCCCGTTCCTCGAGAACGACGACGCGAACCGTGCGCTGATGGGCGCAAACATGCAGCGTCAGGCCGTGCCGCTGATGGTCACGGAGGCCCCGATCGTGGCAACCGGCATCGAGCATAAGTGCGCTGTCGATTCCGAGGTCTGCATCACAGCTAAAGGCCCCGGCGTCGTGACCCGCGTTTCCGCAACGAACGTTTCCGTCAGCTACGACGATGGCAATACCGCCGATTATACCCTTACAAAGTTTGCTCGTTCCAACCAGGGCACCTGTATCAACCAGCGCCCGATCGTCACGGTCGGCGAGCGTGTGGAAGCCGGTCAGGTCATCGCCGACGGCCCCGCCTGCTCGCAGGGTGAGATCGCGCTCGGCAAGAACGTGCTTATCGGCTTCATGACGTGGGAAGGCTACAACTACGAAGACGCCATTCTGCTGAACGAACGCCTCGTCCGCGAGGACGTCTTCACCTCCATTCATATTGAAGAGTATGAGACGGAATCCCGCGACACCAAACTCGGCATGGAGGAGATCACCCGCGATATCCCGAATGTCGGCGAGGACACACTCAAGGATCTCGACGAGAACGGCATCATCCGCATCGGCGCAGAAGTCACATCCGGCGACTATCTTGTCGGTAAGGTCACACCGAAGGGCGAAACAGAACTGACCGCAGAAGAACGCCTTCTGCGCGCCATCTTCGGCGAAAAGGCAAGAGAAGTCCGCGATTCCTCGCTGAAGGTTCCGCACGGCGAGGCTGGCATCATCGTTGATGTCAAGGTCTTCACCCGTGAAAACGGCGACGAGTTGGCGCCCGGTGTCAACAAGGTCGTCCGCGTGTATATTGCCCAGAAGAGAAAAATCTCCGTCGGCGATAAGATGGCGGGCCGACACGGCAACAAGGGCGTTGTGTCCCGCATTCTGCCGCAGGAGGATATGCCCTTCCTGCCCGATGGCACCCCGCTCGATATCGTTTTGAACCCGCTGGGCGTTCCGTCGCGTATGAACATCGGTCAGGTTCTGGAGGTCCATCTGGGTTACGCAGCCCACGCGCTGGGATGGAAGGTCGCAACCCCGATTTTCAACGGTGCAAACGAACGCGAGATCCGCGAACTGCTTAAGCAGGGCGGTGTCGCCGAGGACGGCAAGACCGTTCTGTACGATGGACGCACAGGCGAACCGTTTGACCAGCGCGTCACGGTCGGCTACCCGTACTACCTCAAACTCCACCATCTGGTTGATGATAAGATCCATGCCCGTTCCACCGGCCCGTACTCCCTTGTCACGCAGCAGCCGCTCGGCGGCAAGGCGCAGTTCGGCGGCCAGCGCTTCGGCGAAATGGAAGTCTGGGCCCTCGAGGCCTACGGTGCGGCGTATACGCTGCAGGAGATTCTGACCGTCAAGTCCGACGACGTGACAGGCCGTGTCAAGACCTATGAGGCCATCGTCAAGGGGCACAATGTCCCAACTCCGGGCGTGCCCGAATCGTTCAAGGTTCTCGTCAAAGAACTCCAGTCTCTGTGTCTGGACGTCAAGATTCTCGGCGAAGACGGCGAGGAAGTGGATCTTAAGGACGACGACGATGATGATTCCATCTACGGCGCAGGCGGCAAGGCGCTGCCCGACGATGAGATCACGATGGACGATGATCTGCCGAACGGCAAGGACGTTGACGCCGACGAAGCGGCTGACGCGGGCTTTGAGATCCAGGACGAGGACGATGTCTTCGGCCTGCTGAACGACAGCTACACCATGGACTCCGATGATTCGGAGAATGTATAAGAAGGAGGCGGCAATACAATGAGTCATGCAACATTCAGCGCAATCCAGATTGGTATTGCTTCCCCGGATAAGATCCGCGAATGGTCCTACGGAGAGGTCAAGAAGCCGGAAACCATCAACTACCGCACCCTGAAGCCCGAGCGCGACGGTCTGTACTGCGAGCGCATCTTTGGCCCGACGAAGGACTGGGAATGCCACTGCGGTAAGTATAAGAAGATCCGCTACAAGGGCAAGATCTGCGACCGCTGCGGCGTCGAGGTCACGCGCGCCAAGGTCCGCCGTGAGCGCATGGGCCATATCGAGTTGGCCGCTCCGTGCAGCCACATCTGGTATTTCAAGGGCATCCCGTCCCGCATGGGCCTGCTTTTGGATATCAGCCCCCGCATTCTCGAAAAAGTCCTGTACTTTGCCAACTATATCGTCACCGATCCCGGTGATTGCCCGCTGGCCAAGAACCAGATCCTGTCCGAAAAAGAGTACCGCGATATGCGCGAGAAATATGAGGATGATTTCAAGGCCGGCATGGGCGCGGAAGCCGTGAAGGAACTGCTGCAGCAGATCAATCTGGAAGAACTCTCTGAGCAGCTGAAAAGCGAACTCAAGGACGCCTCTGGCCAGAAGAAGCTGCGCATCATCAAGCGCCTCGAGGTTGTCGAGTCGTTCCGTATGTCCGGCAATGATCCGACGTGGATGGTCATGGACGTGCTGCCGGTTATTCCGCCGGAACTTCGCCCGATGGTTCAGCTGGATGGCGGCCGCTTTGCGACCTCCGACCTGAATGACCTCTACCGCCGCGTCATCAACCGCAATAACCGCCTCAAGCGGCTCATTCAGCTGCAGGCGCCGGATATCATCGTCCGCAATGAAAAGCGCATGCTGCAGGAGGCCGTCGATGCTCTGATCGACAACGGCCGCCGCGGAAGAGCCGTCACAGGCGCCAATAACCGCGCGCTCAAGTCCCTCAGCGATATGCTCAAGGGCAAACAGGGCCGCTTCCGTCAGAACCTGCTCGGCAAGCGCGTTGACTATTCCGGCCGTTCCGTTATCGTCGTCGGTCCGGAGCTGAAGCTGTATCAGTGCGGCGTGCCGAAGGAAATGGCCATCGAACTGTTCCGCCCGTTCGTCATGAAGAAGCTTGTCGAGGACGGCCTTGCCAACAACATCAAGTCTGCCAAGAAGATGATCGATAAAGGCAAGGACGAGGTCTGGGACGCACTCGAGGATATCATCAAGGATCGCCCGGTCATGCTCAACCGCGCGCCGACGCTGCACCGCCTCGGCATTCAGGCCTTCGAGCCGGTTCTGGTTGAGGGCCGCGCGCTGAAGCTGCATCCGCTGTGCTGCACCGCGTTCAATGCGGACTTCGACGGCGACCAGATGGCAATTCACGTTCCGCTGTCCGCAGAAGCGCAGGCAGAGGCCCGTATCCTCATGCTCTCGGCCAACAACCTCCTGCGTCCGCAGGACGGCAAGCCGGTCACGGTTCCGACGCAGGATATGATCCTCGGTACCTATTACCTGACGTACCAGCGCTATGACGTCGATGCGTTTGATACCATCCATGAGATTTTCCCGCTGCTCGAGTGCGGCAAGCTGCCGTATGAGAAGCCCATCTGGGTCAAGAATATCTGGGATGATCCCGAATCTGAGAACTATCAGTACTATCTGCGCACCCGCGGCGCGCTGCTCGACAATGAGACAGATCGCCCGGAGACGATTCCCGGTTCCTATCAGACGCTTTCGCAGGCGGTTGCCGCACTGGATGCAGGTGAAATCCAGCCGGACGAGGTCATCTATGTCTGGAACATCTGGGATTCCGAGGCCGATATCAAGGAAGAGAACCATATCTATATCCGCACCGTCGGCGCGTATGCCCAGCAGGCGCACGAGGCGGGCGATGCCCGTCCGAAGGAATACTTCAAGTATTATCATGATGAGGACGAGGCCATGATGGCTTATGCCGATGGCATGATCGCCATGCACGACCCGATCAAGGTCTGGAAGGAACTTGAGATCGACGGCAAGAAGGAACACCGCATCATCGATGCAACCGTGGGCCGCCTCATCATCAACGATGCGATCCCGCAGAACCTCGGCTTTAAAAAACGCGAGTCGGTCGATGATCTGTTCCCGCTGGAGATCGACTTCGTCGTCGGTAAGAAGCAGCTTGGCAAGATCATTGATAAGTGTATCCGTATCAACGGTTTCACGCAGTCTACCGAAATGCTCGACAAGGTCAAGGCCCTCGGTTATAAATATTCTACCAGAGCCTCCATCACCGTTTCCATCGCGGATATGGAGATCCCGGAGAAGAAGTATGAACTCATTCGTGAGGCCGAGAAGGAGGTCGTCAAGATCGACCGCCAGTACAAGCGCGGCTTCATCACCAACGACGAACGCTACCGTCTGACTGTCCAGCAGTGGGAGAAGTCCATCAAGGACGTCACCGATGCACTGCAGTCGAACCTCAAGCGCTTCAACCCAATCTTCATGATGGCTGACTCCGGCGCGCGAGGCAGCATGAACCAGATCCGTCAGCTGGCCGGTATGCGCGGCCTGATGGCAGATACGAACGGCCGCACGATCGAAATCCCGATCAAGGCGAACTTCCGCGAAGGTCTGTCCGCTCTGGAATACTTCATCTCCTCCCGAGGCGCTCGAAAGGGCATGACCGATACCGCGCTTCGTACCGCTGACTCCGGCTATCTGACCCGCCGCATGGTTGACGTCTGCCAGGACGTCATCATCCGTGAGAACGACTGCGGCTCCACGAACGGCAGCTGGAAGGGCGACTATTATGAGAAGGGCCAGCTGATCGACTCCTTCGGCAACCGTATCCGCGGCCGCTACCCGGTCTACGATATCACCGACCCGAAGACAGGCGAACTGCTGCACTCCAAGGACGTCATGCTCCGCGAGGAGGATGCCGCCAAGTTTACGGCCCACGGCATTGACCGTGTGTACGTCCGCTCTGTCCTCGGCTGCAAGGCCCGTTCCGGCGTGTGCGCACGCTGCTACGGCATGAACCTTGCGACGAGCGAACTTGTCAATCTGGGCGAGGCAGTCGGCATCATCGCTGCGCAGTCTATCGGCGAGCCCGGCACGCAGCTGACCATGCGTACTTTCCACACCGGCGGCGTCGCGGGCGACGATATCACGCAGGGCCTTCCCCGTGTTGAGGAATTGTTCGAGGCCAGAAAGCCGAAGAAGATGGCGCAGATCTCCGAAATCGACGGCGTTGTCGATGTTGACGATTCGCACCGCACGGCGCTGCGCAACATCACCATTACCGCCGACGACGGTGAGGTCAAGCAGTATCAGGTCCCGTATTCCGTCGGCCTGAAGGTCGAACACGGCAAGCGCGTCCGCAAGGGCGAACCCATCACCGACGGTGCGCTGAACCCGCACGACGTGCTGCGTATTTCCGGCGTTGAGGCCGTACAGGATTATCTGACGCAGGGTGTTCTCGCCGTGTACCGTCAGCAGGGTGTTGACATCAACGAAAAGCACATTGAGGTCATCATCCGTCAGATGATGCGCAAGGTTAAGGTCGAAGAGCCCGGCGATACGACGCTGCTGTCCGGCACGGTCGTTGACATGTTCGAGTTTGAAGACGCCAATGCCGCTGTGCAGGCGCGCATTGACGCCGGCGAGACGGATCTCAAGTTTGCAACCGACAGCCTGATCCTCATGGGCATCACGAAGGCGTCCCTTGCAACCGAGTCCTGGCTCTCTGCTGCTTCCTTCCAGGAGACGACAAAGGTCTTGACCGATGCAGCCATCAAGGGCAAGGTCGATCATCTGGTCGGCCTGAAGGAAAACGTCATCATCGGCAAGCTGATTCCCGCAGGCTCCGGCCTCAAGGCCTACCGCGACTTCGATACGCTCACTACCCCGGAATCCATCGTGACCGAGGAAATGATCGACGACGAGAAGCTGTAAGCAAGCAAAGTTTATTTCCGGCAGGCGCGGCGAGAGCCGTGCCTGCCGACTGACAGAAAAAGCACCGTTTTCAACAGATGAAAACGGTGCTTTTTGCATATTCAGCTGGAAAGACCAGCCTGCTTCACAGTGAACGGACTGCAATTTTGGCCGGGGCGGCGGTGCAGACGCAGACGGAATATCCCGCGAACAGCGGCAGCAGCTGCAAATGCACGCCCGGAACAGACGGAAAGACGCAGCCCTGCGAGACGGTGCAGACCGCAGTCAGACCGGAAAGACCCTCGCCGGTATACTTGAGATAGCTTTCCTTTGCGCACCAGAGATCAAAGAAGGGAACATATGCAGTCCGCTCCAGAAATGCGCACTCTGCCGGCGAAAAAAAGCGGCGCGCAAGCGCCTGCTTCTGACAGGCGCGGTGCTGCTGCACGTCGAGGCCGACGGGGGCGCCGGAAAACGCACACAGCCAGTGTCTGCCGCTGTGCGAGAGATTGAAGTGCAGCTGCGGCGCATGCAGGAAATACGGCTTTCCGTGCGTGCCAGATGCAAGCGTCAGATCTGTCTGGGCGGGTGCAGACAACTGCGCCGCCTGCCGCAGCAGCCGGTGCGACAGGCCGGATGTCCCGTCATACGCGGCGCAGTAGATTGTGACCTGCTGCGGCTCAATCATTCGGCGTGTCGGTCAGGACCTTGCCGATGTTCCACAGATGCGCTGCGCGCTGGGCTGCGTCCAGCCGCTCAGCGTCGCGTTCGTAGCGGATTTCCGCTGTGTGCGCGCCGCAGTCGAGACAGGCTGCGTAAAAGCACCAGCCATTTTCTTCTTCCATCAGTCCTGCGCCGCCACAGATGGGGCACTCCTGCAATTCAATCTGTTCGTAAAGTTCCATGTTGTTCGCTCTCCTGTTTCATTTGGATTCTCAGATCAGTATAGTGCAGCTTTTCCACCGCGTCAACCAAAACCGTGCCTGCGTAATCGCTAAAAACGCTTGCCGATTCAAGCATTGGCTACTTGACGGATGATGCAGTATACCGTTATACTGAGAAAAAACAGAAGGGCGGCGCAGTATGGACAAGCTTACGATCTTTTTTGACCTCGACGATACGCTCTACGACCGCAGGATTCCCTATGAGCGGGCGTTTTATCAGTTCTTCGGCGGAGCATATACGGAAAAGCTGCCGCAGGCGTTTAACGCGGTCATTCATCGCGGCTACGAGGTCTTTACCGCTGCGCATACCGGAAGAATCACCATGGAGGCGATGCACATCTACCGCCATCAGACGGGGCTGGCAGACGTCGGCATTTCCATCACGCCGGACGAGGCGCTGCGCTTTCAGGCACTCTACGCCGAGCAGCAGCGGCACATCACGCTGAGCGATACCATGCGCTGCGTGCTGGACCTGTGCAGGGAGCGCTTCGCCGCCGTCGGCGTGATCACGAACGGAAGCGTTGGCTCGCAGACCGGGAAGCTGAAAAGCCTTGGCATGGAGCGCTGGGTGCCTGCGCAGCTGGTCTTCATTTCCGATGCAGTCGGCGTGATGAAGCCCGCGCCGGAAATTTTTCGCATGGCGCAGAAGGCTGCCGGAGGCGGCCCGTGCCTGTTCGTGGGCGATTCGTGCACGCAGGATATCGCCGGAGCCGCCGCCTGCGGCTGGCAGACGATCTGGATGAACCGCCGCGGAGAAGCGCCGGGGGACATTTGCCCCAGCTGCACAGTCACAAGCGAGAAGGCGCTGCTCGACTGCCTGCAAACGATCGCGGATAATCCGATGATTGAGCTGCGAGCCATCAGTGAAGATAACTTCAGAGAATGCCTGCTTTTGAGAGCAAGTGTAGAGAATGAGGATTTTGTCGATCCTGTGACCTATTCACTGGCGGAAGCATGGGTTTACTATCAAGACACAAGGCCGTTTGCCATATACAGCGATGACACGATAGTTGGGTTTGTTTCCATGTATGTGGGAGAAGACAATTATCAAATCATCAACTTCTTAATTGACGATGCATTTCAGAGGAAGGGATATGGATCAAAGGCGGTAAAGCTCTGTATTGAGTATTTGCAAAGGGAATTCTCTGCCTGCAGAATCTCTGCTCCGGTAAAGATGGAACATATTGCTGCGCAGGAGTTCTGGATAAAGCAGGGCTTTTGTCTTTCCGATACGATTGAGGATGGATATGTATTTATGAGGCTCTTTTTGACTTGATAAAAAATGCCATACGGGAAATGCCCAAATTGGTGAGAGCCAATTTGACTATTGGAGGAAATACCATGTTTGACTATGCTGGCTTCATAAAAGCAGTATTGCAACAAGACGGGACTGAGATCCACTCTTACTTTGCCGATGATGCTGTGATCAACTGGCACTGCACAAACGAGTGCTTTACAGTGGATGAATACATCATTGCAAACTGCGAGTACCCAGGGAAATGGGATGGTGAAATAGAAACTGTTCACCAGATAGACAATCTCTTTGTTGTTATTACCAAGGTCTATCCCAAGGATCGTTCTGCTTCCTTCTATTGTGTATCGTTCATCCGGTGTCTCAACGGGAAAATAGCAACACTGGATGAGTATTGGGCAGATGATGGGGAGCCGCCAAAATGGCGCAGAGAAATGAAGATTGGAAAGCCAATTACTGAGGTTCGCATATGAGATTATTATTTGAGATGGATAAGAAGGACTATGAATACTGCACCCACCGTTTCGTCCGCAACTCCGCCCGCAGCATCATCATAAGGGATGGAAAAATCGCCATGATCCACAGCTTGAAATACGATTACTACAAGTTCCCAGGAGGCGGCATTGAAAACGGAGAGAACCCAGTGGAAGCAATGATCCGAGAGACGCGGGAGGAAGCCGGACTTGTGGTCAAGCCTGAGACGGTCAAGGAATACGGCTATGTCCACCGGATTCAGCGGAGCGACATGGATTCCTCCGAATGCTTTGTTCAGGATAATTACTACTATCTGTGCAAAGCGGAGCCGGAAGCAGTTCGGCAGAATTTGGACGCTTACGAGGCGCAGGAAACCTATACATTGGAATATGTTACGCCCTTGATGGCAATTCAAAAGAACCGCAGCGTGGGTGCGAGCCCATATAATCCCATGATGTTTGAACGAGAAGCAAGAGTGTTGGAACTACTGATGTCCGAAGGATACTTTTGATTAGATGCGAAAGCACCGCTTGCGTGAGTTTTCGGAATGAAACGGAGGCTGCAATGAAACGAGTTGAAACAGCAATTTCCAGGCTGATGCCGGACATCGACGGCAAGCGTGTGTTGGAGCCCGCCTGTGGCTGCGCGGAGTTTTCCATTGCGGCAACAGCCCACGCCGCGGAGGTCGTCTGTTTTGATTTGGATGACCAGCGGTTGAACCCAGAGGCAACGCATACCGAAAGGCTCCGCTTTGAAATCATGGATGCCACAGCGATGCGCTTCCCGGACGGTTCTTTCGATACAGTTGTTTTGTACAACGCAATCGGCCATCGTAGGTGCTTTGACAGACTTTGGTCCGATGTTGCGTAATTTGCGGCTTTCTATTT
>ERZ773145.2823-NODE-2823-length-11709-cov-3.804702_pt1 | contig 11709 bp, 12 predicted proteins | sample MGYA00580848_ERZ773145 | MGnify/ENA primary metagenome ERZ773145 (study PRJEB29015, sample SAMEA2737858) | human gut metagenome | biome: human gut; feature: human-associated habitat; material: faeces | place: China | collected 2012 ... | reverse complement strand
AATGCGGTCCGCAGATATCTGCGGACCGCATTTTGACGATATGGACAGTGAACCGTTTGGATGCTGCTTTTATAGCTTTTCCAGCAGATAATCCACGAACTGGGCGCAGGAGGCCCCGTCCCGGTGGCCGGTCATGACCACTCGCCGCTCCGTTTCCGTGCAGAGGCGCATAGCGGCGGCAAGCTGATCTGCCTTGTCCGCCATGGCGATGTGCCGCAGCAGCAGCTCTGCCGCTTTCAAAATGCTGGCGGGATTGGCGTAGTCCCCCTCGCCGTCAGCGATGAGACGGGGGGCGGTGCCGTGGACGGCCTCGAACATAGCATATTGACTGCCAGTGTTGGCGCTGCCCGCCGTGCCTACGCCGCCCTGAATCTGGGCGGCCTCGTCGGTGATGATGTCGCCGTACAGATTGGGCAGGACGAACACCTGAAACCTGCTGCGGATTTCCGGGTTCACCAGATTGGCGGTCATAATGTCGATGTACCAGTCCTCGGCGGTGATCTCCGGGTAGTCTGCCGCAACCTCATGGCAGATGCGGGTGAACATTCCGTCGGTCTTTTTCATGATATTGGCCTTGGTGACGATGGCCACATTGGTTTTGCCGTTGGCCCGGGCAAAGTCAAAGGCGGCCTTGGCGATGCGGCGGGTACCGGCGTCTGTGGTGACCTTGAAATCCATGCTCAGCATACCGGGCACCTCAATGCCCCGGCTGCCCAGAGCGTATTCGCCCTCCGTATTCTCCCGGAAGAAGGTCCAGTCGATGCCCAGCTTCGGGACGGATACAGGCCGCACGTTGGCAAACAGGTCCAGCTCCCGGCGCATGGCCACATTGGCGCTTTCCAGCGTACCGCCCTTGGGGGTCTCTGTGGGACCCTTCAGCAGCACGTCGCAGTCCTTGATGGCGGCCAGCACCTCGTCGGGAATGGCTTTGCCCTGGGTCGTGCGGTTTTCGATGGTCAGCCCTTCGATGTCCCGCAGTTCCACCCGGCCGCAGGCAAGCTCTGCCGCCAGCAGCTTTTCCAGCACCCGCCGGGCCTGGGCCATGAGGATGGGGCCGATGCCATCGCCGGGGATCAGGCCGATGACGATGTGTTCCATACGGGAAAAGTCCTTGGCGGGAGAGCCTTGGGCCATGCGCACCTGCCGGTTTAACTGCTCAGTCAGTAAGGTGCGGAAATGCGCCGCCGCCTGTTCGATAGATGTGTTCTGATCCATCAGTCATTGCCTTCTTTCGTGTAATTCAGCAGACCGCCCGCCCGGAGCATTGCCGCCTGCCGCTTGGTGAAGCTGCCGCAGACGGGGATTTCACGGTTTCCAGCGTGAAGCGTCATGGTGCCGCTGTCCAGGCCGGCGTCGATGCCGGTGAGGGTCAGGGTCTCGCCCTGGGTCAAGGCATCATAGTCATCGGGGTTGGCAAAGGTCAGGGGCAGGATCCCGGCGTTGATGAGGTTGGCGGCGTGGATACGGGCGAAGCTCTTGGCGATGACTGCCCGGACACCTAAGTACAGGGGCACCAGCGCCGCGTGTTCTCTTGAGGAGCCCTGCCCGTAGTTGCTGCCGCCCACCAGAATGGTTTCCCCGGCCTCCTTGGCCTTTTTGGCGAAGTCCTTGTCGCACACGCCGAAGCAGAACTCGGACAGCTTGGGGATGTTGGAGCGGTAGGGGAGGATCTTAGAGCCTGCGGGCATGATGTGGTCGGTGGTGATGTTGTCCCCGACCTTTAGGGTCAGCTTGGCGGTGATGGCGTCCCCCACAGGCTTGCCCTGAGGGAATTCCTTGATGTTGGGACCGCGGAGCACGTCCAGATGGGCTGCCTCCTCCGGGGAGGCGGGGGCCAGCACGGCGCTGTCATCGATGAGAAAGCGGTCCGGCAGATCCACATGGAGAGCGTCCAGCCCCAAATCGCGGGGATCGGTGATCTCCCCGGTGAGGGCGGCGGCCACGGCGGTCTCTGGGGACACCAGATACACCTTGGCATCCGCCGTACCGCTGCGGCCCTCGAAGTTGCGGTTGAAGGTCCGCAGGCTCACACCACCGGAGTTGGGGGAGAAGCCCATACCGATACAGGGGCCGCAGGCACATTCCAGCAGCTGCGCACCGGAGACCAGAATATCCGACAGCGCGCCGCAGTTGGCCAGCATGGTCAGGACCTGCCGGGAGCCGGGGGACACGGACATACTGACAGAGGGGGACACGGTCCTGCCCTTCAGCATAGCGGCGGTTTTCAGCAGATCGTACAGAGAGGAATTGGTGCAGGAGCCGACGCAGACCTGATCCACCTTGACGCCCTTCAGACTGCGGACGGGCACCACCTTGTCCGGCATGTGGGGGCAGGCGATCAGTGGCTCCAGCGTGTCCAGATCAATGTGAATGACCCGGTCATAGGCCGCATCGGGATCGGCGGAGAGGGGGGTGAAGTCGGCTTCCCGCCCCTGTGCCTTCAAAAAGGCACGGGTTACTTCATCGGAGGGGAAGATGGAGGTGGTAGCCCCCAGTTCCGTACCCATATTGGTGATGGTGGCCCGCTCCGGAACGGATAACCCGGCGATGCCGGGGCCACCCCATTCCATCACATGGCCCACGCCGCCCTTGACGGAAAGGAGCCGCAGGACCTCCAAGCTGATGTCCTTGGCGGTGACGAAGGGACGCAGCGCACCGGTCAGCTCGACCTTGATGACCTTGGGCATGGTAATGTAATAGGCGCCGCCGCCCATAGCCACGGCTACGTCCATGCCTCCCGCGCCGAAGGCCAGCATCCCGATGCCGCCGCCGGTGGGGGTGTGACTGTCGGAGCCGATGAGGGTCTGCCCCGGTACGCCGAAGCGTTCCAGATGCACCTGATGGCAGATGCCGTTGCCGGGGCGGGAGAACCAGATGCCGTGCTTGGCGGCAACGGATTGGATGTACCGGTGATCGTCGGCGTTTTCAAAGCCGGATTGGAGAGTGTTGTGGTCGATATAGGCCACGGATCGCTTTGTTTTGACCCGGTCAATGCCCATAGACTCAAATTCCAGATAGGCCATGGTGCCGGTGGCGTCCTGTGTCAGGGTTTGGTCAATGCGCAGGGCCACCTCAGCTCCCGGCTCCATGCTGCCGCTGACCAGATGGGCGGCGATCAGCTTTTCTGTCAGTGTCTTTCCCATGGTTCAGCCCTCCTTTTGGATGATGTCTGCCAGATTGGCCCGGGCGTTTTCCACATGGCGCAGGGACGCCTCCGCAGCCCGGTCCCCATCGTGGGCGGCAAGGGCCTCGTAGATGGCGGTGTGCTCCTCTAAGGCGTGGACCGCCCGGCTGTGGTGGGTGACGGAGGCCTTGCGGTACTTGATGATCTTCTTATGGAGGGAGATCAGCGTATCCGCATAGGGACGGCTGCCGCAGCTGTTGTAAAGCAATTCATGGAACCGGGAGTCCAGGTTTTTGACCTGATCGGAATTTTCACCCGGATCCTTTTCGCTTTCAATGTAGAAGCGCTGCAGGTCCAGGACCTCCTTCATTTCACTCAGTACATCGTCAGTGATGCTGGCGGCGGCCCGCTTTGCGGCCAGCCCCTCCAGCTGAAGGCGGATCTCGTAGATATCCAGCATATCCTGCCGGGAGATGCCGATGACCACCAGACCGTGTCCGGAGTCCTCCAAAATGCGCTCCTGCTCCAGGCGGCGGATGGCCTCCCGGATGGGGGTGCGGCTGACGCCTAGCTCGCCGGACAGCCGCAGCTCGCTCAGAATCTCGCCCTGAGGGTATTTACCGGACAGAATATCCCGTTCCAGCTTTTCGAAAACCTGATCGGCGATGGAAATGGGCTTGTGATCTCTCATCATGGTGGGTTCCTCCTCAATGGCGGGGCTTCAGCACGCCGCCGGACAGTTCTGCGATTTTTTCTTCCAGTTCTTCATTGGAAAGGGCGGTGGTGCGTCCTCCGGCATACTGTTCGTCCACCCAGACTTTCAGCTTTTCCACCAGTGCGTCATGCTTGCTGAGCTGGTGGTCGCTGCGGAGCCGGTAGTTCTGGTTGATCCAGTAGGCGATGCCTGCCAGCCCGGAGGTTTTGCTGATGGCTACGGCGGCGGGCCGGTCCAGCAGCTTTTCCGTATTGAAAATGTTGTAGATCTCCTCGTCCTTCAAAAGCCCGTCAGCGTGGATGCCTGCACGGGTGACGTTAAAGTTCCGGCCCACAAAGGGCGTCATGGGGGGGATGTGATAGCCGATCTCGTGCTCGAAGTAGTCGGCGATCTCGGTGATGGCAGTGGGGTCCATACCGTCCAGAGAGCCACGGAGAGAGGCGTATTCAAACACCATGGCCTCCAACGGCACATTGCCGGTGCGCTCACCGATGCCCAGCATGGAGCAGTTCACGCCGCTGGCGCCGTACAGCCAGGCGGTGGCGGCGTTGGCAACGGCCTTGTAGAAGTCATTGTGGCCGTGCCATTCCAGATATTCGCTCTCCACGCCGGAATAGTGCTGCAAACCGTAGATAATGCCGGGGACGCTGCGGGGCAGGGCCACCTCTGTATAGGGAACACCGTAGCCCATGGTGTCGCAGGCCCGGATGCGGACGGGGATCTTGGCCTGGTGGGAAAGCTCCATCAGCTCATTGACGAAGGGCACCACGAAGCCGTAAAAGTCCGCACGGGTGATGTCCTCCAGATGGCATCGGGGCATGACCCCGGCGTCAAAGGCGTCCTTCACCGTGGCCAGATAGTAGTCCAACGCCTGCCGGCGGGTCATCTGCATTTTCTTGAAGATGTGGTAGTCGCTGCATGACACCAGAATACCGGTCTCCTTGATGCCAAGGTCCTTCACCATCCGGAAGTCCTCCCGGGTAGCCCGGATCCAGGTGGTGATCTCCGGGAAGCGCAGCCCCAAAGCCTGACAGCGTTCGATGGCCTCCCGGTCCCGCTTGCTGTAAATGAAAAACTCCGTCTGGCGGATCAGGCCGTAAGGCCCGCCCAGCTTGCTCAGCAGCTTGAACAGGTGCTCGATCTGCTCCGGCGTGTAGGGGTTCATGGACTGCTGGCCGTCCCGGAAGGAGGTGTCCGTGATCCAGATATCGGCAGGCATGGATGTAGGCACCCGCCGGTGGTTGAAGGCCACCTTGGGGACCTCGTCATAGTTATATACGTCCCGGTACAGCACCGGGTCCTTCACATCCTGAAGGGAATAACGGTAGTCATTTTCCTCCAGCAGATTGGTTTTGGCGGATAATTCAAGCATGGCGGGCTCCTTTCCAGCGATACGCTTGCTGTATACTTGTATACATATATACACCCATGGCGGAAACTTGTCTACCCCTCCGAACGAACTTCGTGCAGGATCACAAAGGGGTCTTTTCATGGTGGTCATCGAAAAGACAGATGTCCTCAATGCGCGGAGCTTTTGCAAAACGCACTGCATTTTCGTCAGAATTTCTGTGCAGTCCGCGCAGAGCGGGGAAAATTGACCGATTTCCCCCGTATCCAGAAAAATCCCTTGCAAACCGGGGCGAATAGTGCTATGATACCCTTTGTCAACAGGGGAGCTTGCGCAAGCAGGCTGAGAGTGGGATGTATCGCCCAGACCCGTAAACCTGATTTGGATAATGCCAACGTAGGGAGATACCGTCGCTGACACGCTCATGGAGCTCGTAATGCGGATATGTCTTTCAGGCATATCCGCATTTTGTTTTCTATCCGGTCCTTTGTGCCGGACAGACAAGAGCGATGCTCGCCGGGATTTCAAAAGATACAGAGGTGTTCAATTATGAAATGTGATCCGAAAGACCTGCTGCTGTATGCCGTCACCGACCGGCACTGGCTGAACGGACGGACGCTGGTGGACGTGGTCAAGGAGAGTCTGGATGGCGGCGTTACCATGATCCAGCTCCGGGAAAAGTCTCTGGATGAGGGCAAATTTCTGGAAGAAGCCAAGGAGCTGCAAGCCCTGTGCCGGGAGCGGCATGTTCCCTTTATCGTCAATGACAACGTGGACATCGCCAAGGCCATGGACGCTGACGGCGTTCATGTGGGGCAGGACGATATGGCGGCGCTGGATGCCCGGGCCAAGCTGGGGCCGGACAAGCTCATCGGTGTCTCCGCTCACACGGTGGAGGAGGCTCTGCTGGCAGAGAAGCAGGGGGCGGATTATCTGGGCGTGGGAGCCGTGTTCCCCACCAGCTCCAAGAGCGATGTGGGGGAGATGTCCTACGAGACCCTGAAGGCTATCTGCAAGGCCGTGTCCATTCCTGTGGTGGCCATCGGCGGCATTTCCGGCGAGAATGTAGGCAAGCTGGCGGGCAGCGGCATCTGCGGCGTGGCGGTCATCAGCGCTATCTACGCCGCCAAGGACGTCAAAGCCGCCGCCGCTGATCTGAAAGCCACCGTGAAAGAAATGCTGCGGGTATGATCCGGGGGACCATTTTCGACTTAGATGGCGTCCTGCTGGACTCTATGGGGATCTGGGAAGATCTGGGTGCCCGGTATCTCCGGCGGCTGCACATCACCCCGGAGCCGGGACTGAATGAGGTCCTCTTTCCCATGAGCATGGAGCAGGGGGCTGCCTATCTGAAAGCGCATTACCCGCTTCAACAGAGCGAGGCGGAAATCTGCGGCGGCATTGCCCGGATGCTGAAGGACTACTATGCTCAGGAGGTCCCTGCCAAGCCCGGCGCGGCAGCGCTGCTGGAATTTCTGGCGGAACGGGGCATTTCCATGGCGGCGGCTACCTCCAGCCCGCGGGTGCACGTGACCGCCGCGTTGGATCGGCTGGGCCTGCTGCCCTATCTGAAAGCGGTTTTCACCACCGGCGAGGTGGGCGTCAGCAAGCATGAGCCGGTGATCTACCATCTGGCGGCGGAAGCGTTGGGGACGGCCCCGGCAGAAACGCTGGTATTCGAGGATTCCCTCTACGCCCTGAAAATCGCCAAGACGGCGGGTTTCCGCACTGTCGGCGTATTGGACGCCCACGGGGAAACAGATCAGGCGGGGCTGAAAGAGGCGGCGGAGGTCTATCTCACGTCCCTGACGGAGTTTCCCGGCCATTGGGAACCGCTCAACAAGTAAATTCGGAACGCTCAGGGCCTTGCCCTGTGTTCAGGCGGTACATTGGGGGCACCACCTTGTATCGCTTTATAAAACTGTGCTGTAAAAGAGAAAGGAAGTATTCACATGAAAACAGCATTGACCATTGCTGGAAGCGATTCCAGCGGAGGCGCCGGTATCCAGGCGGATATGAAGACCATGACGGCCAACGGCGTTTACGCCATGAGCGCCGTCACGGCTCTGACTGCCCAGAACACCACCGGCGTCACAGATATTCTGGAGTCCACTCCTCATTTCCTGGGTGAGCAGCTGGACGCTATTTTTACCGATATTTTCCCCGACGCGGTGAAGATCGGCATGGTTTCCTCCGCCGACCTCATCGTGGTCATCGCGGAAAAACTGAAGCAGTACAAGGCGAAGAACATCGTGGTGGATCCCGTGATGGTGGCCACCTCCGGGGCAAAGCTGCTGCGGGATGACGCGGTGGAGGCATTGTGCCGGGAGCTGCTGCCGCTGGCGGCGGTCCTGACCCCCAACATCCCCGAGGCGGAGATCCTCTCCGGCATGACCATCACCGATGCCACTGGCATGGAGGCCGCCGCCAAGTACATCAGCGAGAAATACGGCTGCGCCGTGCTGTGCAAGGGCGGCCATAAGGTCAACGATGCCGACGATCTCCTGTGGCGGAACGGCTTCGGCAAGTGGTTCCACGGCAAGCGGATCGACAATCCCAACACCCACGGCACCGGCTGCACCCTCTCCAGCGCCATTGCCTCCAATCTGGCCAAGAGCTATGATCTGGACGAGTCCGTGGAGCGGGCCAAGGAATACATCTCCGGCGCGCTGGCGGCCATGCTGGATCTGGGTCATGGTTCCGGTCCCATGAATCACATGTTCGCTCTGAAAGGAGCGTTCACGGAATGATCACCTCTACGGTTGCGATCTTATTCGCCGTGGGGTACCTGCTGGCAACGGTCTGGCTGTGCCGGGGCTTCCGGCTGACGGCCCGGGACCTGTGTCTGGGCGGTATTGTCTGCGCCATGACGCTGGTGCTGGCCACGATCCGCATCCCCCTGCCCACCGGCTCCAACATCACCTGCGGCTCCTGGATACCCCTGATGCTGCTGGCCCTGCTGTATGATTATCGGCTGTCCATGCTGAGCGGCTGGGTGTGCGGTATTCTGGCAATGATCCTGATCCCCGGCTGGCAGGCGGTCCACTGGGCGCAGATCTTTGTGCAGCAGTTGGTCTGCTTCTCCTGCCTGGGCTATGCCGGCGTGTTCGGCAGCGACAAGCGCTGGAAGGCCATCTGCGGCATGGCGCTGGCGGTGGCGATCCGCTGCTTCGGTCATGTGATCAGCGGTGTGATCTTCTATTCCCAGAACGCATGGGACGGCTGGGGCGCCTGGGGTTACAGTCTGGCCTTTAACCTGTCCTCCCGGCTTCCGGAGGGGATCTTGAGCATTTTGATCGTATCGGTGCTGCCGCTGACGCTTATGCGGCGGGCCATTGCCAGAAGGGAGGCAAAATGATGGGTACTGTTGATCGGCTTCTGAAAGCCACCGAGGATATCTGGGCCAGCTACCACGAAAAGCCCTTTGTGCAGGGATTGAAGTACGGCACGCTGGATCAGAAGAAATTCCGCAGCTATATCATTCAGGATTACTGGTATCTCATGGACTATACCAAGGTTTTTGCCATCGGCGTAGCCAAGAGCAAGAGCGTGGAGGTCATGAAACTCTTTGCCAAGTACATCCAGGCGATCCTGGACGGCGAGGTCAACGTTCACAACGGCTATATGGCCGATTTCGGCATCACCCAGGAGGAACTGGACCACACGCCTATCCAGCAGGATAACCGCTCTTACACCTCCTATATGCTCAGCGTTGCCTATCGGGGCGGTGAGGCGGAAATTCTGACGGCCATCTTCTCCTGTGCTTACAGCTATGAGGTCATCGCCCGCAAGATCGTGGAGGAGTGCCCCTCCGCTCCCGAGCACCCCATGTACGGGCGTTGGGTACGGGGCTACATCACTCCCCGCTACACAGGCAACAACGTGATCCTGAAGGATATGCTGGAGCGGCTGACCAAGGACTATACCGAGGAGCAGCTCCGCTATCTGGAGGAGATCTTTACGGCGTGTTCCCGCTATGAGGCATCCTTCTGGGATATGGCGGACCGCTTCGGAACGGAAGGCGGGGCGCAGGTATGAAAAAGACATCCACCTTCCAAAACGGACTGATCTGGTTCGGCGCAGGTGTTTCTCTGGCGGAGATCCTCACCGGCACCGCCTTTGCGCCTTTGGGTATGGCCAAGGGTCTGGCGGCGATCGTCATCGGTCACATCATCGGCTGCGCCATGATGCTTCTGGCGGGCCTCATCGGCGGCGGCGTGTGGGGGCTGATCCCTGCGCTGTTCAAGGTGAAGTGGAACACCAACGAGACCCTGCTGACCCTGATGCTGAACTACATTGCGCTGTACATCATCAGCTGGCTGCAGAACGGCCCCTGGCGTGACCCGACGGCCAACGGCTTCCCGAAGATCGCGGCCTTTGCCAAAAACGCCGTGCTGGGCAAGGTGCTGGGCGTGCAGGCGGGCTGGATCGTGATGCTGGTGCTCACGGTGCTGGTGTGGGTGTACCTGAAGTTCACCAAGCAGGGCTACGAGGTGGCCGTTGTGGGTGAAAGCCAGGACACCGCCCGGTATGCGGGCATTCATGTGAAAAAGGTCATCCTGCGCACCATGTTCCTCTCCGGCGCCATCGGCGGCGTGTGCGGCATGCTGCAGGCCTGCGGCACGGACGCCACCCTCTCCACCGGCATTGCGGGCGGCGTGGGCTTTACGGCCATCATCGTGGCCTGGCTGTGCCAGTTGAACCCAGGCATGATCCTGGTGGTGAGCTTTTTGTTCGGCGTGCTGGAAAAGGGCAGCGGCGTGGTGCAGTCCAGCTACGGCCTTTCCACCGACTGTGCGGCCGTTCTGCAGGGCATCATCCTGTTCTTCATTCTGGCAAGTGAGTTCTTTGTGCGGTACGCCTTTGCGGGCCGCAGCAGCGCGAAGGGGGGCAAAAAAGCATGAGCCTGTTCTTGAAATTTCTGGTGGCGGCCGTGGCCGCCGGCACCCCGCTGCTGTTTGGAACCGTGGGTGAGATCCTCAACGAAAAGGTGGGGCACCTGAACCTGGGCGTGGAGGGCATGATGGCCCTGGGCGCCTGCGCGGGCTTTATGACCGCCTATCTGACCGACAGCCTGGCCCTAGCCCTGCTGGCCAGCTTTGCGGCCGGCGTGCTGGCCTCGCTGATCTACGCGGTGCTGACCGTGACCTTCCTGGCCAACCAGAACGTGGCGGGCCTGACCCTGACCATCTTCGGCACCGGCCTTTCCAACTTCATCGGCGTGTACATGATCTCCCGCTCGGCGGAGGGCACACTGAAGCTGCCCGCCAAGGTGACGGCGGCGCTGGCGGCCGTGCACATCCCCGGCCTGAGCGATGCGCCGGTGGTGGGCGAGCTGCTGTTCAGCTACAACGTGTTTGTGTACCTGGGCGTGGCGGTGGCCCTGGCGGCGGGCTGGTACCTGTACGGCACCAAAACCGGCCTGAACGTGCAGGCCATCGGTGAAAACCCCGGCGCGGCGGACGCGGCCAGCATCCCCGTGAACAAGTTCAAGTACATCAACCTGTTGCTGGGCGGCGGCATCTGCGGCATCGGCGGCGCGTATTGCAGCATGATCATCAACGGCGGTGTGTGGCTGAGCGACAGCGTGGGCGGCCTGGGCTGGATCGCGGTGGCGCTGGTTATCTTCGCCGCGTGGAAGCCGCAGCTGGCCATTCTGGGCAGCTTTGTGTTCGGCGGCCTTCGGGTGCTGAAGTACTATGTGCCCACCGGCGCGGTGCCCATCGCCTTCTTTGATATGCTGCCCTTCCTGATGACGGCTCTGGTGCTGATCGTGACCAGCATGCGGGGCAGCAAGGGCAGCCACATTCCGGCTTCGCTGGGTGTGAACTACTTCCGCGAGGACCGGTAAACGGCTGCGCGGCAAACCCTGCTTGAAAAGCGGCTGGGGCCAGTGCCCCGGCTGCTTTTTTGCGCCTTGCAAAGCCGAAAAAGGCGTGCTATACTTTGCAAGGATTTTATCGGCGTTTTACACAAGAATAGATTGGTGAATTTATGGAAGCTGCAACAAAAGAAAGCCGCCCGCTGTTTACAAACCAACAGCTTTGGGCGCTGATCGTGCCTCTGCTCATCGAGCAGCTGCTGGCGGTGGCCGTGGGCATGGCCGATACCATGATGGTCTCCCAGGCGGGCGAGGCGGCGGTGTCCGGCGTGTCGCTGGTGGATATGATCAACAACCTGATCATTTACCTGTTTTCGGCGCTGGCCACCGGCGGCGCGGTGGTTACAAGCCAGTTCATCGGGGCCCGGCGCATTCGGGAAGCCGGTGACTCGGCGGGCCAGCTGGTGCTGCTGAGCCTGCTCAGCGGTTTGGGCATTCTGGCCTTCTGCCTGCTGTGCGGCCGCCCGGTGATGCGGCTGTTCTTCGGCTCCATCACCGAGGACGTGATGGAGGCGGGCCTGCTGTATCTGCGCATTACGGCGGTCAGCCTGCCCTTTCAGGCCCTGATGCTCACCTTCAGCGCCTTCCTGCGCGCCCACGCAATGGTTTTCAGAAGTCCGTAAAACCGGATATCCCCTACA
>ERZ773145.2821-NODE-2821-length-11713-cov-3.370218_pt1 | contig 11713 bp, 10 predicted proteins | sample MGYA00580848_ERZ773145 | MGnify/ENA primary metagenome ERZ773145 (study PRJEB29015, sample SAMEA2737858) | human gut metagenome | biome: human gut; feature: human-associated habitat; material: faeces | place: China | collected 2012 ... | reverse complement strand
GCTCGGATGAGCGGCGGCTTTGAGATCAGGTATTAGGGTTGTCCATAAGTTCGAGGGGATAGTCGCCCAGATGCTCGAGTTTGAAACCGTTGGCCTTATAAGCTTCATAATCAAACGCATTCAATTCGTCGATGGCAAGCTTGTGAAACTCGTAGAAATTCGGCCACCATTCGTAGCCGTCGCCGAGATTGTGGCTCAGGTACGCGTCGGCAATATCCTTGCCCATCTGCGGTGCAACATAGAACGCGCCCATGGCCAGAACGTTGACGCCGTTGCCGGTGATAGCGCGCAGCGCAGCTGGGACACTCTCCACGACACCAGCGTGAACACCGGGGCACTTGCTGGCCGCGATGTGGATGCCCATACCGGTGCCGCAGAAGATGAGCGCACGCTCAAACTCGCCCTCGGAGATCATTGCACCGACACGCAGGCCAATGCGGTGGAACATGAGGTCGGTATCCTCCTCATCGCCCGTGCGGACACCGACGTCCGTCACTGTCCAGCCCTTCTTTTTCAGATGCGCGACGACCGCTTCCTTAAGGGGGAAGCCTGCAAAGTCCGCGCCGACCAGAATCTGCTTGTCCTTGATCGTTTTCATGGTGCAGCCTCCTTATTATTTTAAATAGAAAATAGAATCCATATCGGTATAGAACGCCTCTTCGCAGGCCTCGTCATAGACCTCAAAGCAGGGTCTTGTGCAGCGCCACCAGCGCTGCGTGGTTTCATCGGCAGCCATCTTTGCCATATCCGCTTCGTAATCCGTGCCCGTATATTCAAAATACGAGAAAACAACGTTGCCGCGGATAAAGATCGAGTAATTCTCAAGATTGCATGCCGTGATCATGTTCAATACGTCCGGCCAGACCTCTGCGTGGAGGCGGACATATTCGTCCCGCTTCTCCGGCTTTAACCGGCCGACCTGCCCGAATCTGCGTCTTTCCATTTGTTTTCCGCCTTTCATGCCTTAATTCTTTTATGCTCGTTCAGATAATCCAGAACCATGACCAGCAGCAGAACTGCACCCCAGACGAGGGAGATATAGTAGCTGCTGATCTGCGGGAACCGGTTCAAGCCGGTTTCCAGCGCGCGTACCAGGAAAATCGAAAGCAGAACGCCGCCGATCTTGCCCTTGCCGCCATTTGGGCTAACACCGCCGAGCACAACGATCAGAATGCACTGCAGGGTATAGTTCGATCCGTAGTCCGCACGCGCGGAATTATAGTTTGCCAGCATAATCATACCGCCCGCCGCCGCGTAGATTCCTGAGATCAGATAGGTCTTTACGAGGATCCAATCGACGTTCAGGCCGCTGAAGCGCGCAACATTTTCACTGCTGCCGAGCAGGGTCAGCTTTTTGCCGTATGTCGTTCTGCTCAGCAGGAACCAGAGAATAGCCGCGCCGGCAGCGAAGATCAAAAACTGCACGGGGATGCCCGCGATGCGATTATTGATAAGATAGGCATAGGTTGCTGGGAAATCGCTGATGGCACTGCCGCCAGTCAAGACAATGCCGATGCCGGAAAACAGTTCGCCCGTGCCGAGCGTAGCAAGGATTGGCGGGATCTTCAGCTTGGCGATCAGAACACCGTTCAGAAGCCCCGCAGCCGCACCAATCAAAAGCGCAAGCGTGAAAATCGGCAGAACCCAGACAGGACTCAGGTCGCTTCCGCCGTTTGCAATACGGCGCATAAGCAGCGCCATGGTGATGGAGGTCATATTGGCCACGCCGACCGTGGAGAGGTCAATGCCGCTTGAGATCATACAGACCATAACACCAAGCGACATGAGGCCGAATTCCGGGAACTGTGCAAACATGGTCTGGAAATTGACGACAGAATAGAATTTACGGCCCTTCATGATGCCCATGAATATGAACCAGCAGACCATGATGATGAGCAGGCGTCGAATATGCGTGTCCATTTTCAGTCCGCGCTTTGCGGACAGCTTTGTATTAGCCATTATGCTGCGCCTCCTTTGCCTGCGTTCTGGTGCGGCGCTTCGTGCCGGAGTGCGTCGCCTGATACGCGCTGACGGCGGTACCGATGACGATCAGGAGGCCGACAAACACGTCCTTCCAGACGACCGGAACGCCGATAAGGATCATGGAGTTTTCCACCAGCACAATCAGCAGCGTACCGAGCACGCAGCCGGTCAGCGTGCCCTTGCCGCCGACGATGGCCGTGCCGCCGAGCACGACGCCCGCGACGATGTTCATCTCCATGCCGAGCATATTGGTCGGGTGGCACTGCTGCATCATGCACACGCGGATAATACCCGCGACGCTGGCGATCACGCCTGCAAACAGGTACAGCAGGAACTTTGTCCGCTTGACGGCGAAGCCCGCGTTATAGGCTGCAGATTCGTTGCCGCCAATGGCGTAGATGCCCCGGCCGAACATGGTATAGCGCAGCACAAGGAACGTGAGGAGCAAAACGCCAACAAACACCAGAAATGCCGCCGGAAGCTTGGACGACAGGCCACTGACGGGGTTTGTCGCAGTATAGATGGCCTGCTTGCCGAAGGCCTTCATGCCAGCCGGGATCACAGCCAGCTGCTTCGATTCGAGCGTGCCCTGCATGATGCCCTTGAAGACGCTGGCAGTGCCAAGCGTCACGATCATAGCGGGCAGGCGCAGGAAGCTGACAAAGAAGCCGTTGAACATGCCGAGAACCGCGCCGATGACGATGGCCATCAGCATGGGGAGCAGAACGCTTCCCTGATAATCCAGATTCAAAAACAGCTTTGTGGTCGCATATGCCGTCAGCGATGCAAGCGCCGGGAAGGAAACGTCGATGCCGCCGGACAAAATGACGAGAAACTCGCCCACGGCGAACAGGCCCGGCACGATCATAGCCGAGGCGATATCGACGATGTTATTAGACGTATAGAACTGGCCTGAGCGCACCTGAATCAAAAATGACAGGGCGAGCAGGATCAAAAATACATAGGTTTCATTCTGACGAAACAGCTTTTTTATAGTCTTCTGCACTTCCCCCACCCCCTTACAGCATCTTGCTCAGGATCTGCTTTTCGCTCGCTTCATCCGCCGTCAGTTCGTCCACGATGCGGCCGTCCTTCAGAATCATAATGCGCGAGCAGTTTTCCAGCAGTTCCGGCAGGTCATCGGAAATAATGATGACCGCCATACCCTTTCCGGCCAGCGACTGTAAGATCGCGTGGATATCGTGCTTCGAGCCGATGTCAACGCCGACCGTCGGGCCGTTCAGAACCAGAATCTGCGGGCGGCAGGCCAGCCACTTGGCAAGCACGATCCTCTGCTGGTTGCCGCCGGAGAGCGTGGAGGCGGCGTTTGCCGGATTGGGCGTGGCAATGGCCAGTTCCTTGACCCAGCAGTCAATTTCCTCATTCGTCTTCTGCGCATCGACAAGACCTTTTTTCGTCAGATCGTCGATTTCGGAGATTACGATATTGTCCGCGATGCTCTGCGAAAGGAACAGGCCCTCGCTCAGACGGTCCTCCGGCACGAAACCAATGCCGTTTTCAATCGCAGCACGAGGGCTTTTGATCACGGTCGGCTTTCCGTGGATGCGGATCTCGCCGGACTGGGCAGGGCGGATGCCGAACAAGGACAGCGCAAGTTCCGTCCGTCCAGAGTCGAGAAGACCCGTGACGCCGAGGATCTCGCCGCCGCGCAGCGAGAAGCTGATGTCCTCATAGCTGCCGGGAAGCGCCAAATTGCGCACCTCAAGCAGCGGCTCGTCAGACAGGCCGGAGGGCTGGAACGTCTTTTCCTCAAATTCGCGGCCGGTCATGTAGTAGGTGAATTTTTTATTGTCCAACTCCGCCGTGTTGCCTGTAGCCGTCAGCTTTCCGCTGCGGAAAACGGTAAAGCGCTCAGAGATTTCAAAGACCTCGTCCAGCTTATGACTGACAAACAGAATGGCGATCCCCTGTTCCTTCAGCTGCAGAATGACGCGGAAAAGCGCCTGAACCTCCTTCCGGGTCAGGGCGGTCGTCGGCTCATCCATGATGATGAGTTTCGCGTTGAACATCAGCGCACGGCAGATGGCAACCATCTGTTTTTCCGCGACAGAAAGTTCACCCAGTCTGGCGTCCAGATCGACTGTGAAGCCGATCCGCGCAACTGCCTGCTCCGCGATCGTGCGCATATCTTTCCAGTTTACAAATTTCTTTTTTGCGACCAGCTGACTGTTGATCGCCAGATTCTCCATGACGCTCAGGTTCGGAAAAATGGAGAAGTCCTGATAAATGACCTGAATGCCGCTTTCAATGGCGGAAAGCGGCGTGATCTTTTGCAGGGGCCGACCCTCAAATTCGATGGTACCGGAATCGCGCTGATAAACACCGGAAATAATCTTGATCAGCGTGGACTTGCCACAGCCGTTTTCACCGGCCAGGCAATGGATCTCGCCCGGACGGATCTCCAGCGAAACGCCGTCGAGCGCTTTGACGCCGGCAAAGTATTTCTTGATATCCAGCGCCCGCAGTAAGTATTCAGCCAATGGTATTCCTCCTTCTGTCCGATTGCAGCTTGGGTATAGAGGGCCGCGGATGCGGCCCTCTTTGCACTACAGATTCGGAATCCTTGATTTAGAAGCCGAACGAATCAACGTTCTCTGCGTCGATGACGACCCAGCCCTCGCCCTCGAGGACGGTGGTGCTGCCCTCGCGGAAGGTCATGGCGGTGTAGCCGTCAACACCCAGATCAACAGGCGCGCCAATCTCTTCGCCGTTGAGGACCTTCAGCGCCAGGCTGATCATAGCCTTGCCGGCGATAGCCGGATCCCACAGCGTCAGGGACTTGACAACGCCGCTCTTCAGCAGCTCTGCGTTGTCGGCAGGCATGCCGGTACCGGAGGTGAACGCCTTATCGATGAGGCCGAGTTCTTCAATGGCTCTTGCGATGCCCGGGGCGTCGAAGGAGGAGGTGCCCATGATGCCCTTCAGATCCGGATACTTCTTGAACAGTTCCTTCGCAACGTTGTAGGCGGTGTCGCCGTTGTCGTGGGATTCGACTCTCGGCTCTTCCTCGAGCAGCGTCATGTTGGGGTACTTTTCCTTCTGGTGCGCGACGGCAGCGTCGGCCCATTCGTTGTGGGAAGCGTTGGTCACGTCAGCGACCATGGTGGTGTAGAGGCCTTCTTCGCCCATGGCTTCGGCGAGGTTGTCCATGATGAACGCGCCATAGCCGGAGTTGGAGAACGCTTCAATGTCATAGTCCACGTTGGTCAGGCTGGCACCCTCGTGCGCGATGACGACGATGCCAGCTTCTTTGGCCTGCTTGAGAACGGGCTCAAGGGATTCGGGGTCAACCGGAACGACGCAGATGGCGTCAACACCCTGCGCGATGAGGTCCTGCACAAGCTGGGCCTGCTTGGTGGCATCGATGACGTCAGTGCCCTTCTGATAGACGTTCAGCCCAGTTTCTGCGGCGTATTCCTTGACGCCGGTGTCCATACGGACGAACCAGGGGTTCGAGGCATCCTTCGGGACGACGACAATCTCGTAATCCTTGTCGGACTTTGCAGTTTCTGTTTTGGTTTCTTCGGTCTTTGCAGTCGTGGTACCTGCACAAGCTGCCAGACACAGGAGCATCGACAGCGCCAGGAGCAATGCGAGGATCTTTTTCATTTGAATGAACCGTCCTTTCCATTTTTAGTGCTGTAAATGTGTATTCTTAAAACGTGCTGACCTCCGTGAATCCTCCTTCCATCCATTCTTTCTAGCTGATCCGTTGGTCAGATCGTTTTAATTCCAAATTGTTCAACAGGAGTCTCGTATGATAAGCGACTGTCCGAGCACGACGTTCTGCGGTGTCCGCCCCTCATGCCATGCTTTGGCCTGCTCCCAGATCTCATGGCCGAGCCGCGCCCGGTCCTGACAGACTGTGGTGAGCGGCGGCTGAACGCAGGCGGAAATCTGGAGATTGTCGAAGCCGACGATCGCAAAATCCTCCGGAATGCGATAGTCCGCCTCCTGTATGGCTTTCATCACGCCGACAGCCAGCAGATCTGACGAGACGATGAACGCCTCAGGCAGTTCGTGCCGCGCATGGGTGCGCAGCAACTGCTCCATATACCGGCAGCCGTTGCCGAAGTGGTCCTCGCGGAAGGTATCGGAAATGAACACATGCTCGGGCCGGAAGGGATATCCATACTGGGAAAGGCCCTTCTGATAGGCCGCGAAGCGGTCGGACAAGTTGCTGATATTGGGCGGCTCGGAGAGAAATCCGATGCTCTGATAGCCCTTCTGCTTCAGAAATCCAATCGTTTCGAGCAGAACCTGATGGTTGTCATAGGCAATATAAGATGTGCCCGGAATGGTGCTGCGGCGGTCGGCAAGAATAACATGAACGCCGCTTGCGACCAGCTTGCGGATGCTGTTCTCATCGTCCTCGCCGTTGACAATGACGATGGTTTCCGTATCATTCTGCACCATATTGACCAGTCCGCGCTTTTCCTTTTCACTGGAATATTCATAACTCAGCATCAGGACGGTATAGTCCTCCTGATATGCGTCCTCCATCAGAACGCTGGCAATACGGGCGTAGAAATTATTGTCAAGCTTGGGGATCAGCAGGCCGATCTGCCGCTTTTCCTTCCGGCGCATGTGGCGCGCAGCCAGATTCGGTACATAGTTGAGTTCGCGGATCGCCTCACGCACACGGGCGGTCGTTTCCTCAGAGATGGGTGCAGTGCCGTTGATGACATGCGAGACTGTCCCGATCGTGACACCTGCGCGGCGCGCGACGTCCTTCATGGTGGCACGTCTATTCTCCTGTTCTGTGTGCGCAATGGCCATGACTGCTCCCATTTCAATGAAAACGTTTTAATTGATAGCCATATTATAAGGCTTTCTTTTCCAAGCGTCAAGCGTTTTTTACATTTTCGTGAATAAAGTTGCAATTTTAATATATATTTTTGTACATTATGCCCAATCTTCTATAATCTCCATTCTTGCACACCTGTGCGTCACTCCGCCTCGCCTGATGCTGGCGGAGCAAGTTGTGAAAAAAATCTGAATTATTTACAAAAGTATTGCAATTTCAAAAAGATACGGTAAACTGGATTCAAATCACAAATACTGCGGCGCTTTGCTGCGGAAAGAGGTGTACCGGTATGAAACAGGTTTGGAAAAGGATCTCCGCGCTGCTTCTGGCATGCGCGGTACTGGCCGCTTTGATTCCGGCGGCACTTGCAGGCAACAGTTCAGAAGCCTATAAAATTGCCGTCAGCGCCGCCCCGGCGGTCGTCACGGCGGGCAGCACGACCATTGTTTCCGCCACGGTCTACAGCTGTGATGAGGCAGACGGCGAATGGAGCGAATACCTCGGCGGCGGCGCGGATATCACTTGGGAAGCCTACCGCGAGGGGGTAGCCGCATTCCGAGGCGAAAGTGACGGCAAGCCGGTTACAACGGCGCTGGCCGCCGGTTCGTCCTCGTCGAGCCTCGAACTGCTGACTAAGGCGGGCGGCGTAAGCGGTTCTTCTGTGCAGCTTCCGCTGAACATCTGCGTGACCGTAGACGGCAAAACGTATGCTGCCGTCGGCGCGTTTGTTACAATTACAGCTGCGCCTGCCGCACAGAACATCAGTGTCGAGTATGCAGCCGGCTTTGGCGGCAGCGTCCGCTTCTCCGAAAACGATTTCAGCAAGGCGTTTTCCGGCAAGGGAAAGCCTGGCGAAACGCTGGATTACGTCATGTTTGAGTTGTCCCGTGCAACGGCTGTAATGGGCGGCAAGACCTATGATCTGAGTGCCTCCGGCAGCACTTCCACGTTCGGCGCACTCTATACCTCAGCAGAAGGCGGGCAGGCGCTGTCCGATACGGACGCCTGCTATTATCAGGCAAGCTTCTCCCAGATTGATCTCGATGCACTGACCTATCTGACCGGTTCCTGCCGCACCCGTTATACCGTCCGCATCCCCTTTACCGCCGTCGGAACTGACGGAACGCGCTTTGCAGGCAGCGCCGCCGTCACCGTCTCCGGCGCATTTTTGAAAACACTGGACGCTGCCGGACAGATCGCGCAGCAATATCCGGATGCAGTCTGTGTCAGCTTCCAGCAGCCGGAAGCTGGCGTGGGACGGCTGCTGAAAGACTTCAGCAGTGTTGCAGGCAGCGCGTACACGACTGTCCACTATGCACAGGACCGGTTTTATCTGGCGGACACCGGAAAATCAGGCCTGCTTCTTGACGCGCTTTACTTTCTCCCGGCAGCGGGCTGCGCTTCGCAGCTGAAGCTTACCTATACCGCCTATGATGCGGGCGGTACGCAGCTTGGAACGGGCGAACTGACCATCCGCGTTGCGACAAAACAGTCCTCCTCCGTCTTCTCGGACGTGAATGCAGGAACCTGCGCATGGGCAGCGGATGCCGTCGATTTTATGAGCGAATACGGGCTCATTCAGGGTGCGGACAAGTCAACCTTCAACTGGCGCGGCAGCATGACGCGCGGCGATCTGATTTTGATTTTGTACCGGAGCGCCGGTTCCCCTGCTGTCTCTGACACGAGCATCCCGTTCACAGACGTTTCGGAAACAGATTACGCTTACGACGCAATCGTTTGGGCATGGAAGAACGGCGTTGCAGGCGGCGTAAGCGAGACGGAATTCTGCATGAAGCAGCCTGTCACGCGTGAGCAGTTGGCTTCCATCCTCTATCGGCTTTCCGGCAAGCCCGCCGCATCCGCAAGCCTGCGCAGCTATACGGATGCTGCCGATGTCAGTGCCTACGCCGTCGATGCGATGCGCTGGGCTGTCGGCTGCGGTTATCTCAAGGGAAACGGTGCAAAGCTGAATCCCCAGACCGGCGCGAACCGCGCCGAGGTTGCTGTTTTGCTGCACCGGTACCTGACTAAATAAAATAATAAATCACAGCACAAGCCCCCCGTCCTGCGCAGGACGGGGGGCTCTGTTTTTCCAGACCAGATTGGTTTATTTTATTCAGCCGCGCGGATACAGCGGACTGCAATGCGCAGCTGGCCGCCGGGCGTACAGGTGAAGAGCGTCAGATCCCAGTCGCCGGTGATCATGTCTTCGACCTGTGAGGCGCGCAGCTGTTCAAGATCCGCGACCGTGTAGGAAAAGACGTTTCCGTCCGCATCCGTGAAGTGAATCTCGTCGCCGGGGCGCAGATCGCGGAGGTTTTTGAAAAACGCCGGATAATTATGGCCCATGATGACCAGATTGTCAAGATACGCCGAACCCGCGTAGCGGCAGAGGGCGATTTTCAGGCGGTCATAACTCCACTCACCCGTGACCGGAAGCGTCAACTCCAGCGCAGGAATCTCCAGCACGCCGATATAGGCCACACCGTCCACCATAACGACCGGCATGGCCATGCCGGGGTTCAGGAGGTAGTCCGGGATATCCGGCTCTTCCGGTTCAGCTGCAGGCGCGTCCGTCGTCTTGGCAGGCTCCTGCTGCGCAGGCGCAGGAATCAGCGGCTCCAGCTGCTGCACAGCAGCAGCTGCGGCAGCCTGCGCCCGGTCTGCAGTCCAGAGGTTCCAGATTGTAAGGCCCAGCGCCGCCAGCAGACACAGCGTGCCCAGCAGCAGGAGAACAGTGCGTCTTTTCACGGCGGCTTTAGTTGAAGCTGCCCAGCTGCTTGCCGGAAAGCACATGGAAGTGGATGTGATGGACGGTCTGTCCGGCAAGTTCGCCGACGTTGGTCACAACACGGTAGCCGTCGGCAAAGCCCAGTTCCTTTGCAAGCTTCGCAATAACCGTATAGATATGGCCGATCACAGCCTCATTTTCCGGCGTGACCTCAGCGGCGGAGGCGAAATGCTGCTTTGGGACAACGAGGAAGTGCATAGGTGCAAGAGGGCTGATATCCTTGAAGGCATAGCAAAGGTCGTCCTCGTAGACCTTTGCGGACGGGATCTCACCCGCAATGATTTTACAGAACAGGCAATCGGACATAGTCAGTTCCTCCTTAGTCTTTTACATTGACCGCAACATAATCGTCAACAGCCGCCAGCGCGTCGTCAAGCTTGAGGGCGTTCGTGCCGCCGCCCATGGCGGAATCCGGCTTGCCGCCGCCCTTGCCGCCGACGATGGGCGCAATATTCTTGATAATGTCGCCGGCCTTGATGCCGCGCGCAACGGCATTCTTGCCGCAGACAGCAAGCAGCGTAACCTTTTCGCCATTGACAGAGCCGAGCGCCGCGACGGTGTTCGGGTTCTTGTCGCGCAGGAAATCGCCCAGCTTGCGCAGATCGTTTGCATCGGTATTTTCACGGCTGGCCGTGACGACCTTGAGGCCGTTTACATCCTTGGCAGAGAACAGGAGGCTGTCAACATCGCCTGCAAACAGCTTGTCCTTCATCTTCTCGATGGTCTGATGCAGTTCGCGGATCTCGTTCATGCTGCTCTGGGCCTTGTTGATGAGTTCTATCGGTGTGGTCTTGAGCAGTTCGGCCGCCTTGACCAGACGCATGTTCATCTCATCAACGAGGTTCAGGAACGCCTCGCCCGTAACGGCCTCAATGCGGCGCACGCCGGAGGCAACAGAGGATTCGCTTGTAATGCGGAAGGGGCCGACCTTGGCGGTATTATCAACGTGGGTGCCGCCGCAGAGTTCGATGGACTTGCCGCCCATGTTGACCACACGGACAACATCGCCGTATTTTTCGCCGAACAGTGCGATCGCGCCAAGCTTCTTCGCCTCTGCGATGGGCATTTCTTTTGTCTCGACGGGCATGCCGTCCAGCACAAGTTCACTCACGAGGCGGCTGATCTTGACCAGTTCGTCGGCCGTAACGGCAGAGAAATGCGTAAAATCATAACGCAGGCGGTCAGGTTCTACAAGAGAGCCTGCCTGATGGGCATGGTCGCCGAGAACAGTACGCAGCGCGTAGTCCAGCAGGTGCGTCGCGGAGTGTGCGCGCATGATGGCCTTGCGGCGGGTCTCATCGATAGAGGCGGTGACGGTATCGCCGACAGCCAGCGAGCCGGAGACAAGTCTGCCGTAGTGCATGAACTTGCCGCCCTTATTCTTCTGCACATCGGTGACGGTAAATTCGGCAGTCTCCGTGCAGATCGTGCCGTGGTCGGCAACCTGACCGCCCATTTCTGCATAGAACGGGGTCTGGTCGAGGACAAGGATCGCATCCGTGCCGGCGGTAATCGCACCCTGCAGTTCCTCATCGGCAACGATAGCGACGATCTTGCCCTCGGCTTTCATGTTGGTATAGCCGATAAAGGTCGTGGCGGGAATCTCCTTACCGAATTCGACGCCGGCCCAGCCGAGATCGCCGAGCGCTTTGCGCGCCTCGCGTGCGCGGACCTTCTGCTCCTGCATCAGCTGCTTGAAGGCCGCTTCATCGACCTGCATGCCCTCTTCGGCGACCATTTCGTTGGTCAGATCGATCGGGAAGCCGTAGGTGTCATAAAGTTTGAACGCGTCTGCGCCGGAGAAGGTCGTCTCACCGTTTGCCTTGTGAGCCTCCAGCATCTCGGAGAAGATTTTCATGCCGCCGTCGATGGTTTTGGCGAAATTCTCTTCCTCGGTGCGGATGACGCGGGTGATATACGCCTGCTTTTCGCGCAGTTCGGGATACTGGCACTCGTTTTCATGGACGACAGTGTCCACGACCTGATAGAGGAACGGCTCATTCACGCCCAGCAGCTTGCCATGACGTGCAGCGCGGCGCAGCAGGCGGCGCAGGACATAGCCGCGGCCTTCGTTCGACGGTAGAATGCCGTCGCAGATCATGAAGGTCGAG
>ERZ773145.2794-NODE-2794-length-11793-cov-25.022406_pt1 | contig 11793 bp, 9 predicted proteins | sample MGYA00580848_ERZ773145 | MGnify/ENA primary metagenome ERZ773145 (study PRJEB29015, sample SAMEA2737858) | human gut metagenome | biome: human gut; feature: human-associated habitat; material: faeces | place: China | collected 2012 ... | reverse complement strand
GTCTCCCGCCCGGACCGTGCATGGGTCCGCGGGCGCGCCGCACAGACCGCGCTGGAGCTGGCGCTGCGTCTGGCGCAGGGGAAGCTCCCGGACGGCACAAAGCCCCTTGCCGCTGCCCGGCAGCACGACGCTGCCGCGCTGGATGCGCTGGACAAGGCATTTTTGAACAAATAAAACGCAGGGGTGAACGAAATTGAACGAAGCAAAGGCCGGATGTGTGCTGCGGCTGTTCGGTGCGCCGGACGCCGCCGTGGGGGCTGCCGTGGGGCGGTTCCCGCCCCAGTGGAAGGCTGCCGCCCAGTGGAAGAGCCGGGGGGCCGAAACGCTGGTGGCCCTCTCGGCGCAGAGCGCGGCGGGGCTGAAAAAAGCCGTGGGCGCACTGCGGGAAACCTTCTCCGCCGACCTGTACGGGGCGGGGGAGACCACGCTGGCCGAAGCCGTCGTCGCGGCGCTGGAAGGCCACGACCGGCTGCTCATCTGCTCGGATGCGGCGGCGGGGACGCTGCTGGAAGCCCGGCTGGAAACGGTCCCCGGTGCGGAAAAGGTCTTTGACTTCGGGGCGCTGAGCTACGCCCACCCCAAGGCCGGGGCCCAGATCGAAAAGCGGGCCCGTGCCCGCCTTCCGAAAGGCACCACGGACCCCGTCCGCCTTGCGCTGGCGCGGGCACAGGCAGCCCGGCGGGTAGTGGGGGCCGACCTTGCGGCGGGCTGTGCCGAGCGGGAGCAGGACTGCGTGCTCATCCTCAGCAGCAAAAAAGGCTGCTGGCTGCGGACGGTGCAGCGGACGGACAAGCCCGCCCTCTGGCTGCTGGATATGATTCGCCGCGCCGCGTGCGGGCTGCCCCAAGCGGGGGGCACGGGTTTTCTGCCCGCCCGGAAAGCCGAAAAAACGGCCCAGCCCGAAGCTGCCCCCGCCCCCAAAAAGCCCCGCCGCGCCCGGCGGGTGCTGGTGGTTTTGCTGGTGCTGGCCGCTCTGGCGGCGCTGGCAGCAGCCGGGGCGTGGGTGTACACGGGCGGCAATTTCTACGCCCTGCCCCAGCGGCTGCATTCGCTCTGGGCGGACGGAGTGCCGCACGCGGGCGCGAGTTTCTTGTAACGGAAAGGCACCTTTGCTGCGGCAAAGGTGCCTTTTGTACAGGATTTTACAGAAAGTTCATCGGAAAACAGCGTAAAATCTGCCCAACGGGTTTGACGGGTTTTGTGCTTTGGTGTATCATATAACTGTGTGATTACTCTATCGGGCGGGATGCCGCCCAGATTTCCAAATAGATGAGGTGTAAGAATGTCCTTTGCTGAAAAAATCTTCGGCACCTTTTCGGACCGCGAGCTGAAAAAGATCAACCCGCTCACCAAAAAGGTGCTGGCACTGGAACCCCAATATCAGGCAATGTCCGACGCCGACTTACAGGCCCAGACTCCAGCGCTGAAAGAGCGGCTGGCCAAGGGCGAGACGCTGGACGATATCCTGCCCGATGCGTTTGCCGTCTGCCGCGAGGCCGCTTGGCGTGTGCTGGGCATGAAGCACTTCCCGGTGCAGATCACCGGCGGCATCGCGCTGCACCGCGGCGACATCGCCGAGATGCAGACCGGTGAAGGCAAAACGCTGGTGGCGACCCTGCCCGCCTACCTGAACGCCCTGACCGGCGAAGGCGTCCACATCGTCACCGTCAACGATTATCTGGCCAAGCGTGACAGCGAGTGGATGGGCAAACTCTACCGCTGGCTGGGCCTGAGTGTCGGTCTGATCGTGCAGGGCATCGACGGCGACAGTCGCCGCCGCGCCTACAACGCCGACATCACCTATGGCACCAACAACGAGTTCGGTTTCGACTACCTGCGCGACAACATGGTGACCTACAAGGACAACATGGTGCAGCGCGGCCATGTCTACGCCATCGTCGATGAGGTGGACTCCATTCTGATCGATGAGGCCCGCACCCCGCTGATCATCTCCGGCCGCGGTGAGGATTCCTCCAGCCTGTACACGCAGGTGGACCGCTTCGTCCGCACCCTGCGCAAGAGCGTGGTGGTGGAGCTGGAAGACAAGGTGGAGACCGACGAGCAGACCGACGGCGATTACGTCGTGGACGAAAAGCACAAGAGTTGCACCCTGACGGCGAAGGGCATCAAGAAGGCGGAGGAATATTTCAAGATCGAGAACCTTGCCGCCGCCGAGAATATGACGCTGGCCCACCACATCGATCAGGCCATCAAGGCTTATGGCGTCATGAAGAAGGACATCGACTATGTGGTGAAGAACGGCGAAGTCATCATCGTGGATGAGTTTACGGGCCGTCTGATGATCGGCCGCCGCTACAACGAGGGTCTGCATCAGGCCATCGAGGCGAAGGAAGGCGTGAAGATCGCGGCCGAGAGCAAGACGCTGGCCACCATCACCTTCCAGAACTACTTCCGCATGTACAAGAAGCTGGCCGGTATGACCGGTACGGCCAAGACTGAGGCCACCGAGTTCACCGAAATTTACGGCCTGAACATCGTCACCGTGCCCACCAACCGCCCGAACATCCGCAAGGATTACCCGGATGCCGTCTACAAGACCGTGAACGGCAAGTATAAGGCCGTCATCGAGCAGGTGATGGAGTGCCACAAGAACGGCCAGCCGGTGCTGGTGGGTACCGTCAGCGTCGAAAAGAGCGAGACGCTGGCCAAGATGCTCCAGCGCTACACCCGCGACTTCAACGTGCTGAACGCGAAGAACCACGAGCGCGAGGCCGAGATCGTGGCACAGGCCGGCAAGAAGGGTGCCATCACCATCGCCACCAACATGGCGGGCCGTGGTACCGATATCATGCTGGGCGGCAACGCCGAGTTCATGGCCAAGGCCCAGATGCGGAAAGAGCACTTCTGCGAGAACCTGCTGGACCCCGAAAAGCCCGAAGACGCCGACCCGAATGCGGTGGAACTGCTGCTGACCGAGGCCAACGGCCACGGCGACACCACGGACGAGAACATCCTTGCGGCCCGCAAGCGGTTCGATGAGCTGTACGCCCAGTACAAGCCCGCCATCGAGGCCGAGGCCGACGAGGTGCGCAAGGCGGGCGGCCTGTTCATCATCGGCACCGAGCGGCATGAGAGCCGCCGCATCGACAACCAGCTGCGCGGCCGTGCGGGCCGTCAGGGCGACCCCGGTGCCTCCCGCTTCTACCTGAGCCTCGAAGACGACTTGATGCGCCTGTTCGGCGGCGACCGCGTTTCCAGCCTGATGGACACCCTCAAGCTGGACGAGGACACCCCCATCGAGAACAGGATGATCACCAGCACCCTCGAAAGCGCCCAGAAGAAGCTGGAAGGCCGCAACTTCGAGATCCGCAAGAACGTGCTGAAGTACGACGATGTTATGAACCAGCAGCGTGAGATCATCTACGGCCAGCGCCGCAAGGTGCTGGACGGCGAGGACATCAGCAACGAGATGCACAACATGCTGCGGGAGAACATCGACTCCAGCTGCAAGCAGTTCCTCGCGGGCGATGTCAAGGACGAGTGGGACTTCGGTGCCCTCCGCCGCCATTATCAGGGCTGGCTGACCACCGAGGAGGACTTCCGCTATACCGTCGCCGATTACGACAGCATCTCGGTGCAGAGCATCGCCGACCTGCTGTATGACCGCGGCATGGACATCCTGAACGACAAGGAGCAGCGCTACGGTGCCCCGCTCATGCGTGAGCTGGAGCGCATCTGTCTGCTCAAGTGCGTGGACCGGCAGTGGATGGACCACATCGACAACATGGACCAGCTGCGGCAGGGCATCGCGCTGCGGGGCTACGGCCAGAAGGACCCCGTTGTGGAGTACCGCATCGAGGGCTTCGACATGTTCGACCAGATGGTCGATTCCATCCGGGAATCCAGCATCAAGATGCTGCTGACCATCGAGGTGCGCGGCGCGGGCGCTGCCCCCAAGCGGGAGCAGGTGGCCAAGCCCACCGGCGAGGGCTTTGTGCCCGGCAACGGTGCGCCCGGCGCCAAGGGTGCCCCCAAGGGCCAGCCCGTCCGCGTCATCAAGATCGGCCGCAACGACCCCTGCCCCTGCGGCAGCGGCCTCAAATGGAAAAAGTGCACCTGCGCCCAGTACCACCCCGATGGGGCCAACGGCGGGGAGCAGTAAAAAGAAAAAAGGGAGCTGATTTGGAATGATGACCTCGAAGGATTGGATGGCAGAGGCAAAGGTGCTGGAGCCCCAGCTGCAGCAGTGGCGGCGGACGCTGCACCGGCACCCGGAGGTGGGCTTCGACCTGCCAAAGACCCGCGCGCTGGTGAAACAGGCGCTGACCGAGATGGGCTATACTCCGCAGGACTGCGGCAAGGCCGGTATCATCGCGCTGGCGGGCGGCAAGCGCCCCGGCAAGACCATCCTGCTGCGGGGCGATATGGACGCGCTGCCCGTTCAGGAGGAGTCCGGCGTGGACTTCGCTTCCGAGGTGCCCGGCAAGATGCACGGCTGCGGCCACGATATGCACACGGCCATGATGCTGGGCGCAGCCAAGCTCCTCAAGGAGCATGAGGACGAGCTGGAAGGCACCGTCAAGCTGGAATTCCAGCCCGCGGAGGAGATCTTCCAAGGCTCGCCGGATATGCTGGCCAACGGCCTGTTGGAAAACCCGAAGGTCGATGCGGCGGTCATGTTCCATGTGATCGCGGGGATGCCCCTGCCCTCCGGCATGGTGCTGGTGCCCCACGGCGGCATCACCATGGCCAGCTGCGAGCAGTATCACATCGTCGTCCACGGCAAGGGCGGCCACGGCTCCATGCCGGAAGCGTGCATCGACCCCATCACGGCGGCGGCGCACATCCACATCGCTCTGCAGGAGATCAACAGCCGCGAGATGGACCCCCACAGCTTCGGAGTCTTTACCACCGGGCGGTTTCAGGCCGGTGCGGCGTCCAACGTCATCCCCGATACGGCGGAGATGTGGGGCACCATCCGCACCGTCGACCCTGAAAACAAGGTGGGTGAGCTGATCCACAAGCGGATGACCGAGATCGCGCAGGGCGTGGCGGCAGCCTACCGCTGCACCGCCGAGGTCAGCTTCAGCGACTTCTGCCCCTGCATGGTGGTGGACGACGCCCTCGCCGAGAACGCCATGACCTATATGACCGAGCTGATGGGCCAAGGTGCGCTGGACATGAGCAAGCTCACCGGCGGCAAACCCGGCGGCGGCAGCGAGGACTTCGCCTTCGTCAGCCACGAGGTGCCCACCGTCAGCATGTTTATTGCGGCGGGCAACGCCAAGGAGGGTTACACCTACGGCCAGCACCACCCCAAGGTCAAGTTTGACGACAGCATCCTCTTCGCGGGCAGCGCGGCGTACAGCTATTTTGCCCTGCGGTGGCTGGAAGAGCACAAGTAACCGATAAAACAAAAGAAGCTCTGACCGATCCGGATGGGACTGGTCAGAGCTTTTTGCTGTCTTGGGGAAAAGGCCGAGCAACAACAGAGGCCTTTGAACAATACATTGCGGGGCGGCTGCTCGATCAGGCGCTCCGGTGAAACCTAGAGTGGATCAGGCAGCCACAAAGACTTTGCGCAGGGCGGCGTTGGACTCGATGATCTTGACCAGCAGCACACCCAGAACCGTGCAGCTGATGAGCTCGCCGATGCCGACGGAGATGCCGTTGGTGATGCAGGCCAGCCACAGCGGCGCGGAGGAAGACGGATCGGGGAAGAGGACGGCGATCTCAATGCCGATGATGACGGCGTTGAAGAGGACCGGCGGCAGGGAAGCGGCCAGTGCCAGCCCCTTGAAGCGGACATTCCGCAGCTTGTAGGTGACTACACAGGCCAGCAGGGTGGCCAGCGTGCCGAAGATGACATCCACGATGGTGGAACCCAAGAGGTTGGCAAGGAAGCAGCCCAGCACGACGCCGGCGATGTACTCCGGGCCGAAGATGGGCAGCAGGCAGAGCGCCTCGGCTACGCGCACCTGAACGGCACCGTAGGAGAAGGGCTGCAGCGCCATGCACAGCACCACATAGATGGCTGCGACGACTGCGCAGCGGGCCAGTTTGCGGACGGAAAGGTTCTGATTCATGATAATACTCCAGCGGTTTGATTTTGACCGCACAGGAACCGCCAGCTCCTGTGGGTTTAGCCCGGCGCGGTTTCGAGTCCGCACGGGGGAGCCTAAAATCCTAAGTTGCTCTTTAGGGTCGCTGCGCCGTTGCGCAGCAAAAGGGAGTATAGCATAAATTTGGACGGATTGCAACGGAAAATGCAAAAATGCCCGCTGTGACCGGGAAGATCGCAGCGGGCATTCAAAACGCTTAATCGCGGCTGTGGCCGACGTAGACCATGGCGACGGTGTCGGGGCCGGTGTTGGCGGAAACGACGCCGCCCAGCTCAAAGGTGATGAGCGGCGGCTTGCCGAAGGCTTTGCGGCAAGCCTTTTCGAGGTCGGCGGCCTGCGGGATGTTGGTGTGGCCGATCATATAGTCGAAATCCTCCACGCCTTCGCTCCGCTTCTTGGCCAGCTCCACCATGGCGGGCACGACCTTGTCATCGCCGCGGACCTTGGCTTCCACCTTGGTCTTGCCGTCGATCAGGGTGATGATGGGGCGGATGCCCATCAGCTCGCCCATGACGGCAGCGGCGGCGGAGATGCGGCCGCTCTTCTTCATCTGCCGGAGGCTGTAAGGTCCGAGGACGATCTCCATCTTGTTCATCTGGCTCTCAAACTCGTGGATGACGTGGCTGATCTCCGCGCCGTTCTGCAGCTTACGGGCCATCTCGCACAGATACCAGCCGAAGGGCATAGAATAGGTGTGGGAGTCGATCAGGTGGATCTTCAGGTGGTGCTCCGGGCGCTCCTCCCGCAGCATCCCCTGCGCCATGACGGCGTTGTTGTAGGTGGAGGAGCCGGAACGGTTGATGGGCACATGGATGACGTCCGTGTAGCCCTCGTCAACGTATTGGCAGTATTTTTCGCAGAACTGGATGGGCGTGATGGCGGCGGTGGAGGGGACGCCCTTGGCTGCGCGCATCTTGTCGTAAAACTCTTCGTTGGAGCAGCTCTCCCGCTCCACATAGTCCACATCGTCCAGCAGGATGTGGAAGCTCATAATGTCGATGTTGTATTTCTCGGCCATCTCCTGCGGGATGTCGCAGGAGGAATCGGTCAGGATCGCGATCTTGCTCATAATGTCCCTCATTTCCATTCATAATCTCGTAAGTGGCCGTGGTCCAGCAGCTCCGGGAAATCCCACTGGCGCAGGACCTCATACACGCCCACGGCGACGCTGTTGGACAGGTTCAGGCTGCGGCAGGTGTCCCGCATGGGCATCCGAATGCAGTGATCCTGATGGGCGGCCAGCAGCGCTTCCGGCAGCCCGGCGTCCTCCCGCCCGAAGACGAGGTAGGCCCCGTCCGGGTAAGCGACGTCGGTGTAGCGCCGGGGCGCTTTGGTGGTGAAGTAATAGAACGGGCCTTCGTTCTTGGCGAAGAAATCCTCCAGCCCGTCGTAATAGCTGATGTCAAGGTAGTGCCAGTAATCCAGCCCGGCGTGCTTGAGCTTTTTGTCGTCGATGGCAAAGCCCATGGGGCCCACCAGATGCAGCCGACAGGCCGTGCACGCACAGGTGCGGGCCACGTTGCCGGTGTTCTGAGGGATGCGGGGTTCCACAAGGACGATGTTCAGGGTCGGTTTCTCACTCATACGGCATCCTCCCTCAGAATTCGCGCTGCGGGCACAGGCGGGGCAGCAGCGGCTCGAACCAAACGCCGAAGCGGGTGTCCTGCCCGGCGGGGGTCTTCTGGATGGCCAGCGAGACGAACTCCGCCGCGTTGTCGGCCGCCGCGCTCAGGGCGTTGCCCTGAATCAGCGAGCCGAGGAGCACTGCGCCGTACAGATCGCCTGTGCCGGGGAAGCTGCGGTCGATGTGCAGCTTTTTGATCACGAAGCGGTCCTTGCCGGAACCGGCGCAGCCGATGTACTTGCCCATGGGAAGTCCGGTGACCACGGCGCTGGGGGCCAGCGCTGCCAGCGCGTCGGCCAGCGCCTGTGCGGCGGCTTCGTCCAGCTCGGCGGGAGCAGGGTCTTTCTGGAGCAGCAGGGCGGCCTCGGTGGCATTGGGCAGGATGAGGTCGGCCTGTGCGGTCAGCTTCCGCATCCGGTCGATGAAAGCCGGGGTCACGGTGGAGTAGGCCTTGCCGTTATCGCCCATGACGGGATCCACCACCTTGCGGGCATTGGGCCAGAGCGCAAAGGCTTTTTCCGCCAGCGCGACCTGTTCCTCGCCGCCGAGGTAGCCGGTGTAGATGCACTCAAATTCCAGCCCCAGCGCGTGATAGTGCTCCAGCGCGGCGGCACCGTAGGCGCCGCCGTCCATCCGGGCCGGGGTGCCAAAGCCGCCTGTGTGGGTGGACAGCACCACCGTGGGCAGCGCCACGGGCTGAATGCCCATGACCGACAGCACCGGCAGGATCACTGCAAGGCTGCACCGCCCCACACCGGACAGGTCGTGGATACAAAGAACTTTTTTTGGTTCAGTCGGTTTCAACAAGAAAGTGGCCTCCTTCGCGCCATCGAACGGGCCCATAGCAAGCCCAGCTTATCAGCATACGATACAGTATACCACATTTTGCGGGACAAAAAAAGCGTATAGTGGATTCATTTGGCGGAAATAATATCCTCAGCGGCCAAAAATGCAGGGAACGAAAGGAGAAATTTTTATGAGAAATGAACACAGACAGTCTTCGGGCAATGGTTTGCTTCTGGGCATGGCGGCGGGCGCAGCGCTGGGTGCTGCCGGGATGATGGCCATGAACCAGAATCCACGGCAGGTCAAGCGAACGGCCCGCAAGCTGGCCAAGGGCGCGGAACACGCCGTGACCCAGCTGGATGACATGGTCAGCGACTTCGTGGAACGGAAGATGGACCTGTAACCCCGAAACGAAAAACCTCCCTGTCCGCGTATCGTGCGGGCGGGGAGGTTTTTGGATGTGGAGCCTTACTTTTTGTTCCAGATGCACATCCGGGCGGTGGTGTTCAGCTCGCCGAGGAGGGACATATCCATCTGGATGTTGCAGGTGACGGTGATGGATCTGTTCACGTCGCTGCCGGTGAGGACCGAGGCGGGCAGGTTCTTGATGGTGAGCACGGCGGTGCCCTTTTCAAAATCGCCGGTCAGGGTGCCGTCGTAGGTCACATCACCGATGGTCAGGCCGGACAGCGAGCCGGTGACGCCCATCTTGGACACCTGCTTCACCGGCAGGGTCAGGGTATAGGTGCCGTTGGCTTGGTGGGTGAGGGTGGCGGTGCGGTCGGAGTCCACGCCGGTGTTGGCCATGGACTCCTTATCGGATCTTTCCTTCCAGAATTTGACGCCGACCGTCTGGCTGGCCGCTGCACCGGCCCCGATGGCCAGCACGCACAGCAGCACCAGCGAGAGCAGTGCCGCGCCGGAACGTTTCAGGAATTTCGTCATAAAAGATCAGCCTTTCTATGCCGCAAAGAACGGCAATTTCGCCGGGGCAGCAGGAAGGCACCCGGTTTGCCACCGCTAAAATAACATAAGCGGCGGGAAATGTCAACGGAAAGAGAAAGAAGCCGCGTGCCCGACTCCCTCAGTCACGGCTCCGCCGTGCCAGCTCCCTCTCAGAGGGGGCCTTAGCGCAACGGCAAGCGGTGACGAAAGGAGTGAAGCAGCGGCTTCTCTTACTTATAGGGGCTCTTACAGTTCAAAATTGGGGTCGTCCTTCAGGACGTGGATCTCGCTCATATAGGGGCTCTGTTCGGGGTCGGCGAAGGGAGCGTCCTTGACGTACTTATTGAGCTGGACGGCGGTACGGGCCGGGTCGGCGATGGTGCCGGCGCCGCCGATGCAGCCGCCGGGGCAGCCCATGCCCTCCAGCAGGTAGCCGTTATACTTGCCAGCCTTGGCCATCAGCAGTAGCTTCTTGCACTCGGCCAGACCCTGTGCGGACGCGATCTTGACGTCCATATCGGGGTGCCACTCCTTGATCTTGTCGGCAACGGCCTTGGCAACGCCGCCGGACTGGGCAAAGCCGCGGCCCGCTGCGGAAGCGGAGCAGAGAGCGGCTTCGTTCTCATCGACCTCCAGAGCGTCGATGTCGAGATCCTTGCCCTCCATGATGCCGGCCAGCTCCTCAAAGGTCAGGACGAAATCGACGTCGCTGCGGACGGTGCGGCGGGAAGCTTCCAGCTTCTTGGCGGCGCAGGGTCCGATGAAGCACATGCGGGCGGTGGGGTCCTTCTGCTTCATCATGCGGGCGGTGAAGACCATGGGGGTCATGGTCATGGAGATGTTCTTGGCCAGAGCGGGGAAGGCCGTCTTTGCCATCATGCTCCATGCCGGGCAGCAGGAAGTTGCCATGAAGTCCAGCTTCTCCGGGACCTCTTCAAGGAAGTCGTGGGCCTCGTCCACGGTGCACAGGTCGGCACCGATGGCGACCTCCACCACATCGTAGAAGCCGATGGCCTTCAGGGCAGCCTTGAGCTTGCCGGTGGAAGCCAGACCGGGGAACTGGTTGATGAAGGCGGGGGCCACCAGCGCATAGATGCGGTCGCCGCGGTTGAAGCCTTGGATCAGCTGATAGATCTGGCCCTTGTCGGCGATGGCACCGAAGGGGCAGTTGACCAGACACTGGCCGCAGGAAACGCACTTGCTGTAATCGATCTCGGCACGGCCCAGCTCATCGGAGTGGATGGCGTTCATGCCGCAGGCCGCAGCGCAGGGGCGCTCGGTCTTGACGATGGCATTGTAGGGGCAGACATCGACGCAGCGGCCGCACTTGATGCACTTTTCCTGATCGATGATGGAACGGCCGCTCTCCCAAGTGATCGCCTTCTTGGGGCAGACCTCCATGCAGGGGTGAGCGAGGCAGCCTTGGCACAGGTCGGAGACCTTGACCAGCTTTTCGGGGCAGCGGTTGCAGGCGAACTTGATCACGTTGACCAGCGGGGGATCGTAATACTTATCGGCGATGGAAGCGTCCTCCAGACCGGAGACGACGCTGTTGTGCTCGTCCATGCGGCGGGTGGGCAGACCCATGGCCAGACGGACGCGCTCCTCGACGATGGCGCGCTCCAAGAAGATGTCCTTGCGGAGCTTACCCTCTTCACCGGGGATGATGGTGTAAGGGATCTTGCGCATCAGGTGGTTGGCGGCCTCGCCCTTCACGTTGGCATAGGCCATCCGCGCCACCTCGGTGAACACTTGGCGGCGGATCTGGATGACCGTCGTATTGATTCCTCTAAAACTCATTCCAATCTCTCCTTGTATAGAAACCACAAAACATCCCGCCGCACCGCAGCTTTTTCATGGGTGCGGCAGCGTATCTTCTACGGGCATTGTTGGTACCGCACGGCTGCAATCAGTGCGCTGGCCCGAAGATTCCATGTTCATTTTAACACAAAGACGCTCCCATGAAAAGAGCAAACGCTAAAATTTGTTAAACAATTCTCAAATGGTGAGCATGAACAAAATTTACATTGAAAATTCAGCAAAGTGCCGCACGGACCCGCTCACCGTCGTACGCGCCGAGGCGGACGCGGACGATCTCGCCGCTCTTATGGCCGGGGGCGGAAACGACCACCGGCACATACAGCCGGGTGTAGCCGGTGAAGAGGGTCTCGCTGAGTGGCGTTTCCAGCAGCACTTCGTCCTCCATGCCCTCGTATCCCTTGAGCACGTCCCTGCGGATGTCCTCCGCGAGGGCGTTCATCTTCCGGCTGCGGTCCTGCTTTTCCCGCTCGTGGACCTGATCGGGGAAGTCGTAGGCGGGGGTGCCGCTGCGGCGGGAGTAGGGGAAGACGTGGA
>ERZ773145.2792-NODE-2792-length-11798-cov-7.704675_pt1 | contig 11798 bp, 9 predicted proteins | sample MGYA00580848_ERZ773145 | MGnify/ENA primary metagenome ERZ773145 (study PRJEB29015, sample SAMEA2737858) | human gut metagenome | biome: human gut; feature: human-associated habitat; material: faeces | place: China | collected 2012 ... | reverse complement strand
GCATACCCATGGCGAGATAGGACATGGCGGTGACTCCGGAGCTTAATGTATTGCCCGTCTTTTTCTCGTAGATTTTCTGCGTAAGCGGCAGGACGTTCACAGAAGTTACAGCGAGACAGACCGCCATGATGAGCAGTCCCAGGCGCATTTTACCGTTCCGTCCCGGACGCAATGCCTCGAACAACAGCACCAGCAGCACTGCGATCACAGGAACCAAAGAATTCTTGCGCAGCATCACAGACAGTGTGAGGAACAGGATACTGCCGAAGCCGGTGAAAATTATCCGGCAGAGCATGTGGGGGGCGGGACCGTGGGTGGTGACTGAGGGCGCATCATTTCGGGAGATGTTGTCCCGGTAGGAGCTGTCCAGAGAGGCACTGTCCAGAGAGGCACTGCCCAGTAACCGCAACAGCAGATAGCATCCCACCGACAATGCAGCGAAAGAAGGAATCTCGCCGTAGACGAAGGAGCTGTACATGATCATGGGCAGGTTACAGCATACCAAGACGAGATAACAGCAGGAGATCTTCTTGTAATTCTCAGGCCACAGATATTGCAGCGACAGATATTGGAACCAGATCGCCCCGCACAACAGACAGACATAGACCAGCTTGATAAAGTGCCAGGCCGGTACGGACAGGCCGGTGAGATTCCAGATCCGGAGCAACAGCTCCAAAAAAGCCATCAGCCCGATCTGCTGTGGATAATAAGACAGATAAGAAACGGTGGGGTGGATAATATCAGTATTTCCCAGAATCCACTCCGCAGCCGCATTGTATACAGACAGAGCATCCGCTGCGGGAACCGTGCGTCCGAAGAGGATCAGCAGGATACCAAGCCCAAATACAAAGGTCAAAGTAAAAACGAGCAGTCCGCGACGGAATTTCTCTCCTATTTTTTCATACAGATACAGACATCCGCAAAACAGTAATCCGAAGCCTGCCAGCTCCAACAGATTCCACAGGGGATTGTCCAGACGCAGCAGAACCTGCTGGGTCTCCATATTGTCGGCATAGCAGGTCGTGAGAAAGCTGCCGGCGAACAGCAGCATGGAAAGCAACAGTGTCAGAAGTATGACAATGTTAAGCCCCAGGCGGTAAATGATATTGCAACAAGATCTGTTCTGAGATCCACTCATGGAAACAATTCCTCCGTAACCACAACAATAAATTTCAATTATGCAAGCATATTGGCTCACTTGCGCTCATTATATCGTGAGCATAGCTCACTCAATGCAATTCGCAAAATCACACTTGCAAGCAAGTGATTTTGCTTCATTATATCATAGGTTTTGCCCGCCCCCAAGAAAAATACGCGGGAAAAAGCAAAAATAGTGGCTGTAATGGAACAAGCGTGGTACAATAAACTTTGTATAAGCACTTTTGACACACAGAGATAAGAGGAATGGAAAATGGATAAAATTGCAGTATTGATCCCTTGCTACAATGAAGAGAAGACGATCGCCAAGGTGGTGTCCGATGTGAAAAAGTTCCTGCCGGAGGCGGTGACTTATGTATATGATAATAATTCCACCGACCGTACCGTGGAACTGGCAACGGAAGCGGGAGCGATCATACGTCATGAATATGCCCAGGGAAAGGGAAACGTGATCCGCAGAATGTTTCGTGAGATCGATGCGGAATGCTATCTTATGATCGACGGAGACGATACCTATCCTTTGGATTGTGCCCGGGAGATGGTGGCAAAGGTTCTGGAGCATCAGGCAGATATGGTGGTGGGAGACCGCCTGTCGTCTACTTATTTTACGGAAAATAAGCGGCCGTTTCATAATTTCGGCAACAGTCTGATGCGTGCGGGGATCAACGGCCTGTTTCATTCCGATATCAAGGACATCATGACCGGTTATCGCGCGTTCAGTTATGAATTCGTGAAGACATTCCCGGTATTCTCCAAAGGATTTGAGATCGAGACGGAGATGACGATCCATGCGGTGAACTATAACATGCAGGTAGAGAATGTGGTGGTGGAATACCGTGACCGTCCCCAGGGCAGTGAGTCCAAGCTGAATACTTACAGTGACGGTTTCCGCGTGATCCGCAAGATGCTGCAGCTGTATAAAAACTATAAACCGATGCATTTCTTCGGCATGCTGGCACTTTTGCTGGCAGCGGTGTCGGTGATATTGTTTGTTCCGGTATTTTTGGAGTATCTGAATACGGGACTGGTGCCGAGATTCCCGACATTGATCGCCTGCGGATTCATTTTGCTGGCGGGGATTCAGTCGTTTTTCTCCGGTATGATGCTGGAAGTTATGGCGGCCAAGGACCGGAAGGATTTCGAGTATCGTCTGAACCGTGTGCATGGGGAACATCAGGAACGTAAAGGATTATAATATGCAGGAGAAGAGAATACTTCCCAGACGCGGAGGCGGTGTGCTGCTTTGTGTTCTGGGATGTCTGTTTGTATTTTTCGCAAAAACGGAAAAAGATCTGGCATCTGCGGGCAATATCCTGTGGACGGCCGGATATGTGGGAAGCACTCTGCTGTGGACCGTGCTTTTGGGGTGCCTTCTGGGTGTGATCGGAACGCTTGTGATCTATCGCGCAGCAGACCGGCCGGCACCGGAGGGAGATTGCAGATTTTCCACATGGATACGGAACCGCTCCGGGGCACAGGTGTTTTTCGGAAGCCTGTTATTGTTATGTCTTGCATGGCTTCCCGTATATCTGGCATATTACCCGGGAATCTGTGCTTATGATGCACCGGTACAGACCGGACAGATCGTGGAGCATTATTATTTTGATCATCATCCGATCGTGCACACGTTGCTTTTACAGGGGATGCTGTGGCTGGGAACGCAGCTGTCCGGGAGTATGAATGCCGGAATGGCACTGTACACTGCGCTGCAGATGCTGCTGCTGGCGGGCAGCATGTCCTACGGTGTGCTGGTATTGCACAGACGGCAGGTGGCGGCAGGATGGCAGATCGCGATGCTGCTGCTTGGAATGTTTTTCCCGTTCCACTGGTATATGAGTGTCAGCATGACAAAAGATACGGTATTCAGCGCCTTTTTGCTGCTGCAGCTGATCAGTCTGACGGATCTGTTGCTGGAGGACCGCAGGGAATGGCGTCCCGGAGTCCGGGACCTGCTGTTTTTTATCGGAACAGTGGGAATGATACTGTTTCGCAATAACGGAAAATATGCTATGATTGTACTATTAGCATTTCTTTTTCTGGCAGCATGCTTTGGAAAAAGGGCTAGGAAGCTCTGGGGGAGACTGTTTACGGTAAGTGTGGCAGCTTTCTGTATAGGGCTTTTTGTGCTGTCTGCAGTGTTCTCCGCAACGCACGCGGAACAGGGAGACAGGAGAGAGATGCTGAGTATGCCGATCCAGCAGATGGCGCGCTGCATGATCTACCACGGAGGAGTGGGAGTTCTCTCTGAGGATGACGGTACCATGTCGGAGCAGGATCGGGCACTGGTGAATGATTTTATATTGGATGAGGCCTACAGGGATTATGATCCCGGCATCGCAGATCCGGTAAAGCGACATACCAACACGTATGTGGCGCGTTATCGCTCGGGAGATTTCTTACGGACCTATTTTCATCTGCTGAAATCTTATCCCGGAGATATGATCAATGCCGCACTGGCAGTGGATGCCGGCTTTTTGTCTCCCTTTGATGTCACCCATGCGACGGTGAATGAAGTGCAGGGGAGAGAGGGACTCGGATATATACAGACACGATGGGAAGAAGATACCCTGAACAGCAGAGGAATCTATAAAGACAGCAAATGGCCGGGACTGTATGACCGCCTGGAGACATGGGCGGATGGGAACGGTTATCTGAAGCTTCCGGTACTGAAATATCTGTTCGTGCCGGGCAGTTATCTGTGGCTGTATCTGGCGCTGGCGGCGATACTTGTGATCATGGACAGAAAGCGATACTGTCTGCCACTGGCGGTGATCGCCGGATATTATGGGACGATGCTGTTAGGCCCCACGGTGCAGATGCGATATGTCTATCCGGTGATGCTGGCACTGCCGTATCTGGCGTTACTGATGTGCGGAATCGGATGGAAGACGGAAAATGAGAAAACAGAGACAGAGATAAAACAGAGACAGAACAGAGATAAAGACAAAACAGAGACAAAGACAAAACAGAGACAAAGACAAAACAAAGACAAATTAGGGACAGAGATAGGATAGCAGAATGGACAAGCTGATCATAGGAGCAGGGCTGTATGGATTGTATGCAGCACTGTATTGTGCAAAAAGAGGGCAACAGGTAGAGGTGCTGGAGATGGAAGAGGCTCCTTTTACCAGAGCCACATATATCAATCAGGCCCGGGTACACATGGGATATCACTACCCGAGGTCTCTGTCTACGGCCATGAAATCCGCAGGATATTTCAAACGTTTTACAGAGGACTATTCCTTTTGTCTTCATACCGCGTTTCAACAGATTTATGCTACTTCCGCTCATTTTTCCTGGACGGATGCGGCGGAATTTTTGAAGTTCTGCCGGGATGGTGGGATTCCCTGTAAAGCTCTTCCTGTGGAAGAATATTTCCAGTCCGGATTGTGTGACGGGGCTTTTCTCACCGAGGAGTATACCTACGATGCCCATATTCTGCGGGATCATCTGATGGAGGAGATCGCGAAATATCCGGGAGTGAAGCTGCACTTCGGGCGGCAGATCACAGAGATCGTAAAACAATCGGACTGCTATGAAATCACTGCACTGCATGAGGGCCATAGAGAGGTGTACCGTGCACCGTTTGTGCTGAATGCCACTTACGCTTCCGTGAATCAGGTGCTGGAAAAGGTAAAGGGAGTCACGGCAGAACCCTTCGGACTGAAGTATGAATTATGTGAGATCATCCTGTGCAAGCCGGGGGATAAGCTCCGTGACATCGGATTTACGGTAATGGATGGACCTTTTTTCTCCATTATGCCTTTCGGCAGGACGGGATATCATTCCCTGACTTCGGTGACTTTTACACCGCATAAGACAAGCTACGATGCTACGCCGCAGTTCTCCTGTGTGGGAGCGGACGGCAATATCTGCAGAGGCGGCTGGCTGGGGAATTGCAACGATTGTCCCGGCAGACCGGAAAGTGCCTGGGAGTATATGTCTACGCTGGCGAGAAAGTATCTGCGGGAGGAGTATACATTCCGCTATGAGAGATCACTGTTCTCCATGAAGCCGATCCTGAAGGCTTCGGAGATCGATGATTCGAGACCTACCGTGATCCGGGCATTATCCGAGAATCCGACATTTATCAGTGTATTATCCGGCAAGATCAATACCGTATATGACCTGGATCCTTTTTTAGAGTGAGAGAGAAATAGATATAGAGGAAATAGTTATGGAGAGAACCGCAATCCTGAATAAAGAGAAAAATTTTGTATCCTGCGTGCTGTATCTGCACAACGACGGTGCGCACATCCGTGATTTCCTGAATACGGTCTGTGGCACTATGGAAGAACATTTCGAAAAATATGAGATCGTCTGTGTGAATGACTGCTGCGTGGACAATACCATCGAGGAGATCCATCAATTTCTGGAAGAAAGCAGTGGAAAGCATGTGGTGAGCATGATCAATTTAAGCTTTTATCAGGGAGTCGAGATGGCCATGAATGCCGGAAGAGACCTGGCAGTGGGAGATTTTCTGTTCGAATTCGACAAATGCCTGCCGGATTTTGAACCGTCACTGATCATGGATGTTTATTACAGAGCACTGGAAGGCTATGATGTGGTGGCAGCCGCACCGAGGAGAGATGTGGCAATGACCTCGCGGCTGTTCTATGCAGTATATAATCTTGGGAGCCGTAATACCCATAAGCTGCGTCAGGAGAGATTCCGTATCATATCCCGCCGCGCAGTGAACCGTGTGAATCAGATGAATGCGTACATTCCTTACCGCAAGGCGATGTACATGAATTGCGGACTAAGGGCGGATACGCTGGTATATGAGAATAAAAAGAAGGCAGGCGGTACCAGGAACCGGGAGGAGCGCAGTACCCGCAGCAGCCTGGCACTGGATACGCTGATCATTTTCACCAATGTCCTGGAGAAGTTCTCTATGCTGGTGAGTGTGATCCTGTTCTCTGTCATGGTGATCATGTTCGGCTGGATCGTGTATTCGATCTTCAGCACGGTACGCCCCGTGGAAGGATGGATGAGTCTGATGACGCTGATATCGTTTGGATTTTTCATGATGTCCGTCATGCTGACGCTGATCTTCAAATATCTGTCCGTGATCCTGAATATGAGCTTTAAGAGACAGCGCTATGTAATCGAGGGAGTGGAAAAACTGACAAAATGATGTTTACGATTATTTTTCCGGTATTAAATGAACGTCTGCGCTTAGAGAGCGGTGTGACCCGCACGGTGGAATATCTGCAAAGCATTGCTTTTGAAGACTATGAGATCATTATTGTGGATAACGGTTCCGAGGATGAGACACCGCAGATCGCAGAAAAGCTGTGTAAAAAATATGATAAAGTAAGATCTGAGAGGATCAATGTCCGCGGTGTGGGTGCGGCGTTCCGCAGAGGTGTGGAAGTAAGCCACGGCGATGTGGTAGGCTATATGGACATCGACCTTTCCACCAATATCAGGCATCTGGGAGAGGCGATTCATCTCTTCGAGACGCAACCCGAGATCCAGTATATTAACGGCAGCCGTTTTGCCAGAGAATCCGATACCAGGGGCAGAAAATGGTACCGCAGGATCACATCCCAGGGACTTTTGATTCTGTTAAAGCTGTTCTTACGGATGAAATCCACGGATGCCATCTGCGGATTCACGTTTGTCCGCAGAGAAACGGCACTCTCGCTGATCGAAGGCTGCAGCCGGGATAACGGATGGTTCTATATGATCGAATTCCTGCTCCGGGCGGAGAAAAGAGGCGTGACTGTACTGGATTATCCGGTGGAGTGGCAGGAAGACTATAATACTACCGTTAAGGTATTCAAGACGATCTGTAATTACCTGGTACAGATCGCAAGATTATTCAACGAGTTTTATATCAAAAAGCACATATAAGCGAAAGAAGGACGACAGAATGGCACATATTAAGAGAATCGATCTGACGAGAGATGTAGAGGCACATGCGGATGCCTACAGAGAGGCAATCGAAAAGGTATGCAGGGAGACCGCCTTTTCCGGCGGAAAATATGCGGATACCTTCGACAAAGAGTTTGCCGCTTATGTGGGAAGCAGATATGCCAGTGGCGTGAACAACGGTACTTCCGCCTTGCATCTGGCCATGCTGGCTCTGGGAGTGGGACCGGGAGATGAAGTCATCGTACCGGCAAATACCTACATTGCCACGGCATGGGGCGTCAGCTATACGGGAGCCACGCCGGTGTTCGCAGATTGTACGCCGGATACCTGGGAGATCGATCCTTCCGTGCTGGAGGCGAAGATCACAGAGAGGACGAAGGGGATCATCGGTGTCCATCTCTACGGTCAGCCTTTCGATTATGCAGGCGTGCGCGAGATCGCAGACCGCCACGGTCTGTTCGTGGTGGAGGATTGTGCACAGGCCCATGGGGCACAGTTTGAGGGGAAAAATGTGGGAACCCTGGGAGACCTGGCATGCTTCAGCTTCTATCCGGGCAAAAATCTCTATGCTTTCGGAGAAGGCGGAAGTGTCACCTGTGAGAAGGAAGAGTACTATAAGCATATTGACCGCCTGAAAAATCAGGGCTGCGATGTGCGTTATTATCATGATGAGATTGGATATAATTATCGACTGGAGGGACTGCAGGGTGCGGTATTGAGCGTCAGCCTGAAATACCTGCCGGAGTGGACGAAGAGACGTCAGGAGATCGGACACCGCTATATCCGGGAGATCACGAATCCGCTGATCACCATGCAGCGTCATCCGGAGAACACCACACCGGTGTTCCACCTGTTCGTTATCACGGTGCCGGATCACGAGGACTTTATCCGCTATATGGCAGATCATGATGTGGAGTGCAACATGCACTATCCGGTTCCCTGTCATTTGCAGAAGGCATATACGGATCTGGGATATCAGCCGGGAGACTGCCCCAATGCGGAATATCTGGCAGCACATTGTGTGACACTGCCTCTGTTCCCCAAGATGCGGGAGGATGAGATCCAGAGAGTCATCGAACTGTGCAATGCTTACAGACAGTAAGGAGATCACAATGCAGACCGTAACAGCAGAAAATAAAACATCGGAAAATAAAACATCGGAAGCAATTTCTGAGAACTACCGGGATACGCAGGCCGGGATCTATCTGCGCCTCATGACCCATGAGGACACGGACCGGATCGTGGCATGGCGTAACAGCGATGCCGTGCGCAAAAATTTTATCTATCAGGAGCTTTTTACCAGACAGTCCCATGAGCACTGGATCCGGACCCATGTGGAGACCGGAGATGTGGTGCAGATGATCATCTGTGATCTGGAATGGGATACTCCCCTCGGATCTGTGTATATCCGGGATATTGACAGACATCATAACAAGGCGGAATACGGAATCTTCATCGGAGAAGAGAGTGCCAGAGGCCGCGGGATCGGCACAGCGGCGGCGAAGCTGATGTTACGGTACTGTTTTGAGCAGGAAAAGCTGCACAGAGTCTACCTGCGGGCATTGTCGGAGAACCTGCAGGCGATCCGAAGCTATGAAAAAGCAGGATTTGTCAGAGAAGGACTGTTAAGAGACGATGTGTGTATTGACGGCGTGTACCGGGATATTGTCTGGATGGCAGCCGTGAATCCGGCAGATTAAGAAGGAGCAAGCAACAAAAAATGGATAGAATGAAAAAAATAAGTTTTGTGATCCCCTGCTACCGTTCGGAGCATACGCTGCCCCATGTAGTTACGGAGATCCGCGAAAAAATGCAGGAACTGACACAGTATACGTATGATATTTTTCTGGTGAATGATGCATCACCGGACAATACCATGGAAACGATCCGGGATCTGTGTGAAAAATACGATAATATCAAGGGCATCGGTTTCGCCAGGAATTTCGGACAGCATGCGGCGCTGATGGCGGGACTTAGACATTCCGACGGCGATTATGTGGTGTGCCTGGATGATGACGGACAGACCCCCGCCGATGAAGTGGATAAGCTGCTAAATAAGCTGGAGGAAGGCTTTGATGCTGTCTATGCCAGTTATGAACACAAGCAGCACTCCGCATTCCGGAATCTGGGCAGCAAGGTCAATGAGCTGATGACGCGGATGATGTTAAACAAGCCTGCGAATCTGTATATTTCCAGCTATTTTGCGGTGAAGCGGTTCGTGGTGGAGGATATGATCCGCTATGAGAATTCGTATCCTTATGTCATCGGACTGGTGCTCCGTGCCACGAAAAACATTACCAACGTGCCGGTGTGTCACAGAGAGCGGGAAGAGGGCAATTCCGGTTATACGCTCAAGAAGCTGCTGGGATTGTGGTTCAACGGATTTACGGCATTTTCAGTGAAGCCGCTGCGGATCGCAACTTCTCTCGGTGTGGGCTGTGCCGGTCTCGGCTTCCTCTATGGACTTTATACGATCATCAAGAGACTGGTGAATCCCAATGTCCCTATGGGCTTCAGCGCATTGATGGCGGCACTGGTATTTTTCGGCGGCATGATCATGATCATGCTGGGACTGATCGGAGAATATGTGGGACGTATCTACATCAGCATGAATAATTCTCCCCAGTATGTGATCCGTGAGAAGATCCATCTGGAGGAATAGGGAGAGAAATATTTTTATGAAGAAAGAGCAATTTACGGACTGGTGGAAACAGGATAAAAGATATCTGACACTGGTGAAGGCGGTATTGATGGCGCTGCTTCCCGTGGTGTGCTGTCTGGTGCGGACGGCGGCAGAGGGGAGGAGCATCGGCCAGGTGTATCTGCCTTCTTCGGAATGGAACGATGAACTGTTTTATTTTAAACAGGTGGAAAGCATTGTGAAATACGGATTTCCCAGAGGGTATTTCGGATTTAACGAAAGTCATGCGCTGCAGCTGTCTTTCGCAGCCTGGAGTCCCGTGCTGGTATTTCCCTGGATCCTGTGGGGACTGGTGTTCGGCTGGAATCTGCTGTCACCGGTGATCTGTAATATCGTACTGCTGACGATCACCATGTTCGTGTTCGTATGGCTGGTGAAACCCACCTGGAAGCAGCTGGGCATCCTGACGGTGCTTTTTGGCCTGTACACACTGTTCACCAGATACATGCTGTCCGGTATGCCGGAGGTCATCTGCTTCAGCATGCTGATCCTGTTTTACGGACTGGCTTTTTCCTATCTGCATAAGGAGACAAAGGGCAAGCTGACTGCCATGTTTATTGTCTCGGTATTACTGACCCTGATGCGGCCGTACATGCTTTTGTTTTTGCTGCTGGCCTGCTTTTTCCGGATCCGCAGAAGCCGTAAGAGCGGCTGGATCGTTTCCGTTTCCGTGGTGGCTGTCACGGGAGTGGTGTATGTGCTGATCAAGCACTATCTGGGCGCGGAATATTTTACGCCGCTTTTCTATACAGACTGGATCACGACGTTTTTCACCGACGGCATTGGTGCCGGTTTCCGGAATTTCTTCGGAACGCTGCACTGGAAGGGCCTGGAATTCTACAGGCATTGTGTGTCCGGTGCGAAGAGCGGTCTGGCTTCCGGAGCCTTTTTTGACGGTTATCTGTTGCTGCTTGCCATTCTGCTGGTGCAGAGTTTTCTGGATCTCAGAGCATACCGCAGGGAGAAACAGACCGGGCTGCGTAACCAGCTGATCATAGAAGTGCATTTCGCCTTCAGTCTGATCGCGATGCTGTTTGCCCATCTGCTGATGTATAAAATGGTGGAAGGAAGCAAGCATTTCCTGACTTTTATTGCGGCGGGAATTTTTATCGTGAGTATGCTTCAGACCAGATACTATAAGAAAGCGGTGCTTTTGGGAGCGGCTTTCCTGTATCTGTACAGTTACAAGGCGGTGGAGCCTTATGATTATCAGGTACCGTATGTCACGGAGGACCGGGAAGCACAGGTGGAATACTGGAGACAGATCTTCGAAGAAAAGCTGGTCATGAATACCGATCAGGTACCGAATTACGATAATGTGGTGATCTGGACCTTCGGGGACGATACGCCGGAGGGCAACCGAAATCTGAAATGGCAGCTTTTGTATGGGGCACCGGAAGGATTTGGTATCAGCTGCTGTGAGAAAGAATATCTTCTGGAGCATCTGACGGAGCTTCAGAGCAGATACCTGGCTACGGTAAGCGGCGGAGAGATCGACGGGCAGTGCCGCGAACAAGGGTATGAAGAACTGGGAAGAGATGCGGATATGGTGCTGTATCGCAGATATTGAGGATTGTGGGAGTGCGGAGCACATGATCATCCGCTGGCAGCCAAGCCAGGGAATATAAGAAGATAGGAAGCGGAAGGACAGAAGGTTCCATGGAGACATGCAGCAGGAAAACAGATAATTTTATACGGACAAAAGGTTGGCTGTTGCTGTGGCATGCGCTTCCGGTGATCGCACTGCTCCTCTGGGGAGCTTTCAGCATCCGGAATAACCTCTGGTATGATGAAGCGTATTCTGCGTCGATGGTATCCCTGCCCTGGAAACGGCTGATTTATATTACGGCGACGGATGATCATTCGCCGTTCTACTATGTGATCCTGAAGCTGTTTTATCATCTGTGCGGCGGTGGAACGCATTTTTGGTCACTGAAACTTTTGTCTGTGCTTTTTATGACCGGATATATGCTGCTGGGAAAATATTACGTGGCGAAGCTGTTCGATCGGAAGATTTCGGTATATTTTATGACATTTTCCCTACTGATGCCTATTTTCA